>Ga0105243_10003094_pt1 | contig 13686 bp, 15 predicted proteins | sample KBSM34metaG_FD_81525 | JGI IMG/M metagenome (GOLD analysis project Ga0105243, IMG submission 81525) | Miscanthus rhizosphere microbial communities from Kellogg Biological Station, Michigan, USA - KBS M3-4 metaG | ecosystem: Host-associated > Plants > Roots > Rhizosphere > Soil | place...
CAACCCTCACGACGATAGCTTCATTGGTTTTCGGATCCGTCGCCCAGCGACCGCTGCCGCTCACCAGCCGATACTGGTTATTGCCGATATTGACCGGAGTGAAGTTTGAAGCGGCGTTGACGTTCAGCCCTGCGTCTTTCAGCGCCTGCTGCGCAGATGCGGTATAGCGGTCCTTGAAAGTTGATTTGTCCATGCCGAATGGCATCACCACGTCACCACCATTGAAGCCCTTATAGACCCCTCCTGTGGCGTACTGAGCTGCCTTTTCCACTACGTCGGAGTTGGCTGCATCAGTACGCGTCATTGAGGCATCGCCTGACTGATAAGCGATCCCGGCATAAGCTGCTTTGAAAAGGTTGTAGCTGAGCTGGCGCGCCTGCGGGTTATTGGCAAACGAGTTACCTACCTGATCGTCGAATGCACGCTTCAGCTTATCCTCGCTAGGCAACTGGACGGGAGTAATGCCAGCGTCTTTCATCGCTTTTGTAGGGTTCAGCAGCTGGTCACCGGCCAGGATCACCTTCGAAACATCGTACTTGTTCATGGTCGGCTTGTAGCCGATGAACTGGCTGTAGGCAATAGACGGTTTGGTGTTGTCGTACTGGTTATCCGGCGTGCCAAGCAGCAGCGCGGAATAGGCCGTTGCTGCGTTGTTCGGCGCAATGGCAGATGCAACCTGGCGCATTGCCGGTGCAGACAGCGTTTCACCCATGCTCTGCAACAGGCTGATGGTCTGGTTTACGTCTTTGGTGCCGCGTACCTGCTCGGAAAGAGCAGCGGCCTCTTCACTGGATAGGATCGGCGCATTGATACCCAGCGCGCGAAGGCTTTCCTGAGATGAGAAACGGTTGGCAACCTCTGCCGTAATGTCATTCGGATTATTGCTGGACAGCGGCTTGTACGCGCCGATCTCCACGGCAGCATTGAACGGATTGTTCTGGCGCTGGCTGATGACCTTCGTGGCCGCAGCCGAAACACGATCGAACAATTCAGCGCGAGAGGCGTAACCTTCGCCTGTGTCTCCAGTGCCCGGACGAAGCTGGTCAACGTATGCCGTAATGCTGCTGGTTGGCATGTTGCGGAATGAGCCAATGTACTGCCCGGCGATCTGCGTGTTCCTGAACTCGGTGTAACGGAGATTACCTTCCCGCACACCATAGGCCGACAGGAAGTCAGTCTGAGTTGGCGCATTGGGGAAATCCACGCCGCGCATATATGCCGCGCTGGCATCGCGCACCCGGCTGTCGATACTGGTGCGATACTCCGCCTGCTGCTGCTTGCGGATTTGATCTGCCTGGCGAAGGAAGGTTGCCTGCGCCTCAGGAGATGCAGCGTCGAATGCCGCATTACCGGTGTAGCGTTTGGTGCTGGTCGGAAGCTGAGAGAGACCGATTGCCGCGCTGACGCCGGTGGAAAGCTGCTGGTCAGTATACGGCTGACTGCCGTTTTCATGACGGATGATAGCGGCGCACAGCGCTTTGAGAGTGTCAGGGTTTGACGCATCAAGCTGCTGATCTGCCGTTACGCCGAGCTGAGCGCAGACGGCCTTTATATATGCGTCGGTATTATTATTGTCAGACGGAGGCGACCAGCGGTTGATGATGTCGCTGACGGTATCAATCCCCTGACGCTGGTATGACAGCAGGTTGCGGCCCAGCGCGCGAATGCCATGCTCTGGTGTCTCGAACTTGGCAAATCGTCCGTCGTCACCTGTCTGACCAATCCACGGATTGGTTTTGCTGTACTCGAGGTTGCCAGGGTTATTGTTACGGATACCGCGAGCGCTATCGCCACTCCCGCCTTCTGACACTGCACGACGCGATCCTGTAGCCGTATCGCTCAGCTCACCATTGCTATGAATAAAGTCGATCGCGTTATTGGCGGACCACTGAGACAGCGAAGCGTCGGCAACCTTCTCCTTGAACTCAATCTTTTTCGCCTGAATCTGTTCCTGGCTCCAGCCATGCGCGGTGCCATAATCGTCGATCTGCTGAAAGGTCTGCTGGTTGTACAGCACATAGTTAGCGTTATCGCCGTATGCAGCTGCTGCCAGTTTTCCGTTGTTCGCCAGCGTCGCCTGGAACTGCCCTTCTTCGTAGGCATTCAGCTGGGTGATTTCGTGGCGACCGGCCTGGGAGGTGAACTGGATGCGCTGCTGCTGAGCCTGTTGCATAAATCCTGCGCGGGAACCTTCCGGCAGCGTCATGGCAATTTGCTCAACCTTCGAGTCGAATTCCTGGGTGTATTCCTGCCCCTTACCGAGTGCATTTTTACCCTGCATGTTGAGCAGGCCGGTATCAGGGTTAGTCAGAAGATCGCTGGAAATCTGGCTGAGTTGCAGGGATGCATCCTGTGCCTGCGCAACATCAGCGCGCTGTTTTGCCTGCGCGAATGCGCCTGCGTATTGCTCTGCGGCCTGACCAAGTACATCAGCAGTTTGCGGCGTGTTGAATGCCTGAAAACCTGGAGACTGGAACCCCCTGCTTTCTACCTGACGACCGTTTACAGTTGGTACTGTTGGCATGATGTCTCCTTAGCGCCCTGTTCTGGTTCCGACCGCCGCGCTGATTGGCGCAGCCTTCTGGCTAAATGGAGACCATGTGCCTCCACCCATCTGATAAGCGCCGTATGCTTTTAATGGAGTTGTCAGCAGCGTCTGGGTCATTGCGGCACTATTTGCGCTGCGGGTTGCATCAGCCTGAGACTGAAAATTACTGCCCTGCACCTGATATCCATATGCCTCGCGCTGCGCGTTGTTAACGGTAGTCAGAGCATCCAGCGCGCCGAATTGAGCTGTATCGCCGAAGATATCCAGCGCGTTACCTGTAGATAGCTCTGCACCTGTCGCGCCCATCATTGCTGCCTGACTACCTGCAGCCTGGCGGTTACGGCGACGAATCTCATCAGCCTGAGCGTTACCTCTGTTGATTGAGTCCTGCGCCTGAGCTTCAGCCACATCGGCATTTTGTTCGGCTACAGCAGAAGTATATTTCGCCTGCTGATTCTGGCTGTATGCGCTGGCGGCAGCTGAGGCTACCGTGACAGCAACCAGTGCGATCGCTGGGCTACACATTATTTTCTCTCCATGTGGAAACGGTGGAACGGGAGACGCTGGATGCCATAAGGTTTCGGCTCTTCAATAGTGAAACCAAGCCAGTGCAGCCATACGCGCGCGACGTGGTTGCGGGCATCAATATAGTTTTCAAGATACGGGTAAACGGACAGCATTGCATTGACCACCTTCCCGCACCTGCGCAGGAAGGTGCGCTGGTATTTCTCCAGCGCGTCAGTGCCGACCAGCCATGGAATGCCGCTGCCGCCGATCATGGATGCCGGGGCCACGCCGAAAATTGTGACCACCTCCCCATTGACCAGCCCGGCGCAGCAGAATGTTGACGTGCGCAACCCGGTTTCAAGAACGCGTCGCGGGCTCCATCCGTTTGTCGCCAGGAACTCTTCAATGTCTGCCTGCCTGACATGTGGCAACATGGCTTCGATGTGCTCTGCAGTGGCTGGCACTATCTGCGCATTAAGCATCAGAAGCCCCCTACCGCAAGACGCGGTATTACAGCCAGAACGGAAAGTGGCAGAGGGTCGGTCTGCCTGACCTTAACGCGCCCGTTTTTATCCCAGTCGCTGTCTAGCTTCACTTCCACTTTCCCGGTGGCATCATCAACCGGATCGTCGTAAAACTCGAACTCACGCTGTGGATATTCGTACCACGTTCCACCAGGCGTTGTTGCCCAGATACCGCGGCTGGCGTTGACCACCAGAGTGACAGACGGGATAAGCTGTTTTTTATCCAGCAGCGTTTCCTGCCCGTTGATGTTTATGTCCAGCGTTTCGAATTCAGCTGTGATCGGTAGACCGATATGAACCACGGCGCCAGGTGATTCCAGCGTGACAGCGCCACCAGTTACGATTTTCTGTGGCTCTACGCTGGCGTCAGAGAGGATGTTTACGGCCTGACCTTCCAGATGAGAAAGACCGCTGAAGGTCTGGCGTGCCATCTGCCAGTTAGTTGTCGCCGCGTTGCGCAATACTGGAGGCACATTACGATTGAAACGCACGATCGCCGCTGTGGTACTTGTAATGGACAGGATGTCACCACGCAACTCCTTGGATACCAATTCCCCCGTATCTGGATCCGCCTCTGTATAAGGGAACTGGATCTGTGCACCGACATCCGTACCAACAAAGTAAGCACCGCCGCTAATCGTCACTGGATACTCGACCTTATAGCTCCAGTCTCCGCTACCTCCGCTGATGGTCATGGTGCGGGAAGAGGTGTTTCGCCCGTCATAGCTGAGACCGCAGTCGACAAAGAAAGCATCTTCGTCATTGGTAAAAAGGCGGCTAGAAAGACGTTCGATATAACGTTTCGTCTGACCGTTGATGGTGCGATTAACCACGAAATAAACAGCGTCCTCGCTGCCTTCGCTGATTGAGCAGGTGCTTTCATACTTTCCGGTGCTGGACTGAGGAGCCCAGGCAAATACCTGCTGATCGCGCAGATAGGTCAGCACCAGCAACTTTCCGTCGTCGCGGATGCAGAACGCGCTGCTGTACGGCACGATGCAGAATGACCAGTCAACAATGCTGCGTTTCTGGAAAAGGTGGTTTGCCAGAATAGTCAGGTCAGTGCCCTGATACCCGTCTACGTCGAAAGAGTAAGCCAAATCGCGCACTACGCTTCCCTTCTCCTGGATGAACAGCGCGATGTTTGCTACTGCGATCGGCGGAACATTGCTGGACCCGTTATTGCCCTGGGAGCTGAATGCGAAAGATGATGGTGTCAGAACCTTATTCTGGTCACCGGATATCGAGTATTCTCCGCCAGAAGTAAGCGCCACAAGACTACCTACATCGATAAGGTGGCGGATCTCATTCACCTGCCGCCCGGCGTAGGTGTAGATGATGCGATCGTCATCCTGGATAGGGTTGTTCTTCCCAAAATCCTTATAATCCCCTGTGCGACTTGCCCATATAGTTTGCGGGTAGGCGGTAGACGCGGCGAAATAGAGGCGCTGCTGGTAGTAAACGACCGTGCTCGGGTATCCGTTAACGCTGTTCCAGACGAATCTAGCCCACTTGTAACTACCATTTGCTGAGCCAACTACCTGAGAGGGGATATAACTGATCACCGTAGCGGTGGCGGTTGTTCCTGATACCGCAGTGATGCGCACAATACCGAATCCGCTGTGCAGGTATTCCCACTGCACACCGGTGTCAGTTGATCCTGTCCCACCCCAGCCATCCCAGGACATGCCTTCCGTGTGTGATGGGCGGAGAGTGCCGGTTTTCCCGGCTGTATTGGCACGATAGTAATTGCTGTCAGCACGGCGCACATCATTGATGACTGTTGTTTTCCCTGTCTCCCAGACAGGAACTGAATCAACTGCAGGCTGCTCGAGGTAGAAAAGCTTGCCAACCTGCTCAGGGCCGAAAATTGCTGTTGTTGCCGTCAGCGTGACGGTGCCGGTACTGGCGCTGGCGTAGACCTTGACAGACTGATCAACGTTGATATCTTCAAACGGCCCGTTTTTTGTGGTGACGTCAACGATCTGCCAGTTGTCGTGCGCGTAGCGGCGCAGCTCTTTCGGCGGGTATGCCGGGTGTACCAGCGTAAGCACGTCAGCGCTCTGCGTGAATTTGATGCGGAACAGGTCGGCCTCTGCGTATGGCATCGCCAGTTCGTAAATCACATTGCTGCTGTTGAGCACATACGCGCCGTCTTTGATAACGCGCATATAGCCATCGCCGAACTCCAGCGCATAGGTCTGAACTGTCGAGAACTGGAACGGGATAAGGCGGCATTTTTTGTTTGAATATTTTGCCTCTCCGACGAAGCGCGTTCCCGGGCGATTCTCCACCCCGCCATATTGCCGAACAATGAAGTTGTCGCACTTGCGCAGCGCAACCTGATACTTCGACATATCAATGCGCCCGTACAGCGACGGGCCAATCTCACCACCGGCAAAGCTCGGCTGTATCCAGCTGATAGCCATTATGACAACCTCGCTGCAGTAAACTCATCGACTGGTGGCTGCGGTTCCTGGGATTCGTTCTGGCTGTGCGAGCCCGCGCTCAGGATGACTTTTTGGTACATGTTCAGAGCGTTGTTGCCGAGATCAGCGCTACCGGTGAGCGGCATGTTGATGGCTGCAGCCAGACGCCAGGACAGCGCCTCCATGAAAATTGGATCGAACATGTTCACGTCGGTGACGCGCGCGATGTACTTCATCCATGCCTGAGGCTGGTCGGTGTAGATCAGCTTTCCCGTGCCATCACCGTTTGAACCGACCTCATAGTTAATACGCATGGCAGCCGTCGGATTGCGAATTCCGGGCACCATGATTTCGGTAATTCTCACGCAGTCAGTCGGGTACTGGTAAGCGTATTGCCAGTCAGGAGGAGGATTATTGGTGTCGGCCAGAGCCAGGCGCTTGGTGGCGAAGTTCCAGTCGAAGTCGGCCAGTGCGGCGTCGCGGCACGCATCGAAATGCAGGGAGCACTGCCCGGCCTCTTTGCTGGCCTCAGTCAGGCTATTAATGCTGCGGCTATTGCCGATATTGCTCAGCGCGCGGTTGCAGATCTCGATAACGGAGGCCATTAATCATCCTCCCCACCATAGAGAGTCTGGGCGGCAGTTTTTGGTGGCTCGCTGGAATCAGGCGCCATTGCCATGTCGGTGATCTGGAGCTCTGCTCGCCGGCACACACCATCTTCATCCTGGCGCTCAGAGGTTGATTTAACGAGTGCTTTAGCGGTGATCATCACCATGCCACCAACTGGCGGAGTGGTAATGCCTAGCCTGTTCAGTGTGTCATTGTCCAGGCTAATGCAAAGGCCCCAGGGATAATCATCGCGAGTCTGGGTTTTCCCGTCCTCATCCTGATATGTATCGGTGCCAGTTTTGAGGTTTACCAGTTCCATAACGGACTCCTGCAAGAAGGGGGCCGAAGCCCCCTGTTTGATTAGCGAGGCTTAGACGCCCAGTTCTGCACGCTTCTCTGCGATCTTCTCGCGGAGTGTTTTGACGCCAGTATTTGGATGCGGCTTATCGTTGAAGAGCAATTCATACTCTTCGCGGAGCTTCTCCAAATCGTCGTCTCCACCGGTATTGTCATTGCTATTGCCATCATCATTTTTCACTTCTGACTCTGGCTTAACAAATTCAAGACCACGCTTTTTAAGCGCCGCTGCTTTGGCTTTTTCCGCTGCTGCGTTGATCGGCTCCAACGCAGAACCTGGCTCACCGTCATATTCAATCTCTGAACCTTCCGGCCAGAGGTTGTTGTGAATATGGGATAAGCGCAGGACGCGGTATTTTGCTTTTTCCATTGCCATCACCTTAGCCAGTCACTTTGGAGCGGATTGGGTAGTATGGAGTGTTGTTGTCAACATCCAGGTTAATACCCGAGGTGAACGCCCCAGCGGTTAGCGGTCCGGTACCGACCACGTAGTTGACACGCAGATAGCGCTGAACGCCTGCCGGAACCTTGGCAGAGAACAGGCGCTTGCCAGCAGTCAGCGCCGCCAGTGCCAGCGTGCCGCTGTCGTATAGCGTGGTCCAGGTGGAGTTATCTGGGCTGGTCTGCAGCTGGACGTTCAGGGTGGCGGCGCCAGCTGCGGTTGCAGTGGTATTCACGTTTGCCCAGAACTCCAGAGGTTCGCCAACGCCGATATCGCGGCGGGTGCCATCGATAGGGGCCAGGTCGATAACGTCAGTTGAAGCGCCGCCAGCAGTAACCGCCTGCGCTTCGGAGAACATCAACAGTTTGTCGAGGATCATTTTCTTTCTCCATTCATGGGCCGGTTAAGGCCCATCAGTTAATGACAGGCGTTAAACAACGCGCGCTTCTGTTTCCAGAATCGCATCGGTTTCACGGATTGGGATGCCACGGAAAGCGGTCCAGAACTGGCCTTCTGTCTCTTTTACGGTCAGCGCCAGGGAGGCTTTGTCCAGAGACTGAAGGTCGAGAGCCTGGCCAACAGTGCGGTTCATGTAGAACGCAGCGCGGCCCATCTTCAGGTTGGGGACGCGGTGAAGCGCCTTGACCATCAGGGTGACGATGTTTGCAGCAGAACCAGCAACCGACAGATTACTTACATCGATGTTCGCGATGCGGACAACGTAGCGCCAGTCACGCAGTGCCAGGCCGTTATCCCATTTGTAATGGGTGCGGTAGCCCTGGTATTTACCACCGCTGGCATCGATCAGGGTCTGCTCGCCAAGGTTCTGTGTCTGAAGGCCTGCTTTCTGCCCTTTCGGGAAGATGCCGTGAACGGTGTTTTCACCCCACACCACCAGCCAGATAGAGGTGTTGTCAGTGCCGGTACCGCCAGCGTCGATAATGTTCTGGCCGTTGCCAGCAGATAAACTTGAGTAGCGGGAAGACAGGCCCATGAACTGCTGAGGGTTCACGCTGGTGTCACCATAGAACAGCGTTTGAGCCATCTGCTGGTTCATGCCTTCGATGAACGCACGGTCTTCAGACAGACGGAATTCAGCAGTGTTGCCGTTCAGGTCAGCCAGAGACTTATCAACCTCTGCATAGGTTTCCAGCATCCCGCAGGAGTCAGTAACCTGTACGGTGGTTGATTTGCTTGGCTGCACACCGTAGTTGAGCAAACGCCAGGTGGCAGATGGCAAACCAGATCGCACGGTAGTGCGGTGACCAGTTGGCAGGTTGCCCTCTACGAACATCATGTCCGTCAGGATTTCGTTGGTCTGGGAAAGGAGCTCGACAATCTTGTCTACCTTCCCGTTTGGATCAGCGCGCTTAGCCCAGTCAGCCAGCGTCAGCGCATTTACGCCTTTAACAGCCATGGTTATATCCTCTCTTATTAGCCATAAAGCACTTCGGCCGCACTACGCTGGCCTTGATTACTGCCATCGACCATGCCGTCTTCAGACATGGCTTTACCGATTTTCACGAATGCCTTAACCAGTTCAGGGTGATTACCAAGCCCGGTTGTGTTCAGGTATTCTTTCAGAACAGGGCCACCGAACAGGTCCAGAGCGCGCTGTGCAGCGCTGAGGTTTGCGGTCAACTTGTCTCCGCCGATCTCTTTGTCAGCCTTCACGTCGGCCGCCCACTGCTCTGTCTGCGCCTGCCAGGCTTCTGCCTGACGCTGCTGCACACCGGCGAGAATTTTCGGGTACGCGTCCACCAGCTTCTGAGCCTGCTCATTGGTCAGGTTCAGATCGCGGGCAACCGGTTCGAAGTCCTTCAGCGCTTCGGTGTCCAGCTCAACGCCTTCAGCGGCCTGAAACTCGTATTTCTCCGGCGCGCCTTCCTGCTTCTGGTCTTTGTCATCTGGCTTTTCAGCTGGCTTATCACCATCCGCGGGCTTATCTTCCTGAGGCTTGTCACCTTCAGTGCCAGGCTGCTGCTTATCGCCTTCTGGTTTCGCCTGTTCGCCTGCGGGTGCTGGAGCTTCGGCAGCAGGTGCGGCTGGCTCAGACGGAGCAGGTGCAGCGCCACCATCAGCAGGTTGCTCATTGCAAAGACGGCGATGCAGCAAACGTTCAAATAAATTCATGGTTACTCCTGTTCACTGGCCTCTGCGGCCATCTTCAGATACTGATCCGGGCAGTGCGTCATGACGCGTTGCAGTAACACCAGCGCCAGGTTGCGCTGCCCTTCGTTGAATGCTGTGATGTACGGGTCCACATTGAAGCAGGTGCCGAACACCTGACCTTTCTCCAGAATCGACCAGATGACCCGGCGGCCCTGCTCGCTGCCCATTACAAACTGGATGTCGTCGATATCGCGCTGGGCCAGAAGCTCCTGTTTGGCTTCCAGCTCCGCTTTGCGATCTTCATCGTCGATATGCGTCATTGCTGCTGCGCTCCTGCCGCGTTAGTGAGAGCAGTAAGCGCACTCGGATCGGTTGTCTGCGTTTCGCTCAGCGTCTTAGCGCCATTCGCCGCTGCCTGGCCCATAGCCATTGCCTGGGCTGCCTGCTGCTGTTTCGCGCGCTCTTCGCGAATGCCCTGTACCTGTTCCTGCGGAACGATGACGGTTGGCGAAACGCCTGACATTTCTGAGAACGCGTCGATAGCCTGATCAACGTCGAGCTTGTCGAGCGCCTCAGGTTTGAACTGCGCGAGCTGGCCGATGAATCCGACGGTCTGCGACAGGCTGGTGAGGCCGATAGATTTCTGCGCCTGCGCCATCACGGAGATGTATTCGATGCGCAACGGCATGCCCTGCATAACGTCAGGTGGTGGCGGCAGCATGTTCTTGCGCGCCATGATGGAGAACACGCGATCGATAAGCGGGTTGAGCGCTTCGTCGTTCAGGCGCTCCAGCACCGGTCCGAGCATAAGCAGCTTCTCTTCCTTCATCTCGATCACCGCTTCCACCGGCATAGAGCGGGTGTTGATGTTCTGAAGCATCATGAAGAGGTCGACGAAGTAGGCGCTGTTGATGGTCTGGCGGGTGTCCTGAATGTCAGCCAGCAGGTCGGCGGTATTCGGGTTAACGAGGTACGCAGGTTTGAATCCGTCCTGTCCGCTCAGCACGTCGAGATAGGTCACATCACCGGGCAGCAGCGAAACGCGCTGATTCTTCAGCGACATCGGCGCAACCATCGGCGGATTAGTGGCTTTGTCGATCAGCTGAGCTTTGCGCTTCTGCTCAACCTGCAGGGCTTTAACCTGTCCGAGTGCCAGCATGCCAGGGCAGGAGGATGCGTAAACGTCCTCGCCGTTCACTTCCCAGCGTGGCGCCAGGATCGGGAATTCATCGAATCCGGACTCACGCAGCAGCTTGTCGGCATCGCCGCCGGTCTCGAAATAGACAGAGCGGAACGGCTTGTTCTTGCTGTCCATCTTCCCGCTGTCGCGGTTGATGTTTGGTGTGATGCAGTGATTAACCTCGATCCAGTTTTCATACGTGCCGCTTTCCCACTGGCTCTTCACGGACGTGCTCACGTTGTCCAGGCCGAATTCCAGCACCAGCTGGCGCACGGTCATGGAGAACTGGCGGAATGAAGTGTCAACGCTGCCACGCGGGCTGTTAGCCAGGTAGTAGCTGCCAATCGGGAATGGCATTGTGCGGATAACGTCCTGGTCATCTTCGAGCACAGCCATTGCGGCGGTTCCGAAAGTACCCAAGCTGGCGTACATGACAGGCAGCGACTGGTACAAATTCGACTTGTTGAACACTTCGTTCATGCGGCGCTGCACGACTTCCAGCCAGATCTTAACCGGGCCGTAATCCATCATGTCAGGGTCAGGAGTTGCTAGTTTGAACCATGGGCGGGCCGGACTGGTAATGCCGGACATCATGCCACTGGACAGGATGCGCTGAGCCATTGAGCCTGTCGGGTCAACAATCTTGGTACTACGGCGGTCGCCGCGGTTAACGTCAGACGTCAGGAAGCGGGAACCGCGCGGATTGATAAAGTCGCTCAGGTCGCGCCAGTGCGGCTCGAACGATGTGCGCTCATTCTTCAGCTGTGCGAGCTGCTTCAGCAGCCGCTCTTTTTCGGTTTCCGCCATCTCTCAGGTCTCCGTTACTGACCGAGCAGCGTTTTACCGCTGGTATTGGCTGCGGAGGTGTCGCCCTGAGCACCGGTGAGCATTGTCGATTTTGTGCCTGCAGCAGCACGGCGGCGGCGCTCTTCCTCAGAACGCGCATCAACCACAGCGGCGTCCTGGGTCTGAGGTGCGGCCTGAACTTCTGGTGCCGCTGGCACTGATGGCTTGCTGCCGATACACATAGCGATAACCTCACACACGATTAAATTATTACCAATTTAACCATATACGGATTATTTTACGTAGTGTATTGACAGAATGCCGTGCAATTATTACCCTTCAGGTAACACAACATGAAAGCGCACTTCGATATCGGTTCTGTGAGGTCTTGTCGCTAAATCAAATCGGTGGAGTTCGTTTCAGGTTGTGAGCAGTACGGTATATGGCACATGTGCCGCAGCGGTCCGATGGCTCCCTTGCTGTTTACGGCCAAGCGGGTAACCGGAATGTGCAAGTCAGTGTTTTCGGTATGCACGACATAGCGTTTCACCAGCGTGGCGATCAGGTGTGACACCTCGGAAGAGACGAGGATGCAATGATGAGAGCATTGCAGGTTTACATGGTGGACATGATTGCCACGGAGTACGAAGCAAAGTGCAGTGCTCTCAATGTTGTGGAAGCGCAACACCACACCTTAGCGGGGTGGGCAATAACCATGAACGGGTATACCCCGTATTGCTGAAGGATCTGAACAGTCCAGACGCCACGGCAAGCAAGCCGTGTTACAGAATTGCTGACAGCCTGGAAAGACAGGCACACAACAGGTAAGAGCATTAGGCAGACGGCAATCCGTATCTTCGGATTAGCAAGCGTGAAACGCCGATATGGAATTGTGACGACGCTCGTCAGTGCTCTTTCCGTTGTGGTTAGCTCAGGAATTGGTTAGAGCTCCATCCATGCTTGCCATTGCTGCATGGGCGGGTAATGGGTTCCGAAAGGATCGCCGCGCCGGTTCGAATCCGGCACCACAACCCAATCACGACTTAGGACCGTGATACCCGTAGTGCCCATGTAATTGCTGTGTAGCTTTGGCGGTGGCAGTTGCTCCCACTTCTGACCACCGCCCTTTTTACAGCAGAACGCCATTCCGATGACGTTGCGCTGTAAACCCTGCATCACCCGCCAAGGAAGGCACTCCGTTGATTATTCGCCCGGTTCGTCTGGGCATTTTTTTTAAGGTGAATATCATGAGTCGATATTACGACGATAATGCTCGCGAAATTAAATGGGGAACGATCGTTCTTCATGTCGTATTTTTCTTTACAATTCTCATATCTCTTTGCATGGCAGGCTGTCCATATTACAACGTATGGAGCAGCAATCTTGCCGGGAAGGCTTCCTTGGCTAGGGCAACACAAGACAGGCAGATCGCTGTACAAGAAGCGCTCGCAAAAAAAGAATCTGCACGAATGTTAGCTGACGCTGAAATTGAGCGAGCCAAGGGCGTAGCGAAGGCGAATCAGATAATTGGCGATAGTCTTCGCAACAATGAAGAATACCTTCGCTATCTGTGGATTGACGGGTTACAACAGAATAAGAGCCAGGTTATTTACGTTCCAACCGAAGCAAACCTGCCAATACTTGAAGCGGGTAAACGCTAATTTATCCGTGACATGTCACAATCAGCCCGCCGATGTGCGGGCTTTAATTCGAGGTCACTATGTCAAAACACAGACTGAGCGCCAGGACAAAGAAGCGCAGAGAAGCAGACCAGGAAGTGATGGACAAGATGCATGACATCTTCCAGAAGGTTAAAAAGTACGAGCATGAGCTGACAGACACTATCCTGAGCACGCCCTATTTCAAGGCCCGCTAATGCGGGCTTTGTTTTAACCATGCGCAATTTTGCGCCCATTGATTTTATTGGAAAAACCGAAGCTACAGAAATAGCTTTGCTACTTCCACGGGTCATATTCTGTGACTGCCTTGCCCTGCTGGCTTTCTTGCCCAGGAATGCGCAGTCGCTTCGTTACCGGGAAAGCAAACGTAAGCAGCAGCGCGTCACCCTTGCCCGGCGAGCGGCCTAAACGCTCTTTGATATCTTCCTTCGGCTCAATGACGATCTTGCCGTCCACCCTGACTTTGTACTCTGCTGCCGACAGGTCATCAGCGGTCTCCTGATCGTCCAGCGC
>Ga0105243_10003099_pt1 | contig 13673 bp, 16 predicted proteins | sample KBSM34metaG_FD_81525 | JGI IMG/M metagenome (GOLD analysis project Ga0105243, IMG submission 81525) | Miscanthus rhizosphere microbial communities from Kellogg Biological Station, Michigan, USA - KBS M3-4 metaG | ecosystem: Host-associated > Plants > Roots > Rhizosphere > Soil | place...
GGCAGGTTTTGGTCATAGCACACCGCCTGCCTGAACCCTCCACTATCAGCGCATCGCCGGTGTCAGAAATCTCCACTTTGGTCTAACCCAGCAGGGCATAGATCATGGCTTGCGGCGGGGGACCAGTTGAATGGGCTCCGTGCCATGCTCACGCCGCGGCGAGATCCAGTAGACCCACAGCCCCCGGGCCCACGCGCCAGCATAGATGATCGACACGGCGAAGATGCCCCACTGCTCGGCCTGCCAGCTGGCATAAAACCAGAACGGCTGCCCCAGCATTCCGAGCACCGGCGCCCATTTGCGCCAGCTCTTTCCCCGGGCTTGGGAGAGCCAAGCTGCCAGGGACCCCAGCAGGGCAATTGCGATCTGATCGAACGTCATTTCTACATATTATGTAAAACCAGAAACCTATTTAGGTCCAGTTTTACCCTAAAAATAAAATCCTTTCGGCACGCTGCTTACACATTAATTAATCATTGGCCTATTTGACTACAGCAGAAAATTAGGAAAAGGAACATCGTTAGACCTCAGGAGCCGATCTTGGCTTTTGATAACCAAGGAGCTCTTCATGGCCGTTTTCCAAAATACCCCTGGCAACAACCAGCAACAAGGCAACAAGCCGCAACCCTCGCAGCAGGAGCAAAGCCGACCTCTGAAAGAGGGATCGCACGCGCCCGAGCAGCAAAAAAAGCGGTCTGAGCAAGAACAGGCTCAGCAATAAATCTGCTGGATAAAAAATCTAAAGGGCCAACAGGCCCTTTTTTCTTCAGCGAGCATGCAAGCCGCATTGAAAGTCACCGCATGAACACCGGAGACAAGGCACTTATATGAAATTCGATGACTGGGCAAAAGCTCTACCAGATGAGATACGCACAACCCTAACCGTTTCGGAAGCATGGAATGCAGGGGCCTTATCTATGCTGGAGACATTAATAAAGCTGGGCTATATCGGCGAAGGATACGCGGAGAAAGCTAGAAACGACGTGAAGGATCTTCTAGGAGGTCTGACCTGCAGGGCCGAGTGGGTAGATGAAGCATGGCTCCAGTGTTCACCCGTATCGCGCTCTGGACAAGCCCTGGGCATGGACCGGACGGCTGAACATTAAACCGGCCGCTGCCGCACCTCTGCGCGCCAAGGAGTCAGCCCCTTGGGTTGCAATGACTTGCCCTCAGCTGCAGCGATATGAAGATAGTTGCTCCCCGTCAACGCCCGAGCCTCCTGTGACAGCCGCTCACGAACATCAACAGATTCAGCACGCAACATATTAATGACCAGCTTGTTCACTTTGAACTCACGACAACAGGGACACACAAAATGCGTCCACTTGGCATAGTTTTCCAAGTAGGCTGTACTGGTCAGGCTGCACAGAGGACAGGGAGCTTGGATGGAATTTTTCATGTTTTCTACTCCAAAAAAGTGCTGAGCATGTGGTTGACGTTGTGAGCTGCTGCCGGTTTTGATGACACCTTGCTAAGGTGGAAGATGAAACCGGCAGCAGCCCAGACCTCTATTCCTCAATTGGGGATAAAACGAAAGCCGCGCTACTTTTACGATAGCGCGGCTTCCGCGTTTTTGTTGTTGGGTCCTTCGAGATTTTAACTCGCGTCCAACAGATTAAAAATCCGTTCCGCTGAAATAGACAAAAAAGAAAACACATTTTTAATCATCCACGCTTCTGGTGTTTTCGAAATCATTCCTCTTTCACCCTATTTCTGCATACTTTGGAAAGTTTTCGGTCATGGCTCAGATCCTTTCTGATTCATCAGACATCCGCTTCAGGTAGGCACGACGACAATGGCTATGAATTGGCGACAACGATTCATGCCCCCGGCCTTCGCCAAAATTGTCAGATGATGGTCATCCTGTCAAATACCTGGCGGACACCCGGGCTTCCCCAGGCAGAATGAACTACGAGATCACGCTCCGTCCAACTACGGACAGTCCCTGTTAACGTCACATCGCCACCCGTGACATCAACAACAATCGTTTTCGTATCAGAAGTCGCACGACGCTTGATGGCATCCTCGATTTCTGACTTTACGACGATGGCTGAAGCCCTGGGTTTGATGGAAATTTGGTTGCTCACACCGCGCACTCCCGGCAAGAGGCGCACTCTGTCGGCAGCATCGCTACGCTGATAGTTCCAAACCACTTCCCCAGACAAGGTAATCCAACCATCTTCTACAAGGACCTGAACGGTGTCGATAGGAATCGAATTCGTCCAGCTAAGCACGTTTCGCGCGGATGCCGCGATATCGGTATCAGTCCTCTTTCCCATTTGCGACAACTTGACAGTCATGTCGATCGCCAAGGCTCTAACACCTACCACACGTTGCACGGCCCTTTCAGCCCCCCATTTTTCCAAATAGCTACTGACCTCTCCAGCCAAAGTGACAACGCCATCCTTGACCTCTACACCAATCTGGGATGCGTGCACAGAAGGCTCCCACTTCAACTCCGCCATTACATCTTGCTGTAATTGTGTGTCAGTTTTCATGGTAATTCCTAGATGCTTCAACAATCAGAATAATATGCCTAACCTAAAATCATGTCTGTGCGCCAGCACACACTTGAAATATTTCCAGAGAAATTTCTGCATCAAGGGTGTCAGGGTTAAAAGAGCCACTGTACGTTCGCGTACAGACAGAGCTACTTGATAAGTATAAAAGCGATAAAACGTACACCAAACATCCAACACCCGATGTGGTACGTTTTGGAGAACTTCATCATGAAAAATCAACATTCACACCATTTTCTTGCCGTTCTGGCATTAGCCGCTGTCCTAGCTTCTGCTGCAACAGCAAGGGCACAAATTGCAGGATCAACTACCACAATGGATGTTAAGACCTCCCAAACCACCAGCGCCGCCGTGGGATGGAGCGCAAAGAAATCATTGATAGGGAAGTTTATATTTAACGACACTGGAGGAAAAGTTGGCAGAGTAGATGATCTTATTATTTCACCTGACAAGAACGTGACTTATGCCATCGTGAGTGCCGGAGGGTTTGTCGGAATAGGACAACATGATGTGGCCATTCCAATCCGTGAAATTAATGAAATATCAGGAAAACTGATTATCATGGGGGCTACAAAACAAAGTGTAAAGGACATGCCAGCATTCACCTATACCAACGAGGCAATGGTTCGCGAGCAGTTCTTAGCAAATGCCGGAAAGGAGATATCCAAAGGGAAGGCAGCGGTATCAGAACTTGAGAAGAAATATGACTTGGCAAGCTCCGATGCCAAAGTAAATATTCAGATGCACATTAATAGAATGCATACCGAGATTAAATCCGCAGATGAGAAGATGAATGAAATGCGTCACTCTGGCGTAAAAAACTGGAGAGATTTCGAGGCGGGCGTAGTTGCGGCTATCGATCGAATAAAAAAATCCATGGCATTATCCGAAGGCTGATAAAGCTTAATGGACATTTATTCCACACTAGAGAAGCCATGAAAATAATCACTACATCCCACACGACAACACGCTGCTGCATACTGCCTGGCGCTCCTCGCGTTGACGAAAACATGCCTATGAAGTCATTCCACTATCGAACGCATCCTGAGCGCCATGAACCGCTCACGTAGGTTGGCTGCGCGCTGCAGTGCTGGGCCCCAACGACGGAACCATCTCGACGGCGAGCGTTGTCGTGTTCTGGCAAGTCGCCTCTACGGGAACACGCGCGGCGCCAACGGCCAGAGCAACGCCTAATACGAGAACCTCAAGCGGATCCACATCAGCGAGAACGAGTTCAAAGCCCGGGTTCAGCGCGGAGAGGATGCTGATGGAGTGTTGGCGGATGTGCCGCTGGCCAGGGCTCATGGCGCAGCGAAGGCTCTGGACAAGAAGATCTCGGACCTTCGAAAGTTCCGACGAATGCTACAGACCGCGGATGTCCCGGACAAACGCGAACAGGTAAACACCGTGAGAGTTTCCTGATGATTTCCTGATAACCGGAAGCACAGGGAGTGCCTTGCGCCCTCTTTTAATGTCCTTCGACGCCATGAAACGCTACTACATATAGGTAATTATTGTTACGCAAACGGTTTTACCGCGAAAATCAGAGTAGTGTGAAAAGTCAGTCATCTTTTACCAACGATCCAAACCGGAGGTTCACATGAAATTAAGAAAAAAATCTGATTCAACCATCCATATCGAAAGTTTTTCGCTACCTGATGTTGATAGCCATTCCGTATCAAGAGATGATTACTCCCACACTCCTGATCCACCGCACAAAATAATGCGCAGCTGGTGGAATACAGCATCTCTGGTCGCTCTTAAATCTGCCGTATTGCGCGAACGACAGATATGCCCGCCCGCTCTAAATGGCTTGCGCACTGGAGGCCAATATGTTCTTACTCCCTCCTACCCCTTTTGAAAAATTCTGGGATTCTGTAAAAACCGTATTTTCGCCCAAAGCTCACCTAGATCCCATAGAAACCACTGAGCAAGATTACCCCTTGTCTAAAGAAGATATATTAATATACGAAGAAGAGCTTCAAAACAATCTCAACGCCCCGCCGTACAGCCAAGCATCTTCTCAGCATGAACACATCAATAGGCACAATGCACATATAGAGGGACGCGAGGATAAACATCACAGACCGATATAATGATAATTGTAGAAAAGCCCGCTGAATGCGGGCTCTTTTTCATCCATCTGAACCACTCTGTTTTTATAATCTCTCCACTAAACCTCTTCATAGAGGCCTTTTTGGGATCGCACGTCCCCGCAAGGCTGTTACGTACAGCTCGCAAAAGCAGCCGTGATCATCTACCAGGGAACAAGCGTAACCAGAAGAGCAACAACTACCACAGCGATGCCGATGTAGAGTGTCCTGCGCGTGGAAAACCTGTTACGAGAAGAGGATGTGGGCACTTGGCCAGGGGATTTTTTACTAGGTGTGGTCATTAACACAGCATGAGCTTCTGTACTGGTGAGCGCTGTAAGACAAATGCAATTCAACATCTAGGCCCATTAGCCATTTCACATCTATCACAAGCATTGTGGTTATTGCATGCACCAGAAAAGGGAATTTTTTGGCAACATGTCATTTATACGACAAAACGGCGAGAGTCTGAGTGTTTTAAACGCAGACGAGCCTATGCCGTAAACCTGCTAAGGCTCGCGCGAATGCGATTTTGGGTGGACACATCCCAAGGATCGTCTACCTCTATCACTAGCATGTGATATGGGGACTCACAGCGTGCGGCTAGACTTGCGATCGCAGGCGCTTCATATACAGAAATTCCAAGCATCTCGCCACGGCGTGCCAGCAGCACCATGCTTGCATGCCAAACGTGCAATGCCCCTAGCTCGGGCTCACTTATTCTTTGATCCATAACATTTTCTCCCGAATTTCAAATTAAGGAACGCCTCTGGAGGAAACGAAATTGCCAATGAGCAGTTTCATTGGGCGCCTATTTTTGTTCCTTTGGAAGCTGTATTACATCCGCGTACACATATCGAGAAGCATGAGCGCAGCGCGTGCAGCACGCTGTCTTGGTACCTTCTCGCGCAGCCAAGCCTGCCTGCGGCCTGGAGATACCGCAAGGTCCGGAAGCAGCGTCTTATAAGAACGGCCAACAGTTAAGCAACGACCGGCCCATACACCACGCAAGGGGGTGCGCGCCAAGTCTAGGCGGCTCCCCAAGCCCCGGGATGCGAGACTGCCAGGGGTCTTTTTTTCTTCATAACAGCCGAGATGGATCGTTTGCAAAGACCGCGAGCAGTTCCTGACATTTCCTGAGGGCATGGATGCAGGCCGCGAGACGCACCCTCTCGCGACGGGCTTCGCTGCCCTGATCCGCTTCTACATATAGGTAATTGTTGTTACCCAAACGGTTTTCCGCTGGAAATCAGAGTAGTGTGAAAAAAGTTGGTCATATTCGGTCAACACACAGGACCGGAGGTCCACATGAAAGTCAAAGACACAAAAGGTTCATTTAGCCGATCAAATAAATATTCTTTTCCAGATGTTGATAGTCATGCTGTATCTAACGATGACTATTTCCGCACGCCTGACCCACCACGCAAGAAAAGAATCAGCGATTGGGACACAGAATTTACTATAAATTTGGATTCTGCTGAACTGCGGGACACACCTCCTCCCTACCTCAACGGAAGATAATTGGAGTTTAATATGCTTTCACAACCTCGCACCCCATGGGAAGTCTTTTGGGATTCCGTCAAGAGTATCTTTTCTCCAGGAGTTCAGATAGAAGCACTTGATAGCAAAAGAAAGAATGACCCTTTATCCAGAGAGGAACGAAGGATCTATGAAGAAGAAAAGCAAATAAATCGAGATGCTTAGCTAGGCAAACCTTCGTTAACCAGATCAAAGCCACTCAACAGTGGCTTTTTTTCCGTGCGTGAGCACAGCGCGTCAAGTGCGCTGTCCTGATCTCTCCTTCTTCAAAAAGCCAGCCACAGAGCTGGCTTTCTGTGTTCTGGACCAGCATGAGCCAAGTCACTCCCCCCGCATTGCGCCCTTAGGCAAGTTGGACTACCGGCTCAGACGATTCCGGATTCCATCGGCCAGGTGCGCGCCAATCGGGAGAAGTCCCTGTTCTCGCACATGTGGAACTTTGCTCGGGAACAGTGCCTCACGAAGGCCTCCAACCCATGCGCAGGCGTGCGAGGCTTCAGGGAAGACGGGCGGGATGTCGTGGTCGGCGACGACCTGATGGCTCGGCTGTTGGAGAAGGCCGCAGTATCCCTGCGGTTCGCTGTCCACTTGGCGCTCCTCACTGGCCAGCGCCCGGCCGACGTGCTTCGCATGAGCACCGACCACATTGCCGGCGGCATGCTCCACGTCCGCCAGGGCAAGACAGCCAAGCTGCGCATCGAGGTAACAGGCGCACTTCAGGAGCTGCTGGCCGAGATCCAGGCGTACAAAGTCCAGGTCAAAGCGGACACCGCGCAGCTGCTTGTGAACGAGGCGGGCCAGCCGCTGACCAAGAACATGCTCCGCGACCGGTTCGACACTGCACGGGATGCAGCCGGAATTCCAAAGGTGCAGTTCCAGTTTCAGGACCTGCGCGCCACGGCAGCTACCACTGTGGATGACGACGGCAGGATACGCCATGCCCAGGCGCTGCTGGGACACACAACGGAGGGCATGACAGCCCAGTACATCAGCCACAAGGTGGGCAAGAAGGTGAAGCCTGTTCGGTGAATTGCGGAACACTGGCCGTAAATCTCGACCCCGCTTTGCTACGTCTTCGATAGCAAAGAAAAAAGGCCCCGTATTGCTACGAGGCCTTGTGTTCTTTGGTGGGTCCTGCGAGATTCGAACTCGCGACCAACGGATTAAAAGTCCGCTGCTCTACCGACTGAGCTAAAGACCCGAACCACGCTTTGCATGCATCAGATGCTGCTTAGCGAAGACATAGATTCTAGCACCAAAATTTACGCTTCAATTCTTGATGCGGCTCAGTTGATCGATGACCCAGCCTGCGGCGCACTGACCGAAGGTGGCGGTGACGGCCACTACCGAGCCGTAGCCGTGGCAGTTGAGCGTGCCGTCGCCTTCGATGGCGCAAGAGGCATCGGGCGGGGCGACGGCCTCGCGGCTGAAGACGCAGGCGATGCCGATGCGCTTGCCTTCCTTGGGTGCGCCGTGTTCGCGGCGCAGGCGGTAGCGCAGTTGGGCCAGCAGCGGGTCGTGCGTGGTGGCGCTGAGGTCGTCGATATCGACCTTGTGAGCCAGGCGCTTACCGCCCGCTGCACCCACGGCGATGAAGCATTGCCGCGTGGCGCGCGCATGGGCGGCCATGGCGGTCTTGGCCTTGACCTGGTCGCAGGCGTCGATGACGGCGTCGGCGTCCTGGGGCAGCAGGCGCAGCCAGTTGTCCGGGTCAACGAAGTCGTCGATGCAGTGCACGCGGCAGGCGGGGTTGATCTGGGCGATGCGCTCGCGCATGGCTTCGATCTTGGCCTGGCCCACGGTGGTGGAGAGCGCGTGAATCTGGCGGTTGATGTTGGACTCGGCGACATGGTCCATGTCGATCAGAGTGAGCTCACCCACGCCGCTGCGCGCCAGCGCCTCGGCGGTCCAGGAGCCCACGCCGCCGATGCCCACCACGACGACGTGCGCGGCTCGGATGCGCGCGGCGCCCGGCACGCCATACAGGCGCTCCAGGCCGCCGAAGCGGCGCTGCAGGTCGGCATCAGAAAAAACAGCGCCTGCTTCAGGCGCTGTCTTGTCTTCTTCCGGAAGGGATGAAGAGACCGTGTCGTTCATCACTTGAGGCTGGCGAGACGGTTCTTGGCCGCAGCCGTGGCTTCGGCGTTGGGATAGGCCTTGATCAGGTCTTCCAGCGTCTTGCGCGCGCCCTTGGTGTCCTTCATCTCGATCTGGCAGTTGGCGATGGACAGTGCCGCCTCCGGCGCCCGGCCGTGCATGGGGGCTGCCGCCAGCAGCGCGCGGAAGTTGGTGATCGCGTCCTTGTAGTTGCGATTGGCGTACTGCGCGTTGCCCAGCCAAAAGCGTGCCGAGGGCACATAGCCGCTCTTGGGCCACTGGTTCAGGAAGGACGAGAACGCCGTGCCGGCTTCGGCAAAGCTGCCTGCGCGGAACTGTGCCAGGGCGGCTTCGAAGTCGCGCTTCTCTGCCGGGTCGGCTGCGAATTCCTGGCCGTCCACCGTCACCGTGACGGGCTCGAACTGGCGCAGGCGCTCGTCCACGCCCTTGGCGATGTCGCGCTGGCCGCGCTGCAGCTCGGCCACATCGCGCAGCAGCTGCTCGTTCTGGCCGCGCAGCTTGGCTTGCTCGGACTTGAGCTGCTCGATCTGCGACTGCAGTTCGAGCAGACCACGGCGCGTTTGCGAGCTTCCTCGGTCATGCGCTGCTGCGACTGCTGCATGCTGTCGACGCGCTGGCGCATTTCCAGGATGGCGCGGCGCGCCTCGTCATCGCCGAACAGTGCGGCATGGCCGCTGGCGGCGTAGCCGGCCATCAGGCCAGCTGCCAGCAGCGTACGCAGCGCGGTGCGATGCAGGATCGGGGAGCGCTGCATGTTCATCAACGGTAGGACAGTTCAGCGCGGCGGTTTTGCGCGTAGGCGTCTTCGGAATGGCCTTCGGAGGCAGGCTTTTCCTTTCCGTAGCTCACGGCTTCCATCTGCGCATCGCTGACGCCCAGCAGGCCAAGCGAGCGGCGCACGGCTTCGGCGCGCTTTTGGCCCAGGGCCAGGTTGTATTCGCGGCCGCCGCGCTCGTCGGTATGGCCTTCGATCTGGACCTTGCGAGCGGAAGATGCCTTCAGGAAGCGTGCATGGGCTTCGATCTGAGGCTGGGCGTCGGCCTTGACGACGTAGCTGTCGAAGTCGAAGTAGACGACGCGGCTGACGCCCTGGGGACCTGCCTTGTCGGCGGCCGAGCCGGTCAGGTCCACGCCCGAGATGCCGCTTTGCGAGGTGCTGCCGGTGCCGGCGCCGCTGCCCTGGCCCGTGCTGGTGGCGCCCGCGTCGGTGACCGGGGTTTCGTCAAGCTTGACGCCCGAGCTGCAACCGGCCATGAGTGCGGTGACTGCAAGTGCCAGGGAAAGTCGTTTGATGGTGATCATGAAAAATCTCCGTATGTCCGGGTGGACTTCGTGCTGAGTTGACTGGTTGACTGAAAAGAAATCGGGGAAGCCGGCTGTCACTGGCGCTGGAACGGACCCCAGTCGGGCTCGCGGATGTCTCCGCCCTGCCCTGCCAGCCGCGCCTTGATCTTGCCGTCGAGCGTGGTGGTCATCAGGGACTCGCGGCCCTGCTGCAGGGTGGCGTAGACGATCAGGCGGCTGTTGGGAGCGAAGCTGGGGCTTTCGTCGGCCGTGGTGTCGGTGATGGCATTCACTGTGCCGGTGCCCAGGTCCATGACGTGGAGCTTGAAGCCGCCGCCCACGCGCGAGACGTAGGCAAGCCACTTTCCATCGGGGCTGACGCTGGGCGAGATGTTGTAGTTGCCGGTGAAGGTGACGCGTTCCGCACTGCCGCCCGAGGCCGGCACCTTGTAGATCTGCGGGGCGCCGCCACGGTCGCTGACGAAGTAGATGGAGCGGCCATCGCTGGAGAAGTTCGGCTCGGTGTCGATGCCGCTGCTTTGCATCAGTCGGCGCGGCTCGCCGCCCTGGGCGCTGATCAGGTACAGCTGCGAGCCGCCATCGCGGCTGAGCGTGACGGCCAGGGAGTTGCCGTCAGGCGACCAGGCAGGTGCGCTGTTGGAGCCACGGAAGTTGGCAACCAGGCGGCGGCGGCCACTGGCCACATCGTGCACATAGACCACGGGCTTGCGCGACTCGAAGGACACGTAGGCCAGCTGGGTGCCGGTGGGCGACCAGGCAGGCGAGATGATGGGTTCGGGGCTCGACAGGGCCGACTGGGCGTTCTCGCCATCGGCATCGGCCACCCACAGGCGGTAGTTGCTGCCTGCCTTGGTCACATAGGCGATGCGCGTGGAGAACACGCCCTTCTCGCCCGTGAGTTTCTCGTAGATGTAGTCGGAGATGCGGTGAGCCACCAGGCGCAGGTCGCCGGTGGTGACGGCAAAGCCCTGGCCGCCCAGGTCCTGGCCCTTGACCACGTCCCAGAGGCGAAAGCGCACGTCGTAGCGGCCATCGGCCAGGCGCGTGATGCTGCCCACGGCCAGCGAGTCAGCGCTCTTTTGGCGCCACATGGCAACGTCGGGGCGCGAGGTTTCGTCCAGTTGGACGCCGGCCGTGTCCACGGCGCGGAACTGACCGCTGCGCTCCAGGTCAGCCTGGATGATGGCCGAGATCTTCTGGGGCGCCTGCCCTTCTCCCTTGAATGCTGCAATGGCGATGGGCAACTGGGTCAGGCCCACGCCCGTCACTTCGACGCGGAACTGGGCCAGCGCGGGAATTGCGGGGGTTGAGGCGAGAGCGGCCAGCAGGGTTCGGCGCGAAGGGCGCGGCACGGCCGCCAGGGAGGAGGGAGAAAGGAGTCGGTCAATAGTCATTGGCATTCATCAATATCTACGGGAAGACCCCGGTACTTGCACAGGTGCGAATGTTACACACACTGGATGCGTCACGATGTAAGAACGTGCACTGTAGGGTCTGTCGGCCCAGGCTTTCTCGATCCCCGGCAGCCGCATCAGTTCCCCATGAGGCAGCCCCAGGCAAGCCCGCCGTAAAATCCGCGCTTCATGCAAGCACCATCCTCACCGCCGCCGTCCCCTGCGCCGTCCGCCGCACCGGCGGCCCTTGATCTCGCCAGCACCCTGACCCTGTCGCAGCGCCTCAAGCGCCTGTCACCCTACTTTGGTGGCCAGCGCCTGGCCTGGACGATGGCCGTGGCCGCCACGCTGGTGGGCGCGGTCACCGAGCCATTGATCCCTGCCCTGCTGCAGCCGCTGCTGGACAGCGGCTTCACCGACGGCACGTTGCCACTGTGGTCGGTGCCGCTGGCCATCATCGGCGTGTTCCTGGTGCGGGGCCTGTCGCAGTTCGTGGGCCAGTACGCGCTGGCGCGCATTGCCAACGAGGGCATGCTGGCGCTGCGCAAGCGCCTGTTCGAGCGGCTGCTGGCGGCCGATATGGCGCTGTTCTCGCGCCAATCGGCCTCATCGCTGTCCAATACCGTGGTCTATGAGGTGCAGACCGGCTCCACGCTGCTGGTGCAGGCCATGCTGGGCATCTCGCGCGACGGTTTCACGCTGGTGGCGTTGCTGGGCTACCTGCTGTATCTGAACTGGCAGCTGACGCTGGTGGTGGCGGCCGTGGTGCCGGGCGTGGCCTGGATCATGAAGACGCTGTCGCGCCGCCTGTACCGCATCACCAAGATCAGCCAGGAGGCCACCGATTCCCTGGCCTATGTGGTGGAAGAGAACGTTCTGGCCCACCGCATGGTGCGCCTGCATGGCGCGCAACAGGGCCAGCAAAAGCGCTTTGGGGGCCTGAGCGGGCAGCTGCGCAAGCTGGCCATCAAGGCCACCATCGCCTCGGCGGCCATGACGCCGCTGACCCAGTTGCTGGCCGCCGCCGCCCTGTCGGCCGTGATCTGCATTGCGCTGTGGCAAAGCCGGGGCACGGGCGCTGCTGCGGCCAATGTGCAGGATGTGACGGTGGGCAGCTTTGCGGCCTTCATCACGGCCATGCTGATGCTGATTGCCCCCATCCGCCGCCTGGCCGATGTGGCCAACCCCATCACGCGTGGCGTGGCGGCGCTGGAGCGGGGCCTGCATCTGCTAGAGGGCTCGGGCGACGAGACCGGCGGCACCCAGGTGCCCGGCAAGGCGCGTGGCGAGATCGAGTTGCGCGACGTGTCCGTGCAGTTTGGCGAAGACAAGGCACCCGCCCTGAGCCATGTGGACCTGCGCGTGCGCCCGGGCGAGGTGGTGGCCCTGGTCGGCCCCTCCGGCGCGGGCAAGACCACGCTGGTGAACCTGCTGCCACGCTTTTTGCAGCCCACGGGCGGCCAGTTGCTGCTGGACGGAACGCCCCTGCCCGAATGGGATCTGGCCGCGCTGCGCCAGCAGTTCGCCATGGTCAGCCAGGACGTGGTGATGTTCAACGACACCATAGCCGCCAACGTGGCGCTGGGCGGGGTGGAAGACGAGGCCCAGCTGTGGGCCGCGCTGGATGCCGCCAATCTGGGCTCCCATGTGCGCGGCCTGTCCAACGGCCTGCAGACGGTGGTGGGCCACAACGCCAGCCAGCTGTCGGGGGGCCAGCGCCAGCGGCTGGCGATTGCACGGGCGCTGTACAAGGATGCGCCCATCCTGATCCTGGACGAGGCCACCTCGGCCCTGGACAACGAATCCGAGCGCCTGGTGCAGGAGGCGCTGACGCGGCTGATGCAGGGCCGCACGACCCTGGTCATCGCCCACCGGCTCTCGACCATCGAGCATGCCGACCGCGTGGTGGTGATGGAGCGCGGCCGCATTGCCGAGCAGGGAACGCATGCCGAGCTGCTCGCGCGGGACGGCCTGTACGCCCGATTGAGCAGGAATCACACAACCTGAGCTGGACAGCAGCGGCACCGGCAGTGCCACCCGCCTGGCTTTCTGCTACCAGCTTCCGCGCGAAGGCTGGGTCTTGCGCTCGGCTTTGATGGCCTTGGTGAGTTTGTCCACCATGTACTGTCGGTCCACCTGGCGGGCGAAATCGGCGGCGGTGAAGCCGCGCTGGTTGCGCAGAACAACGTCGGCGCCCTCCTTGATCAGCAGGTCCACCACGGCTTCGCTGCTGTATTGGGCGGCCAGCATCAGCGGGGTGGTGCCGTTGGGCGAGTCGGCGTCGATGTAGGCGCTGTTGTCCAGCAGCAGCTTGACGATGTCCAGCGTCTTGGGCAGGTCGGCCGAGGTGGCGTAGTGCAGCGGTGTCCAGCCAGGGCGGTTGACATCGGCGCCCCGGCGTATGAGTTCCTTGGCCAGGTCCAGGTGGCCCTTGATGCAGGCCATCATCAGCGGCGTTTCGCCCTGCTGGGAGGCCTCGTTGACCTTGATGCCCGGGGATTTGAGCAGCACGTCGAACACGCCCAGCGAGCCCTGGTGCAGGGCCGCTACCAGGCCCGGGCGGCCGCGCGTGTCGCGGGTGTTGGGGTCGAAGCCGCGAAAGATCAGGTTGACCATGGCGCGCTCGTTGTCGCTGATGATGGCGCGCACGTAGTCGTCGTACTGGCTGGCATGCGCCAGCCCGCCGCTGGCTGCGGCCAGGGCCA
>Ga0105243_10003104_pt1 | contig 13663 bp, 13 predicted proteins | sample KBSM34metaG_FD_81525 | JGI IMG/M metagenome (GOLD analysis project Ga0105243, IMG submission 81525) | Miscanthus rhizosphere microbial communities from Kellogg Biological Station, Michigan, USA - KBS M3-4 metaG | ecosystem: Host-associated > Plants > Roots > Rhizosphere > Soil | place...
CCAAGAGTTGTAGCGATTGATGTACTCACAGCCATCTTCCGTTTGGTAGTAAGGTCAGTTGTTGCCATCTGCCGGGTCATCATCAATGCCTTCATCTGGTTCGAACGTTTTATCTATTTGGTCGAGGATTTCCTTGCGTACTGGTATGGTTGATTCCCAGGCTTTATTTGTTTGATGGACTTGGTTTCCGTAGGTTCCACGAATGTCAAGTTGAATGCCGTACTGTTTCGTTTTCTCGGCCAGCTTTGCGGTTAGGTCATTTATTTGCGCCTTGATCTGTTCAATCTGAATCTTGGTGTTCGATATCTGAGTTTGGATCAAGGCAGCGGAGTGACGTTCCTCCTCGGGTTTGGTCATTTCTGCGGTAAGCATGTCCTCATACTGTTTGAGAACTGCTTGTGCTTCCGCGAGTCGGATATAAGCATTTCGTAGTTCGTAACGCAGGCGTTCGAACTCGTTGTCCATGTTTGCAAGCCGTTCCAAGTTTGCGAGTGTGTTTTGAGAGCTACGGCCGATCGAGTTGCGGAGGTATTCTTCAAGGTCCTGAAGATCTTGTTGAGGATTGAAGATGCCCGCCTTCAGTCTTGAGTCGAGTTGCTGAATAGCGCGAATGCGGCACTCGACCATGTTTTCGATTTGTCGTTTGAGGAGATAGATGTGGCGAACTGTTTGACCGATTTGCGCGACGGAGGCAATCAGGTTCTTATTACGCGCGAGTTGCTGATCGACTATGGTGAGGATGCCGCCAAGACTGGTGACTTGCTTCACGGCCTTGTCGTACATGGCGGTGTAGTGTTGGATGGTTTGCATCCAGTGGTCCATTTCGCGGGCCATTTCTTCGATTTGGGCGGCATAGCTGGTTGGATCGAAAACGGTCCATTGGGCTTGTGCTGGTTGCGCCGGGGTGATGATGAGGCCGAGTAGGAGGCCGAGTAGCAGTTGTTTGATCAATGATAGTTTTCGCATTTGATTACCCTTCGTTACGCGACTCGTGCTTCAAGCAGTTCTGATTCATCAATCTCAGTAAGACCGTGCGCTGTCAGACCGCGTGGATAGCGTTCTGCCAGCCAGGCAATAACTACAGCCATGGGCCAGGTCGGTTTAAGGGTTTGGACGCGAGCGCGAGCATTGCGTTCGTCGGGATTAGTGGTAAATGTCCAGAGTTCACTCGGAGATAGATCGATTTGAAGCATTTCAACAATCTTGTCTTGACCGGAACCAAAAACGCCGAGGAACTGTGCGTGTTCGCCAGGGACGTTCTTGATTCCTTCAATGCAGGCTTGTGCTGCCGGAGCTAATCCGGTGTCTTCGATCAGTCGTCTGTAGTCTCCGACCTGCTTCCCGATAAGTTTGACGCCGGCAGTTTTCGCGAGTGCAATTCCAATTGGGTTGGGAACATCGCGGCTGCCGGTGAAGTCTTCGTAGGCGTGGGAAGCGAGGAGTGTAACTGCGTTTTCTTTGCCGCCGGTTCGGGCGGCGCGCTCAATAACGTTGAGAATTAGTGGGTAGTGTTTGACGACCTCCCACATCTCGTCAAAGGCCAGCAATACTGGGGAGCGGGTGCCGTCAGGATTCAAGCGGCCGAGAGAACGCATTACGTGCGCGGCAATGCGAAAGGCCATTGATTGGCGCACTCGCTCAGGCAGATTTTGGAGGGAGTCGATTTCGTAAACGTCGAGCTGTGATTCGGTTAAAAAGTCTGAATGGGTTTGAGCGTCGATCCAGCGATCGTCTCTGAAGGACTCAAGAGAAATACGCAATAGCTCGGCACGTTCTTTTGCGATCTTCTCGGCGAAGGGGGCGACTTTGAGAAGGTCGAGCAAGTGTGAGAGGCGTGGCTCGTGTTTGGGACGTCCGGGACGATTGCGTGGAACTTGGTTCTTATAAACCTCATCAACCAGCAACATCAGTATGTCTTCCGCGATCGTATCGTTGGCACGAGCGAGGTGCATGAGATCCGCGACCACAAATGCTTTTTGTAAATCATCAGGCATGTCGCCGCGTTCGAGACCGGGGTAGTCCCACGTATTGATGGTGCGAGTTCCCTGGTCGAAGCGAAGGTAGCGGCCATGAAGCACGTCAACGAGGGGGGCAAGAGACTTTCCATAGTCGACGGCGCGTACGCGCACGTGAGCTTTTGTCGCCAGGATGTCGTTGATGATCCGGCACATCAAAACAGACTTTCCGGCGCGTGGTTGAGCTATCAGGAGTACCAGGGGGCTGGTGACCAGACTGCGATCGTAAAGATTGAAGCCTGTGAGATGGCCGGTTGGAGTGGAACAAATTGTGTGCGGATGAGGACTACCAGGCCATGCCGATTCAGTGGGCGTCAATGGAGCGAGAGAGTCGGTCGTTTCCAGAATCTCACGGCCTGTTTCCTGGTTGTTGAGCTCGCCGACAAGACTTCGGTTATATACGGCGCGGAGGGCTACCGGTTCTTCACGATTCGCTTCAGCGCCGGGAATGCGGCGAATGGCAGTAACGAGCTGCTCACAGTAGCGATCAAGATTGCGCAATGAAGTGTGTAGTTGTTCTTTGTTGGTTGCGGCCTCGCTGTAAATGACGGCGTAGAAGCGTGCCTTAACGAGAGCCTCGGTGTCGCCAGTGATTTCTTCGCGAACGGTGGAGAGTTGGCCCATTGCCTTGCGGCCTTCGAAAGTACCATGGCGGCTGGTGCCTCTGTTTGCGCGACTAACTTGCCGGATGCGTTTGTCAAGTTTCTTACGGACTTTGTCCTGATCGAGATAGACGTAGTCGGTGATGACGTTATGGCGAAAATTAAGTTCGGGGTTAGTTGTCAGAACGCGCATACAGTCGGCAAAGATGTTTGGTTGTGGAGGGACAAACATCGAAACAACTGCGGCAGGATAGCTGCCGTGCATGACGAAATGACCATCACCCGCAATGGTTTCGCCGCAAAGGTAATCGCGAATGTCACAGCCGGGAATGTTGGGGAGGGTAGGCGCGCTATTGGAGTTTTGGCGATGGCCCAGGTAGATGGCTTGCCAAAGTTCCTGACGAGTAAACGGCTTCAGTCGCATAGGACTTTGGTGTTCGATTAAACGAAAAGTTTTTTCGGCTTCGTCAATTGCTTGTTGTTCGTCGCTGTCGATGCGGCGCGTGACGGTGTCGTTGCTGGTCTCGCGTAGAGTTGTGAGTAGGGCGCCGATGAATCCTAGTGTTCCGCGCGAAGCCAGCTCACGTTTTAAGGTGGGAAAGAAACGTGCCAGGCCTTGTTGGTTTTGATCGTTGAAGTGTTTGACTGGAACGCGGACCCAGGCTGACAACGTGTGTTGCTTGAAAGCTGCGCCAACTGCTGCATCGTGGTAGAAGCTGATTCCCATGGTGTGTAGGAGTCCTGCGAGAGGGGCGACATCGGTTTTGTCTTGTGAACGGATGTGCCGTTGGATTACGAGACCGGGATCGGGATTTACAGAGAGCCGAAACTGGATGATGGTGTTTGACGGTTTTCGAGCTGCTAAGAGTCGGGCAAGTTCGTTGATTCGTCTTTCCATGAGGTCTTCTTCACTGAAGACAGTGTTGTTTAGAGCAACGTGATATGCCTTCGTAAAACTGCCATCCGTATGGCGGAGTAGATTTCCGGAGATATCGAGAATGGATGAGTCGCGTCGTCTGCCAGCGGGGCGATCAAGGAGGCGAATTCGAGCCTGGTCGTGTTTGATCTGCGTGGCGTTTTCACAGCCATTGGCGAGATCCCGTTTGGCTCGGCGACTGAGTGGGACAAGTCTTAGTCCAACAGTGATGCCGATGGCGGAAAGGACGATGGCGATAGCTAGAATGGCGATGGTTGCGGTATCCACGAACGTTCGATCTCCACAAATTAAAAGTTAATTATCAGTAAGGAGCCAGGGATGCTGTTTTTTGTCTGTGGGCAGCGCGTGACGTTGCCGTGATGTCTTTAAGAGCGCGGCAAGCTGATGTTGTAACCAGAATGGGCGGCGTCCAATACGTACAAAGTTGAAGAAAGCCACTGAAGCCACAAGCGAAATGGGGCATACCCAGATCTCTAAAGGAAAGCGCATAACGCGGAGGTTGAGCATAAAGGGAATGCTGTAGCCAAGAAGCGCGATAAAGATCACAAACTTCCAATCGGTATCTCTGACGCCAAAGCGCATGACAGGAAGATAGATTTGTGAACGAATGGGTCTGGCGCGCATTGCTGTTTGCTCCTGCTTCACGGTTCGTGCGCGTTTCGACCGGACCAGCCTGATCCAAACCAGGGTGTATCTGTCGAGCTGGCCCGGTTGTTGTTCGTAAACATCAGTTACCGAGGTCGGTATCGAGGTTCACGGCATTGCCTTGCGAGAATGAATACGCGAGGCTGGCGACTGCGCCGAAAGCGAAACAGAACACGCCGCCGAGTGCCTGTTTGGTCCAGTTTTTTTCCGCCATGTAATTGACGGCTGCCCACATAAGGCCACCGATGCCGAGCAGGAACAGAAGGTTTCGTCCCCACTTGATGACTTCTCGGACTCCATTACCGAGGGTTTGGTCGTCGCCACCAAAGATGCTGCCACCGGAAGGTCCCTGGGCCATGACGCTGACGGACATGATGCCGATCAATAGGACCGGGGTGAGTGCGTTTAAGATTGCACTTGCTTGAAACAGTCGTTGACTGGCTCGGGCGGTGCGCGAGTTGGTTAGAAGTTGCTCATCGATTTGAACGGCATTCGTTTGATTGCGAAGCCAACTGCGAAATCCGCGAATTAGATTGCGTTTACTGAGTTGAGTTGTCATTGTGATCCTTGCCTTTGGTTAGGCGATGGCTCACAATGTCTTTACCGGAGATCAGCGTGAGCAAATCGCGTTTGATTTTCAATGACCCTGTCAGTTGTTAGCAGCAACTGCCAGGGTTTAACTTTTGTGACCTATTCACTCGTTATCACCTACGTTGGGTGGTCCTTCCTTAAAGTCACTTCTCATTTTCATTCTGTTTGGCTCGAAGTGGTGTCGCGTCGTGCGACAGGCACTTCGTTGGGCCTGACGCGTTTGGCTACTACAAAGGCTGTGCCAAATCGGGATTTGAAGGTTATTCGTAGTGGTTGATTCGGCATCGAGGTTGCAGATGGATAGCCTGGAGGCTCGGTAATTCAATGAAAATGAGAAGACATCTTCCCTTGAACATAACTGTTTTGGCGTTAGCGGCGTTGTTATGGCAGACCGAAGCGCGGGCTCGAGACCAGCAATCTCGGCATGGTCGTAGCAACGATGTTCGTAAATGGCGTTCCAGGCGTCATTTTGGTGTTCGTGTTTCCGAACATTGGCGGTCGGCGAGGTCTCGGCTAAGAGACCGAGCGCGAATTTATGAGCCATTGATTAGGGCAGCGGCGCACAAACACGGAGTAGATCCTCGCGTGTTATGGACCATTGCATTCTTAGAGACGCGATTTCGTCCGGAGTTGGTGTCGCCGATGAAGGCCCGAGGGTTGATGCAGTTTATGCCGGAGACAGCACGCCGATTTAATTTGTCTAAGCCGCATGATGCGGCCGCAGCAATAGATGCGGCGGCAAGATATGTAAACGTGTTGACGACGCGGTTTGACGGGAAACTGGAGTTGGTGCTCGCTGGCTACAATGCCGGCGAAGGTACTGTTGAGTCGTATCGTGATGGGCGTTCCGTTCGTACTTCAAGGGGAAAAGTGATCAATCCCCGAAGGATTAAGACCAACGGCGTTCCGCCGTATCGCGAAACGATGCTGTATGTGAAGAGGGGTTTACTCGTCTTTAACAGGGTTACGACAGCAGGTGTTTTTAGTCCGGACCTGATAGCGACAGCGCGTCCGTTGCGAGTGGCGTCGGTGACAGTTTCGTTGACGGACCAGGTTCTGATCGATCGTGAATTAAAAGGGTTGGGTGCGACGCCTGCCACCGTACTCTACTCAGAGGTAAAGCAAGGTGCAATTGCGGATGGTCCCGGTAAGCGAATGTCAGTGGCCAGTGGTAAGGAGCGCGATGCGACGGATTTTGAGACTGTGTTTTTTGACGTGCATTCGGGTGCTCGTTATGTGGTAAGCAGCGGTGAAATTATTAAGCCATTGCAAAGTTTAGAAACAAGCGAGGCTGGAAATGGAGGAGAGTCAGGACATGTCTCGATGTCTTATTACTTTGGAACAGGTGGGAATTAGATTGTTGAATTACCTGACCTGTATCTGTTTCAAAAAGAAGCGTGCGTCTCGCTTTGGGATTTGGGATGTCGCGCACGCGAAAGAAAGGCGGCGGGCGGCGCGGGGTTATGCGTCGAGCCAGCCGGTGCGGGCAAGGCAGTTGCAATTCTCGCCTTCGTTCGTGCGACAACACTTCGGTGGGGTTGGCACGCGCTTGTTATCGAACCTACGAAGGGGTTAGTAAGGCAAACGCAAAAAGCGAGCAGGGCCGGCGTCGATCTTGTGATTTCGACGCCGGGCCTCTTTGCATAAGAAGCGGCTTGCCAAGCTCTGCGGTTGCATACAAGAGGATGTTCACCAAATTCTCATAATCTACAAATGAGAGCTCGGTCGTGGATCTAGACACTTGTTCGTGTTTCCCAACACTGATTTTGCCCTATTGTTCGGATCGGCGGACATAGGAACCTGGTCTAGGACCAAATAGTGAGAATGAAGCGTATGGCACGGCTTTTGAAGTGAGATGGGCCAACTGCTTGTGACTCTCCGGTCAGAAAGATCCGGTGATGCGAGACGATCGAACACTATGAACAGACTTAATGAAAACCAGGATGAGATTCCAACCGAGCTAAGTGAGTTGTTATCGGAATTGCAAGCTGACCGCGGGGTGCCGCTAAGTCTTAAAGTTCCACAGATTCGACAACGAGTTTCTAGCGAACCGGGTGGACCTCAGAAAGATCAGGGTGAGACGCGAATTCCTGCTTTGAAAGTTGAGCGAGGAAGAGTGACAGGCAGTCCGGCAGTGGTTTATCGAGACGCTGCGGACGTACGCACAATTCTTAGTCTGACGTGGTCCATGATGATCCTGGCGTTGCTTTTAGTGGCTAGTGGTGTTGGCAATATCTATCAATACTTGCGTCGGCCGGACCGCATTGTTGTTGATGGTGGTACGGGCCGAGTGCTTTCGATAAATAACCGAAATTACGGCAGTGAAGAAGGGATTGAGTTCGGGCCAGACAGGTTAACCCAGCAGGACAAGATCTACATCACTAAGGAATTTGTGAAAGCGGTCTACCAGGTAGATCCGGCTACGCGGCCACGTGACATTGAGCGGGCCTTAACGATGATGGTGCCTGATTCGGCGGTACGGTTTTCGCGCTGGATGAAGGAAAAGGGAGTGTTGGATCAGCAAAGGGCAGAAAGTTGGCAAACGATCTGGAGTCCGATGGATGTATCGGTAGATAAGAATGATGGTTATACCGTCAACGTCATCGGCAAACAGGATATTACGAAAGTGGTTAATGGGACCACGGTCACTGATGGCAGACAGTTGCGTTTAACTATCAAGCTGGTAGCTGACAACAAGGGTCGAGCGGATCGGAACCTGCGATCGGGATTTTTGATTTCATCACTTGATTATCAGGAGTTGAATGAGCCGGTGAGTCGAGCCGCTGGCGTGGAGAATGGGACAAGCGGAGGGGGAAATCGATCGATTTCGCCGGTTACAGCCCTGCAAGAGAGTCAATAAGCGCAGATTACTTCGAGTGAAAAGAATGGAGTTGTTATGTTGAAACTATTCAGCTTCGGCCGCTTCCGGCTTGGTTGTGTTGTTCTGGTTTTGATTGTGACGGGAACGATGATGGGTCAGGAGAGACGACCATCTCGACACCAACCGGAGAAAGCGGTTGCAAGAAAGCCAGTTTCGAATACGCCGGCGGCGAAGCCATCTCCTTCGCCAGCTCCCTCGCCGCCGACACTGGTCCCTGTGGCGCTGGTGAATCCCGCGCCGCCTGAGTACCTGTCTGGCGAAGCCAATGTGACGGTCAAAGGCAATCAGAATCCGACGATCCGTTTAGGGCTTGCACAGAATGGAGTCAATGTTATCGAGTTTCCGGCAGCCGATTCTTTTTTTATGGTCCATCCTGGTAATTCAGAGTTGGTTGCTTTCGACGAAGAGACTGCAAAGCTAAGCAAACGGACACTGGTATTGCGTCCAGGAGCCGCGTTTGTCGCGCCACCTGCGGGTTCAACGGCGAAGAGCCCTTCGGCCTCAATCAGCGTTCAAATGCAGTCGGGCGTGGTGGTGACGTTTTTGATCTATCCCGTAAGAGAACTATCACAGAACGCTCATCGCTGCGTGGTGATGTATAACCGCGATGAAGTAGTGGCCGCGAGAAAAGCGGCAGGGCTTGCGGTGAACCTCGATGGTCGCGATCCGGCGCCGAAGGCAAACGGTTCAATTAGATTGGGTAGTGCTGAAGAAGAAAGTAGTGGGCCAATTGTTCCAAAAGTGTCGAGATTGATCGCTGACGTCGACAGCAGGCGCGCGGATGAACGCGTGCGTAACGGGAAGGGTTCCAGTAAGAGACCTAACTTGTCTGAGGTCGCAAACAATGCTTTGAGGGAAATCATTCGAAATCCGAGCCGCATGGGAGCATTTTCAAAGTCGAGTTATGGATTGGGATTGGCAGTCGCTCCTGTTGTGGACTTGGATGTCCAGGCTCGCATGGTTGTGATTGCGGTTCGCAACGATAGTCAGGGCGTGTTGCGGATCATGTCGGGAAACCCTGAGCTATATGTTCAGACCTTCGACGATAACGGCAAGACGCTGCAATTGGAACAGGTACAGCGGTTGTACATGGAAAGCACATCGTTGGAAGGTCGATTGAGCAAAGGAGAGATCGCTTACTACGCGATTGTGTACCAGGCGCCGGTGCTAGGCGCGATGCAACGATTGCGCGTGTCAGTAAGCCAGATGGAAGCGGCGGACCAACCCGCTACGACTGCTGTGGGAACGATGCGCCGGTAATTGTTTTTGCGAAACGTTTGATGTTTGGAGGTTGGAACGATGAACACCAATGCACGTGATTTAGATGATAGCTATTTGCACGATAGAGGGTTCGCAGTGAAGCTGGAGAATGTGCCGCCGGTCGGGTCGCTGCGAATCGGCGAATTGAATCGAGGGTACAGTCTGATTCTGCGCGAGGAGGAGTGGCTTCGCCATCTGGCGATCTTTGGTCCACCTGGATCGGGTAAATCAAAAACCTTTTTGATGAACATGCTGCGAGACATGGCTTGCGGCGGATCGGCGATTGTTCTCGACCCGAAGGGTGAGTTGTTCGAACAAACAGCTAACTCATTTCGTGAGGTTTACCGGCTGGATTTGGTTAATCCATCGCGATCAGATCGGTGGAATTTTCTTCCAAAGTGTAAGGACCATCCGGAATTTGCATCTGAGATGGCGCGAGTCATTCTTGAAAACAGTGTCGAGCCGTACTTGGAGGCGCAGTGGTACAAATACGAGTTCTTGTTGTTGAAGGCAGTGCTTCTTCACCTGGCGGACATTGCCGAGGCGACGCCGTCGATGATCTCGGCCTATCTGGAAATGAAATCGGATCATTCACTCGCGCGAGACATGAAACAGATCGAGTTTGAGATGCTGAGTTCAGGGAATGAGCACGTGCGTCTTGCATGGGAAGCTTTCGCTCGAGCGGTGCCCGAACTTCGTGGAGCTGTTGCAACGTCATTGATAGAAAGGCTGGACGTGTTTCGTGGAGGCTGCGCCAAGAAGGTTTGTGACCCGGTTACCGATGAAGAACGCGCTATCCGTGTTTTTCGGAACGAACGGGTTGCGAGGCAAATCGAGTTTGGACGTTTGCGGGCGCCTGGAACTGCGATTTACGTGGTAGTAGGTGATGGAGATGAGCTTTGTTATCGAAGTCTGGTCGCTGCTTTCCTGAATAATGCGCTGCACGAATTGAGAATCGAAACGACTTCGGAGAATTTGTCGCCGGTAGGCTTCGTTTTTGACGAGGATGCGTTTCAGCGGATCGTCGGGTTGAAGGAGATGCTTGCGACGACTCGCGGCCACAAGATTGGCTTGATTCTAAGTTATCAGAGTGTTTCACAGGTACACGACGGTTATGCGCAGGGACGGGACGCCATGCTGAGGTCTATCGGGACCATGATGTTTCTCCCAGGACTGGATGAGGTGACCTGCGAGTATGCGTCGGGTCGTACTTCGGAGGTGGTGAGGGATGCATTGATGCAGCCGTCAGAGGTTCGGGAGATGAGAAAAGGTCAGGAGTGTCTTGTGGCGGTCGACTTGCTATTGCCGATCAAGGCTCGTTATCTGCCCTTTGGTGCTTCATGTCCTAGAAAAGGGATTCTGGTCGAGTTGGGACAAAAGTTCCTTAGAAGTGTGGCAGCGTTGGAGCGGCGTCAGCGCGTGAAGAGCCTAACGTAAGTAAGGGAAAGCAAATCAGTAAAGGAATGTGAAATGAGTGCTCAAGGTAATCCAAGTGGTAATGGTAATGAGTTTCGTGGCGACCAGCGCGTGGTCATCGACGAAACCGAGGAACAAGTGGTTCCTAAAGCCGAGTTTGTTTCAGATGAACGTCGAGCGGAGCTTATCGATGAAGGGGACATCGTTGCAGAGGTTGAACGAGAACGTGGAGAAAACCAGAGTAAGGGGCGAGGGCGAAAAGCCGTAGTGGGCGTCGTGTTTCTGGTTGTAATCGCCGCGGCCGCGATTGGTGCCTGGTACGTGATTGGACGCGGCGGAAAGCGGCAAGCGAGAGTTCCGGTGAATCGGTCGTCTAAAGCTTCAGCGGTCGAAAGCGAAGAGGCGTTGACGAAGCAGGCTATTGAACTGACGAATAGCGCAGGTCCAGGAATTACGTTGAGTGATGGTTCGGTAATCAGGCCAAGTATGCCGTCGCCGCCGCCTATGGCTGCTCCTACTTCTGATTCAAACGTTCCGGTTACACAGCTCCCAATGAGTAACGGGGAGTTATCCAGTACGGTTAACTCGGGTAAGCCGCCGAATGCAAAGGAAACAGAGGAAAAACGCGAGGGAGATCAAGCAAGAGTAAGTTCGGGAGCCAACGGTCGGAACCAGGAGCGATCAGTGAGGATTAGTGAGGACCTCAAAGCGCAGGATCTCAAAGCACAGCCTCCGAATCGTACTGGCGATCGTGAAGCAAGCGTGGCTGAAGTAGGTAAGGATGCTGGCGGCGTAGCAATGCCACCGTTCGGCAGCATGTTGCCGGTAAGGACTTTAGGTGTTCTTTACACCTTAAGGTCCGGAGGACTGGCTCGGTTTGAGTTAACGAGTGACGTCAAAGGTAAGGGATGGGCCATGCCTCGCGGCACTGTGCTGGTAGGGGCTTTGCGCGATGCCAAGTTCGATCGTGCGTTTGTTTCGTTAGTTGGTTTCATTGATAGAGAATCCGGGCGCTTTGTAAAAATCAGCGGCGACCTGCTTGGGTCGGATGGTGGGGCCGGCATCCGTGGCAAGCGCAGAAAAATGTCGAGCGGTTGGTCACGTGCGCTCTCGAAATTAGGTGAGGCTGGCTTGAGCATTGCCAGTTCGTTTGCAGGATCTGTTGGACGTCGGCCAATTGTTATCAACGATGCGTTTGGCAGTAATGGGGGTCGCGTTACGAGCGAATTGGATGGTGTTTTGGTTGGAGGCGATCGTAATAGCTTTGTCGAAGTTGCTGCGGGCAGTTCGGGATACATGATGATTACCGAGTTGCCTGATTCTGTTGAAGGTGTTGACGCTTTGTCGAGACTGAGTGGACAGGATGTGGAGGAACGTTCAAGCGTTGATCAACCACGCAAGACGACAGGCATTTCTGAGCGCGAGTTGGCTGAATTGATCCAATCAGGAGATCGAGAACAGATCAGGGAGGCTATGCCGCGCATGACGCCTCAAATGCGTCGAATTGCCGAAGCCGTAATCGATGGAGATCGAGTTGCACGGTAAACGTATGAATCCGACCGTTTCGAACAAGCCAATCATCAATCCGCGCCAAGTTGTCAGACTTGGAGGTGGGGCTGCGTTAGCGGAGTTATTGGCGGGCACTGGATACATGGTCCAGGGGCGCTTGTTGAATGATTTGGTTCAAGCAATACGAAAAGGACGTCCGCACTTAATTGAAGGCGAAAGAGGCTCAGGAAAAACGGCATTAGCCGAGGCGTTGGCTGAAGTGTGCAACCTTCCGATTTTCTACTTGCAAGGGATGGAAGGTCTGGAGTTGGGAGACGTGCTCTACAGTTGGGACCGCGAAGGGCAAAGCCAATTTGTCCGTCAGGCGATCGCGTCAGGGATGATCCTAGCGGAGGCTCGTGCGCAGCAGTGGGGTGCGGAGTACTTGATGTTTGGTGAGGCTTTGGGAGCATTTGAGTATGCGGGGCGCACTGGCATTGTGCCAATCCTTATCGTTGATGAATCGGACAAACTGGAGGACAGGATTGAAGACATGCTGTTGCAGTTGTTCGGGCGTGGCTATGCGTACGTTCCTAGATTCGGGAACGTAGGTGTGAAAGATCCAGAACTTTGGCCGATCGTAGTCTTGCTATCGAACGATATCAGGCACGACTCGTCGGCGCCGATGCGATCGCGTTGTGTCTACACATGGATGGATATGCCTTCGCCTAGAGAGGAAGTGGCGATCCTGCGCGCACGAGTGCCACAGGCTTCGGCGGAAGCTGTGGGTTGGGTTGCGAAGTTGTTGGAGTGCATTCGTGGGATTCCAGGAGTTCAAGACAAGCCGGCATTGCGAGAGGGTATCGACCTGCTGGACGTTTTGATGCGTGATCGAATCACGTGTGTGGATGAAGCGGTGCTGACGTCATACCTCTGCCTGATTGCTAAGCGTAGGGGGGATCGATCTTATTTGGAGCAATCGATGGCGAGAATCGAACTGGCAGTGAATGATTCGCATGAAGAGATCGACGCCTGGGTTGCGCAGGAGTTCAGTGAGGTCAATGGGTTAGCGATCGCTGCGTAGAAACTAATGAATAAAACAAGAGAAAGAAAGTCAATCGTAAGGTTCTTTGTATCGTCGCCGCTCTCGGTGGTTATAACGGTCGCGATCATTGTGGTGTTTGTAATCTCGTTTGCGGGTTATGTCAGGCGGGGCGGCTTTTGGACACCCGAGGTTGAAGCGCGAGTGTTCAACGAGGGGCGGGATCGGAACCAGTCGAGCGGTATGGGCGGGAACCGAAGAAGATTTGCATTTCAGGGAGAGGTTTATAACCAAGCCGAACAAGTTAAAGAAAGTGCAGCTCTGACGCTGGGAGTGACATTGTTGGCGAGTGAGCGGGCGCGTGAACAGAGACCATATCAAACGGTCGAGTCGTTGATTGCGGGTGTTGCGGAGCAGGGTTTGTTGCCGCCGGGAATGACGCTGGATCGTAGTGCTTCCGTGGTCTCCAGACATGGAAATTATTTCATACGCTATCGCGAACAGCCGCTTGCCGTGGAAGTGCTTTCTATTAGCAAGGGCGCTAGTGACGGAGTGGCGATTTTAGTGAGGTTGCCGGATGACGAGTTTTCCGAGAATGCCTTGACTTACTACATGATTTCAAAGGCTGGGTTGCAGGCGCCTGGCGGGTTTGCGCCGGTGGCCCAATTGATTAGTAGTGGCTGGCGTCCTGAGACGTTCAAGGCTGCGGAGTTGTCTCAGGTTGAAAAGGAACAAGACCGTCAGTGGTTAGCGGCGCGTGCTGCGAATGGAAAATAAAAGAGAGTA
>Ga0105243_10003105_pt1 | contig 13660 bp, 11 predicted proteins | sample KBSM34metaG_FD_81525 | JGI IMG/M metagenome (GOLD analysis project Ga0105243, IMG submission 81525) | Miscanthus rhizosphere microbial communities from Kellogg Biological Station, Michigan, USA - KBS M3-4 metaG | ecosystem: Host-associated > Plants > Roots > Rhizosphere > Soil | place...
ATTTCCCGCTTGCATCATTACCTTCCCAGTCGCACCACAGGTTAAGAGCTTTGCGCAAATGCTTCGTGCGCAGCTTAACAAAATGACTCAACAACCACACGAAGGCTTCGAGATTCTCGGTCTGTTTCTCTTTTCTTATCTTGTTAATCTCGTTGCCGAAACTCTCGATCCAGACGTCGCAATCGTGAACATCGCCGAGCGCGGTCTGCAATTGAGCCGCGCGCTTCGCGTAAGTCGCTATCGATCGTCCCCAGCACTGCTGAAACAACTCGATCGCGTATCGCAACCGCTTCGCCGCAATACGCATCTCGTGGAGAGTTTCGACTTCGGATGGCCGGAACAATCCAGTGCTGAGTTTCTCCAACTCCTTCAGCCGATCGATAATAATGGCGCGCGACATCTTGCGGAAACTGATTAGAAGCGGCACCTGGGAGCGCGTTGTTCGGCTCGCCGTTGCTTCATCAACAGCTCCGGTGAAACTCATCTCTAATTGTTTGAGTTGGTCGTCCGCCAACATCGTCACCAACTCTTCGCGCGCCTGATCGCGAATTTCCTTCCGTGCGTCGATGAACTTTTTGAGCGCCGGCGACACCTCATGCGGCGTGTGTGTTTGCAGTTTCTCCAGTGCGAGGATCGCGACGTCCTGATCGCGCACCTCACCGAGTGCATCCGCAATGTCGCGCAAAGATTTGAGAACCGAAGAGAGTCGGCGTTTGTGCAGGTAAGGTGTGAAATCCCGCAAGGCACTTCGCAAACGGCGCGACGCGACACGCATCGAATGAACGCCTTCCGGATCGCTCCAATCAAGCGCGGCAGATCGAAAGTGATACAACTCTCCGAACCTCGTCACGAGCACGAGCTTCATCCCGGCAGGAGCTTCGGAATTGCACTTGATTCCCTTGATTCGTTTGGCTTTTGCCATCCCCGTGTAATCAGGCTTGGTTCTTCTTATTCACACCGGGCTTTAGCCCGGTGGCGCTATCGTGCGCAAGTTCGAAAACCGTTTCAACGGTTTTTCAGGTCCCTGAGCCGAGCAAACCGTTGAAACGGTTGCGCTCCTTTTCCTTGCCACCGTCACCGGGCTGAAGCCCGGTGAGAATGAAATCAGGCGCGCTGTGCTTTTGGGCGACCCACGCCGAAACTCAGATTCCGTTTGAACGACTCTTCAAAAAGATCTCGCTTTCTTTGCACTTCCAACAACTCATTTTCAACATCCATGTCACTCAGCAACTCCACGCGCAAGCGGCCGGGTTGCAGATTAAACTGCAGATCGTGAATACGGCTATCGTGACTTCGATCGAGGGCATCGGCCAGCTTCACAATTGCGGCTAACTTACAAACAATCTCCCGGTCAGGAAAGTTCAAAGCCGCAAAGTCAGTGTGTCGTTTCTTGGGCAATGGACCACGATGATAACGCGCAATGTTTGCAATTACCGCACGCTCGGCTTCGGAAAAGCCCGTCAACTCGGAATTCTTGATCAAATAGAGCGCGTGTTTCTGGTGCGACTCATGCGCGATGTGATAGCCGATATCGTGCAGCAACGCGCCCGCCATCATGAGTGTGCGTTGGTGCCTTGAAAGATTCTCGGTCGGCGCCAGACAGTCAAAAATCTTCTCCGCGAGTTTTGCGACCTGGCGCGCGTGACTCTCTTCGTAACCAAACCTTCGACCCACCGCATGCACGGCCCTCAGCTTTTGATCGGCAAAATTCGGCGCCGGACGCGATTCATCCTCGACTTCGCGCAGACTGTCGATAATCACGCCTTCGCGCAGTGACCAGTCGCACGTTCGAACCACATTAATCCCGAGACCACGCATCGCTCCTTCCAGAATGAGACTGCCTGCAATTATGATCTCAGCCCTTTGAGAAGTGAATCCGGGGAGTGCGCGCCGCTGGGCCATATCTATGCCGGCGAGTTGGGCATTCAGCTCCGCTAGTTTGCTGAGCGGAATGTCGGTTTCAGTGGGCTGAACCGCCTGGTTCTTCCGATCAGCATTGTTTGAACCAGCATCACGCAATGTGGCGCCGATCGAAAGTATTGTTCCTGAAGTGCCCGAGGCCTGTTGCCAGCGAGCGTTGCGAAGCTCGCGTCGCGGTCGTTCGAAAGCCGCATGTACTTCTGCTTTCAGCGCCGCGATCTCTTTTGCTTTTGGCGGATCGGATTTCAGGTAACGTTCTGTTAGTCTGACGGCGCCGAGTTTCAGAGATAGTAGCGACAGCGAGGCGCCGTTGCAGAAGACCGAGATCTCGGTTGAACCACCGCCGATGTCGATGTTGAGGTTGGTGGCATCTCTTAGAGCGCAGCCGTGCGACGCAGCCAGGCCAATGAGACGCGCTTCTTCGACGCCCGACAGAACTTCGACGCGCAGACCAGTGTTTTGCTCGACAGCCTTGATAAAATGCGCGGCGTTGTTTGCTTCGCGCACCGATGCAGTCGCAACGGAGACGATGTTTTCGGCCTGGTGAGTTTCAGCAATGGTCTTGAACCGCTGGATACAGCCAAGGGCGCGTTCGATGGCGTCGCGTGAAAGATGACGCTTTTGGAGCGTCTCGCGTCCGAGTCTGATGGCTTCCTTCTCGCGCGTGACGACTGCAAACGAATTGCTGTCGGCCGCGTCAACGACGGCGAGTTTGATGGAATTCGATCCGATGTCTATGGCTGCGAGTTTCAATTGCAGGCACTTTAGGTAAACTGTGTTACAGCAAAGTAAACCATATCTAAACTAAACGTAGATGAAAACACTTTTCCTTTTGCGTCACGCAAAATCGAGTTGGAAAGACGAGACTTTACCCGATTTTGAGCGCCCGTTGAATCGCCGTGGCAAACACGCGGCTGAGACCATTGGACGTTATTTCAAAACCAGCGCGGTGGTGCCGGAGTTGATCCTATGCTCTCCTGCTGAGCGCGCTCGCGAAACGCTCAACCTGGTCCTTAAAGCGTCCCGGTGGACCACTGAAGTGCGTTACGATCAACGCATCTATGAGGCGAGTGCGCAACGGCTGGTTGAAGTTGTATCGCAAATTGAGAACGATCGGAAAGTGGCGATGCTGGTCGGGCACAATCCGGGACTGGAAGAATTGCTGCTGCTGTTTACCGGCAGTACTGAGGTGATGCCTACGGGCGCGATCGCAAAGTTGTTGCTGAAGACGACGAAGTGGACGACGGCGATTGAGAAGCGTGCGACGCTTGATTGGCTCGTCAGGCCGAAAGACCTCGAGGAGTAGTTGACAAAGATTGACAAGATTTTCAGGATGAACAGGAAGGAGAGGCAGAGATGGAGACGAGTTTTTCGAATATCAAGGGAATGTTCAAGTTTAATACCGACATCATCAATAAGGCGATCGCGGACGTGAAAACTGAAGACTGGTTCCGAATGCCGGGAGACGATTCGAACCATCTTCTGTGGCTGCTCGGTCACGTTGTCGTTCACAGAGGTATGGTGCTCAAGATGCTCGGTGCTGACTGGAACACTGAGTGGACACCGCTGTTTGCTCGCGGAGCAGAGCGGCGAGTTGACGCTTCGGAGTATCCCTCAGTCGACGAGATGCGTGATGCATGGAACCAGGTTTCGGAGCAACTCAAAACGACGCTCAACGATTCGTCCGCCGAGGCGCTCGGAAGTGCGTCGCCCGAGGGCATGCCGTCATTTGATAAGACAGTCAGTGGCTCGGTAGCGTTTTTTGCTTTTCACGACTGCTATCACACGGGCCAGATGAGTTTTCTGCGCAAGTGGCTCGGGTATGGCCAAACAGTGGGCTAAAAATTTTTCGTGCAGGTGTCGATTTGGCAGCTTCCCACACGTCGTAAGGTTGAAAGGCAAGATTTCAACAAATAGGAGTTATGAAATGAAATACATGTTGCTGATTTACCACGACGAGCCGAGCTGGGACGCGATCACCGAGGCCGACCGCCAGGAAGTTTACCTGGAGTATCGAAAGCTGAGAGAAGAGCTGACTTCACGCGGCCAGTTCATCACTGGTTCTCAATTGCAGCCGATCGCGACCGCGACCAGTGTGCGCGTGCGCGATGGCAAAGAGCTCGTGACCGACGGGCCATTCGCCGAGACTCACGAACAACTGGGTGGTTATTTCCTCGTCGAAGCGGCAAACCTCGACGAAGCCACAGCCATTGCCGCGCGAATTCCTTCAGCGCGAACGGGTACGGTCGAGGTACGCCCACTCGTCGAGACGGCGGCAGAAGCGACTGCCTAGAATATTTAAGCCACGGATTTCACGGATCGCACGGATAAAATCTCCTTTTCTGATCCGTGTTAATCTGTGAAATCTGTGGCCAATAGTTCCCTTGAACAAGTTTTCCGCGAAGAGTACGGACGAATCATTGCGACTCTGATTCGTATCTCGGGGTCTTTCGATCTGGCGGAGGAGGCTTTACAGGATGCATTCATCGCCGCCGTATCGAAGTGGGAAGCTGAAGGATCGCCAGACAATCCCGGCGCGTGGCTGACCACCGTTGCGCACCGGAAACTCCTCGACGCGCTGCGCCGCGACAAAACGCGAACTGACAAACAAGCAGAACTCACCTACGAAGCGAACCGGTTGCAACCGTATGTAGAGCCGGAGTTGTTTGAGGATGTTGTGGAATACCCCGACGATCGTTTGCGCCTGATCTTCACCTGTTGTCATCCGTCTCTTACACGTGAAGCACAGGTTGCACTTACACTACGAACATTAGGCGGGCTGACAACCACCGAGATCGCGCACGCGTTTCTCGTACCCGAAACCACTCTGGCCCAACGGCTCGTACGCGCCAAGCAAAAGATCCGTCTCGCGGGCATTCCTTATGACATTCCCTCACTCGAACGCCTTGCAGATCGTTTAGCCGCAGTACAAGCGGTTATCTATCTCATATTCAACGAAGGCTACGCTGCCAGTGTTGGTCAGAGCTTGATAAGAAATGAGCTGTGTGCGGAGGCGATTCGGTTAGGGCGTGTGCTTTGCGAGTTGCTTCCCGGTGAGCCCGAGAATCTCGGATTGCTCGCGTTGATGGTCTTGCAGGATTCGCGCCGCGATGCTCGTGTTAACGATCAAGGCGAACTCGTGACACTAGAGGAACAGGATCGTTCGCTTTGGAATGCTGCTGAGATTGAGGAAGGTGTGAATCTCGTCCAAAAGGCGTTGCGCTTGCGGCGAGTTGGCAGTTATCAGCTTCAGGCTGCGATCGCGGCGGTACACGCGGAAGCAAAGATTGCGGATGAGACTGACTGGCGACAGATCGTGGCGTTGTATGAAGAGTTGATGAGGATCACTGCGTCGCCGATCGTGGCTCTGAATCACGCCGCAGCGGTTGCGATGGCTGAAGGATGTGAGAGAGGGTTAGCGTTGATTGATGCTGTCGGCGCCGGTGGTGCGCTACAGAATTATTATCTCTTTCACGCCTCTCGGGCCGATCTTCTACGACGCCTGCATCGCTACGACGAAGCTGCCACAGCTTACGAAATCGCCCTCTCTCTAACCACAAACCACGTCGAGCAACAATATATCCGTCGTCGTTTAGCTGCTCGAGACTAAGTCCGACGCCGGGCGGCCACGGAGGGCCGCCCCTACAGTACGTGCCACATCGCCCAAGTGCCTAATCAACGTGGACGTTGCGGTGCGTACTGTAGGGCGGCCCTCCGTGGCCGCCCGGCGTCGGACGTAACTCTTTGTTACTTGCGTGGCAGGGTTTTCAAAATATCCGCGAGCATCTGGTTGAAGCGCGTAGGATCTTCGAGCATCGGATAATGCCCCGTGCCTTTAATAATCACCGCATCAAACTGCGGCGCATACTTCCGATTGATCTCGAGCATCGTCGGATTGAGGTCGGCGTTGATCGCCTTAATCGGAACCTTAATCTCTTTCAACGTCGGCCCGGGCTTATACGCGAAGATGCCCTTGAGGATCGCAACGGCCGTCTCCGGTTGCCGCGACAACGCCTCATTAATGACGCGAGTCTTCACAGCTTCCGGCGTGTTGGGCGAGAAGAAAAACTGATTCAGCAACGCGGTCGTCGAGTTCTTGTAGTCAGCCGTCATCTGCTTGATCACGCCATCGAGTTGCTCAGGCGTTAAGGTCACCTCGACATTCTGCAAGCTGTCCACCGGCACGATCGCCACGACGTTATCAGGCATGCGCTTCGCCGCTTCGAGCGCGATCGGTCCACCCATCGAACTGCCGACGAGAACAACTCGTTTCAGCCCGAGCTTCGTGACGACTGTTTTCACGTCGTCGCCGTACCCCTCAATAGTCCAGTTTGTCCTTCCCGCACCCGATTCGCCATGACCCGGGAGATCGATCGTCACCACGCGATTCGTCTTCGAGAATTCGGCAACCTGGTTTTCCCAGAAGTTGCCACGGCAACCCCAGCAATGAATGAAGACGAGCGCCGGCTCCCCCTTGCCCGCAACCGAGTAATGAATCGGAATACCGTCAGAAGAATTAACAATCTCCGACGCCGGTTTGGATTGAACGGAAGGAACCGCGAACGCGAGTAACAGAAGAAGAGTTAATAACAAAGCCGCACCTCACTTTTCGAACTGATTTCGGAGGCGCTATTTTCGCACAAACCATCCACAGATTACACAGAGCTGCTCTGTGTAACCTGTGGACTGGATCTTCACGCGGCCGCTGTTTTGTTCTGCAGCCACGCCTGGGCTTCTTTTGACTTCATCCACTCACCGGCGATTTGCTTCGTGCTCACGTTGAGACGATTCCAGACGTTGATCAGGGAAATCGCCAGCAACAATCCCGCGAGCGCGCGCTCGTCGTAGTGCCGAGCTGCTTCCTCCCAGATCTCATCAGGCACCGGATCCGGGCGATCGCTGAGTCTCGTCACCGACTCGGCCAACGCCAACGCTGCACGCTCAGCGTCAGTGAAATACGGCGCATCTCTCCAGGCCGCCACCGTAAAAAGACGTTCGTTGGTTTCGTCTTCGTGTTGCAACATCCGCGCATGCATATCAATACACACGCTACAGCCATTAATCTGGCTCACACGCAGGTGTACGAGTCCAACTGTTTTCGACGGTAAGCCGGCTCTTTCAACGACCGCATTCAAAGCGAACATCGCCTGCATTGCCTCGGGAAATATCATCGCCGGATTTTTCATTCTCGCTTCCATGATTGCTTCTCCTCTTAATAGTTGTTGTCACATCTTCTCGATTTTGTTCGTCACTACTATGACGGACCGCAAGGACGAAATGTGACACGCTGCTTTGAGAAGAGGGTAAACTACAGAAAATGAACGGACAGGAATGGCTGGCTGAACAGTTTGAGGCGAACAGGAGTCACTTACGAGCGGTCGCTTACCGCATGCTCGGGACAGTGAGTGAAGCTGACGACGCCGTCCAGGAAACCTGGCTCCGCTTGAGTCGATCCGGCACGCGCGATGTTGAGAATCTCACCGGCTGGCTCACGACAGTAGTGGCGCGCGTGTGTCTCGATCTCCTGCGCTCGCGCAAATCGAGACGCGAAGAGTCGCTCGATGCAGAGGTCAAGGATTTGGCCACGAGTGGACAATCGCAAGATCCAGAGCACGAAGCGCTGCTGGCGGATTCAGTCGGTCTCGCACTTTTGGTCGTTCTCGATACGTTAACACCTGCTGAACGGCTCGCGTTCGTTTTGCACGACACATTCGCCGTTTCGTTTGATGAGATTGGGCGCATTGTCGGACGCACACCGGCAGCCGCTCGACAGCTCGCCAGTCGCGCACGACGACGCATACAAGGCGTGACCTCTGTTCCCAGTGAAGACTTGCGAAGCCAGCGAGAAATCGTCGACGCGTTTCTAACCGCGTTGCGCGCCGGAGATTTCGAAGGACTACTCGCAGTGCTCGATCCGGACGTAGTAGTTCATGTGGATCCGGGAGCGGGAGGTCCGGGCGCACCGCCAGAAATCCGTGGTGCACGCAACTGGGCACAGGGCGCTATTGCATTCTCGCGGATGGCGCGTTTTCTGGAGCCTGCACTTGTGAACGGCTCGGTCGGTTTGGTATTCGCACCACGAGGGCGTCTGCTGCGAGCCCTGAGTTTCAGAATCGACGGTGGGAAGATCGTCGATGCCGAGGTAATTGCTAAACCTGAACGCTTGGATCAACTGGAGTTATCTGTTGTTGTATAGGTCCTATAGGACTTATAGGACCTATTGTTTTTGTGGCGACAGCCATCGGGCAAGGTTCGTGACGTAAGCCTTGATATCTTCGAGTTGCTCGGGGTGACGATGAATCTCATCGCCCGGTGGCTCCTCCAGGAAAGTTGGACAACCCTTCGACGTGTCCCAGTTGTAATCAACAAAATGGTGAAAACTCGACTCGGCCACAGCTCGCCCGAGTCGATTGCCGTGTCCATCGTCTCTACAATCAAGCGCGACAGCCAGGTTGAAATCGCGGCCGGTTACTTGACTCATGCCGGTTGCGATCACGCGCGCGCAGTCTTCACCTTCAGGCACACCAACGCCGCCTTCATGCGGATGCGCCGGAAAGTACTCAATCACGCCCGAACCACGACGAAGCAGTTCGTGAACAGGTGCAACCGCCTTCACTTTTTGATAATTGCCGTTCGAGCCTGAATGATAATTGGGCCACGTAATCGACGTGGTGTCTTGATCGTCGCGAACATGACGCGACGGATCAGGATCCGGATGTTGCGAGTGAAAGAAATGTGCGCGACCAACTCCACCCAGCGTGCATAACGACGATCCCAGATCGGCGTGATCGCGCGCTGCCATGATTCCCCCGTCCCTCTGATGGAAGCGCGTGATTCCCTCACAATCAGCCACCGTCAACCCGTGGCCCGTATCAACAGCGAAGAGCCACAGCTCATCAACATCCGTCGTCTCGAGCACACTTAAGATAGCGTCGTTGCCTTCCGCGTTAACCTCACGATTGCGCGTGGTGACTTTGTAAACTGGCGTATCGCCGTTTTTGATCGAAGCGAGATGCTCTCGCAACAAAGAAAACCGATTGATGTTCCAGTCGTCTTCAACATTTGGAATTGTGGTTTGTAATAGGATGTGAATCGGATCAGTCATGCCTGCCCCCCTGCTAATATCGGCCCCGGCATAATAATAGCAACACCGGGGCGATCCGACTCACTCCCCTCACGTGCAGTCGAGACGCACAAGACGAAAAAATTCCTGGATAACACTGCGACTCACTTGGACACAGTCAGTACCACCTCGCGGTAGCGGGTGGGTGCATGCGCAGCATTTGGATTGGAGCCTACGGCGTACCCACCTGCTACCGCGAGGTGGTACTGACTGTGCCCAAGCAGGCGTCAACTCTGCGCGATATCTTTGTGACAATGATTCCAATTGACAAACTCACAAACAGATATATTCTTCCGCCACGTTCAATGTAGAAGATGAGAGTTGCCTCGAATTCAACCCTCGTCTGATCCAGTTGAGACGAAAATAAGAAGCAGGCGAAAGCCCGCCAGCAGACTTCCACCCACCCCTTCCCGACCGGTCTGTCCGACGCACGCACTGCTCGAGATCTGTACTCCAGGTTTCGCCCTTAGTTGTCAGTTAGTGCCCTCCATCTTCGGCCGATGGAAAGCCCAACTTTCCTCTCGATCACGTGTGGACTCAATCCACTACCAAGGAGAAGCCAATGAGAGCTTTAAGATTCATTGCGTTAGCTGTTTCTCTGGCAGCTCTCTTCATTCTGCCTGCCACCAATCGTACCGTTCTCAGCGTCGCCGGCACTCAGGAAGCCGATCAGGCAAACGTCGCGAAGACAACTGATTCGACTTACACGTCGGGCTCAGTCGATCTCGAAGGAGTGCCCGAAGACGACACAACTACTTTCACTTTCAGCACGACGGAGCAACCTCCAATTGCCAAAACACAAACCCAGGAACAAGTAGGTCTATCTTGCGCACAACCACCCATTAGTGAAGCTCCCGCGAACGGTTTTGACGACTTTACCAACGGGCTTATTGAGCAGGGTGAAGCTCCCAAAGAGTGTGCGGACCCAGTGCCCGGCACATTCCTCCAGGATAAAGCCATCTTCGAGGAAGTTGATGAAGTTGGCGACGGCCTCGGACCTGTTTACAACGCTCAGTCGTGCAGAGAGTGTCACCAGAATCCGGTTACCGGAGCCATCAGCCAGATCACGGAATTAAGAGCCGGACACACAATCAACAACACTTTCTTCGATGCACCCGGCGGTTCGCTAATCAACAATCGCGGCATCCCGACACCGAACTTCAGTGACGATCACAAGAGTGCAAAAGTGCAGGAGCGCGTGCCGCCATTGTTCACCGCCGGAATCATCGGCGGAGGTCCGCCAATCACCCAGCCGGAAGAAACGCGAACTTTCCGCACTTCGCTCAACACGTTAGGTGACGGATTTGTCGAAGCGATTGCCGACGGCACACTGGTCTCAATCGCGAATCGACAGAAGGGTATAACGAACCAGGAGGTTCACGGACTTGTGATTAACGTGCCGGTGCTTGAGGCTGGCGGCAGATTGCGCGTTGCCCGCTTTGGTTGGAAAAACCAACATGCCAGTTTGCTCTCATTCTCAGGTGATGCCTATCTCAACGAGATCGGAATCACCAATTTCCTCGTGCGTGACGAAAACTCTTCGCTGGGAAGGTTCGTCGGATTCGGGTCGGGCTTTGACACCGTGCCCGACGACACACCGTGCGAAGATGATCCCGGAGTTCTATGCGGCGAAGATGTCGAGCGGGACGTTGAGGTGTTTGCGGAGTTCATGCGTGCGACGCAGGCGCCGCCGCAGGATAGAGACATCCAGAAAAAGTTTGCGACGGACATCGCAGCCGGGCAGGCGTTGTTTGAATCGATGAACGGCCAATACAGTTGCAGCGTTTGTCACGTGCCTTCAATCACGACGGGCAATAATTGCCAGCCGATTAACGGCGGTGCTTTCCGCATACCCGAGAAATTGGCGCGCAAGACGATTCATCCGTTCGGTGACTTTTTACTCCACGACATCGGAACAGGAGATTTGATCGTGCAGAACGGTGGACCGATCACGCGAACACGAGTTCGCACAGCGCCCCTCTGGGGCGTGCGTACACGCACAAACCTCATGCACGACGGTGAGACGTTTACCTTTCACGACGCGATTTTGCGTCACATGGGTGAAGCGGCACAGGTACGGGCACGGTACCTGGCGCTACCCCAATTTCAAAAGGAACAACTAATAAAGTTTCTTGAATCTCTGTGATGGATGAGTAGGGCCACGGATAAATCCGTGTTATCTCCGTGGCCCTGACTTTACGACAACATTGAACTTTCGCGGGCCGGGGTTGTAGGTTCCTTCGACAGGTCCGGTTAAGGCTTCGCCACCGCGAACAATTATTGTGGTGCGGCGGAAATTGCCGTTCTTGTATGCCGGTGTGAGGCCGTCATCTTCGTAGAGCGTCGTCGAAGCTGCGCCTGTATCGTCAGGATAAACATTTAGGGTGATCGTATCGACGGGTTTTTCGCCGACGTAATTGAGCGGTGGACCAGTGGGGATGATCGCGCCCGCGCGTACAAACATCGGCACTGTATCGAGTGGCGCTTCAACGCTGATCATTGTCCCGCCCGCATACTTCCTGTTAGTCCAATAATCGTACCAGCTACCAGCCGGGAGGTAGACCAGACGCCGCGTTACATCAGGTTTCAGAATTGGAGCGACGAGCAGGTCATCGCCGATCATGAACTGGTCGTCGAGATTGTAAGTGCTTTCGTCGTCCTGATAGTTGAGCATTAGAGGTCGAAACAAAGGAACACCAGTGCGGTGCGCCTCTTCAAGAGTCGTGTACAGAAACGGCAACATGGAGTAACGGAGCTTTAGATACTTGCGAATGATGTCTTCGTAATATTTTCCGAAGCGCCAGGGCTCCTGGTCGTAACCGTCAATCACTTTGTGATTGCGACAAAAGGGCGCCAGAAAGCTGACCTGATATGATCGAACCAGCAGCTCACCATTGCCGCGACCGATGAAACCACCAACGTCACTGCCGACAAACGGTTCGCCTGACAACCCAAGCGACGTAAACATCGGAATGTTCAGCGCGAGGGCCTCCCAGGTGCTGTTCGTGTCACCGGTCCACATCGTTGAGTATCGCTGAATTCCTGCATACGCCGCGCGCGTGATGACGTATGGGCGCCGATCCGGCCGCAGACGCTCGAGACCTTCGTAAGTGGCACGCGCCATCAACAACCCAAACGTGTTTCGATTCTTCGCGTGAGTCGTCTTCTCGCCTTCGTCGTAGCTGACGACATCCAGCTGGTTCTTGCCTGTCTGACCCACAAAGTCAGACGGCTCATTCATGTCGTTCCAGATCCCCGCAATGCCGTTGTCGGTGTAAGCACGGTGCAGGTCGCCCCACCAGCGTCGCGCCTCCGGCATGGTGTAATCGACGAAAACACTCTCGCCCGGCCAGACTCTCGGCACAAAGAGATCGCCATTGCGACGGTGTTGAAAAAAGTTCTTCTCTAAGCCCTGATCGTACGCGTGATAACGTTCGTTCTTATCCTGAGGCTGCTTAACTCCCGGATCGACGATCGTTACTAGCTTCACACCCTGGCGACCGAGCTTGTCGCTCAAGCCTTTCGGATCCGGAAATCTTTCCTTGTCGAAAGTGAAGACTCGGTAACCGTGCATGTAATCGATGTCGAGATGCACGACGTCGAGCGGCAAGTCGCGACGGCGATACTCGTTTACGACTTCTTCGACCATCGTGTCGGGGTAATAACTCCAGCGACTCTGCTGATTGCCGAGTGCCCAAAGCGGCGGCAGAGGCATGTGCCCGGTCAGATCTGCGTAGCGGCCGAGAATCTTTTTGATCGCTGGACCATAGAAGAAGTAGTAGTTCATCTCGCCGCCTTCAGCACCAAACCAAGCACGCTGTTGCGACGATTGGCCGAAGTTGAAATAGCTGCGGTAGCTGTTGTCGAAGAAAATTCCGTAAGCGACACCGCGTTGCAAGCCGATGTAGAACGGGATCGTTTGGTAGATTGGATCTCTTCCTTCGTTGTAGCCAGGCGTGTCGGAATTCCAGTTGACGAATGAGCTGCGGCGTTTGTCGAGCCGTGAAGCCTTTTCGCCGAGACCGTAAAAGTGTTCGTCGAAGCCGAGCCTCTTTGACGCCGCCACAAACATGCCGGCCTTCGGATCGAACATCATGCTGTTGAGCTGGCCGTTTGTGTCGTACGACATGGGACGTTCATCACTGTTGAGAACGCGATGCGTGCGTGCGTCGCGAAACTCGATCAGCAAAGGTGAACGGCGGATCACAACTTCGAGCTCGTCGGTCGCGATCGTTATGACATCGGATCCTTCGCTGAGATTCCAGCGCGGTGTGGGCCAGTCTACTTTGGCGATGGCCCACGAGTGATCTCTCGCTGGGATCGGCTTCGTGAAAGATGCTCGGACGCGAACGAGATCCGGTGCGAGGATCGTGAGTTGGACCTGCGAATTATCCTGGCAGTTCAGCGTGATAGTTTTATCGGATTTTACGAGACTGATGACCGGCCCGATTTTCTCGAGCGTCGTGATGTCCTGCGCGAAAACAGAGACGCTGCCGGCCAAAATCCAGATGAGTGCGAGAAAGCGATTCATAGTTTCTTTACAGGATTTGGAAGATTAACGAGATTTACAAGATGAATCCTGTCAATCTTGCAAATCTTCTTAATCGTGTCCAAAGG
>Ga0105243_10003108_pt1 | contig 13655 bp, 12 predicted proteins | sample KBSM34metaG_FD_81525 | JGI IMG/M metagenome (GOLD analysis project Ga0105243, IMG submission 81525) | Miscanthus rhizosphere microbial communities from Kellogg Biological Station, Michigan, USA - KBS M3-4 metaG | ecosystem: Host-associated > Plants > Roots > Rhizosphere > Soil | place...
AGCCACACCCGCATCGATAGGACACTCTGCCGACGCGGGGACGATCCGACCAGGGTTCGGCTCAGCGTGATTCTTAGTCCGCCACGCTCGGGCGTCGCAGCGCCGACAGCGCGCTGAACCCCGCGGCCAGCAACGCGAACGCCACCGAGCAGACCGCGAACGCGGTGCCGCCGAGCGTCGTCAAGCCCAGCGCGGTGGTGCCCGCGCCCGTGCCGATGTAGAGCACCGAGTTGTTCCAGGACACCGCGGGCGCGCGACGCTCCGCCATCACCGTGGTCAGGTACACCTGCGCGGTGCTGAAGAACGCGGTGCCGGCGAAGAAGGCGGTCACGAAGCCCGCCAGGCACAGCTGCCAGCTGTCGGCTGTGGTCGCCACGCCGAGCGCCGCCGCGAGGACCAGCCCCCAGCCGACGCAGAGCAGCGGCTCCCGCCGCCCGCGCGAGCGCCAGCGATCCACCAGCGGCCCGGCCACGAGGGAACCGATCAGCGAGCCGAGACCCACCAGGGCGCCGACGAGGCCGAGCACGCCGGTCGCGAATCCGAACTTCGTCGCGAACAGCGCGCCCGCATAGGCGTAGGTCCCGAGCCGCGCGGCCTGGACGAAGAAGTTGCCCGCCATGATCAACCGGAACACCCCGCCCCGCCACAGCGCGAAGGACGACCGCAGCGCCGCCCACGCGCCCCGGTCGTGGATCCTGATGGCGCGCGCCGATTCCCGCAGCCGCAGCGCGATCAGCGTGCCCGCCACCATCAGGCCGGCCGCGACGGCGGCGAAGGCGAGCCGCCAGCTCGACCCGGCCGCCACGAACGTCGCCAGCGGCACCCCGACGATCTGGCCGCCCGCATACGCCGCGGCGCCGCGCGCGATCGCCCTGCCCCGCTCCAACGGCACCGCGGTCTCCGCCAGGTACGCCCACATCGCGGGCCCGATCAGCGCCCCGCCCACGCCTGCGATCGCCCTGGCCGCGAGCAGCCAGCCGAGATTCGGGGCCAGCGCGCACAGCGTCTCCCCCGTCGCGAACACCCCGAGCCCGGCGAGGATCACCCGCCTGCGCGGCAGGTGCTCGGTGAGCGCCCCGAGCAGCGGGCTGGCGATCGCGTACGACACCCCGAACGTGGTGACCACCCATGCGGTCGCGGTGACGGTGGTGCCGAAGTCCGCCGACATGGTCGGCAGCAGTGGGGATGCCAGGAAGAGTTCGGCCCCCATCAGGAAGAACACCATGTGGATCAGCAGGTGCTGGCGCCAGGGTGTGTGCGGCTGCGTCAAGACTCTCTCCTTCGCCGCCGACGCTACCGCGACGGGTCGGCCGCCCCCGCGGTCGACTCCCGCTGACAGGGAAGCGGTGGTGCCCGGCCGCACCCGGGCTCCTACGGTGCGGTCATGACTGCATTCGACTTGCGGGACCTGGCGGGCACCACCGCGGTCGTCACGGGGGCGGCCTCCGGCATCGGCGCGGCGATCGCCCGCCGGGCCGCCGGGCTCGGAATGCGTGTGGTACTCGCCGACTTCGACGGCGACCGGCTCGACGAGGTCGCGCGCGAGATCGCCGCTGCCGGAGGCGAGGCACTCGCCGTGCGCTGCGACGTGACCGACCCCGATGACCTCGAACGCCTGGCCGCCACGACCGTCGACCGGTTCGGCTCGGTGCGCCTGCTGGTCAACAACGCGGGCATCGACAGCACCGGACGGCTGTGGGAGCTCGACCCTGAGCGATTCGACCGCGTCCTCGGCGTCAACGTCACCGGCGTCTTCCACGGGATCCGCGCCTTCGTCCCGCGGATGCTCGCGGCGGGCGGGCCCGCACACATCGTCAACACCGCCTCGATCGGGGCCGTCACCACCGTCCCCACCCAGGCCGCCTACTGCGCCAGCAAGCACGCGACCCTGGCCATGACGGAGTGCCTGGCAATCGAACTCGCCGCCGAGCGGGCGCCGATCACGGTCGCGGCGCTCCTGCCCGGCCCGGTACACACCGCGATCTACGAGTCCGCCGGGTCGGACGGTTCGGCCGGCGCAGCCACCCGGGACCGGATGGAGGCCTTCCTCCGCGAGAACGGGGTGACCCCAGAGCAGGCCGCGGACACGATGTTCGAGGGACTGGCCGCGGGACGGTTCTGGATCTACACCCATCCCGAACGCGCCGACGACCTGTTGCGGTTGCGGGCCGACCGCCTGACTGGCCACCTGGCGCCGACGGCGCCATGAGATACCTGCAGGTGGCGGTCGGCATGGGATGATGGCGGAATGCCGCCTTCGTCACCTTTGCCACTCGATCCGATCGAGGAGGCCCACCGCCAATGGGAGGAGCACGGCTGGGGCGATGTCGCGGACGGGATGGCCGCGGTCACCTCGCTGATGCGCGCGCAGCAGATCATGATGGCCCGGGTCGAAGAGGTGCTCAAGCCGACCGGGCTCACCTTCTCGCGGTACGAACTGCTGACGCTGCTCACCTTCACCCGGACCGGCGCCCTGCCGATGGCGAAGGCCAGCGCCCGCCTCCAGGTGCACCCGACCAGCGTCACCAACGCCGTCGATCGGCTCGAGTCCGCGAAACTCGTTCGCAGAGTTCCGCATCCGAGCGACCGTCGCGCTACGCTGATCGAAATCACCCAGGCCGGCCGCGATTTGGCTCTCACGGCCACCGAACAGCTCAACACCCAGGTCTTCGCTCAACCCGGATTGTCCGCCGATAAGCTCGACACCCTCGTGCGGATTCTCGCGGAGCTCCGCCGTAGCGCGGGCGACTTCGACACCGGGGACGCACCCACCAAGTGGTGAGCTGATCAGCGAGCAAGGAGTGCGACGTTGGTGCTGGTTCTTGGCGTGTCGGCGGGCGCTAGTGGAGCGCGCGCGGTGCTGGCGCTCTCGGATCGACCGCATCACGAACCGGTGGCGCGCTGCGACGTTCGGCGGCGCCCCGGCACGACCATCGGTGAGCCGGTCATCTCCGCGATCCGCACCCTGCGCGCCACCGCCGTAGAGCAGGCCGCGTTCATCGGCGCGACCGCGGTGACCCTGCGCACCGGCATCGACCCCGACGTGGTGGAGAGCGCCACCGCCGCGACCACCCGGCAGCACGTGCGGGTGGTGCCCGAAACCTCCGCCCAGTTGCGGTATCTCAGGTTCACGGGCCGGCTGCCGCGCCGCGGCTCGGTCCTGCTCTACGACGTGGGGAGCTCGGGACTGGCCGCCTGCGTGGCGGACACGGTGTCCGGTGAGGTGCTGGCCTCGCGCCGCAGCGCGGTGGTCGGCGGGGATCAGTTCGACCGGCTGGTGCAGCAGCACCTGGCGGGACGCGGGATCCGGCTCGAGCAGGCGGCGTGCCGCGATCTCAAGGAGCAGCTCGGGTTCGAGCGGATCGTCACGGCCAAGGATCCGGAGACCGGCGCCTGCCAGGTCCTGACGAACAACGATCTGGCGGGACTGGCCGCGGACGCCGTCGCCCACTCGAGCACGGTGCTGCGCAGCATGATCCGTGAATCGGGCACCACCCCGTCGACGATCGTGCTGCTCGGGGGCGGCGCACACACCCCGTCCCTCGGCCCACGCCTGGAAGCGCTGCTCCGGATCCCGGTCGTCATGCCGCCGGAACCGGCCTCGGTGGCGGGGCGAGGAGCGGTGCTCCTCGCCGCCGCCACCGGCATGCCGTCCTCACGCCGAGGTCCGGCGCTCAGCGGCTGGTGAAGCTCAGCGGCTGGTGAAGCCCGGCTTCACCGGCTAGCTGTTGGTGAACTTCGGCGCCCGCTTGTCCACGAAAGCCGCCATGCCTTCCTTCTGGTCCGCGGTCGCGAACGTCGAGTGGAACACCCTGCGCTCGAAGCGGACCCCTTCGGCGAGGGTGGACTCGAAGGACCGGTTCACGCTCTCCTTGGCCATCATCGCGATGGGCAGCGACATCTCGGCGATCGTCGTCGCCGTCGCCATGGCCTCGGTCAGCAGGTCGGCCGCGGGCACGATCCGCGAGACCAGGCCCGCGCGCTCGGCCTCCTCCGCGTCCATGTTGCGTCCGGTCAGGCACAGGTCCATCGCCTTCGCCTTGCCGACGGCGCGGGTCAACCGTTGCGAGCCACCGATTCCCGGGATCACCCCGAGCTTGATCTCCGGCTGGCCGAACTTGGCGTTGTCCGCGGCGAGGATGATGTCGCAGAGCATGGCCAGCTCGCAGCCGCCGCCAAGCGCATAGCCTGCGACCGCGGCGATGGTGGGCTTGCGGGCCGAGGCGAGGCGATCCCACGCCGCGAACCAGTCGTCGAGGTACATGTCCATGTACGACTTCGGCGCCATCTCCTTGATGTCGGCGCCCGCGGCGAAGGCCCGCTCGGACCCGGTGATGAGGATCGCGCCGATCTCCGGATCGCGCTCGAGGTCGACGACCGCGGCCACGACCTCGCCCATCAGCTGGGCGTTGAGCGCATTGAGTGCCTTCGGCCGGTTCAGCGTGATGACGCCGACCCTGCCCTTGCGCTCGAGCAGGATGGTCTCGAAGTCGCTCACGCGTTCTCCTCGTTCGCACGTCGGCGGATGTCGTTGACGATGGCGGAGAAGTCCAGCGTGCCGCCGGTCTCCTCGTGGAACCGCGAGTAGATCTCCGCGGCCCGAAGGCCGAGCTCGCCGGGAACGCCGTTGCCGCGCAGGGCGTTCGCGGCAAGGCCGAGGTCCTTGTCCATCAGGGCGGCCGCGAAACCGGGCTGGTAATCGTTGTTCGCCGGGCTGGTCGGCACCGGGCCCGGCACCGGGCAGTAGCTGGTCAGGGCCCAGCACTGACCCGAGGCGTTGGACGCCACGTCGAACAGTGCCTGGTTGCTCAGGCCCAGCTTCTCGCCGAGCACGAACGCCTCGCTGATCGCGATCATGGACACGCCGAGGATCATGTTGTTGCAGATCTTCGCGGCCTGGCCGACCCCGGATGCGCCGCAGTGCACGACCTTGGCGCCCATCACCTCGAGCAGCGGCCGCGCCGACTCGAAGTCCGCCTCGTCCGCGCCGACCATGAAGGCCAGGGTTCCCGCGGTCGCGCCCGCCACACCACCGGAGACCGGGGCGTCCATGCCGCGGTGCCCGGCCTTGACCGCGAGGTCGTGTGCCTGGCGGGCGTCCGCGACGTCGATGGTCGAGCAGTCGATGAACAGCGTGCCGGGGGCCGCGGCTTCGAGCAGTCCGCCCTCGTACAGCCCGAGCACGTGCTTGCCGCTGGGCAGCATGGTGATCACGATGTCCGACCCGGTGGCGGCGTCGGCGGCCGAGGCGACGACCGTGATGCCGTCGCGGGTGGCCTGTTCCAGTGCCGCGGGCACCAGGTCGAAGCCGTTGACCTGGTATCCGGCCTTGGCCAGGTTCGCGGCCATCGGGCCGCCCATGTGACCGAGACCGATGAAGCCGATCCGGAGATTGCCTGCGGCGCTCATGACTTTCCTTCCCCAACGCTGCTGAGTTCCTGGGTGTTGCCGAGAGTGATGGAGCTGTGGGTGTTTCCGCCGGGGACGAGGCCGAGCTCGAACGCCCCCAGATCCGCGAAGAAGCGATCCACCTGCTCGTCCGTGACCTCCTCCAGAGTGGCGGGCGACCAGGCGGGATTGCGGTCCTTCTCCACCACCTGCGCGCGGATGCCCTCGACGAGGTCGTGGGAATCCAGGCAGGCCGAGGACACCCGGTACTCCTGGTTCAGCACCTCCTCGAGGCTGCCGAGGTCGCGGGAGCGGCGCAGCGAGCGCAGCGTCACCTTCGCCGCGGTCGGCGACTTGGCGAGGACCTGCTCGGCGGCGTCCGCGGCCGTCGGTATCCCGCTGTCCCGCAACCGCGAGACGATCTCCTCGACGGTGTCCGCCGAGTAGGCGTCGCCGATCCACCCCTTCTGCGCCAGCAGCGCGGATTCGGGTGCGGGCTCGGTGAACTCCTCGAGCGCGCGCTCGAGGGGTCCGGCAGCGAGCGCAGCCAGGAAGGCGGGCACGCGGCCGGACGGGATGAAGTGGTCGGCCAGCCCGCAGGCGATGGCATCGCCCGCGGTCAGCCGTGCGGTGGTCAGCGCGATATGGGTACCGAGCTCACCAGGGGCGCGCGAGAGCAGGTAGGTGCCGCCGACGTCGAGCACGAATCCGATTCCGGCCTCGGGCATCCCGATCATCGAGCGCTCGGTGACGATCCGGACGCTGCCGTGCGCAGACACCCCGACGCCGCCGCCCATCACGATGCCGTCCATGATCGCGACGTACGGCTTGGGGTAGCCCGCGATCGCGGCGTTGAGCACGTACTCGTCGCGCCAGAACTCGCGCGAGCCGTCGCCGCCGTCCTGGGCGTCGTGGTAGATCGAGACGATGTCGCCGCCCGCGCAGAGCCCGCGCTCCCCCGCACCGGTGAGCACCACCGCGCGCACCTCGTCGTCGGTGGCCCAATCCTCCAGCGCCGCCGCGAGCTGGTGCACCATCGAGTGGTTGAGAGCGTTGATCGCCTTTGGCCGGTTCAGGGTGAGCAGGCCGAGGCCGTCGCGCTTGTCGACGATCACCTCCGCCTCGGTCACCTCCGCCGCGCCCGCGCTCACGCCGCCCCCGCCGTTCCGACGACAGCGCGGGCGATGACCACCCGCATGATCTCGTTGGCGCCCTCGAGGATCTGGTGGACCCGCAGATCACGCACGATCTTCTCCAATCCGTACTCGGACAGGTAGCCGTACCCGCCGTGCATCTGTAGTGCCTTGTTGGCTACGTCGAATCCGGTGTCGGTGGCGAATCGCTTTGCCATCGCGCAGAGTTCGACCTTGTCGTTCGCGTCCTCGTCGAGCGCGGCCGCGGCCCGCCACAGCAGGGTGCGAGCGGCCTCGAGTTCGGTGCGCATGTCCGCGAGCTGGAACTGCAGCGCCTGCGAGTCGAGCAGCGGCGAGCCGAACGCCTTGCGCTCGGCCAGGTGGTTGACCGCCTTCTGCAGCGCGGCCTGGGCGCCGCCGACCGAGCACGCCGCGATGTTCAGCCTGCCGCCGTTGAGTCCGGACATCGCGATGCGGAAGCCGTCGCCCTCCTGACCGAGCAGGTTGGCGGCGGGCACCCGCACCTCGTCGAGGATCACCTGACGGGTCGGCTGCGCGTTCCAGCCCATCTTCTTCTCGTTGGCTCCGAAGGACAGGCCCTCGGCGCCCTTCGGGACGATGAACGCCGAGATGCCCTTGGCGCCCGCGGATCCGGTCCTGGCCATCACCACGTACACGTCGGAGGTGCCCGCGCCGGAGATGAACTGCTTGACCCCGGTGAGCAGGTAGTCGTCGCCGTCCCGCACGGCCTTGGTGCTCAGGGCCGCTGCGTCGGAGCCGGCACCCGGCTCGGTCAGGCAGTAGCTGCCGAGGTGCTCCATCGAGGCCAGTGCAGGCACCCACTGGTGCCGCTGCTCGTCGGTCCCGAAGGAGTCGATCATCCAGGTGACCATGTTGTGGATGGACACATAGGCGGCGATGGACGGGCAGCCTTTGGCGAGCTGCTCGAAGATCCGGACGGCGTCGAGCCGGGTGAGCCCCGACCCGCCGACGTCCTCGCTGATGTAGATCCCGCCCATGCCGAGCGAGCCGGCCTTGCGCAGCACGTCCACTGGGAAGTGCTTGGTCTGATCCCACTCGATCGCGTTGGGGGCCAAGTACTCCGAGGCGAAGTCCCGAGCGGTGTCGCTGATCGCCCGCTCGTCATCGGTCAGGGTGAACATGGTGTTCCTAATCCATCGTCGGGATGACGAAGTGGTTGGTCGCGTGCTCCTTGGTTCCCGAAGGCCACCGCTGCGTGACCGTCTTGGTCTTGGTGTAGAAGCGGAAGGAGTCCGGGCCGTGCTGGTTGAGGTCGCCGAAGCCGGACCGCTTCCAGCCGCCGAAGGTGTGGTACGCGATCGGCACGGGGATCGGGACGTTGACGCCGACCATGCCGACGTTGACGCGAGCGGTGAAGTCACGCGCGGTATCGCCGTCACGGGTGAAGATGGAGACACCGTTGCCGTACTCGTGCTCGGTGGGCAGGCGCAGAGCCTCCTCGTAATCGGCTGCGCGAACCACCTGGAGGACGGGTCCGAAGATCTCTTCCTTGTAGATTCGCATGTCCGCGGTGACATTGTCGAAGAGAGTGGCGCCTGCGAAGAATCCGCCCTCGTGGCCCTCGAGGGTGAAGCCGCGGCCGTCGACGACCGGCGTTGCGCCCTCGTCGATGCCGATCTGCACGTAGTTGTTGACGCGGTCGAGGGCGTCCTTGCTGACGAGGGGACCGAAGTCGGCGGATTCGTCGTCGCTGCGGCCGATCTTCAGCTTGGCGACGCGCTCCTTCAGCTTCGCGACGAGCGCGTCTGCCGTCTCCTCGCCGACGGGAACGGCGACCGAGATGGCCATGCAACGCTCGCCCGCGGAGCCGTAGCCGGCACCGATCAGGGCGTCGGCGACCTCGTCGAGGTCGGCGTCGGGCATCACGATGGCGTGGTTCTTGGCCCCGCCGAAGCACTGCGCGCGCTTGCCGTTGGCGGCCGCGGTCTCGTAGATGTACTGCGCGATCGGGGTCGAGCCGACGAAGCCGACCGCCTTGACCCGGTCGTCGGTGAGCAGCACGTCGACGACCTCCTTGTCGCCGTTGACCACGTTGAACACGCCTGCGGGCAGGCCTGCCTCGACGAACAGCTCGGCGATGCGCAGCGGCACCGAGGGGTCGCGCTCGGAGGGCTTGAGGATGAACGCGTTGCCCGCGGCAAGCGCCGGTCCCGCCTTCCACAGCGGGATCATCGCCGGGAAGTTGAACGGGGTGATGCCTGCGACGACGCCGAGCGGCTGCCGCATCGAGTACACGTCGATGCCGGTGCCCGCGGACTCGGTGTACTCACCCTTGAGCAGGTGCGGCGCGCCGAGCGAGAACTCGATGACCTCGAGGCCGCGCTGGATGTCGCCCTTGGCGTCGGGAATGGTCTTGCCGTGCTCCGAGGACAGCAGTCGCGCGAGCGAGTCCATCTCCAGCTGCACGAGCTGGAGGAACTTCATCAGGACGCGGGCACGCTTCTGCGGGTTGAAGGCGGCCCACTCACGCTGAGCGTCAACCGCATTGGCGATGATCGCCTCGGTCTCGGCCTTGTCGGCGAGCGGCACGCGCGACTGCACCTCGCCGGTATTGGGGTCGTAGACGTCGCCGAACTTGTCGGAGGTGCCGGGGACGCGCTTGCCACCGACGAAGTGGGTGAGTTCCTGAACCATTTTCTTGGACCTGTTCTCGCTAGGGCGAATGCCCGCGCCGACCCCATGGCAACCCACGGGCGCGGTGCGGAGTTCCGGATATGTTGCCATCCTATAGTTGGATGTCCATGTATGTCTAGAGGTGGCGCCGACCAGGCGAGAATCCCGGTCCCGTCGAACAAGATCATCCGAAACCGGGGGTGCGAACACCGCCGACGGAGAACAATCACGGTCACAAGGTGCCGGCCGGACCGCCACCGGGCGCGCGCGAACGGGCATGAAACCTGTCAGCTGCACTCTCTCGTCTCAGGATGGAGATCGCCCGATGGAGCCCCAGACCGAATCGACCCGGCGCGCGAACGAATCACCTCAGTGCTCGGACGGGTCCGCCGGATTCTCCACGGCGACGACCCGCCGCACCTTCCTCGGCGCCGCGGGCGCCCTTGTCGCGGCAGGCGTAGCCGGGATCGGCTCGACCGGTCCGAGGGCGAGCGCGGCCCAAGGGTCCGGCGTACCCGTCCATCGCCCCAACATCGTCGTGATCATCACCGATCAGGAACGGCACCCGATGCACTGGCCCGCCGGGTGGGCGGACGTGAACCTGCCCAACCGCAAGCGCCTCGCGGACCACGGGCTCTCCTTCACCCGGTCCTTCTGCAACACCGCGATGTGCTCCCCCAGTCGCAGCACGTTCTTCACCGGCCTCTACCCGGGCCCAGCACGGTGTCACCGCGACCCTGACCGAGGGCGGGACGGTCTCGCCCAACGAACCTCAGTTGCAGGTCGGCGAGCAGAACATGGCCCGGGTGCTGGAGTCGGCCGGCTACACCGTCCACTACCGCGGCAAGTGGCACATGAGCAAGGGCACCGCGGGCGGCGACCCGAGCAGCGCCGACATCGCGGCCTACGGGTTCCGGGGCTGGGTCCCGCCCGAGGGCGGGCAGGACACCAACCCGGATCACTTCGGCGGCGGCTGCGCCGACATCGACCAACGCATCGCGAACGAGGCGGTCGAGTTCATCGGCGGCCAGGGCGCCGACGGGGACGGGCCGTTCGCGCTGATCGTCTCGTTCATCAACCCGCACGACGTCCTCGCCTACCCGCAGACGTGGGACGCGCTGAACGGCACCTGCAACAACTACGGGACCGAGGCGACGCAGGCGTTCAACCAGGGCATCACGCTGCCGCCCAGCGTCGACGAGATGCTCGCCCGGGGTCACAAGCCGACCGCCCAGATCCAGTCGCAACTGCTGCTCGCGGCCGGGCTCGGTCCGCTGATCGGCCCCCAGGCGGCACAGAACTACGTGAACTTCTACGCCTACATGCACAAGGTGGTCGACGACCACATCGGCGCCGTCCTCGACGCGCTCGAGGCCGAGCCGGGGCTGATCGACCGGACCGTGATCGTCCGGATGTCCGACCACGGCGAGATGGGGCTCTCGCACGGGGGCCTGCGCCAGAAGATCTTCAACGCCTACGAGGAAACGCTCCGGGTGCCGCTCGTCATCAGCAATCCCGCGATGTTCCCGAGGCCCGTGCAGACCGACGCCATGGCATCGCTCATCGACGTGGTGCCCACCCTGGCCACCCTCGCGGGCGCGGACCCCTCCGCCTGGCGATTCCTCGGCACCGATCTGATGCCGGTGGTCGCGGACGCCGCCGCGCACCCGGACAACCCCACCGCGGCGGTGCAGGACAGCATCCTGTTCACCTACGACGACCAGAACTGCGCGACCCCCGACGGCCAGTTCATCGTCACCCAGCCCAACCACATCCGCTGTGTCAGGGACACCCGCTGGAAGTACTCCGCGTACTTCGACCCCGCGGGCGTCGCCTCGCCGCAGTACGAGCTGTACGACCTGGTCGAGGACCCCCTCGAGATGCACAACCGCGCCAACCCGCTCAACGTCGGCTACTACGCCCCTGAGCAGGCCGCGGCCATGCACACCACGCTGTTCGCCGCGATGGCGCGGACGGGCACCACCCCGGCGCGCGGGCTGTAGCCGCTGAGCGGGACGAGGGGGTTGTGGGCGCCCCCGGGCGGGTCGACGCTGGGTACATGTCTGAAGCCACCAACACCCCCGCGACCCTTACGACCGCCGTCATCGTGACCGGCGGCGCATCGGGCATCGGCCTCGCGTCCGCCCGCTCCCTCGCCGAGGCCGGCCGTCCGGTCGCCCTCTGGGACCTCAACGAGGCGAAGGCCAAGTCAGAGGCCGAGGCCATCGCCGCCGAGTTCGGCGTCGATGCGATCGGTGTCGCGGTCGACCTGAGCAACCCCGACCTGTATGCCGACGCGCTGGCCACCACCCGCGCCGCGCTGCCGAACATCGGCGGACTGGTGCACGCCGCGGGCGTCGTCGACACCGGTTCGCTCGAGGGCGTCACCGTGGACGTGTGGGACCTCGGCATCAACACCCACCTGCGTCCGCTGGTGCTGCTGACGAAGGAACTGCTGCCGGACTTCAAGGCGAACCCGGGCTCGGCAATCGTCGGCATCGCCTCGATCAACGCGCACCTCGGCAACGCCATCAACCCGGTGTACAGCGCTGCCAAGGGCGGCATGCTCGCGGTCGTCCGCTCGCTCGCCGATCGGCTCGGGCCCGACGGCATCCGCATCAACTGCGTCTCCCCCGGACAGATCCTCACCCCGATGCTTCAGCCGACCGTCGACATGCTGCCGGAGGGCACGTTCGAGCGCCGCATCCTGATGGGCCGCCTCGGCCGCCCGGAAGAGGTCGGCCGAGTGGTCCGCTTCATGCTGTCCGACGAGGCCAGCTACATCACGGCCAGCGAGCTGGTCGTCGACGGCGGAAACATCTCCTCGCAGCGGTAGTCGGGCGTCACTGCCCGCCCAGGATCCGGTAGGTGGCCGTCAGCTCGCGCAGCGCGTCGGCCACCACCGGCTCCTCCACCCCGCCCGCCCGCAGCGCCTTGCGCAGCGGCTCCGGGGTGAGATCGTCCGGCGCGGGCCGGAATTCCAACCGCGGCAGCGGCGGCAGCTCGATCCGATCCCCGAAGTAGTCGTCGAGGTCCGGCGCGGACTCCGCGTCCGCCCCGTCCGAGTCGAACGAGCGGATCAGGGTGTCGAGGTCGAGCCCGCGGAGGGTGAGGATGACCAGCGGCTCGGTGTCGAGGCGCTGCGCGGTGAGGTAGACGATGGCCGCCGCATGCTTGCACGGCCAGCCCTGGTCCGGGCAGGTGCAGCCGAAGTCCAGGTCGCCGGACTCGGTGGGCAGCAACAGCTCCCCGAGCTCGATCGGCACCGTCCCCGCGGCGAGGGTGGCGAGCATGCCCGGCGTCGAGCGCACCCGGTCGATCAGCACGTCGACGGTGTCGGGATCCAGCGGGCGGAGGGTGAACGTCGCGGTGAACGGGTCGATCTGACTGCCCTGGACCTCACCGACCACCGCTCCAGGCGCGATCCGATAGCTGATCACCTGTCCCGCGCGGGCGGAGCCGCGCCCACGTGCGATCCGGCCGGAGTCGGCGATCTTCTCCATCGAGGACACCAGCGCGCGGCCCCACCAGGACTGCGCAAAGGGGCCGCCGCGCGCCGCGCGCTGGGTGCCGAACTGGCTGAAATCGGTTCGCCGCCGGTTCATTCGCCCACCGCCTCCTCGCCGAGCATCATCAGTTCGCGGAGCTCATCGGTGGACATCTCGGTGATCCAGTTCTCGCCGGTGCCGACGGCGAGGTTCGCCAGTTCCGACTTGCTCGCCAGCATCGCGTCGATCCGCTCCTCGAGGGTGCCGACGCACACCAGCTTGCGGACCTGCACGTCGCGACGCTGACCGATACGGAAGGCCCGGTCGGTGGCCTGGTTCTCGACCGCGGGGTTCCACCAGCGGTCCAGGTGCACAACGTGATTGGCCGCAGTGAGGTTGAGTCCCGTACCGCCGGCCTTGAGCGAGAGCAGCATTATGGGCGCGGCGTCGCCGCCCTGGAATCCCTCCACCATCGCGTCACGCTTGGCCCGCGACACCCCGCCGTGCAGGAAAGGCACCTCGGCGCCGAACCGCTCCGCCAGGTACGGGGCCACGAGCGAGCCGAACTCGCGGAACTGGGTGAACAGCAGCGCGCGCTCGCCGTCGGCGAGCACCGACTCCAGGATGTCCTCGACGAGGCCGAGCTTGCCGGACCGGTGGCTGCCGCGACGCAACATCGGCGAGCCGTCGCCGAGGAAGTGCGCCGGGTGATTGCACACCTGCTTGAGCCGGGTCAGCGCCGCGAGCACCGCGCCCTTGCGGGCCGCGCCCTCGGTGTCCCTGATCCGCTCCATCATGTCGTCGAGCACGGCCCGATAGAGGGAGGCCTGCTCGGCGGTGAGGTTCGCGCGCACGGTCATCTCGAACTTCTCCGGCAGATCGGAGATCACCTCGGGGTCGGTCTTGACCCGGCGCAGCACGAACGGCGAGGTCACGGTCCGCAGCCGCGCCAACGCGCCCTCGTCGTGCTCGCGTTCGATGGGCACGGCGA
>Ga0105243_10003110_pt1 | contig 13646 bp, 11 predicted proteins | sample KBSM34metaG_FD_81525 | JGI IMG/M metagenome (GOLD analysis project Ga0105243, IMG submission 81525) | Miscanthus rhizosphere microbial communities from Kellogg Biological Station, Michigan, USA - KBS M3-4 metaG | ecosystem: Host-associated > Plants > Roots > Rhizosphere > Soil | place...
CGAGGACACCACCATGGACAACCTGATCTCCCTCTTCCGTGAGCAGACCGCACTGCTCGCCGCCGCCCAGTCCGGCCCGGCCGCAGCGGGCGCCGGGCCCGACACCGTGACCGCCACGGCGGCGGCCCGGCCGCAGGCGACCGCCGTGTCCCCGGCACGCGAGGTCACCGCCGACACCGTCACCGCCGCGGTCAGGGCCGAGATCGCCCGGATCGCAGGCTATTCCGCCGACACACTTCGGTCCTCCCAGACGATGTCCGGCGAGCTCGGGTTCGACTCGATCATGGTGGCCGACCTGGTGTCCGGGCTTGCGCGCAGGTTCCCCGAACTCACCGCCGAGCCCGCCTGGTTCTCGCCGACCAGCACAGTCGGCGACCTGGTGGCCCTGGTGTCCGCGCAGCTCGGCGCGGCGCCCGCCCCAGCGGCGCCGGACAAGGCGGCCGACACCGGGTCCGCGCGTCCCGTCGCGCCGCCGATCGCAGCGACTGACGAGATCGCGACCGAGACCTACCGCATCGAGCAGTTCCCCGAGGTCAGGGAGATCGCCGAGCGATTGACTCTCGGCGAGGCCACCGGGCTGTCCAACCCGTACTTCCTGGTCAACGACGGGATCACCAGGGACACCTCGATCATCGACGGGCAGGAGGTCCTCAACTTCTCCAGCTACAACTACCTCGGCATGTCCGGCCACCCACGCGTCGTCTCCGCGGTGCAGGACGCGGTCGCCCGTTACGGCAGCTCCTGCTCGGCCAGCCGGCTGATCTCCGGTGAGAAGCCCCTGCACGGGCAACTCGAGGCGGAGCTCGCCGGGCTGCTCGGCACGGAGGACGCCATCGCGCTCGTCAGCGGCCACGCCACCAACGTGACCGTGATCGGTCACCTCGTCGGCGAGGGCGACCTCGTCATCCACGACAGCCTGGCCCACGACAGCATTCTGCAGGGCTGCAAGCTTTCCGGCGCCACCCGAAGGTCGTTCCCGCACAACGATCACGCTGCCCTCGACGCCATCCTCACCGAGATCCGGTCGCGGTTCCGCCGGGTGCTGATCCTCATCGAGGGCGTGTACAGCCAGGACGGTGACATCCCGGATCTGCCCGCCCTGATCGCGGTCAAGCGCAAGCATCACGCCCTGCTGATGATCGACGAGGCACACAGCATCGGGGTGCTGGGTGCCACCGGCGGCGGCATCGGCGAGCACTTCGCCGTCGACCGTTCCGACGTCGAGCTGTGGTCCGGCACGATGTCGAAGGCCCTGGCGGGGTGCGGGGGTTACGTGGCCGGCAGCCGCGCGTTGATCCAGTACCTCAAATACACCACCCCCGGGTTCATCTACAGCGTCGGCATGACACCGTCGAACGCCGCCGCCTCGCTGGCCGCCCTGCGGCAGATGCGCACCGAGCCAGAGCTTTTCGAGCACCTTCACCGGCACTCCCGGCTCTTCCTGACCCAGGCCGTCGAGGCCGGGCTCGACACCGGTGACAGCTGCGACACCCCGATCATCCCCTGCATCGTGGGCGATTCGATCAAGACACTGAAGCTGTCCAACGCGCTGCTCGCCCGGGGGATCAACGTCAACCCGATCCTCTACCCGGCGGTGCCGGAGGATCAGGCCCGGCTGCGCTTCTTCGTGACGTCCTGCCACACCGAGGATCAGATCCGCTACACCGTGAAGACCACGGCCGAGGAGCTCGCCCTGCTGGAAGAGGGGCACTGATCATGGAGACCGCACCCCTGACGCCCTATCTCGAGGACGGGGTCGGATCCGACACGGCGCTGCGGATGTTCTGCTTCCATCACGCGGGCGGCGAATCGTCGATGTACCGGGCGTGGCATTGCGCCCTCGGCCCGCACGTCACCGTCGTGCCCGTACACCTGCCGGGACGGGGCAGGCGGGCGGAACACGAACGGTTCGTCGACCTCGACCTGCTGCTGGACGATCTCGAACACCATCTCGCCGAACACCTCTCGAGCCCCCACGTGTTCTTCGGACACAGCATGGGCGCACTCGTCGCGTACCGGCTGGCGCGGCGCCGCGATGCGGGCGGCCGCCGGCTGCCCGAGGCGCTGCTGCTCTCGGCGTACGCGGCCCCGCACCTCCCTGCACCGCTGCCGCCGATCGACCACCTGGACGACGCCCTGCTCGCTCGGTTCCTCACCGCCATCGGCGGGCTGCCGGCCGAGATCCTCGGCTGGCCCGCCTGGCTGGACGCGGCGCTACCGGTGATCCGGGACGACGTCCGGATGTGCGCGGATCACCGGGATCCCGGCGAGGCGCCGCTGGCCTGCCCGATGCACCTGTTCGGGGCCGATGCGGATCCACTGGTCGGCGAGCTCGACCTCCGTGCCTGGAGCCGGCACACCACCCACCCGACCGACCCGCAGATCCTCGAGGGCGATCACTTCTACCTCGACGAATCACCCGACGAGCTGTTCCGCCTGATGCGGCCGCTGGTCCGCGGCTACGCGCGCGCCGCCTCCGCCGACCGCGAGGAGTGATCGGATCATGGTCACGAATCACGCACGGAAATCGAGTGGCAGGCTGCGTGACGGACCAGTAAGTTCGATAACCACCCCACCCTGTTCCGTCGGCCGACGGGGTGACCCCAGTTCCCACCACCCGAAAGGTCCACCGTGACCGAGTCCACCCGTCTCGAGACCGATGGCGTCGTCGTCGGCGACCGAATCGAACGGCGCCACCTCCAGGTGATCGGTGTCCTGTTGGTAGCCACCTTCGTGGTGATCCTCAACGAGACGGTGATGACCATCGCCATCCCGGTCCTGCAGGTCGAATTGGGCGTACCTCCGAGCGTGGGGCAGTGGCTCACGACCGCGTTCATGCTCACGATGGCGGTGATCATCCCTCTCACCGGCTATCTCATGCAGCGCATCCCCACCCGCACCCTGTTCACGCTCGCCATGTCGCTGTTCACGGCGGGAACTCTCATCGCGTTCGCCGCACCCGGCTTCGGTGTGCTGCTGATCGCCCGCATCGTGCAGGCATCGGGTACGGCCATCATGCTGCCACTGCTGATGACGACGATCATGACACTCGTACCGGTCGCGCGCCGGGGGGCGATGATGGGAAACATCTCCATCGTGATCGCGGTTGCGCCTGCCCTCGGCCCCACCGTGTCGGGATTCATCCTCGACCACTTCGGGTGGCGCTGGATCTTCGGATTCGTGGCCCCGTTCGCGTTGGCGACGCTGGTCATCGGCGCACGATTCGTCGTGTCGGTGTCCGCGACATCAAAGGCACGCATCGACCTCTTGTCGGTCCCACTCGCGGTACTCGGATTCGGTGGACTCGTGTACGGCCTGGTGAGCATCGGTGAATCGGCGCAGGGATCCTCGACGACCCCGGTGTGGTTGCCGTTCCTCATCGGTGCGGCCGCGATGTTCGGCTTCATCGCACGACAGTCCAGGCTGCAACGCGAGGATCGCGCCCTGCTGGACCTGCGCGTGTTCGGATACCGCCAGTTCACCATCTCCGTTGTCGCGATGCTGGTCGGCATGGGAACGATGATGGGCACCTTCATCATCGTCCCGTACTTCGCGCAGTCGGTGATTCACCTCGACCCGTTCGAAACGGGTCTCATCACCCTCCCCGGCGGCCTGCTCATGGGTCTCGCCGGGCCGATCGTGGGCCGCATCTACGACCGGCGGGGTCCACTCGTCCTGGTCATCCCCGGATCGATCCTCGTCAGCATCGGTGTGTGGATGCTGACGGCGGTGAGCACTTCGACCTCGCTGTGGTGGCTGCTGTTGTCGAACATGGCGCTGTGCCTTGGTCTGTCGGCGACGTTCACACCGCTGATGACATCGGGATTGGGATCGGTGGCCCCGCACCTCTACGCGCACGGTTCGGCCGTTGTCGGCACGTTCCAGCAGGTTGCCGGTGCCGCGGGCACGGCATTGTTCGTCACGGTGATGACGGTGGTTTCCTCGCGATCCGTTGACCCTGCCGATTCACCCGAGGCCATCGTCGAGGGTGTGCGGGCGGTCTTTCTCCTCGCCGGGATCCTGTCGTTCGTACTGATCGCGGTGTGCCTCTTCGTTCGCAAGCCGGCGGACTCGGTGGAACCGGCGGACGGCGCGGTAGACCACCCAGCCACCGCACCTGTGGACGTACCTGCTCAGCGCCCATGAAGGGGGTAACCCTTCAGGGGGCGCGAACGGCGGTTCATGTCACCCGCGTCCGTGCCTCAGCGACACGATGGTGGCGAGGATCTTGTCGGTCTTGGCCGTGCGGGTGAAGCTGGTCAGCGCCATCAGCGCGGGCATCCGCCTGCGGGCGACGGCCTTCGAGTAGGTGAACTCCTTGAGCCCGTCCGGGCCGTGGATGCGACCGAAGCCGGACTGGCCGACCCCACCGAACGGCAGCGAGGGGATCGCCGCAAACGCGATCACCGAGTTCACCGCCGTCATCCCCGACCGGATCCGGCGGGCGAGCTCGGTGCCGCGGCGCTTGCTGAACACCGCCGACCCCAGTCCGTAACGCGAGGCGTTGGTGAGCTCGATCGCCTCGTCCATGTCGCGAACCCTCGCGACCGTCAGCGTCGGGCCGAAGGTCTCCTCGGTCACCGCGATCGAGTCCTCGGGGACATCGACGAGGATGGTCGGCTGGACCAGGCTGTCTCCCACCGAGTCCGGGCCTCCGACCACCGCGCGGCCGCCCCGCTTGATGGCGTCGAGCACGTGGCTGCGCACCACCGCGGACTGGGTCGGCATGGTCATAGGGCCGATCTTCGCCTCGGGATCGGTGCCCGCACGCACGCCATCGGCGAGCGCGACGAGCTTGGCCAGGAACGGCTCGTACACCCGCTCGTGCACGTACACCCGCTCGGTCCCGACGCAGGTCTGCCCCGCGTTCGACATCCCGCTCCACAGCGCCGCGTCGGCGGCGGCGTCGAGGTCCGCGTCGGCGTCCACCAGCAGCGCGTCCTTGCCGCCCGCCTCGATGACCACCGGCGTGAGGGTGTCCGCGCAGGCGGCCATCACCTTCTTGCCGGTTGCAGTCGATCCGGTGAAGGCGAGCTTGTCGACCCCGGAGCGGCACAGCGCCTCCCCGGTCGGCCCGAGACCGGTGACCAGCTGCAGCACCGGCTGATCCGGAACCACCTGCGCGAAGGTGTCGACGAGCCAGGCCCCGACACCGGGGGTGAACTCGCTGGGCTTGAAGACCACCGCGTTACCCGCCGCGAGCGCGTAGGCGATCGAGCCCATCGGCGTGAACGCGGGATAGTTCCACGGCCCGATCACGCCGACCACCCCGAGCGGGAGGTACTCCACGCTCGCGGAGTGGTCGATCATCTCAAGGCCCGACGGAACACGCTTGCGCCCCAGCACCTTCGGTGCGTTCTTGGCCGCCCATGCGAGATGGCCGATCGCCATCACAGCCTCCAGCTGGGCATCGGAATGCGGCTTGCCGGTCTCGGCGTGCATCACCTCGGCCAGCTGGGCGATCCGGCGGGTGAGCACCCCGGCCCACGCGTCCAGGTGGGTCCGGCGCTCCGCGAAGCTCAGCCCGGACCACCACTTCGCCGCGGCCCGCGCGCGCTCGACCGTGGCGGCGACCGCCTCCGCGTCCTGCACGGGGTAGGTGCCGACGACCTCACCCGTCCCGGGGTTCAGCGAGTCGAAGGTGGCGCCCGCATCGGTCGTGGGGTCGGTCTCGAGCGTGGTCATGTGATGTCCTCGAATCTGGTTGTGGGAGAGATGGTCATCGCGGTGCCGGTGTGTCGATCACCGTCTTGCCGAGGATCAGGTCCGCGGCCCTCTCGGCGATCATGATCGTGGGGGCGTTGGTGTTTCCGCGGGGCACGGTCGGCATCACGGAGGCATCGACCACCCGCAGCCCCTCGACCCCGTGGACGCGCAGCTGCGAATCCACCACGGAATCCTCGCCGTCGCCCATCGCGCAGGTGCCAACGGGGTGGTAGAGGGTCTGGCACCAGGCGCGGATGTGATCGACGAGATCGCCGTCGCTGTCCATCCGGATCGGCAGGCTCGGCCCGTCGAGAAACGCCGCGATGGCGGACTCACCGGCGATGTCGACGGCGCGCCTGCAGCCGGCCAGCATCGCATCCATGTCGACCTGCTCCTCGAAGTACGCGGGATCCATCTCGGGCCGCCACAGCGGGTTCGCCGAACGTAGCCGCAGCCGGCCGCGGCTCGCGACGTCGACCAGGGTGACCCCGGCCGTGAACCTCTTGCCCACCGGTTCCCGGAGTCCGTTGTCGTAGAAGCCCGAGGCGGCCACCAGGATCTGCAGGTCCGGCGCCGGGAGACCGTCGCGGCTGGCGAAGAAGGCACCGCCCTCGCCGACGTTGGACGCCAGCGGTCCGCGCCCGGTGGCCTGCCACTGCGCGAGCCGCAGCGGGGTGGAGAAGTCGGCCAGATCGGTGGTGTTCCTGGTGTCCCACAGCATCGGGGTGACCGGGTGGTCCTGCAGGTTCTCACCGACCCCCGCCAGGTTCACCGCCACGTCGATGCCCAGTTCACGCAGGTGGTCGGCGGGGCCGATACCGGAGAGCATCAGCAGCTGCGGGCTGTTGACGGCTCCGCCGCTCAGGATCACCTCGACGGACGCATGGGCGGTGCCCTCGACACCGCCACGCAGGTAGCGGACGCCGACCGCGCGGTCCCCGCGCAGCAGCACTCGCGTGGTGTGGGCGCCGGTACGCACGGTGAGGTTCGGCCGCCCGAGCGCCGGCCTGAGGTAGCCGTCGGCGGTGGACCAGCGCCTGCCCTTGTGGCAGGTGACCTGGTACCGGCCCGCCCCCTCCTGCTCGGCGCCGTTGAAGTCCTCGGTCGGCTTGATCCCCGCCGACACCGCGGCGGCGACCCAGGCGTCGGTCAACTCGTGCGTGTAGCGGCGGTCCTCCACGCGCTGCGGGCCGTCGGTGCCGTGATACGGACCCGAGAGGCTCGAATTGTGTTCCGCGCGAATAAAATACGGCAGCACATCCTGGTACCCCCAGCCCTGCGCTCCGTGCTCGTCTCGCCAGCCGTCGTAGTCGGCACGGTTGCCCCGGATGTAGATCATCGCGTTCATCGACGAGCAGCCACCCAGCGCCTTCATCCGCGGCCAATACGCGCGGCGCTCGTCCAGGTGCTTCTGCGGGGTGGTCTCGTAGTTCCAGTCCCATTTGGTCTTGAACAGGGTCGGGAAGGCCGCCGGGATCTTGATCTCGTCGGCGTCGTCCTCGCTGCCTGCCTCGAGCAGCAGCACGGAGACGCTCGGGTCCTCCGTCAGGCGGGCCGCCAGCACGCATCCGGCGCTACCCGCCCCGACGATGACGTAGTTGAACACGTCTTGTTTCAAGCCAGCCTGCTCCGACGCGGTTTCTCCAGCCACGGGTGCTCCTCGACCTCGGTCGTGCCGCCGCGGCGCGACGGATGTCTCACCGCACCGTCCAGTCTAGGAATACCGGAGCCGACACCACAGCCTTTGAAGAATCCGGGATGCTCCCCGCTCAGCAACTGAAGCGAGGGATACGCAAACACGGATGATCTAGGGCTGCACTTCCGCATTCACAGATCTAGAGTGAGTTTGAGGACGCAGATAAGAACATAGACGGGAATGCTCATGTCATCGATACGGATCAAGGACGCGGCCGCGCTGCTCGGGGTCAGCGATGACACCGTTCGTCGCTGGATCGACGGCGGCAGCCTCGCCGCAACCAAGGACGAGTCGGGGCGCAAGGTCGTCGACGGCAAGGCCCTCGCCGATTTCGCCCGCGAGCACGCAACGCCCCCGCCGGACCCGCTCGGGGTGGGCAGCTCCGCCCGCAACCGCCTGGTCGGCCTGGTCACCAAGGTGACCGCCGACAAGGTGATGGCCGAGGTGCAGATGCAATGCGGCCCCTTCACCGTCGTCTCGCTGATGAGCAGCGAATCCGCGGCCGAACTCGGGCTCGAGCCCGGGAAGGTCGCCGTGGCGGTGGTCAAGGCGACCACCGTGATCGTCGAAACTCCAGGAGGAATGTCGTGACCCGCAGTTCCCGCGCGATGCGCATCGGCCCCACGGCCGCCGCGCTCGCGGCCCTGGCCGCCGCTACCCTCGTCGCCGGCTGCTCCAGCTCGGACTCCACGCCGGCCGGGGACACCACCACGTCCGCGGCGGCCTCCCCGGTCACCGGCGACATCACCGTCTTCGCCGCGGCCTCGCTGAAGAAGACGTTCACCGAGCTCGGCGAGAAGTTCGAGGCCGAGCACCCCGGCACCAACGTCGAGTTCAGCTTCGCCGGCTCGTCCGACCTGGTCGCCCAGCTCTCCCAGGGCGCGCCCGCGGACGTGTTCGCCTCCGCCGACACCAAGAACATGACCAAGGCCGTCGACGCCGGGCTCACCGCCGCCGCCCCGGTGAACTTCGCGACCAATACGCTCACCATCGTGACCCCACCCGGCAACCCGAGGCACATCGCCACCTTCGCCGACCTCGCGAACCCCGGCAACCAGGTGGTCGTGTGCGCGCCGCAGGTGCCGTGCGGGGCGGCGACCCAGAAGATCGAAGAGGCAACCGGCACCGACATCACGCCGGTCAGCGAGGAGGCCTCGGTCACCGACGTGCTCGGGAAGGTCACTTCCGGCCAGGCGGACGCCGGGCTGGTCTACGTCACCGACGCCGCGGGCGCGGGCGCCGCCGTCACCACGGTCCCGTTCCCCGAGTCGTCGGGCGCCGTGAACACCTACCCGATCGCCGAGCTCAAGAGCTCCGAGAACAGCCCCGTCGCAGCAGAGTTCGTCGAACTCGTCACCGGGCCCACCGGCCGCCAGGTGCTCGCCGGGGCGGGATTCGCCGCACCGTGACGCCCCTCGGGGTGCTCCGCACCGTGACCCGCTCCCGGGGACCCGGGGGCGAGGTCGCGGTGGGACTGCCCCGATGGGTGTACCTCCCGGCCCTGCTGGGCGCATGCTTCGTGATCCTGCCGCTGGTGGCAATGCTGCTGGAGATCGACTGGGCCCACTTCGTGCCGCTCGTCACCTCCGAATCATCCAGGGCCGCACTGCTGCTGAGCATGAAGACCGCAACCGCGAGCACGGTCCTGTGCGTGCTCGTCGGGGTCCCGATGGCGCTCGTGCTGGCCCGCAGCAGCTTTCCCGGCCAGTCGGTGCTGCGATCGCTTGTGCTGCTGCCGCTCGTGCTGCCCCCCGTCGTCGGCGGCATCGCGCTGCTCTACACCTTCGGCCGCCAGGGCCTGCTCGGGCATCAGCTCGAGGCGTTCGGGATCCGGATCGCGTTCACCACCACCGCGGTGGTCCTCGCGCAGACCTTCGTCGCGCTGCCGTTTCTCGTCGTCAGCCTCGAGGGCGCGCTGCGCACGGCCGGCAGGCGCTACGAGACCGTGGCCGCCACCCTCGGCGCCCGGCCCACCACCGTGTTGCGCCGGGTCACCCTCCCGCTCGTGCTGCCCGGACTGATCTCCGGCGCCGTGCTGGCCTTCGCGCGCTCTCTCGGAGAGTTCGGCGCCACCCTCACCTTCGCGGGCTCGCTGCAGGGTGTCACCCGGACCCTGCCCCTGGAGATCTACCTGCAGCGCGAGACCGATCCGGAGGCCGCGGTGGCACTGTCGCTGCTGCTCGTCCTTGTCGCCGCGCTGATCGTGATCGGCACCAGCAGGCGCCGGTCCGGCGGTGTGCTGTGAACCGGGCCGCCGAGACCACGGCCCGGGCGACGGGCCGCGACGGGCTCCGGGTCCATGCCCGCCTCGACCATCGCGACGTCGACCTCGACCTGGACCTCGAGCCCGGGCAGGTGCTGGCCGTCCTCGGCCCGAACGGGGCAGGCAAGTCGACGTTGCTCTCGCTGATCGCCGGGCTGGTCCGGCCCGACCGGGGACGCGTCGAACTCGAGGGACGGGTGCTCACCGACACGGCGTCGGGGGAGTTCGTACCGGCCCACGCGCGCGGCGTGGCGATGCTGTCGCAGCAGGCGTTGCTGTTCCCGCACCTGAGCGTCGCCGAGAACGTCGCGTTCGCGCCGCGCAGCCGGGGCGAAACCCGTTCCGCGGCACGCGGGATCGCCGACCGCTGGCTGCACGAGGTGGAGGCGGACGAGCTCGCGAGCAGGCGGCCGACGCAGCTGTCCGGCGGCCAGGCCCAGCGCGTCGCGATCGCCCGCGCCCTCGCCGCCGACCCGCGACTACTGCTGCTGGACGAACCCATGGCGGCCCTCGATGTCGGCTCGGCGCCCGCAGTGCGCCGGCTGCTGCGCCGGATCCTGCGGGAGGAGCGGCGTACCGCCGTGCTCGTCACCCACGACCTGCTCGACGCCCTCGCGCTCGCCGACCGCGTGATCGTCCTCGAGTCCGGGCGGATCGTCGAACGGGGGAGCGTGCGCGAGGTGCTGACCTCTCCGCGCAGCGCCTTCGCCGCCCGGATGGCGGGGGTCAATCTGGTGTCCGGGACGATCGAGGAGCAGGGAATTCTCCGGACATCCTGGGGCACAACGCTGTCCGGGATCGGCGAGGCCGCAGTCGGGTCCGATGCCGTCGCCCTGTTCCGGCCGGGCGCGGTCGCCGTGCACCTCGAGCCGCCACCACACGCCAGCCCCCGCAACGTGATCGCGGTGACCATCGCGGAGCTGGACGTGCACGGGGCCACAGTCCGGGTCAGGGGAGTGGACCACCCGGACGGCAGCACCGGACCCGCCGCCGATGTCACGGCGGCCGCGGTCGCCGACCTCGACCTCGCCCCTGGGCAGCACGTCTACTTCGTCGTCAAGACGCAGGAGATGGAGCTGCATCCGGCGCTGGCCCCGACCGCGCCCGCGCGCCCGACGGACAACTAATCGGTCGCGGATGTCGGTGGGTCTGCTTATCGTGAGCCCATGAGCATCCCAGCCATGATCAGCGTCTCGGGGCTCGCGCGCACGTTCACGACCAAGACCGGACCCGTCGAGGCCGTCAAGGGCATCGACTTCCAGGTGTACGAGGGCGAGATCCTCGGACTGCTCGGTCCCAACGGTGCGGGCAAGACGACCACGTTGCGCATGATCAGCACCCTCATCAACCCGACCGCGGGCGAGGCCACGGTCTCCGGCGCGGACCTGCGCCGGGACCCACGCGGGGTCCGCTCCCGGATCGGCTACGTCGCGCAGGGCGGGTCGACCAACGAGGAGGAACTGGTCCTCGACGAACTGATCCTGCAGGCCAGGCTGTTCGGGCTGAGCAAGGCGGCCGCCGTCGCGAACGCCGAGGCGCTGCTCGCCGCCCTCGACCTGGACGGCCTCGGCGGCCGAAAGTGCAAGCAGCTCTCTGGCGGTCAACGGCGACGGGTGGACATCGCGCTCGGACTCGTGCACCAGCCGAACCTCATCTATCTCGACGAGCCGACCACCGGACTGGACCCGCAGAGCCGCGCCAACCTGTGGGACCACATCCGCTCGCTTCGCGATCGCGGCACCACCATCGTGCTCACCACGCACTATCTCGACGAGGCCGACGCCCTCTGCGACCGCATCCTGGTGATGGACCACGGGGAGATCGTCGCGGAGGGAACCCCGGACGAGCTCAAGCGGCGCATCTCGGGCGACGTGATCAGCCTCGAGATCGCACCCGAGCTGGCCGCGCGCGCGATTGCGGTCGCCGACGACGCCCTCGACCTGCGCTCGCAGCTGACCGAGGGCCACCACGTGCACCTGACCGTCGAGCACGGCGACGCGGCGGTCATCCCGCTGTTGCACGCGCTGCAGGGCGCAGGCATCGTCCCCGGCTCGCTGACCGTGAAACGACCGAGCCTCGACGACGTGTTCCTGACCGTGACCGGACGATCCCTTCGGGACGGAGACCGAGCATGATCTTCCTCAACGAGACCGGCCTGATCTTCTGGGCGCATCTGCGCGCGAACCTGCGCAACCCGCTGTGGGTCCTGATCGGGCTGACCCAGCCGATCCTCTATCTGGTGCTGTTCGGCCCGCTGCTCGAGGGCGTCGCCGGCTCGATGGGCGCGGGCACCGACCCCTGGCTGGTGTTCACGCCAGGACTGATCATGCAGATCGGACTGTTCGGCTCGATGTTCGCCGGCTTCGCGATGGTCTACGAGCTGCGCGCCGGGATCATCGAACGCCAGCGGGTCACCCCGGCCAGCCGCGGGGCACTGCTGCTCGGCCGGGTACTCAAGGACATGGTGGTGCTCATGGTCCAGGCCACCATCCTGACCCTGGTCGCGGTGGTCCTCTTCGACCTGCGGCCCAACCCGCTCGGCTTCGTACTGACGCTGATCCTGGTCGCCATCATCGCGGCCGGGATGTCCTCCGCCTCGTACGCGCTCGCCCTGGCCACGCGGTCCGAGGATTCGCTGGCCTCCGTACTGAACATGGTTTCGGTTCCGCTGCTGCTGCTCTCGGGAATCCTGCTGCCGATGACCCTCGGCCCCGGGTGGCTGCAGACGCTGGCGCGGCTCAACCCGCTCTCGCACACCGTCGACGCCGCCCGCGCCCTGTTCCGCGGCGACTTCGGGTCCTCCGACGTCTACATCGGGACCCTCGTCACCGTCAGCCTCGCGCTGGTGCTGGGCCTGATCGGGGCCCGCACCTTCGCCAAGGAGAACGCGTAGGCGCCCCGACGGTTCGGCTAGCCTCGAATCCATGCGTCCGACTGCACTGATCACCGGGGCGAGCCGCGGGCTCGGCGCCGCCATCGCCCGCGAGCTCGCGCCCACCCACGACCTGCTGCTCGGCGCGCGCCGCCCCGAGTCCCTGCAGCCGATACTCGCGGAGCTGCCTGGTGCCGTCGGCTGGCCGGCAGATCTCACCGACCACGCCGCGGTCGCCGCCGCGGTCGCGGGAATCGAACGCCTCGATGTCCTGGTGCACAACGCGGGGGTAGTCGAGCTCGGCCCGGTAGCCGAGATCCCCGCCGAGGTGTGGCGCCGGACGTTCGAGGCGAACGTGGTGGCCGTCGCGGAGCTGACCCGGCTGCTGCTGCCAGCACTGCGCGCGGCGAACGGTCATGTGGTGCTGATCAATTCGGGTGCCGGGATCCGTGCCAACGCCGGCTGGGGCGCTTACGCGGCCAGCAAGTTCGCCCTGCGCGCGTTCGGCGACACGCTGCGGCTGGAGGAGCCCGCCCTGCGGGTGACCTCGATCCACCCGGGACGGATCGACACCGACATGCAGCGCGACATCATCACGACCGAGGGCGGCGAGTACGACCCGGACCAGTTCCTCAAGGCAGGCACGGTCGCGGGCGCGGTTCGGGCCGCGATCGAGACGCCGCGCGACGGACACCCGACCGAGGTCATCCTGCGTCCGATCGCACGGTAGTCCGTCCTCCCGGACGCCGCGGCGGCTCCGGTGTCGCTTCACCGGTGGCAGCTCGGACCGATTCGCGCGTTGTATCGACGACGCATCCGTGTCGGACCCCCTCGCTAGAATTAGCACATGCGTTCGAGCGCGTGCGGTGGGGGATCCGATCAGGTCGCAGAGCACCTGTCGGGACTGGCCGCTGCGGTCGACGGACTGTGCGCCGATGATCTCACCGGACTGCCGGACTCCGACATCCTGGGAGCGCCACGTGGGATGGAGGCCACGCTGCGCACGGCCGCCGCGATCGGGCACCGCCTGATCGTCGAATCAGTCGAGCGTGGACTCCCAGGAAAGAACGGCTGCGCGTCGGTCAACAAGCTCCTGATCGAAGTGCTGC
>Ga0105243_10003119_pt1 | contig 13622 bp, 14 predicted proteins | sample KBSM34metaG_FD_81525 | JGI IMG/M metagenome (GOLD analysis project Ga0105243, IMG submission 81525) | Miscanthus rhizosphere microbial communities from Kellogg Biological Station, Michigan, USA - KBS M3-4 metaG | ecosystem: Host-associated > Plants > Roots > Rhizosphere > Soil | place...
AGGGCGGATGCCGGGGCTCAACTCGGACAGCTCGATACCCGAGCGCAAGGAGGGGTCGGTCATGCCGTACAGGATACGCGCCGCTCCTCTCCCCCGGATCCGAGTTCACCACCCGTTCGCCCGCCCGGTCGCTGCGGGAGCATCCTCGGTCGTCGAGCGCGCGCAGCGAGTCGAAACGTCCCGCCCCACCGGCGGCCCTCGTCGGCGGCCGCCTCTAGGCTCAGAGGATGGCCGCCCCGACCCTCAACCGCGAGATCCTGCGGTTGGCGGTTCCGGCTCTCGGCGCTCTCGTCGCCGAGCCCCTGTTCCTCATCGTCGACGCGGCACTCGTGGGCCACCTCGGCGTCGTCCCGCTCGCCGGGCTCGGCATCGCCTCCGCCGTGCTGCAGACGATCGTCGGCCTGATGGTGTTCCTGGCCTACTCGACGACCCCCGCGGTCGCCCGCCGCTTCGGTGCGGGCGATCACACCAACGCGGTGCGCGCCGGCATCGACGGGCTGTGGCTCGCGCTCGGCCTCGGGGCCGTGCTCGCGGTCGTGGGGTCGCTGCTGACGCCGTGGCTCGTGTCGCTGTTCGGCGCGGCGCCCGATGTCGCGCATCAGGCGACGATCTACCTCCAGCTGTCGATGTGGGGCCTTCCCGCGATGCTCATCGTGTTCGCCGCGACCGGACTGCTCCGCGGAATGCAGGACACCGTGACACCGCTGTGGGTCGCGGGCGTCGGGTTCGGCCTCAACGCGGCGCTGAACGCGCTCTTCATCTACGGCTTCGGCTGGGGCATCGCCGGATCGGCGGCGGGCACGGTCGCGGCGCAGTGGGCGATGGTCGGTGCGTATGCGATCGTCGTCGGGCGGCTGGCGCAGCGCCACGCGGCATCCCTCCGCCCGCAGCGCGACGGCCTCAGCGGATCGGCGAGGGCCGGCGGATGGCTGTTCCTGCGCACCGTGTCGCTGCGCGCGGCGCTGCTGGTGACCGTGTTCGCCGCGACCTCGCTCGGCACCGACGAGCTCGCCGGCTGGCAGGTGGCGTTCACGATCTTCTCGACGGCGGCGTTCGCCCTCGACGCGCTCGCGATCGCCGCGCAGGCGCTGATCGGCCGCGGGCTCGGCGCCGGCGATGAGGCGTTCGTGCAGCGCGTCCGCCGCCGGACGATCGCCTGGGGCGCCTGGTTCGGCGTTGTCGTCGGCCTACTGATCGGCGGACTCTCCGGCGTCATCGGCCTCGTCTTCACCGGCTCCCCCGCCGTCGCCGCGCTCGTGCAGCCCGCCCTGATCATCCTCGCCGTCGCCCAGCCCGTGTGCGGTGTGGTCTTCGTGCTCGACGGCGTGCTCATGGGCGCGGGCGACGTGCGCTACCTCGCCCTCGCCGGCGCCCTCAACCTCGTGCCCTATCTGCCCGCGCTGGCCGTGCTGTGGCTCGTGCATCCGACCGGGGCAGCGGGTCTCATGTGGCTCGCCGTCTGCTTCTTCGGCGTCTACATGGTGGCGCGCCTCGCCACGCTCGGCTGGCGCATCCGCCGCCCGGAGTGGGTCACCGCCGGGGCGTGAGGGCACTCACGCCCAGCGCCGGCACCACTCGTACATCACGACGGCCGCAGCTGCGCTCGCGTTGATCGAACGCGTCGAGCCGTACTGCGTGATCTCGACCACCGTGGATGCCGCGGCGACGGCCTCGGCCGAGAGCCCCGGCCCCTCCTGGCCGAAGAGCAGCACGCAGCGCTCCGGCAGTTCGGCGCGGTCGACCGGGACGGAACCGTCGACGTTGTCGACGGCGATCACCGGAATCCCGGCATCCTGCGCCCACGCGGTGAACACGGCGACGTCGTCGTGGTGGCGCACGTGCTGATAGCGGTCGGTCACCATCGCCCCGCGGCGGTTCCACCGCCGCTTGCCGATGATGTGCACCTCGGCGGCGCCGAACGCGTTGGCACTGCGCACGATCGAGCCGATGTTCATGTCGTGCTGCCAGTTCTCGATGGCCACGTGGAACGGATGCCGGTGCTCGTCGAGGTCGGCCACGATCGCCGCCATGGCCCAGTACCGGTAGCGATCGATGACGTTCCGCCGGTCGCCGTCGGCGAGCAGCTCTCGGTCGTATCGCGGGTCAGCGGGCCACGCCTCGGGTCCGCCCGGCCACGGGCCGACCCCCACCGGCAACTGCGGTTCGGCCGCGGGGTCGTCCGGCTCGGGCTCGGCATGCATCCGACCAGGGTAGACCGCACGGCGCCGTGCCCAACTCCTCCATCTCGCCCTAGACCCGCCCGGCACGCCGCGGCATCACGCCGAAAACCGCGGCCACGTCGGTGCCGGGGGTGTCGATTGGAGGAGTTCGGCACGGACCGGCGATATTTCGGCCGCCCGAAATCTCTGCTAATTTTTCGGTGTGCCGAAATCTCCGCCGACCGTCACGATCAGAACCAGCCCGCGCGCGACCCCCGCCGCCCCGTCCCGCTCGCGGCGCGCGGCGTGGCTGCTCGGGCCGGCGCTGGTCGCGGGCGTCGCGTACCTCGACCCCGGCAACGTCGCCAGCAACATGACCGCGGGGGCGCGGTTCGGCTATCTGCTCGTGTGGGTCGTGGTGCTGGGCAACGCGATGGCGTGGCTCATCCAGTACCTCTCCGCGAAGCTCGGCATCGTCACCGGGCGAAGCCTCGCCGAAACCCTCGGCGACCGGCTCAAGAACCCGTGGGCCCGGCGCTCGTACTGGCTGCAGGCCGAACTCGTCGCGATGGCGACCGACATCGCCGAGGTCATCGGCGGCGCGGTCGCCCTGTGGCTGCTGTTCGGGGTGCCGCTGCCGATCGGCGGACTCATCACCGGAGCGATCTCCATCGCCCTCCTCCTCGTGCAGCAGCACCGCGGCGCCCGCAGTTTCGAGTTCGTCGTCATCGGCCTGCTCGTCATCATCGCGGTCGGCTTCACCTACGGGGTCTTCATCGCCCCACCGGATGCCGCGGGTGTCGCCGCCGGAATGATCCCCCGCTTCGAAGGCTCCGAGTCGGTGCTGCTCGCGGCATCCATCCTGGGTGCGACGATCATGCCGCACGCGATCTACGCGCACAGTGCACTGGCCCGCGACCGCTTCACCGCCTCGGGAGCCCGCGCGGCGGACCGCGCCGTCGGCGCCCCGCGGCTGCTGCGGGCCACCCGGTGGGATGTCACGATCGCCCTCGTCGTGGCGGGAACCGTGAACCTCGCGATCCTGCTCCTGGCGGCGGCGAACCTCGCCGGGGTCGCCGGCACCGACACTCTGGAGGGTGCGTACGACGCCCTCGCCGCGGGATTGGGCGGCGTCGTCGCGACCATGTTCGCGGTCGGACTGCTGGCGAGCGGCCTGGCCAGTACGGCGGTCGGCGCCTACGCCGGTGCGGAGATCATGCACGGACTGCTGCGTGTGCGGGTCCCCTTGATCGCCCGGCGACTCGTCACGCTCGTTCCGGCGATCGCGATCCTCGCGGCCGGCGTGGATCCCACCTGGGCGCTCGTGCTGAGCCAGGTCGTGCTGAGCTTCGGCATCCCGTTCGCGCTCATCCCGCTCGTCGCGCTCACCGCACGACGCGACGTGCTCGGCGCGCATCGCAACCGTTGGTGGACCACGGCCGCGGGCGTGCTGGCGTCCGTGTTCCTGGTGGCGCTGAACGCGCTGCTGCTGTGGCTCGTGCTCACGGGGGTCTAGCTCGGCCCGCTAGCCTGATCCTCGTGCCCGCGAAGTCCGCCGCGATCGACGACTACCTGAAGACGATCTACCACCACACCGAGTGGCAGACCTCGCCGATCACGTCCTCGCAGCTGGCCGCGGAGCTGAAGCTCGCGCCGTCGACGGTGACCGAGATGGTGCAGAAGCTCGTGGCGCACGACCTCGTGGTGCACCGCCCCTACGGCCCGGTTGCGCTCACGGAGACCGGGCGGCTGCGCGCGGCATCCATCATCCGCCGGCACCGCCTGATCGAGACGTGGCTCGTGCAGGAGTTCGGCTACGCCTGGGACGAAGTGCACGACGAGGCCGAAGTGCTCGAGCACACGATCAGCGACCGGCTGCTCGCGGGCATCGACAAGCGGCTGGGCCATCCCCGCTTCGATCCGCACGGCGATGCCATCCCGGATGCCGCGGGCAACGTCGAGCGCCCGCCGTTCGTGCTCCTGGCCACGGCCGAGGTCGGCCACACCGGCGAGGTGCTGCGGGTGAGCGACCGTGACCCCGCGCTCCTCCGCGCGCTCGAAGCCGCGGGCATCGACGTCGGCCATCGGCTTGTGGTCGCCGGACCCGACGCGGTCCGCGTGGACGATGGCGCCACGATCGCGTTGCCCGCGGAGGCCGCCGGGGCGGTCTGGCTGACGGCCTGAACCTCAGCGCCGCCAGGGCCGGCGCGGCTTGCTCGCCTTCAGGTACGGCCAGGTCATGCCGGTGGCGTGTTCGCAGTAGCTCCAGAGGCGCGCGGCGATCTCCTCATCGCGCGTCAGCTTGCTCGCGCTGCCGAGCTTCGGGGCCCCCGCGACGAGCCGCGCCGGTCCCCAGAACTGGCCGCCCTCGGCGTCCGGATCGACGAGCGCCCGCACGAGCGGCCACGCGCCGCGCTCCTTGGACTGCGTGATCGGGGCCTGCAGGTTGTCGACGAAGCGCGCCATCCGCGACGGTTCGTTGATCCCTTGGATGCCGCGGGTGCGCCCGCTGATCGAGTACCCGGGGTGGGCCACGAGACTCGCGATCGGCACGTTCGCGGCCCGCAGGCGCCGATCGGCCTCGAAGCCGAGCGCCGTGGTCGCGACCTTGGACTGCACGTAGGCCCGCCACGGCGAGTAGTTCGTCTCCAGCTCGGGGTCGACGGGGTCGTAGTTGCCCATCGCAGTGGACATCGACCCGACCCACACCATGCGCCCGCGGCCGGCGGCGAGCGGAAGCAGCAGTTCGCCGGCGAGCGCGTAATGCCCGAGGGCGTTCGTGGCGAACACCACCTCATGGCCGTCGGCGGTGGTCTCGCGCTGCTTCGGCGGATGGACGATTCCGGCGTTCAGCAGCAGCCCGTGCAGGCCCGCCCGACCGCGCACCGTCGCCGCGGCCGCCCGCACCGACCCGAGGTTGCTCGTGTCGAGCAGGAGCGTCGTGATCTCGGCATCCGGCACCTGGCGGCGGACGGCGCCACGAGCGGTGGCCAGCCGGTTGGGGTTCCGGCCGGTCATGATGACGTGGGCACCGGCACCGGCGAGCTGCAGCGAGGAGAAGAAGCCCAGTCCCGCCGTCGATCCGGTGACGAGGTACCGCTTCCCGGAGAGGTCGGGAAGCGCCGTCGGGTCCCAGTCGTCGCGTGCCACGCGTCGAGACTACGGCCGGATGGCCCCGCTAGGCTGGCCCCATGCGGACACGCGCCGATATCGAATGCTGGCTGACCGACATGGACGGCGTCCTCGTCCACGAGAACAAGCCCATCCCCGGCGCCGCGGAGCTGCTCGCGCAGTGGCGCGACACCGGTACCCCGTTCCTCGTGCTGACGAACAACCCGTTCTACACGCCGCGCGATCTCAGCGCCCGGCTGCGGATCTCGGGGCTCGAAGTGCCGGAGGATCGCATCTGGACCTCGGCGCTCGCCACCGCCGACTTCCTGCATTCGCAGCAGCCGGGAGGCACCGCGTTCGTCATCGGCGAAGCGGGCCTCACGACGGCCCTGCACGAGGCCGGCTACGTCATGACCGAGACGCAGCCCGACTACGTCGTCATCGGCGAGACACGCAACTACTCGTTCGACCGCATCACCCAGGCGATCCGCTTCATCAACGCCGGCGCGCGGTTCATCATCACCAACCCGGATGCCACGGGCCCGACGCCGGGAGGCGTCGTGCCGGCAACCGGCTCGTTCGCCGCCCTCATCACGCACGCCACCGGCAAGGCACCGTACGTGGTCGGAAAGCCCAACCCGATGATGTTCCGCTCCGCGATGAACCGCATCGGCGCCCACTCCGAGAACACCGGGATGATCGGCGACCGCATGGACACCGACGTCGTCGCCGGCATCGAGGCGGGCCTGCACACGATCCTCGTCCGCACCGGCATCTCGGACGATGCGGAGATCGAGCGCTACCCGTTCCGTCCCGACGAGATCGTAGACTCGGTCGCCGACCTGCTGGCCGACGAACCTCCGGAGTCCGAGATGCCCGAGGGGCTGTGACGCCCCGCAGCTCCGGGCGGCGCGTCACCCTCACCGAAGTCGCAGAGAGGGCGGGCGTCTCCCGCTCCGCCGCATCGTTCGCCCTCAACGGTCGCCTGGACCAGCGACTGTCGGAAGAGACGATGGCGCGCGTGCGCAAAGCGGCCGACGACCTCGGCTACCGCGCCAACGTCACCGCCAAGACGCTCCGCACCGGCCGGTCGGGCACCGTCGCATTGGTCTCCGACTTCGTCAGCTCCACGTCGTTCGCGAACTCGATGGTGCGCGGCGCCCTCGAGCGCCTGCGCGAAGCCGGGCTCCTCCTGTTCACGGTGGACACCCAGGGGGATGCCGAGATGGAGCTGCGCTTCCTCGACGACCTCGTCGCGCGCGACATCGACGGCATCCTCTACGCCTCGATGTTCACGCGGCGGGTGACACCCCCGGCATCCGCGCGGCACACGCCGATGGTGCTGCTCAACTGCGAGGCCGACGACCCGACGATCAGCTCGGTCGTCCCCGACGAGCGCACCGCCGGCGCCGCCGCCGCGCGCCTGTTGTTGGAGGCGGGCCACGATCGCGACATCTGGTTCGTCGGCGCTCTCGCCCCGGGACGCACCGGCGGCAGCGCCTGGCACGAGTGGGGTCCCGTCGCTCTGCCCCGCCGGCTCGAGGGCATCCGCGCGGAGCTGGCCGCGGCCGGCGTGGAGCTCGCCGGCGAGGTCGCCGTCGACGACGACTGGACGGTGCACGACGGGCGGGATGCCGCGGAGCGCCTGCTCGCGACGGGCGCGCAGCCCCGTGCGGTCATCTGCGTCAACGACGCGGTCGGGGTCGGCGTCTTCCAGGCGCTGCGCCGTGCGGGCCTGCGGGTGCCCGACGATGTGTCGCTCGTTTCCTTCGACGGCGGCGTGCTCGCCGAGGCCACCGACCCGCAGCTCGTCTCGCTCGGTCTCCCCCAGGCGGAGATCGGCCGCCGCGCCGCGGATCTGCTGCTCACGCCCGACGACGGAGTACGGCACGAGCTGGTGGCGATGCCGGTCCGCGGCGGCGGCTCGATCGCCGCGCCTCGGGGCTGAGGCGCGGGTCCGACTCGCGGCGGTGACGATCGCCGGAGATCCGCCGCGATGCCGGCCGAATCGGGCCGATTCGGGGCATGCCGCGCACGCGGATCCGACGTTCGTCACGGCCGGCCTCCCCCTCGTCGACGACGCCGCCGCCTCGGCGCTCCCATTTCTCCGGTCGATGGGGCGAAAATCTCGCTTGCTTCGATTGCTATATCGGTATAGCTTGTGTTGCGACGGCGCCGGAGCCCCGGTTCGCACCGGCTGCCGCCCCCTTCGTCACCCGCCCGTACAAAGGAGTATGACCATGAGCGCAACCTCCGCTCGCACCGCCCCCAACCCCTGGTGGGTGGGCTTCGTCTGCGGCATGGCGACCTTCGTCGATGCCGCCGCGACCACCGGTATCGGTGTCGCACTCGTGCTGTTCCAGTCGTTCGTTCCCGGGATGCCGGGCCTCACGACCGATCAGGTGGGCCTGCTCACCGGCGTGCTGACCGCCGGTGTCGCGATCGGCTCGCTCGTCGGCGGCCGCCTCGCCGACCGCTTCGGCCGGCGCCGCGTCTTCCTCGTCACGATGTCGCTCATCGTGCTCGGCTCGATCACGCCGTTCATCGGGGTCTCGTTCGGCCTGCTGCTTCCCGGTATCGCCCTGATCGGTCTCGGCGTCGGCGCCGACCTCCCCGCCGCGCTCGCCTCGATCTCCGAGGCCGCGACCGACCGCAACCGCGGCAAGATTCTCGTCTTCTCCAACCTGCTGGGCGGCTTCGGCATCCTGCTGGCCGTGCTCATCGGCATCTTCTTCGGTTCGCTCGGCGAGGTCGGCGGCCGGATCATGTTCGCGGCGTTCGGTGGTGTCGGCCTCGTGGTGCTCGCGCTGCGGCTCACGATCCCTGAATCGGCCGACTGGCTCGCTGCCCGAAACGAGCGGCGCGCGGGCGTGCAGACGGTGCGCGCCGAGCGCGGTCGCATCCGCGACTTCGGCCGCGCGCAATATCGCCGTCCCTTCGTGACGCTCCTCCTCTACTACACCCTCGCCTCCATCGCGATCAGCGTCGCCGGCAGCTTCGGCACGTTCGTGGCCGTGAACGTCGCGGGCATCCCGGTGAACGAATACCAGACGTGGACGCTGCTGGCGATGCCGGCCGCGATCCTCGGCGCCATCTGGTTCATGGCCGTCGCCGACACGAAATTCCGCATGAGCTACTTCGTCGCCGGCGCGATCGCGGTGGTCGTCGCGAACCTCGTGCCGGTCGTCTTCGGCTTCACGCTCCCCGCCCTCATCGTCTCGGTCGTCGTGACGACGTTCGCCGGCGCCTTCTGCTTCGAGACGATCATGAAGGTGTGGACGCAGGAGTCGTTCCCGACGATGCTCCGTTCCACCGCGCAGGGCACGGTCTACGCCGTCGCCCGCTTCGCGACCGCCGGCTTCAACGTCGTCACTCCGGCGCTGCTCGCCCTCAACCCGAGCGGCGTGTACGTGGGCGTGTCGGTGGTCGCCGCCGCCGGCTTCCTCATCGGCTGGATCGGCTTCCGCCGCGGCGTGACGAATGCGTTCGACGTCGGATCTGAGATGCTGCCGGCATCCGGTCCCGACGCGTCCCGCGCCGCGACCGTCGCCCACTGACCCGAAACTCCGGAAACGGAACACGACTATGCGACTCGTCCCCTTCGAGACCACCGTCCGCACACTCACCCTGCGCGGCACGCACTACCTGCCGGATGCCGTGGCGGCACGGCCCACCGTCGTGCTGCTGCACGGCTTCGGCGGGTCGCGAGTGGAGACCACGGGAGTGTTCGTCGCACTCGCCCGCGCACTGGTGGCGGCGGGCTTCGGCGTGATCGCGTTCGACCGCGCCGGGCACGGCGAGAGCGACGGCGACTTCTTCGACACGACGGTGTCGGGCGACATCGCCGACACCGCCGTCGTGCTGGCGGCGGTGCGGGAGAGCCCCGAGGTGGATGCCGCCGACGTCCACCTGGTGGGGATGAGCCTCGGCGCGGTCGTGGCGGCGGGCGTGGCCGCGGAAGACGGCGGCATCCGTTCGCTCACGATGTGGTCGACGGCCGCCGTGTTCGTCGACGACATCCGGTCGGGGCAGATTCAGGGGCGTTCGCTTGCGGCACTCGATGCGCCGGACGGGTTCTTCGACTTCCTCGGGATGCGGTTGGGGCCCGCGATGCGGGACGACGCGCTGACGTTCGACCCCTATGCCCGCGCCGCCGAGTACCGCGGACCGGCGCTCCTGTTGCACGGCACAGAGGATTTCGTGCCCGCCTCCTACGCCGAGCGCTACGCCGACGCCGACGTGTTCGGCGACCGTGCCGAGGTGGTCGTCGTAGAGGGCGCCGACCACGGCTGGGCCGAGCTGCCCCAACGCGACGAGCTGATCGCCCGCACCGTCTCCTTCATCCAGAGCCACTCCGAGAGGACCGCATCGTGACCGCTTCCGTGATCCGTCCCCGCGCCGACCGTGCGACCGCCGTCGGGGAGGTCGTGCGCCTCGGCTCCGCGGAGGTGCTGCTGGAGGGGCACCTCGACATCGACGACGGCCGCGGCATCCGTCCCCTCCGTCTCCCGCGGAGCACGTGGGCTCACTTTCCGCCGAACGGTGAGATCCTGCGGGCCATCACGGCCAACGCGAGCGGCGTACGGCTGCGGTTCACGACCGCCGCGACGCGTCTGTCGCTGACGCTGCGGTGCACCCAGCTGTTCTTCGCGGAGCTCGCCGGGCCGGTCAACGATGTGGTCGTCGAGGTCGAGGGCGAGCCGGTGCACGTCGTGCGCGCTCCCGTCACCGATATCCGCCGGCTTTCCTGGACCGGGGATGCCGCCACCGACGAACCCGTCACCGCGCCGGCCACGCTGGAGTTCGCCCTGGGCGCCCCGGGTGCGGGCGCGAAGGCGGTCACCGTGTGGCTCCCGCAGGGGATGATCGTCGATCTCCTCGACCTGCGGGCAGATGCCCCGGTCGTCGCGGCCGAGCCGTCGCGCGCGCCGGTGTGGATCCACCACGGCAGCTCGATCAGCCACTGCGTCGAGACGCCGTCGCCGACCGGCGTGTGGCCGGTGATCGCCGCCCGGACGAGCGACCTCTCCTTGATCAACCTCGGTTTCGGTGGCCAGTGCATGCTCGATCCGTTCGTCGCCGACACGATCGCCGCGACGCCGGCCGACGTCATCTCGCTGAAGATCGGCGTGAACATCGTCGGGGCGCGCTCGTTCGACCAGCGCACCTTCACGCCGGCGCTGCACGGCTTCCTCGACCGCGTGCGTGTCGGTCATCCGGACACCCCGATCGTGCTGGCGTCGTCGATCCTCTGGCCGGGCAGTGAAGACGTGCCCGGGCCGTCAGACGTGGAGTTCTTCGACGACGGGCACGTCCGATGCTACGCCGCCGGGGATGCCGCCGACATCGCCCGCGGCGCACTGACGATGACCGAGTCGCGGCGGCAGCTGGCCGAGGCGGTGCGGGTGCGCGCGGCATCCGGTGAGCGCATCGCGTATCTCGACGGGCTGAGCCTCTTCGGGCCCGACGACCAGGAGCGCTACACGCTGCCCGACAGTCTGCACCCCGACACGGAGCTGTACGCCGAGATCGCGGCGCGGTTCTCCGCGGCGGTGTTCGGGGCGGGCGGGCTCGTGCCGCGGAGCGGGCTAGGCTGAAACTGCCCGTTTCGCGCGGGCGGAGGAGCCATCGTGAACCCCACCGAGCAGACGCTGCTGTTCACCTCGACCGCCGTCGTGCTGGTCGGGACGCTCGTGGTGTTCGTCGTGCGCTTCATCCGCGGACGCGGCGATGACGATGGGGGCGATCAGTGATGGCCGTTGTCCTCGTCGTGACCGCGATGGTCCTGCTGGTCGTCGCCCTGGTGCTCTTCGTCCGTGGTCGCCGCGACGCCCCTCAGGGAACGCCCCTGCCCAACGGCCGCGGCATCCTCGTGCTGACCCTCGCGGGCCTCGTGCTCGCCCTCGCGTCGCAGCTGCCCGTCTTCCACTGAGCGCACCGGCGTCCTTCGGCCGCGGCACACGGGTCACCAGAATCGGATGCGGAGAACGGATGCGGATCTGTGAGTTCGCGGCATCCGAATCCGTTGCTGATCTCCGAATCCGCTGCGGCGGCAGCAGCAGCGCGCTACTGCGCCTGCAACCCCAGGTCGTCGAGGTCGATGATCGACCGCCACTCGTAGCCGGCCGCCTCGACGGCGGCCTGCGCGCCGGTCTTGCGGTCGACGACGGTGACGACGGCGACGATCTCCGCACCGGCGGCGGCCGCGACCTCGGCGGCCTTCAGGGGCGAGCCGCCCGTGGTGGAGGTGTCCTCGACGATCACGACACGCTTGCCGGTCACCTCGGCGCCCTCGATCTGGCGACCGCGGCCGTGGTCCTTCGGCTCCTTGCGCACGACGAACGCGTCCACGGGGGTACCGGCGGCGACCGACGCGTGCATGACGGCGTTCGCGATCGGGTCCGCACCCAGGGTGAGGCCGCCCACGGCATCCACGTCCAGGTCGCGCACGGCGTCGAGCACGAGCCGGCCGATCGCGGGGGCCGCGCGGTGGTCGAGCGTGAGCTTGCGCATGTCGACGTAGTACGTCGCCTTCTTGCCGCTGGAGAGCGTGAAGTCGCCGTGGAAGACGGCTTCGGCGGCGATGAGGTCGACGAGGGCGCGGCGCTCGGACTCGAGCTCGGGCGTGGAGGCGGCGGTCATGCACACGAGTCTACGGAAGCGAAGAACCGGGATTATTTCCGCGTCATCACCCGCCGCGGCATCCGTCCCGCGCCCTAGAGTCGGGAACGTCACCCGGCGCGGTGCCCGGGCGTGCCCGGACGCTCCGCCCGACCCGATCGAAGGAGCACCATGGCCCGTATCGGCATCGTCCGCGAGCGGGACGGCGAGACCCGCGTCGCCGCCTCCCCCACCACCGTCGGCAAGATCCGCGCGCTCGGCTACGACGTGAGCGTCGAGGCCGGCGCCGGCGCCGCATCGTCGTTCCCGGATGCCGCCTACGCCGCCGCCGGCGCGACCATCGCCACCCGCGACGAGGCCTGGGGCGCCGACGTCGTCCTGTCGGTCGCGGCCCCCACGGATGCCGAGATCGCGCTCCTGCAGCCGGGGGCGACGCTCATCGGCATCCTGAGCCCCGCGCTCAGCCCCGACCTGCTCGCCGTCCTCGCCGCGCGCGGAGTGACGGCGCTCGCGATGGATGCCGTGCCGCGCATCTCGCGCGCGCAGTCGATGGACGTGCTCAGCTCCATGGCCAACATCGCGGGCTACCGCGCCGTCGTCGAGGCCGCGAACGAGTTCGGCCGCTTCTTCACCGGGCAAGTCACCGCCGCCGGCAAGGTCCCGCCCGCCAAAGTGCTCGTCGCCGGCGCAGGCGTCGCCGGACTCGCCGCGATCGGCGCCGCCTCGAGCCTCGGCGCGATCGTCCGTGCCACCGACCCGCGCCCCGAGGTCGCCGACCAGGTCGCCTCGATCGGCGGCACCTACCTCGAGGTCGTCGTGCCGGACGAGCAGAAGGAGGTCTCGGCCGACGGCTACGCCAAGGCCACCAGCGCCGCATACGACGCCGCGGCCGCGAAGCTCTACAGCGACCAGGCCGCCGACGTCGACATCGTCATCACGACGGCGCTCATCCCGGGCCGTGCCGCCCCGCGCCTGATCACCGCCGCCGACGTCGCCGCGATGAAGCCCGGCAGCGTCGTCGTCGACATGGCCGCGGGCCAGGGCGGCAACGTCGAGGGCTCCGTCGCCGGCGAGCGCGTCGTCACCGCGAACGGCGTCATCATCCTCGGCTACACCGACCTCGCCGGACGCCTCCCCCAGCAGGCGTCGCAGCTCTACGGCACCAACCTGCTGAACCTGCTCGCCCTCCTCACCCCCGGCAAGGACGGGCAGCTCGTCATCGACGACAGCGACGTCGTCCAGCGCGCCGTCACCGTCACGCGGGGCGGCGCCGTCACCTGGCCGCCGCCGCCCGTGCAGGTCTCGGCCGCGCCCGCGACGTCCGGGGCGGATGCCGCGGCATCCACTCCCGCGCCGGCCGCCAAGAAGGGGCTTTCGGCGGGAGCGAAGACCGGCCTGATCGTCGCCGGCATCGCCGCGCTGTTCCTCGTGTGCGCCGTCGCGCCCGCGCCCCTGCCGCAGCACATCCTCGTGCTAACCCTGTCAGTCGTGATCGGGTTCTACGTCATCGGCAAGGTCGCCCACGCCCTGCACACGCCGCTGATGAGCGTCACCAACGCGATCAGCGGCATCATCGTCGTCGGCGCCATGAGCCAGATCGTCGTGCCGAACCCCGTGGTGCAGGTGCTCGCCGCGGTCGCGGTGCTCCTGGCATCCATCAACATCTTCGGAGGCTTCGCGGTGACCCGTCGCATGCTCGCCATGTTCCAGAAGGGTGACCAGAAGTGACCG
>Ga0105243_10003120_pt1 | contig 13617 bp, 13 predicted proteins | sample KBSM34metaG_FD_81525 | JGI IMG/M metagenome (GOLD analysis project Ga0105243, IMG submission 81525) | Miscanthus rhizosphere microbial communities from Kellogg Biological Station, Michigan, USA - KBS M3-4 metaG | ecosystem: Host-associated > Plants > Roots > Rhizosphere > Soil | place...
CGCCGGGAGACGTACCGCGGCGAGTTGATTCGTTTGCGCACGGAAGCGGAGCAACTGCTCGGCGCCTATCTTCAGGACGTGTCGTCGGAGGACGAGCGCGGGCATTGGGCGCGTCTGCAGGGCGAGCTCGCGGAGTACTGGACGTCGCGTGACGTCGCGCTGGGCGACGACGCGAAGACACCCGACGAAGCCGCCGCATTGCTGCGCAGTCGCGTCGTGCCGAAGCGTGAAGCGGTGCTGCAAATCCTCGATCAACTGGCCGCTTTACAGGCTGCTGCGAATCAGCGTCATCAGACGGAGATCGACCTGCTGTATCGCCAGGTGCGCATGCGCCTTCTCTCGATGGGCGCCGCGACGCTCATCGGTGCACTGCTGGTCGGGGCGGTGGGTCTCGGGATGCAGCAGGCGTTCCTCCGCTGGAACCAGGGTCAGGAGCTGCGCCAGGCGTTGATCACGATCGCGATCGCGATCATTCTCGCCGACCAGATGCTTGCCCATTTCGGCGGGGTCGCGCAGGACATCGCCTGGCCCGGCACGCTCGACAGGTTCGTCGACCTGCGTGTCGCGGGCGTGCAGTACACGACGACGCGGCTCTTCATTCTCGGGCTCGCAATCGCCGTCGGGCTGGCGCTCTGGCTCTGGCTCAAGAAGACGAGGACGGGCATGGTCATCCGCGCGGGCGTCGACGACCGCCAGATGGTGAGCGCGCTCGGCATCAACATCCAGCTGACGTTCGCGATCGCGTTCTTCGTCGGCTCGGCGCTCGCCGGGCTCGGCGGGGCGGTGGGAGGCTCCTTCGCCAGCCTCGCGCCGGGGGTCGACTCGAACTGGCTGCTCAACTCGCTCGTCGTCGTGATCATCGGTGGGATGGGGTCGCTCGGCGGTGCGGCGGTGGGGTCGCTGCTGCTCGGCCTCACGACGAACTTCGCCGCCGCCTATCTGCCGTCCGACTACACGTACTACTCGATCATCTTCACGTTCATCCTGCTGGCCATCGTGCTGTCGGTCCGGCCCCTCGGTCTCTTCGGGAAGCCAGCGTGACGACGCGCTCCGTCGTCGACCGCGCGATCGGCGGCGGCGCGCTCGCGCTCGCCGCGCTCGCGCCGCTCATCTTCAGCGACTACTGGGTCGGCGCGCTCCTCACCCAGACGCTGTTCCTCGGGATCGTCGCCTCGAGCCTGATCTTCCTCTCGGCGTACGGCGGAATGGTCTCGCTCGCGCAGGTGGCCCTCTACGGGATCGCCGGCTTCGTGCTCGGCAACGTGGTCACGAACGGCAACACCAAGGGGCTCAACCTGGGCTGGAACCCGTGGCTGGCCGTCGTGCTCGCGATCGCCGTCACGGTGCTCGTCGCGGTGCTCTTCGGCCTGCTGGCAAGCCGGAGTGTCGGCATCTACTTCCTGATGATCACGCTGACGTTCGGAGTGATCGCCAATCTGTTCTTCGGCCAGGTGACGACGTTCTCGGGCTTCGGCGGGATCAGCGGCATCCCGGCCCCGCACCCGATCGGCCCGGTCGACGAGCACCCGAACCGGCTCTACTACGTTGCCCTCGTCGTGTCGGTGCTGGTGTACGCGCTCCTGCGCTACGTCGTCCGCACGCCGTTCGGGCTTACGCTCCAGGGTGTCCGCGACGATCCCGTGCGGATGGCGTCGCTCGGCTACAACGTCGTGCTGCACCGGACGCTCGCGTTCGCGTTCGCGGCCGTGGTCGCCGCGCTCGCGGGTGTGCTGTTCGTCTGGTGGAACGGGCACATCGACCCGGCGTCGATCGACCTGAGCGCGATGATCGACGTCCTCGTGATCGCCGTGATCGGCGGGCTCTACCGGCTCGAGGGCGCGTGGCTCGGCGCGTTCGTGTTCGTGATGCTCAACAACTACTCCAGGCAGATCGACTTCGTGGGCCCGCGGTTCCACACCCTGATCGGCCTCGTCTTTCTCGCCATCGTCCTGGTCTCACCGGCGGGGCTGGCGGGAATCTGGGAGCGTGCGCAGGGTGCCCTCGGGCTCGGAGGCGGCGCTGCGCCGCAGCCGGCGACGGCGGCAGAGGCTCCCACACGTGATGCGGACGTATGAGCGAAAGGAGGATGCGGCAATCAAGGCAGCTCGGACAACGTCCCATTGTTCGGTAGGTCGCTTCAACCATAAGGAGGGCACTACATGAGTCGTCTCTGGGGACGAGGGTGGAAGCTCGCGCTTCCGATCCTCGGCGTCGGGCTCGTAGCCGCTATGGCGGCGGCGAGCACCTTCGCTGCCTCGGCCACGCCGATCAAGGTCGCGGTCCTGTCGGACTGCGAAGGCGCGTTCGGGGCGTTCGACGGTCAGGATCTCGCGGGCGTCGTCTCCGCGATGTCCGAGTACGCCGGCGCGAAGCCGGTGAACCCGAACGATCCGCGCAAGGGCTGGACGGGCGGGTCGATCGGTGGACATCCGGTCAAGCTCGTCGGCATCGGGTGCAGCAACGACCGGGCCGATACCGCGATCAAGGAAACCAAGCGGCTCATGGAGCAGCTCGGTGCGGACGTCATGATCGGCCCGCTGTCGGGTGACGAGTCGATCGCAGTCGCCAACTACGCGAAGCAGCATCCGACCAAGACGTTCGTCGACGGATCCGCGGGGGCGCAGGACACGACCCTCAAGGTCCAGGCGCCGAACTTCTACCGCTTCAACGGCGACGGCGCGCAGTGGAACGCCGGCCTGGGCGACCTCGCCCACAACAAGCTGGGATGGAAGACGGCGGCCGTGGTCGCCGACGACTACAGCTTCGCGTGGACGTCGGCCGCGGGCTTCATCGCCGAGTTCTGCGCGGTGGGCGGCAAGGTCACGAAGCGGGTGTTCCCGCCGCTCAACACGACGGACTACTCCTCGTACGCTCAGCAGATGCCGACGGACGTCGACGGAACCTTCGTCGCCGTCGGGGGCGCGGGCCTGATCCCGTTCCTCAAGGCATACGAGCAGGCGCACGGCCCGATCGACGGCAAGAAGTTCATCGGCAACCTCTTCTGGGGGACGCCGGGGCAGTTCGAGCAGCTCAGCGCACGCGTCGCAGGCGCCTACGCCGGTGGTGCAGGAACCGCCGGCGACCTCGCCACCAAGGAGGCGCAGAAGTACTCGAAGCGCGTCATCGGGAAGTGGTTCAAGACGATCCCGCCGTTCGGCGCCGCCGCACCGCAGGCGTCGAGCACGTTCACGTTCGGCTACTTCATCAACACGTGGGGCCTGATCAAGGGCCTGCAGGCGGTGAAGGGCGACATCTCGGGTGGCCAGAAGAAGCTCCAGAAGGTCCTCGGCAAGGTGTCGCTGCAGACGGGCTACGGCCCGATCAAGCTGGACAAGAACCGGCAGGGCATCATCCCGGTCTACTACCAGCAGCTGTACACGAAGGACGGCAAGCTGGCCGTCAAGACCGTTGGCTACATCCCGAACGTCGACCAGACGTTCGGTGGAACGTTCTCGAGCAAGACGCCCCCGCCGGGGCGGACCTTCCCGCCCTGCGTGAAGCGCTCGCTTCCGTGGGTCGGCAAGACGCAGCATCCGAAGGTCATCCCGTAGCAGGGATGACCTCGGCAGCACCATCCGAGCCGGCCGAGCCGATCCTCCGCTTGCGGGGGGTCGGCCGGCGGTTCGGCGGCCTCCACGCCGTGCGCGACGTCGATCTCGACGTCGCGCACGGCGAGCGCCGCGCCATCCTCGGGCCGAACGGCGCGGGCAAGACGACGCTGTTCAACGTGATCTCGGGTGACATCGAGCCGACCGCGGGGACGATCGAGTTCCTCGGGAACGAGACGACGTTCGCGCCGGCCCGGACGAGGGCCAAGCTCGGGATGTCACGGACGTACCAGAAGTCACGCCTTTTCCTCGGGCTTTCGGTCGAGGACAACCTGTATCTCGCGCTGCTCGGCATCCGCTCCGGGCACGTGCGGCCCGTCGTGCTGCCCCACCGCGACGGCGCGATCCGCGACGAGGCACGGGAGCTCGCCGAGGCCGTGGGCCTGGCGCCGAAGCTGCCGACGCTCGTCGGCTCGCTCTCCCACGGCGAGCAGCGCCAGCTCGAGGTGGGGATGGCACAGGCCGGGAAGCCGAAGCTGATGATGCTCGACGAGCCGGCGTCGGGGCTCTCGCGCGGCGAGCGTGTCGCGCTCACCGACCTGCTGCTCGGTCTCGACCGCTCGATCACGCTGATCCTGATCGAGCACGACATGGACGTCGCGCTCCGCGTCGCGGAGTACGTGACGATGATGCACGACGGGCGCACGATCGTCGAAGGCACGCCGGCGGAGATCCGCGCGAACCAGCTCGTCCACGACCTCTATCTGGGCACGGGGCACCAGCCGGATGCCTGACGCACCGCTGCTGGCGGTCGAGGGCCTCAACGCGTTCTACGGGAGCGCCCAGGCGCTCGAGGACGTCGCGTTCGAGATGGGCCGCGAGTCCGTCGCGGTCGTCGGCCGCAACGGCATGGGCAAGACGACGCTCTGCCAGGCGATCATGGGCTTGACGCCCCCGGCCGCTCACGGCTCGATCCGTTTCGCGGGCGAGGAGATCCTCGGCAAGGCGCCCAACAGGATCGCGTCGAGGGGGATCGGCTACGTCCCGCAAGGGCGGCGCCTGTTCCCCTCGTTGAGCGTCGACGAGCACCTGCGGATGATCCGCGCCTCCGGGGGAGGCGACCGGCCGCGGCGCTGGACCGTGTCGGCGGTCTACGAGCTCTTCCCGCGGCTCGCGGAGCGCAAGCGCAACGGTGGCGCGCAGCTTTCGGGCGGTGAGCAGCAGATGCTCGCGATCGGGCGGGCGCTGCTGACCAGCCCGACGCTCCTGATCATGGACGAGCCGTCCGAGGGCCTGGCCCCCGCGATCATCGAGAATCTCGTCGACGTGCTGCGGACGCTGGCGGAGGAGGGCCTCGCGATCCTCCTCATCGAGCAGAACCTCGGTGTCGCCACCGCGGTCGCCGAGCGTCAGCTCGTGATGGTTGCAGGAAGCATCTTCACGGAAACGACCGCGGACGTGCTGTCGACCGACCCCGAGGCGCAGCGCCGGTTCCTCGGCGTCGAGCCGCTCGCGTCCTGACCGGAGGAGGAGCCCGTGACGACCGTCGTCCTCGTGGGAACCCTGGACACGAAGGGGAAGGAGTATGCGTTCCTGGCCGACCGGATCCGCGAGCACGGCGCGCAGGTCGTGCTCGTGGACGCTGGGATCGTCGGCGAGCCGCTCGCGACGCCCGACGTGACGCGGGATGACGTCGCGGCCGCTGCCGGAGCCGACGTCGCCGCGCTCGCCGCCGCCGGCGACCGCGGCGCGGCGATCGCCGCCATGGCCCGCGGCGCGGCGGAGATCGTCAAGCGCCTCCACTCCGAAGGACGCCTCGACGCGATCGGCGGGCTCGGCGGGTCGGGGGGGTCGGCACTCGTCACGCAGGCGATGCGCGAGCTGCCGATCGGCGTGCCGAAGCTGATGGTCTCGACGGTCGCCTCGGGCGACACGAGCCCGTACGTCGGCTCGGTCGACGTGACGATGATGTACTCGGTCGTCGACATCGCCGGCGTCAACGAGGTGTCGGCCCGGATCATGGCGAACGCTGCCGGCGCCCTCGCGGGGATGGCGGGCGCGACCGTACCGCGGCTCGGCGAGAAGCGGCCGATCGTGGTGGCGTCGATGTTCGGGGTCACGACGCCCGCGGTGACGGTCGCGCGGGAGCGGCTCGAGGAGCTCGGCTACGAGGTGCTCGTCTTCCACCAGACCGGGGCCGGCGGTGGCTCGATGGAGAAGCTCCTCGCGGCGGGGTTCGCCGTCGGGTCGCTCGACGTCACCACGACCGAGTTCTGCGACCAGGTCGCCGGCGGGGTGCTCGCGGCGGTCCCGGAGCGGCTCGAGTCGGCCGGGAAGGCCGGCATCCCGCAGGTCGTGTCGCTCGGCGCGCTCGACATGGTCAACTTCGGGCCGATGGACTCCGTTCCGGAGCGCTATCGCGGCCGGAACCTCTACGTCCACAACCCGACCATCACGCTGATGCGCACCACGCCCGAGGAGTGCCGCGAGATCGCCCGGATCGTCGCCGCGAAGCTCAACGCCGCCGCGGGCCCGACGGTGCTCTACGTGCCCCTTCGCGGCGTGTCGTCGATCGCGACCGAGGGCCAGGTGTTCAGCGATCCCGACGCGGACGAGGCGCTCTTCTCGACGCTCCGCGAGCTCGTCGACGCCTCGAAGGTCGAGGTGCACGAGCTCGACCTCGACGTCAACGCGCCGGAGTTCGCGCTGGCGATGGCGAACCGTCTCCACGAGCTGATCGGAGCGACGGCATGACGAGGAGCGAGGCGCTTGCGCGCCTCCGCGCCCAGATCGACGCCGGCACGCCGGTGATCGGCGCCGGCGCCGGCACCGGGCTCTCGGCGAAGTGCGCGGAGGCCGGAGGCACCGACCTGATCATCATCTACAACTCGGGCCGCTACCGGATGGCCGGCCGTGGGTCGCTCTCGGGGATGCTGCCCTACGGCGACGCGAATGCGATCGTCGTCGACATGGCGCGCGAGGTGCTCCCCGTCGTCGAGAAGACGCCGGTGCTCGCGGGCGTCTGTGGCACGGACCCGTTCCGCGTGATGGACGTCTTCCTCGACGAGGTCGCGCGGATCGGCTTCAGCGGCGTGCAGAACTTCCCGACCGTCGGCCTGTTCGACGGGACGTTCCGGCAGAACCTCGAGGAGACGGGAATGGGCTACGGGCTCGAGGTGGACATGATCCGGCTCGCGCGCGAGAAGAACCTGCTCACGGCGCCGTACGTCTTCACGGTGGACGAGGCGGTCGCGATGGCGCAGGCCGGCGCGGACGTGCTCGTCCCGCACATGGGGCTGACCACCGGCGGCTCGATCGGCGCCGAGACCGCGAAGACGCTCGACGACTGCATCCCGCTGATCCAGGCCATGCACGACGCGGCCCGGGAGGTCAGCCCCGAGGTGATCGTCCTCTGCCACGGCGGCCCGATCGCCGAGCCGGACGACGCTGCGTACGTCCTCGCGCGAACCGAGGGCGTGCTCGGCTTCTTCGGCGCGTCGTCGATGGAGCGGCTGCCGACCGAGCTGGCGATGACCGAGAACATGAGGCGGTTCAAGCAGATTCCGATGGGAGGGCAGGCATGAGCGGCTTCCGGCCCGCGTCCGGCATCCGGCGCGACGAGCTCGAATGGGGTTTCTTCGCGCAGATGAGTGGGCCTGCCGATGGGCTGCGCGGGATCGTCGCTATCGAGGCGACCTTCCTGCCGGGCAAGTGCCACGACTTCCACTACCACCCGGGGCAGGAAGAGGTGATCTACGTCGTCGACGGCGAGATCGAGCAGTGGATCGAGGGCGAGCGTTCGATCCTGCGGCCGGGGGACGCGGTCGTGATCGACGCCGACGCCGTGCACGCCACGTTCAACGACGGCACGAAGGCGGCCAAGATCCTCGCGATCCTCTCGCCCGCGGTCGACGGCGACGGCTACGCGGCCGTCGACGTCTCCGCCGACGAGCCCTGGTCGGGCCTGCGCTAGATGGCCGTCCTCGCGACGACGACCTGGAACGACGGGGCGGACGATCCCGTTGTCTGCGTCCACGGGGTCACGGGGCACAAGGGGCGCTTCGCCGTGCTTGCGCCGCGTCTCGGCGAGCGCCGGGTCGTCGCGGTCGACCTGCGCGGCCACGGCCGGTCGACGTGGGAGGCGCCCTGGACTGCAGAGACGCATCTCGCGGATCTCCTCGAGACGGCCGACGCGCTCGGCGTCGGGTCGGCGACGTGGATCGGCCACAGCTTCGGCGGCAGGCTCGTCGCCGAGCTCGCAGCGAAGAGTCAGGAGAGGGTCGAGCGCGCGGTGCTGCTCGATCCCGCAATGCACGTCGACGCGGCGACGGCAACCGTCCGGTCGGAGGGACTCTGCGGCGACGTCTCGTTCGGCTCGCCCGACGAGGCGATCGACACGCGGCTCGGTGACGGCACCCTGGTCTCGACGCCCCGCGAGACCCTCGTCGACGAGGCGGCCCAGCATCTCGAGCAGGGTGAGGACGGGCGCTGGCGCTGGCGTTTCTCGCCGCCTGCCGTGATCGCCGCATGGAGCGAGATGGCGTCGCCCGCGCCTGCGTGGCCGCCCTGCCCGACGCTCGTCGTCCTCGGCGAGCGGTCGTGGATCCCGAACCGGGTGCCCCGCATGGCCCACCTGACGAGCGTCCCGGTCCCCGGCGGGCACACCGTGCTCTGGGACGACCCCGGGGCGACCGGCGACGCGGTCGCGCGCTTCCTCGCCTAGGCGCCGGTCGTGACGAGCCGGTCGTAGGCGGGCAGCGTCAGGAACTCGACGTACTCGGGCTGCGTCGCAATCCGCTCGAAGATCGCGCGCGCGTCGTCGAAGCCGGGACCGAGCTTGTCGAGCTCCTCGTCGGTGACACGCCGGACGTCCTCGCCCGCGATGCGGTCGTGGCGGAGCCACTGCCAGATCTGCGACCGTGAGATCTCGGCGGTCGCGGCGTCCTCCATGAGGTTGTTGATCGCGACCGCGCCCGAGCCTCGGAGCCACGCCGCGAGGTACTGGATCCCGACCGAGACGTTGTTGCGCAGGCCGTCCTCGGTGATGTCGCCCGGGGTGGCCGCGACGTCGAGCAGGTCTGCGGCGCCGACGCGAACGTCGTCGCGCCGCCGGTCGATCTGGTTCGGCCGGTCGCCGAGCACGCGGTCGAACGACTCCAGGGCGACGGCCACGAGGTCGGGATGCGCCACCCACGTCCCGTCGAACCCCTGCGACGCCTCCCGGTCCTTGTCCTCGCGGACCCTCTCCAGGGCGAAGGCGTTGACCTCCGGGTCGCGGCGGGAAGGGATGAACGCGGCCATTCCGCCCATCGCGTGCGCGCGACGGCGGTGGCAGGTCTTGACGAGCAGCTCGCAGTAGGAGCGCATGAAGGGGACGGCCATGGTCACGGCCGCGCGGTCGGGGAGGACGAACTCGGGGCGGTGGCCGAGCTTCTTGATGACGCTGAAGATGTAGTCCCAGCGCCCCGCGTTGAGGCCGGCCGAGTGGTCACGCAGCTCGTGGAGGATCTCGTCCATCTCGAAGGCTGCGAGGATCGTCTCGATCAGGACGGTGGCCTTGATCGTCCCCCGTGGTACGCCGAGCCGGTCCTGCGTCCAGCAGAAGACGTCGTTCCAGAGCCGCGCCTCGAGATGCGACTCGAGCTTCGGGAGGTAGAAGTAGCGCCCGTTGCGACCGTGGTTGCGCAGGAAGTAGAGGCCGAAGTCGAACAGCGAGCCCGACATCGAGGCGCCGTCGATCTCGAAGTGGCGCTCGTCGAGGTGCCAGCCGCGCGGCCGGACGAACAGCACCGCGATCTGCTCGTTCAGCGTGTAGCGCTTCTCGCCCGTGTCGAGCTCGATGGTCCGGTCGAGCGCGTCCGTGAGGTTGCGCTGCCCCTCGATGCAGTTCTCCCAGGTCGGCGCGTTCGCGTCCTCGAAGTCGGCCATGAAGACCTTCGCCCCCGAGTTGAGCGCGTTGATCACCATCTTGCGGTCGACGGGGCCCGTGATCTCGACCCGCCGGTCGGCGATCTCCTGCGGGAACGACGCGATGCTCCAGTCTCCGTCACGGACGGAAGTGGTGTCGGGCAGGAAGTCGGGCAGCTCGCCGCCCGCCAGTCGGTCGAGCCGCTCGGCCCGGCGCACGAGGAGCTCGTGGCGGCGCTCCCCGAACTCCCGCTGGAGATCGGTGAGGAACGCGACCGCGTCCGCGGTCAGGACGTCGTCGACCTGCACCGCCCAATCCTCTCACTTCGCGACGGACCACCGAGGCGACGTGCGGCCCCGCACGATCCGCGGTGTCTGGCATCGTCGGTCTCGTGCCCGAGACGCCCGAGGAGCTCCACGCCCGCGCCGCGGGCGCGCTGCGAATGCCGCCCGTCGAGGAGTGGGACACGTTCCCGTTCGCCGGCGACCTGCGACCGCGGGCCCTGCTCCCTCCGGCCGAGGACGAGCGGGCGAGGCACGGCGAGGGCGGCGTCGACTGCCGCCGCTGCAACCTCGGCGACGACGAGTGCCTCTGGACGACGGAGCGCTGGCGCCTCTGGACGTTCGACCGTCCGACCGGCCTCCCGCTCGTTGCGTTGCTCGAGCCCCGGGTGCACTACGCCGAGCCCGGAGACCTTCCCGACGCGCTCGCCGCCGAGCTCGGCGTGCTGATCGCGCGAATCGATCGCGCGGTACGGGCGATCGGGGAGATCGGGCGCGTGCACGTCTGTCGTTGGGGTGACGGGGGCGAGCACCTCCACTGGTGGTTCATGGCGCGCCCCGCTCGACTCCCGCAGCTGACCGGCAGCTTCGCGGCGATCTGGGACGACGTCCTTCCGCCGCTTCCCGAGGACATCTGGCGCGACAACCTCGCGACGCTCCAGCGCGAGCTCGGCGCCAGCCCGGCGTAGCTCGTTCACGTCGGCTCCTGCGCGCCATCGACGGAGGTCAGTCGTTCTCGTGGTCGCGCTCGCAGTGCTCGGGACAGGTGCAGGGTGCCGACTCGGCGCGCGTCACAATGGGCGGCCGCGGCGCGCGCTCGATGGGAGTCGGCACCGCGGACGCGGCCGCGAAGCCGACGCCTTCGGGGATCTGCCCGGCCGGACGCGAGGCCTCGGCGGCCGGGATTCGCTTCCGCGGATTCCCGCTTCGCGGGAAGGTCGATGCCGTCATGCTGCGCTCCTTTCTGGGTGGAACTGCCGCTCCTCCGTCGAGCCCGCGAGAGCCAGCGTCGACGATTCGCCGCCGGACACGGCCTGCATCACCTGGTCGAAGTAGCCGGCGCCGACCTCGCGCTGGTGGCGGGTCGCCGTGTAGCCCGCGTCCTCGAGCTCGAGCTCCCGCTCCTGGAGGCCGACGTAGGCCGTCATCGCGTCGTCCCGGTACCCGCGCGCGAGCTCGAACATCGAGAGGCTGAGCGCGTGGAACCCGGCCAGGGTGATGAACTGGAACCGGTAGCCCATCGACGCGAGGTCGCGCTGGAACCCGGCGATCTCCGCGTCCGACAGATGCGCCCGCCAGTTGAAGGACGGCGAGCAGTTGTACGCGAGCAGCTTGCCGGGATACCGCACGTGGATCGCCTCGGCGAACCGCTCGGCCTCGTCCCTGTCCGGCGTCGACGTCTCGCACCAGACGAGGTCGGCGTAGGGCGCGTATGCGAGCCCGCGGGCGATCGCCGCCTCGATCCCGTCACGGACGCGGTAGAAGCCCTCGGGTGTCCGCTCGCCCGTGCAGAGCTCTCGGTCGGCCTCGTCGACGTCGCTCGTCAACAGGCTCGCCGAGAGCGCGTCGGTCCGGGCGACGATCAGCGTCGGGACGTCGAGCACGTCCGCGGCGAGGCGTGCGGCGACGAGCGTGCGCACGAACTGGCTCGTCGGCACGAGCACCTTGCCGCCGAGGTGACCGCACTTCTTCTCCGACGAGAGCTGGTCCTCGAAGTGGACGGCGGCCGCGCCCGCCTCGATGTACGCCTTCATGATCTCGAAGGCGTTGAGAGGCCCGCCGAAGCCGGCCTCGGCATCGGCCACGATCGGCGCCAGCCAGTACGTGTCGTCGCTCCCCTCCGCGTGTGCGATCTGGTCGGCGCGCAGGAGCGCGTTCGAGATGCGCCGCGCGAGCGCCGGGCCGGAGTTGGCGGGGTAGAGGCTCTGGTCGGGGTACGTGCCGCCCACGAGGTTCGCGTCGGCGGCGACCTGCCAGCCGGAGAGGTAGATCGCGTCGAGCCCGGCACGCACCATCTGCACGGCCTGGCCACCGGTCATCGCGCCGAGGGCCGCGACCCACTCCCGCTCCTCGAGCAATGCGCGGAGCCTGGTGGCGCCGAGCCGCGCGAGCGTGTGCTCGACGTGCACCGAGCCGCGCAGCCGCTCGACGTCGGCGGTCGTGTAGGGACGGGTGACGGTGGTGTCGGTCATGTGTCGTCATTGTCCTTTCGGATCCAAGAGAGAAGTAATCTGGATCCTAGATCCCCACAATCGACGATGCAAGGGCGATAATTTGTCATTTTCGGATCCAGTTTTGCGCTTGGTGGGATACGAGAACTAGGATCGTGGGCGTGACCACGATCTCGACCAAGGCCGACGACATCGCGCGCGAGCTCGAGGACGAGATCGTCTCGGGGCAGATCCCACCGGGGACGGTGCTCCGTCAGGAGACCCTCTCCGAGCGGTTCGCCGTCTCGCGCACCCCGGTGCGGGAGGCGCTACGGCGGCTCGCCGCGCTCGGGCTCGTCTCGTTCGAGCCGAATCGCGGGGTGCGCGTCCGCTCGATCGCCGCGCACGAGCTCCGGGAGGCGTTCCTCGTGCGCGCCGAGCTCGAGGCGCTCGCGACCGAGGTCGCGACACCCAAGATGACACCGGACGACCTCGCCGAGATGGATCGCATCGAACGGCGCTTCGGCGATCTCACGCTCGAGCTCCGCGAGCAGGCCCGAAGCGGGGCGCCGGGCGACGCGTCGTTCTTCGTCGCGTGGATGCAGGCGAACTACGCGTTCCACGACGTCATCTACCGCGTGGCGGAGCTCCCGCTCGTGGAGCGGATCGCGAAGGGCGCCCGCCGGACGTTCATCGGCGATCGCGCGTGGCGCGCCCGGGCGGAGCTCGACGCGCTGTACGCGAAGAACGACCTGCAGCACCGCGCGATCCGCGAGGCGATCTCGGCCGGGAGCGCGCAGGCGGCCCGCACGCTCGCCCGCGAGCACGTCCTCTCCTCGAACGGGCTGATCGAGGTCGTGCTCGAGACGCTGGGCGCCGCAGGCCGCGAGCCGGGCTGGGGACGCTGACGGCGCGCCGCCGCTAGCCGACGACGACGAGCCGGTCGCCGGCGACGTCGTCGAGCCGTGCGACGCGGCCGTCGGGGAAGCGCACGACGACCCTGCTCGCGCGCGTCTCCCGGCCGAGGCCGAAGTGGAGGCGCGGGTCGTCCGACGACAGGTAGCTGCTGCCGGCGCGCGCCTCCTCGACGAGCCGGCGGCCGTCCGGAAGGGTGACCGTCACGACTGCGCCCGGCGCGAAGCTGCGGAGCGACACCTCGAGCCAGTGACCCGCTGTCGAGCCGCCGTCGTTCCGGAGCAGCTGCGGGGCTCCGCCGATCGACCCGACCGCGAGATCGAGGTCGCCGTCGTTGTCGAAGTCCGCAACCGCGAGGCCGCGCCCGTTCCGGGGCGCGATCGCGCCGACGTCGAGCGGTCTCACGTCGCCTCCGTCGGTCGTGATGACCCGCACCGGCTCCGCGTCCTTTACGAGGCTCGTGATCGGGATCGCGCCGTTCGCCATCGCGAGCTCCGGGCTGCCGTCGTTGTCGAGGTCGGCCCACGTCACTCCCCAGCCGGTGAACGTCCTGCCGAGCGCGCCGACGAAGTCTGGGCGGGCGTCCGCGAACGGCTTGCCCGCACGGCTTCGGTAGACGGCGTGGAGCTGACCACGGGAGTTCGTGGCGAACAGGTCGTCGCGTCCGTCACCCGAGTAGTCGCCCGCCGCGATCCTCATGCCGCCGTTCGGGTCGTCGACCCCGAGACCCTTCCCCTGCTCGACCAGCCGGAACCCGAGACCGTCCTTCGCCGGGAGGTTGAGGTAGAGCCGGTTGGGGTCGAGGTCGTTCGCCA
>Ga0105243_10003121_pt1 | contig 13613 bp, 11 predicted proteins | sample KBSM34metaG_FD_81525 | JGI IMG/M metagenome (GOLD analysis project Ga0105243, IMG submission 81525) | Miscanthus rhizosphere microbial communities from Kellogg Biological Station, Michigan, USA - KBS M3-4 metaG | ecosystem: Host-associated > Plants > Roots > Rhizosphere > Soil | place...
CAGCCCATCCGAACCACGACATTTTTCTGCACAGTGACGGCATGAACTACGCATACTTTCCCATGGGAGAGGTGTATGCTACCGGTCAAGCAGCGGAGAGAGCTGACGAGGGAGCAACCACGAACTGAGCAGCGCGACGGGGAAGACACATCCGGAGAGTCCGCGTTTTTTGCACCCTGCAATATTTCTTACTGCATGGGTCATGTTGGGAGTACTTTTTGCGCTTCAGGAATACGCCGCGGTACGAACGTGGCGGTCAGCAGTCCCATTCAATAAATTGTTGCTTCCCTGGTGCCTGCACTTTTTCTTCTGGGGTTTGATCTGCCTGGCCTTATGGTGGAAGCTGCATTCGTTCATTCGTCAGGCTACGGCGAAACGCATCTTATTTCGTCTCGTTCCGCTTAGCGTTGCCATAAGTGTGCTTGAAGAGGCGGTATGGGTGGCATGTCTGCCTCAGGTACCGATCGGCCATCCTGGATGGCCTTATATCACCCGGCTCCAGTACTTTTTGGCCTCCGAGTTATTGAATAACCTCGTTATCTTCTGGTTTACTTTCTGTCTCTTTCGGGCCATCGTCTACTATCAGAACTTTCGCGAGCGCCAGTTCGCCGCGGCGCAACTGGAAACGCAGCTTACTCACGCACAGTTACGAGCGCTCAGGATGCAGCTGAATCCGCATTTCCTTTTCAACACGATGAACTGCATCTCCAGCCTGATGCGATCCGACCTGGAAGCTGCGGATCAGGTTCTGGAACAGTTGAGCAGCATATTGCGTATCACGCTCGATAGAGGGAATAAGCAGCTCATTCCGCTGACGGACGAAGTTGAGTTTATCCAGTTGTATCTCTCTATCCAGAAGATCAGGTTTCATAAGACGATACATCACTACATCGCCATCGAGCCGGAATTGCACGATGCCTTGATACCTACGATGATCCTTCAACCCATTGTCGAGAACGCGTACTTGCATGGTGTTGCAAGGACAGCCGGAGAGGCATTCATCGGCATCGAAGCGCAGAACCACGACGGCAAGCTCAGGTTGTGCGTGCGCAATTCAGGACGGGGCCTGGCTGAACGAAGTCCGCTGGAGTTAGCCAAAGAACAAGTGGGCATAGCGAATGTAAAGACACGCCTTGAATTGCATTACGGCAACGCGCAATGCTTCGTGCTGAAAGAATTTCCAGATGGCGAAGTGCAGGCGATTCTCATGCTTCCGCTTGAATTCGTTTCGCGTGTATCGAGCAGAACGTTGGAGTATGCGTATGATGATCCACACAATCATCGCTGACGACGAGGTGTTGGCCAGGCAGAAACTGCGCCATCTGCTGGAGGATGAAAAAGACGTGCAAATTGTGGGCGAAGGCGCCACCGCGCAGGAAACCATTGAACTGACGAAGCTGGCGCAGCCAGACTTGATTCTCCTCGACATCCAGATGCCCGGCATGGATGGCTTTGAGGTAGTCTCGGCTATCGCTGCCGACAAGACACTGCCTCAGCCAAAAATTATTTTCACGACCGCTTACGATCAACATGCATTGCGGGCTTTTGAGATCAACGCCGTCGATTATCTGCTGAAGCCGTTCACGCGCGAGCGGCTTCGTCATGCTATCCAACGCGCCAGGGAGCAGATTGCCGCGCAAAGCGATACGACGAAGCTCACAAAGCACAATGAAGAGCCCTACACCACGCGCATTGTCTTCAAGTCGCGGGGAAGAATTTTATTTCTTCCTGTTTCCGATATTCGCTGGATGGGTGCCGAAGAGAATTACGTGCGTATCTGCACGGAGAGAGAAAATCATCTGATACGAGAGACCATGGCGAGCTTCGAAACCCGGCTCGATCCGAAATCGTTCATCCGCGTGCACCGGTCCGCGATCGTGAACCTGCAGTTTGTGAAAGAGGTTCGCACGGATTCAATTGAAGGCGAATCCTATGTCCTCATGCAGGATGGACACAAAATTCCAGTCAGCCGAAGCTACAAGGGACGCATCGCCGATCTGCTGGCGCGTTGAAGCCGCAGCAGATTCGCCCTGCTGCGGCTTCATGATGGAGTTGTTTATTTCGCGCCAGCCGCGACAGGCTTCACTGCTGTCATTGGCGTGACGATGTCATCCAATAAAGCCGGCGTGCCTTCTACGCGCTGCAGTGTTGGATACTTTTCGCCGTCGTGATAATTCAGATCGCTGGGGTAGACGTACGTATCGGATTGAACGATGAAATGAATCGGCTCCGTGCCGCCTTTCGCCTGCCGGATTGCAGCTTTCAACACATCTGGCGAGAAGATGCGGCCGTTCACAGAGATGATTTTTTCCCCGGGAAAGAGTTTGGCCTCATCGGCTTTAGAGAACACGCGCACATCACTAATCGCGCCATCATTCCGCACGCGCAACCCGGTGGAAAACCATGCGTCGACAGTGCCCGAGCGCACGAGACTTGCCTGCTCATAGCTGGTTGGTTTGTCGGCATAAACAAGCCTGTAGCCACCATGTTCAATTCCGGCGAGGTTGGCATGCGGATCGAGCGAGGTGATGCGCTCGCGCAGAAAGCCTGCCCAGTCGTTAGGAACAACTTCATTGAGTGTCGCCGCTAGTTCATCGAAGGTGTAGGGTACGACTACCGGACCTGTGTCTCCGCCTTTGCCGAGAAAGAGCACCAGAAAGTCATGCAACGATTTTTTGTTGTTGGTCTTCTCGCGAATCGTAGTGTCTACATCAAGCCACAGCAATTCGCCTTCATCGTAGTAATCCTGTCCCCGACGCCAATTGGTCCAGCCGGGCCCGAGCGCACGCAGGATCGACGCGGCAACCGCAGTATCTTCCGTATTGCGCCAGGTGCGGCCTGACTTGTAGTCAAGATTGGCTGCTGAATAGGCGAGCGCTTCGCGATATTGTTCCGGATTGCGGAAGCCGGAGCGCGCTGCCAGAACATCGCCGAGATACTGCGTCATGCCTTCATAGACCCAAAGAAGTTCGCCCTGCATCGGCATCGAGTAGTCGCTGGTGGCCAGACCGGCGGGACGTCGATACTTGCCGTTCCAGGAATGCGTAAACTCGTGCGGCAGCAGATCGGCTTCGAGCAGTGCATTTTGATCGTCGGCATATCCTTTTTCTCTCACACCGTTGTCAGAAGACTGGTGATGCTCGAGCCCTTCGCCGCCGGCATAGTCAGAAAGCGTTAGCAGAAAATGATAGCTGTTGTAGTGGTGTGAGCTGTACATAGCTCCGGCCTCGTGCACCAGATTATTGAGCGCAGTGAGAAACTGGGGACGAAGTTGGACGTCCTCCGGCGCATCGCCAGCTACGTCGAGAAAATGTTTCGGGCTAACCTCGGGGGCCAGCGCAATCTCCCTGAAATACTGGCCGGTGAGAACGGGAGAGTCTTCCAGCATCTCTAACGACACCGGAGCAAAATGCGTCGTATTGCCTTCCGTTCCCGTCGGAGTAAGGGCGGTGCCGATTCCCCAGCCTGCTGGCACCTTGATGGAAGGCTGGATCTGAATATCCCGGACTGGCTTTTCCGCCGGATACAGCAGAAGCTTCTCCCATTCGAGCATGGCCAGCTTGTCGGAAACGCGAGCGGCCACAATGGCATCTACATGAGCCTCAAGCTGCGTCACACCCTCCGGCACGGTCACGTGGAAGCTATACATATCGATGTTGTCGCGACGCCAGGGGAGAACCTTCCCATTCGCACGGAAAGCAACGCCGGTTATATTTTCGATGGGGCCTTCGGGTCTGTGTGTTCCCGGTATCCATTTGGCGGCGGTCAGAGTAACAGCTCCGGGCTGTACGGGAATCACCAGATCGGCGTGCCAGAGTTTTCTAGGAGCTTCGGAAAGATCAGCAGTAATCGTGATCGGTGTTTCTGCCAGTGCAATTACAGAAAACGAAGCAGCCAGTAAACATGCTGAACCAGCCAGGAAACGGCGCATGAACGCCGTCAAAGGCATGAGCATAAAGCGACATCCTTTCCACTAACTATCGATAATGATATAGCGATTGCAATTACTCTAAAAATTTGATGACGATCCAAATGGGTTTGAGCAAATCCAATCAAGCTTGTTTCTAAAAGTTATACTGAATATATGAGCTCCCCTTCAGATATTTCTTTGCATCTGGCACGGATTCTGGCGAAAACGCGGGAAACGGTCGCGGCTCGTAAACAAACACTTTCTATCAACGACCTGGAGCGCCGCGCCAGCCTGCACACACCGCGTGGCTTTGCCGGAGCACTTCGGGAACGGGCAAAGCAGGCTCCCGCCATCATTGCGGAATTGAAGAAGGCTTCGCCATCTAAGGGCTTGATTCGTCCGGAGTTTAACGTGCCGGTGCTGGCTGCTGAATTGGCCGCTGCGGGCGCCTCCGCATTATCGGTGTTAACGGACGAGCCTTTTTTTCAAGGGAGCCTTGAATATCTTGAAATTGCATCGGAGACAGTCGCTATCCCCTGCCTGCGCAAGGACTTCATGATCGACGAGTATCAGATCGTGGAAGCGCGTGCGCATGGCGCGGATGCGATCCTGTTGATCGTCGCGGCGTTGTCGGATGCCGAGCTGCGCACGCTCCACGATGCAGCAAAACGCTACGAACTGGATGCACTGTGCGAGGTGCACACGGCGGAAGAGCTGGAGCGCGCTAAAGATTTAGGCTGCGCCGTATTTGGTGTCAACAATCGCGATCTGAAGACCTTTCATGTTCGGCTGGAAAATTCGCTTGATCTGGCTGCATCGTTGCCATCTGGCGCGGTCCACGTCGCCGAAAGCGGTATCAACACGGCTGACGATATTCAGCGCCTGCGAGCGGCGGGCTATCACGCCTTTCTTGTCGGCGAGTCGTTGATGCGCAAACCATCGCCGGGGACAGCATTGACGGAACTTCTGCAACAGACTGCCAGGGTTTGATCTCCAATGTGGGTTAAGGTTTGCGGCAATACGAATCTTGAGGATGCATCCGTCTCAGTCGAAGCTGGCGCGGATGCAGTCGGGTTTATCTTTGCCGAAAGCCCTCGCAAAGTCACGGTTGCACAGGTGAGTGCGATTACGCCGCATCTGCCTGCAACCATAGAAAAAATTGGCGTATTTGTGGCCGCAAGTTTCGCAGACATTGTCCAGGCGGTCACAGCTTGTGGTTTGACGGGCATCCAGCTGCATGCACACCATGATGCAGCGATGGCGGCTCGTCTTCGCGAGCACTTCGGGCCAAAAACGAAGATTCTGCAGGTGATTCACTATGCAGAGGATTTAGCAGCGCAACTGAAGGCAGCGCAGCAGGATCGTTCGATGGACGGAGTCCTGGTCGACTCCCGCACGGCAACTGCGGTTGGCGGCACCGGAGTTCGCTTTGACTGGCAGGCAGCACAGCGGGAATTTTTCGCTGCTTCCTCTCATCTGCGGCTGATCGCGGCAGGCGGCTTAAAGCCGGAAAATGTGGCCGAAGCTATCCATACACTGCGCCCTTGGGGAGTGGACTCTGTCAGCGGCGTGGAAGCGGCGCCCGGACATAAAGATCATGAACGGGTGAAAGCATTTGTGCGGGCGGCCAAAACTGCCTCGGCGAAGTGAGCACGGCCTGCTAAGGATAGCGTAAGCTGGAGAAATAAGGGGAATTCATGGTCAGTACGGCAACCCATCCGGGAGTCGGCCGCTTCGGAGCCTATGGCGGGCGTTATGTACCGGAAACGCTGATGGCGGCTTTGGAAGAGCTGGAACAGGCTTATGCGCAGGCACAGGCCGATCCTGCGTTTCAGGCAGAGTTGCAGGCGCTGCTGCGCGACTACGTCGGCAGGCAGACGCCGCTCTATTTCGCTGCCCGCCTGACGGAAAAGCTGGGCGGAGCAAAGATTTATCTCAAGCGCGAAGACCTGCTGCACACCGGCGCTCACAAGATCAACAATTGCATAGGCCAGGGACTGCTGGCCAGGCGCATGGGCAAGAAGCGCATCATCGCCGAGACCGGCGCCGGACAACACGGCGTGGCTACAGCCACGGTGTGCGCGCTGCTTGGTCTGGAATGCGTAGTCTACATGGGCGAAGAGGACATGCAGCGGCAGGAGCTGAATGTCTATCGCATGCGACTGTTGGGCGCGGAGGTACGCGGCGTAAACTCTGGTTCGCGTACGCTCAAAGACGCCATCAATGAAGCGATGCGGGACTGGGTGACCAACGTCCGTACAACGTACTATCTTCTGGGCAGCGCTCTGGGATCGCATCCTTATCCGACCATTGTGCGTGATTTCCATCGCGTGATCGGCAAAGAGGCGCGTCAACAGATTCTCGAAAAAGAAGGTCGCCTGCCGAATGCCGTGATTGCTTGCGTGGGCGGCGGATCGAATGCGATCGGTGCCTTCTACGAATTCATCCCAGACAAGGAAGTCGCTCTGATCGGCGTTGAAGCTGGCGGACGCGGTCCGAAGTTGGGTGACCACGCGGCGCGTTTCAGTGGCGGAATTCCAGGCGTGCTGCAAGGCACCTATTCTTATGTATTGCAGGACGAGGCCGGTCAAATTGCGCTGACTCATTCTGTCTCTGCCGGACTCGACTACGCATCCGTAGGTCCGGAGCACGCCATGCTGCACGATTCCGGGCGTGCCGAATACACCTCGGCTACAGACCAGGCGGCGCTCGACGCAACTGTAACTCTGGCGCGCACAGAAGGAATCTTGCCCGCTCTCGAAAGCGCGCATGCGGTAGCAGAATGCATCCGGCGCGCTCCGGCGTTCACGCCGCGTGACATACTGATAGTCAACATCTCAGGTCGTGGAGACAAAGATATGGGCATTCTCTCGCGCGAACTGAAGCTTCAAGGCACCGCAGACTGAGATCTTACGGAGTAAACAGCAGCAATGCCGATTCGTTTTGATAACAAGCCCGGACTGGTGGCGTACCTGACAGTGGGCGACCCCGACGTTGCAACCACGCATAAAATCGCGTTAGCTGCGATTGACGCTGGCGCCGATGTGCTGGAACTGGGTGTACCCTTCAGCGATCCTCTGGCCGACGGTCCTGTGATTCAGCGGGCAAGCCAGCGTGCGGTAGAGAACGGCACGAAGCTGTCGGATGTGCTGGCGCTTGCTGCTGACTTGCGGCGCGAGCGGCCTCAGGCCGGGCTCATCATCTTCTCGTACTTCAATCCGGTCCTAAGATATGGGCTGGAACATTTCTGCGCTGCCGCGGAAGAAGCTGGCGCGGATGGCGTGCTGATTACTGACATGATCGTCGAAGAAGCCGACGAATATCTTGAGCACCTGCATCGTCATCATCTGGCACCGATCTTTCTTGCCGCGCCAACCAGCCCGGATGAGCGGCTGCAATCCATCGCCAGGGTATCGCAGGGGTTCGTCTACGCCATCTCACGCACCGGAATCACCGGCACGCAGAAGCAGATCGCAAAGGATGCCGAGGAATTAGTCACGCGGCTGCGCAAGTTCACACAACTGCCTATCGCGCTTGGTTTCGGCATCTCTAACGCGGAGCATGTGGCCACGGTAGGCGGATTTGCGGATGCAGCGGTAATCGGCAGCGCTCTGGTCGCCATCATCGAGAACTCTTCGCGCGAGGAAGCACCCAGCTCGATTGCACGATTTATTCAGGGTCTGCGCCCATCGCCAGCACTGGCCCGTTAATTCCGTTATCACTTCTTGACAGCTTCAAACTCCGGCGCAGACGCATCGTCATGCGTTCGATGGAAAAGGATTTATATGGATATCGAAGATTGGCGGAAGAAAATCGATGAAATTGATCTGCAGCTCGTCGCACTGATTAATGAGCGCGCGACAGCTGCGCTGGCCATCGGTAAATTAAAAAACGCCACCAACCTTCCTGTATATGAGCCGAACCGCGAACGTGTTGTGTTCGATAGAGTGCGAGCAGCGAATCAAGGGCCTTTGCCCGATATCGAGCTGCAGCATATCTATGAACGCATTATCGATGTAATGCGTGCTCTGCAGAGGAATGAGCTGGCATCGGCGAAATCCGCGTCCACAAAAGAGTAGGACGCCTGCAGAAAGATAGGAAAGAAATCATGATCGTTGCAATGCAGGAAAAAGCCACCGAAGAGCAGATACAAGACGTAATCGAGCGCCTGGTGGAAATAGGATTCAACGTACATCGCACAACCGGAACAATCCAGACAATCCTGGCCGGCGTCGGAACTCCGGCAGTTTTTGACCCGAAAGATTTTGAAGTGCTCGAAGGCGTCGCCGAGGTCCATCGCATCTCCTCGCCTTACAAATTCGCGGCGCGCAACTTCCGTCCTCAAGGCACGATCGTACGCTTTCCGAATGGCGTTGAAGTCGGCGGCGATCAGGTTGTGATCATGGCTGGTCCGTGCTCGGTGGAAAGCCGTGCGCAGATCTTAACCATTGCCTCCCAGGTTAAAGCGGCAGGTGCAAAGTTTCTACGCGGAGGCGCATTCAAGCCGCGCAGTTCTCCATACTCATTCCAGGGCATGGGTCTGGATGGCCTGAAGCTGCTGCGCGAAGTAGGCGACGCGACCGGGCTGCTCATCATCAGCGAAGTAATGGAAATTTCGCAGATTGAATTGATGCTGCCCTACGTGGATTGTTTCCAGGTTGGCGCACGCAATATGCAGAACTTTAATCTGCTGCGCGAAATCGGCCAGGTGCGGAAACCAACATTGCTGAAGCGGGGCATCTCCGGCACCATTGAAGAACTGCTGCTTTCAGCCGAATACATTCTTGCTGGCGGTAATTACGACCTGATATTGTGCGAACGTGGTATCCGCACTTTCGAAACTTACACTCGCAACACGATGGACATCTCCGCCATCCCGGTGATCAAGAAGCTTTCGCATCTGCCCATGTTCGGCGATCCTTCGCACGGCGTAGGCCGTCGTGACAAGGTACCGGCCATGGCACGCGCCGCAGTGGCCGCAGGCGCTGACGGGTTGCTGATCGAAGTTCATCCCAATCCGGACAAAGCCATTTCCGACGGCGCGCAATCTCTCTTCCCGGAGCAATTCGAAAAGCTCATGGGTGAGCTGCGCTTGATCGCCGCAGCGGTGGGAAGAAGCATCGCATAGTCATGCCTCTTACGCGCATCGCCATTCTCGGCACCGGCTTGATCGGCAGCTCGGTAGGGATGGCTTTGCGCCAACAAGGCTTTGACGGCGTCATTTTCGGATGGGACCGTGACCCTGTGCAGGCATCCACCGCGCTGAGTCTCGGCGCGATCACAGAAGCTGCGGAAGAACCGCTATCGGCGGTGCAACAAAGCGATGTCATTCTTCTCAGCGGTCCGGTCTTCAGCATCCTCGAATGGCTGGAGCAGCTGTCTTCTATCCTGAGGCCCGACCAGTTAGTGACCGATGTTGGCAGCGTGAAGCACGCGCTTTGCAGGCAGGCAGAGCAGTATTACAACCTTCCCGGTAAAGCCGGATTTCTGCCCGGGCATCCGATGGCGGGCAAAGAGGTCGGCGGAGCCGCCAATGCTGACGGAGAGCTTTTTCGCGGCGCTGTCTGGCTCTTCACCGAATGCCCTGGCGCTTCCAGCATGAGCGGCGAAGCACGCGCCAAGGCAGACGAGTGGCGCGCATGGGTGCAGAAATTCGGCAGCCGCATTCTCGAGCTGGACCCCGAACGGCATGATGTTCTCTGCGCCTGGGTAAGTCATCTGCCGCAATTTGTCTCCACTGCGCTGAGCGCCTTGCTGGAAGACAAATTCTCTCATGACGAGGAGCTGCGCCTCATCGGCGGCCGTGCCCTGCGTGAGATGACGCGCCTCGGCGCAAGTCCATACTCCATGTGGCGCGATATCGCCCACACCAATGCGGACGCCGTGGCGGCCAGCCTCTTTGCGCTCGAACAGCGCCTCAGCCATCTGAGAGAGAACCTGAAAACACCTGAGCTTCGTGATGAGTGCGGGCTGGCGAATCAATTCCGCCTGAAAAATCCTCAAAAACCATAATCCTGCAAGAGGCGTTAAGATTATCGCCATGCGAAAGCCTGGTCTGACCACTCTTTGCCTTCTTGCCCTCTGCATGGGTGCCGCTCCGCTGCCGGCTCAACAGCCGGCCACACTGCTCATAGACGTAGACCACCGTGCGCAAACAAGCTTGAATGGCCCCTGGCACTATATCGTCGATCCCTATCGAAATGGCTGGGGCAACGATCCGGAGAAACCCAACCTGAATGGCTTTGCAAAAAATGCGCGTCCGGTTCCGGGCGGCGCTCTGCAGGAGTACGACTTTGCACAATCGCCTGCGCTGCAGGTGCCGGGAGATTGGAATTCACAGAAGCCGGAGCTTTTCTTTTATGAAGGCTTGCTCTGGTATGAGAAAGACTTCGACTATCAACCGAAGCCCAAGACGCACACCTTTCTCCACTTTGGAGCGGTCAACTATGCTGCTCATGTTTTCGTGAATGATGTCTATGTCTGCCAGCACGAAGGTGGGTTTACGCCCTTCGACTGCGACATCACCAGCGCAATCAAGCCTGGCGGCAACTTCGTCGTCGTCGCTGCGGACAATCGACGTCATGCGGAACGCATTCCCGGCATCAAGACGGACTGGTGGAATTACGGCGGCATCACCAGCGAAGTTTCTCTGGTGGAAGTACCGGACAGCTATATCGATGATTACTCGTTGCAGCTTCGCAGAGGTACAGAAAATCAGATCGAGGGATATGTACATGTAGACGAAGCGCAGACAGGCGCTAAGGTCTCATTGAAAATTCCTGAGCTGCATATCGAAAAGACTGCCGAAGTCGACAGCACCGGCAAAGCAAAGTTTTCCTTTGCCGCGAGCCGTTTACAGCGCTGGTCGCCGGAAGCTCCAAAACTCTACAGCATCGAACTGCGAGCAAACAACGATGTACTGAAAGATGACATCGGCTTCCGCACGGTAGAAGTACAAGGCGATCAGATTCTGCTTAACGGCAAGTCCATCTTTCTGCGCGGCGTCAACATACATGCGGAGGCTCCGTATCGTTCCGGCCGCGCGTGGTCGAAAGAAGATGCACAGACTCTGCTTGGCTGGGCGCATGAGCTGAACTGCAACTTCGTTCGACTCTCACACTATCCGCATGCTGAAACCATGACCCGCGAAGCCGACAAGCTCGGCATTCTTGTCTGGTCTGAGATTCCAGTCTACTGGGGCAATGCGTGGACGAATCCACACACGCTGGATGTGGCCAAGCAGCAGTTGCATGAAATGATCCGGCGCGATAACAACAAGGCATCCGTCATCCTGTGGTCCATGTCGAACGAGACACCAGCCAGCGCCGAACGAACGGAGTTCATCGAGAAACTCGCAACAGCAGCACGCGAGCAGGACCCGACACGGCTCATCACTTCAGCCATCGTCACTCATTTTTCAGGCAAGACCGCTGTGCTCGATGATCCGCTGGGGCAGTATCTCGATGTGCTTGGCTACAACGAATACATAGGCTGGTACAACGGCAAGCCAGGAGATGCCTCTTCCTATACATGGCAGGATCCACTGCACAAACCTGTGATCCTCAGCGAGTTTGGAGGCGAAGCCAAAGCGGGACTGCACAACAATGCGGACTATCGTTTCAGCGAAGAGTATCAGGCAAATCTGTATCAGCAACAGTTCCAGATGTTCGCTAAGATGCCTTTCCTGCGCGGCCTTTCAGCCTGGGTGCTGATGGACTTCCGTTCGCCAACGCGCCTGCTGCCAGGCACTCAGGACTATTACAACCGCAAAGGGCTGGTATCCGACAAAGGCGAGAAGAAGAAGGCATTCTCCGTGCTGCAGGAATACTATTCGCTCCCGGTCCCGACGGACCCGGCGCAAAAATAGATTCGCTTTTCATCAGATAGAGTAGACAATCGATCTATCAAAAAAATGAGGTCTCATGAAGAAAGCTCTATTTGTCTTCCTGGTTTTGGTGTGTCTTTTCGCCGTCACACCTGCTACTCACGCTTTCGCTCAAGATAAGCCTGCCGCCCCTGCTGAGGACTACGTCAAGGCGCATTACACCAAGTACGAATATCGCATCCCCATGCGGGACGGAGTTCACCTCTTCACCTCGGTCTACGTACCCAAGGACACTTCGCAAAGCTATCCCTTCATGATCGATCGCACTCCTTACAGCGTCGCACCTTATGGCGAAGATCAATACAAGAAGACGCTGGGACCGTCGGACGAATTTGAGAAGGCTGGCTACATCTTTGTGTATCAGGATGTGCGCGGACGCTACCTGTCAGAGGGGAAATTCGTCGAGATGCATCCACACATCGATGACAAGAAGTCGCCTCAGGACGTGGACGACAGCTCCGACATGTACGATACCCTCGAATTCCTGCTCAAGCACGTGCCGAACAACAACGGCAAAGCAGGCATCTGGGGCATCTCTTATCCTGGCTTTTACACTTCGGCCAGCATCATCGACTCGCATCCGGCACTGAAAGCCGCTTCCCCGCAAGCACCCATGACAAATCTCTTCAAAGCAGACGACGGCTATCATGGCGGCGCGTTCATGCTCGATGCCAACTTTGGCTTCTATACGTCCTTCAAGCCATTCGATGAACCGTCACTGCCAAAGCGCGAAGCACCGTTCAACATGGGCACTCCGAACGGATACGAATTCTATTTGCAGGCAAGTCCGACCGCTAACCTCGATAAGAAGTATCTGAAGGGCTCCAATCCTCTCTTCAGCGATCAGCTCTATCACACAACTTACGACGACTATTGGAAAGCTCGCGATCTTTCACAACATATGAAGAACGTGAAATGCGCCGTGCTTGTAGTCGGCGGCTGGTTCGATGCGGAAGACCTGTCCGGCCCCTTCAACACTTTCTACGCCATCGACAAGTTCAACCCGGGTGCAGTCAACACGCTGGTGGAAGGCCCCTGGGTACATGGTGGGTGGGCACGCAATAACGGAGATCATCTGGGAGAAGCGCAGTTCAACTCCAAGACTGCCGAGTTCTTCCGCAAAAATATTCAGTTTCCATTCTTTGAGTACTACCTGAAAGGCAAAGGCTCACCGCTGCCGAAAGCCTACGTCTTTGAAACCGGCACCAATGTGTGGCGCACCTACGATACCTGGCCTCCGAAGAGCGCCCAGCCGAAGACGCTCTACCTACGGGCAGGCGGCAAGCTCTCCTTCGATCCTCCGGGAGAGCAAGAGGGTTCCGATGAATATGTAAGCGACCCGGCTCATCCGGTGCCATTTGTCGGATACGTTACCGATACTGTGCCGCAGCGTTACATGGTCGACGATCAACGTTTCGCTTCTACTCGGACCGATGTGCTTGTCTATCAGACAGAGCCGCTGACCGAGAACGTAACGATCTCCGGACCAATCTCACCTAAGTTGAAGGTCGCTACTACCGGCACCGATTCCGATTTTGTCGTGAAGTTAATTGATGTATATCCCAATGACTATCCCGATCCGGATGCGGAGAGCACCATGGGTAAACGTGTCATCGATACGCCTGCGCTGCGCATGGGCGGTTATCAGCAGCTTTTGCGCGGTGAGCCGATGCGCGGCAAGTTTCGTAACAGCTTCGAAAAGCCCGAGGCGTTTATGCCAGGGAAGATGGAAGCGGTGAACTGGACGATGCCGGATGTGTTTCACACTTTCCGCCGTGGCCACCGGATCATGGTGCAGATCCAGAGTTCGTGGTTCCC
>Ga0105243_10003126_pt1 | contig 13605 bp, 13 predicted proteins | sample KBSM34metaG_FD_81525 | JGI IMG/M metagenome (GOLD analysis project Ga0105243, IMG submission 81525) | Miscanthus rhizosphere microbial communities from Kellogg Biological Station, Michigan, USA - KBS M3-4 metaG | ecosystem: Host-associated > Plants > Roots > Rhizosphere > Soil | place...
CCAGCGCCAAGGCTGGCAATAACCAGCCCGGGGCCTTCACGCCAGCACCTCCAATGCACGCTCATACAGCGCCTCGCGGTCCGCCAGGCCGTTGGTTCCGCCGTTGACACGTTTGGTGATTGTGAGGAAGTCGCCCTTATCGGCAAGGGTGTTCAGGCCCGCACGCTGCCAGAACCAACCCGCCGACAGCGCGGCATAGACCGGGGTTTCCAGCAGCTCCGGGGTGTTGAGCAATCGAGCATCGCCGAACAGCGCTTCGCTACAGGCTTCATAGTTCGCCCGGCCCGTGACCTGAATCAGCCCCCTGCCCCGGTACTTCTGGCCGTCACCGTCCGCCTCGGGGGTATTACCAAGGCGCTTGGCCAGGGTGCCGGTGTCGTACTTGCTCAAGTACTGATTGCTGCCCAGTTCGCGCACGTACAGGAGCTGGCCGGACTCGTGGCCGATCTGCGCCAGGAACGCGGCCATGCGCAGGCGGGTGGAAGCAGTCCGCAATTTTTTGCTGCATCTGATCTGTTTCTTTGCGTCTTGCTTCAAGTCGCCTTTGCCAGGCTGGAACGGCACCAGCGGCCAAGATGGCACCTATAGACCCAATCGCCTGAACCCAGGCCGCAGCATCTTTCTTCGCATCGAAGTGCTCGAGCACGACAAAGAGTGCCCACCCCAGAGCACCTGTAGCCAAAAACGCCCAAGCTACCCAGATACTTGCAAGCTTCATCATCGGCGTAATAGTCAGCCGCTTCATAACGCGTGGCACCCTGCCATCAAAAAAAACGGAGCATGCCAACTTTTAAATACCTCGTCTATGAAGGAGGCCGCGTGAATGAGCTGGCTCTTTTCGCAGGCGCTGGTGGCGGAATACTCGGCGGCCACCTCCTCGGATGGCGCACCATCTGCGCCGTTGAGCGTGATGCCTACGCCGCACAGATTCTGGCGCAACGACAAAACGATGGGGCCCTCCCAACTTTCCCTATTTGGTCTGACGTGTGCAGTTTTGACGGAAGACCATGGAGAGGCCTTGTTGATGTGGTTTCGGGGGGATTTCCCTGCACCAACATATCCATCTGCGGGGACGCCTCCGGCCTGGACGGTGAAGCAAGCGGATTGTGGGTGGAGCAGCGCCGAATCATCGATGAAGTACGACCCCGCCTCGCGTACATGGAGAACTCGCCAATGCTCACTTCTAGGGGGCTTGGACGCATTCTCGGAGACCTGGCCGAACTGGGGTTCGATGCACGATGGGGAGTGCTCAGCGCATACGACGCCGGCCTGGATCACAGAAGGAACCGTATCTGGATTGTGGCCGACGCCAACGGCTTCGGACGGAAAAGGCAGCGTTCTACCAGAGACCGCCAGGAAGCGAGCCGAAAAGTCCTCGCGAGGTGTACGCCTGCCCGAGCACTTAACCCTTCTGGGCTTGCTGCCTGGAGGGCGGCACAACCCCGAGTTCAGCGAGTGGTTGATGGGCTGTCCATTGCAATGGACAGACATCGCGCCATTGGAAATGGCCAAGTTCCGCGAGTGGCAGCAACAGCATTTTATGCACTTTCCAAGTGAGGTGGCCGCATGACCACTAACAACGCCCTAAATACAGCTAACGCACTGCAGAGTGAAACACTTGACCAGGACGAACTGCACACCATTACCGGGTATCAGCTCCCATCCAAACAAATCCAATGGCTGACCAACAACCATTGGGAGTTTGTTCTGACCGGTGCCCGACGCCCCATCGTTGGCCGGGTTTACGCCAGGATGAAGTTAGCCGGCGTTAAACCCTCTGCAGTTAGTGCCGTGACTGAAGCCTGGTCACTCAACCTTGCGAATGTGAGCTGACCCGTGCGCAAGAGAACCACAGCCAATCGCGACCTGCCGCCGCGCATGGTGCGCCGTATCAGAAAGGGCAAGAACGGCCAGATATGGACGGCGTATTACTAGGACGGCAGGGACGCCGCCGGCAAACGCAAGGAAATCGCACTGGGCACCGACCTCGATCAAGCCAAGGTGGAATGGGCCAGGCTAGAACGCAGAGCGCCACCCAAGCCCAACCACCTGATGAGCTACGTATTCGATCGGTACGAAAAGGAGATCATCCCCGGCAAATCGATCCGCACCCAGTCGGACAACCGCAAGGAACTCAAGCAGCTCAGGAGAGCCTTTGAAAACGCGCCTATCGAATCGATCACCCCCCAGGTGATCGCCCAATACCGCGATGCCAGAACCGCCAAGGTCCGGGCAAATCGAGAAATCGCCCTGCTCTCTCACGCTTTCACCATTGCCCGAGAGTGGGGCCTGACCGACAAAGCCAACCCGTGCTTCGGCGTTCGCCGCAACAAGGAAAAGCCCAGAGACTACTACGCCGGCGAGACCGTATGGAATGCGGTCTACGCCGAGGCGGTGCAAGAACTGAAGGACGCAATGGACCTGGCCTACCTGACCGGACAACGCCCCGCAGACGTGCTCAAAATCGCCGCCACCGACCTGAACAATGGGTTCTTGCTGATAGGCCAGGGCAAGACCGAAAAGCGCCTACGCCTGCGCCTGGAGGAAGAAGGCGTCCAGTCAGGCTTGAGTGCTTTTATCGAAGACCTACAGGAACGCAGGGCCATCAATGGCATCAGGACGTCGACGCTGATCACCAACGCGTCAGGGCTACGAATGAGTCAGCAAATGCTTCGCAACCGTTGGGACGATGCGCGGGAGAAGGCCGCCATCAAGGCTGTGGCCGATGGCGATCCGGCATTGGCGGTCAGTATTCGGCAGTTTCAGTTCAAGGATATTCGGCCGAAGGCGGCCAGTGAGATTGAGCTGACGCATGCAAGCCGGTTGCTGGGGCACTCAACTGAGGAGATGACCAAGAAGGTCTATAGACGAGTTGGAGAGATCGTTAAACCTACAAAATAATCGTACGCTGCCAACATCATGATCGGCAGCATACGGCCAAGAGTGGACGTTCGCAAGCGACCGCTACCGGCCATCAGCAGGTAATCACGACAAGAAGAGTCAACCTACAAGCTGACGTCCAACATCGATATCGTCACTAGAGGAGAGTGGTCGAAAGGAGAATCGGGAAGATAATGGCCAGGATCAGGGGGGAGGTATCCCTCCCCCCATCAGCCTAGGAAATAAATCTGTCTAAAAGACCGTTAGCAATAAATGCTAGCGCCCAAAGACTGATTTCCACCTGCACCACTTTCGTCTGCAACTTGAACATGGCAAAAGCCCTGCGAAGTGCTGACAGCTGCCAACTTTTAAGGGTCGGTTATTTATAAAGCGCCTTGCCGGGCGCTTGCTTTTGGCTTACCGCGAATGGCCGCAAGCATCGGCTTTAGTGTTTGAGGTATCCGATCGGCACCGCCGGGAACGGGCTCGTACACAATCACCTTAAGCGGCTTGACGGGGCCGCAGTCAGAGGAGTCACCCCCCTAAGGCGTCCTGGCTTAGCGAGGATCGCCCTAGTTCAATCCTACCCCAGGAAGTTGAGTTAGAGCACGAAATTTCACAACCTTTTAAAAAATATGGAAACACACGCATCCCCTCTCGCCGAAACACCTTGAGAAAGAAGCAGGACAGATTTATTTCTCTACCTTTAGCGTCCACACCTGGTCAATTCCCTCCATCCGAAAACGGCTGCTTCTGGCCGATTGCTGCCTGTCACGAAGGGCCGCAATCACAACCCATAGCTGCTGTTGGCGAAGGGTAATCCCGCGACCATACACGGCAACTCACTCCCCTCTATCAATCGCCTCGGGGGCAAAATAGGTTAAAGGTTAGGGTACTGTGCTTCCTCTTCTGATTGGCTTGCATGCCAATCCGCCCACAGCTTAGCCTCTGCATCAAATAGCTCACGCGAGACGGTGCGTGGCCTGAACTCAACGATATCCTGTGTATCCGTCGCAAATATGTAGCGGCTGGCGCCATTGATGATCATCGTACGAAAAAATGCCGCGTCGGAGAGGCTTACCGTACTGCCTCGCGGAGGGGGGCGCTGGCCGACACATGCGAATAGGAGGTGCTTGGGGCTTAGAGGAAGGAAAAGTCTTGTTCCTTGTACCCCCCAGCCGCCTTCAAGGCTCAGCTCTCCGCTCGCCCCCACTCCCAGCCTTGTGAACGGATTATCTGTTGTTGGCCAAGTGACTCCAGTGGGGGCGTGCAGGATGGTCCATCGATGAGTTGGCATACGATGGATTGTGTTTTTGAGGATGTGTTCGAGTTGCCAAATCCAAAACTTCCGCCCGTTCAGTACCCGTGCTTCGATACCTTCTGAGCCATCTTCATCTTTCACGCGATGGAGCTTAAGGGGCAGCTTGCTGTATGGGTCTACAGCTGATGCGGGCTCAAGTTTGATACCAGAAGCCAAAGCTGCTTCAACTTTGGCAATTGACCCCTCCATCGACTCAGACAAAAGAGCCTCGAGCGTTTCGTTCTGGCGCTTCATGAAGCTCTGCATGCCTGTAGGCGTCCTAATCGATTGCGCTACGGCGAAGCGAAACAAATTATTCCAATCCTTGACACTCAATTGAGTCTCATTCACTACCTTTGCTATCGACACCAATGCAGGCTGCTCAAATTCACGATCAAGCCAGCGCTCAATCTCATCGCTGTCTTTAGAGCCCGAGAAATACGTATAAAGGTGCTGGTGTTTAGCAATACCTTTGGGAGAATGAGGCTTCCAATGCTCGCACTTCTCATGCGGCACTAGGAGCCTGTAAGTGAGGATTTTACCATTGATCAACCATTGCCTCAGGTATGCCTGGGGAACATAGTGGTTATCTTTTTTGATGCCTTCCATCGTGGCGCTTCATCCTCATTAATCTGTCCTGGGACAGCCCTATCCAGGGTGTGTCAGATATCCGCTGTTCGATTCCTAACGAACCACTCCGGTGTGATCGAGGACCCGTAGAAAGCGAGAGAAGCATAGCGGTAGCTGCCAAGAAGGGACAACCGCGAACAGTCACCACTTATTGCCTAGTTCTGATCTGTCCTGATCCCCCTGTGGCTTGCTGCAGTTGAGAGTTTTCCATTCTCTCGATGTGGATCGTATTGTGTGTGATCGACTGCGCAAGCTGTTCCTCGGTCTTGCTGAAGCGGATTCCTTCGCCAAGTATCCCTCGCGCTTCAAGATCCAGGGCAAAGTCCATGATCTTGGTTTTCGTTACGTCCAGAATGCGAACCAGTTGGTGTACTGGCACGTGCAGGGCCGGCTCAAAATCTGTCCTCATGAGTTTTCTGAACGCCGTGTTTAGATCAGCAGGAAATTTCACCATCACTGTTCCGGTATCTGTACGTTCCACCAGATCAATAATCTGGCTCACTGAGTCGCGTGCAAGGTGTTCACACATAGATGCATGTAGCTCGCCGCCCATGTCGACAGGAATCCACCCCCTGTACGGATTGAAAGCCTTCAGTTCGCCCGTGACGATCCGGTAGCTGGGCACCGAGCGTGTTTCGTATCCATTCAGTTCGTCATTGAGCCATTCCTCGATGTCCTTGATCTTGAGCTTTCTGGACACGAGCAATGCCTTACGCAACAAATCTGGAAGGTGAATTGTCCGATCAAGCACGTCGCTCTGTAGGTCCAATACCAGGCTGTCCATGGAGTCAGAGCGCTCCCATGAAGGTGATTACTACCGGTAGGTATGAGGCGAGTACGTTGCCGGCAGCGCCTTCCAAGACGGTTTTGATCGAGCCCAAGCACTCCTTTATGATGCCCTTCTTCGGAGCCGGCGAGCTGTTCTGCACCCTAATTGTGTCGACGTCAGATCGCAGCCCCGCTGCGACTACCTGATCGTTGATCTTCGAAATGTCTTGGGCGAAGGCCTCCAAGAAGGCGTTCAGATCAAGGTGCTGAACACTTTGGTCGAAATGCTGACTTGAGTGCTGAGCATCTTGTTGCACTTGTGAGTTGTGCATCGATCCGATGGAGATGTTGTTCGTTTTGCTCATAGGGGCTGCCTCACTCCGAGATGGCGACTTGACACTGCATCATCCAGTTTCGCCATAAGCGTGGCAACTTCGAACCGCTGCCGGACAGTCTTTCGCCTCTCATCTGTATCGTTGACCGGTTGAATCCACAGCCGAAAGCTGTCACTCCCAAGAACCGAATCTAAATGCAGCTACGACTAGGGAGCGAAAGCAGTTCATAACAAAACGGTGAAATCTCTTTCAGCTCGATGCCAAAAGCTGGCTGCTAGCGGAAGCGATCCAGAATTTTGCGGAAGTGATTGCCCAAATCCCAGGCAATAAAAAACCCCGTAGACGTTAATCTACGGGGTTTTCAAGGGTGGAGGCCGAGGTCGGAATCGAACCGGCGTAGGCGGATTTGCAATCCGCTGCATAACCATTTTGCTACTCGGCCCCAAATGCCCAATGCCTGAAACACAACACTGGACACGTACAAACTGGAACGGCTAACGAGATCAACTTCACCTCGTAACTCTTTGATTTCTAAAGAGTTTTTCCGTTTCCTCGCTGAGGAATGGTCGCAATTATGGACGTGTTTTCCATTCCTGGCAACTCCTATTCGAGATTTTTTCTGCCGGGCTGTTTCTACAGGTTTCCGGGCTGAGCCAATCCGTCGGGTGAACAGCCTGGTGTTCGCCAACGAGGCGGGATGATTGCACAAACCCATCCAGATAGCTGCCCCCTTCTGTGTTTGCCCACCTACCCGATCGGGTTATGGCGTGGGCCGGGGCGCTCGCGGACAGTTACGCCAACGGCTCGACCCGGGCTCCTTCCATCACGTTCAAGGCGGAATTGAAGTATGCGTACAGCTTTCCCTGCGATGTTTGGCGTGGTTCTGGCACTGACGGCGGCTTGGGCACAGGCCGGTGAGCCTGGAGACAAGACCCTGCGCCTGTACAACTGGTCGGACTATATCGGCGAGAACACCCTCGCCGGGTTCGAGAAGGCCACCGGGATCAAGGTGATCTACGACACCTTCGATTCCTATGAAACCGTCCAGGGCAAGCTGCTGCCGGGGCGCTCCGGCTACGACCTGGTGGTGCTCAACGCGGCCCTGGTACCGCCCTTGATCAAGGCGCGGGTGTTCCAGCCGCTGAACAAGGCCTTGCTGCCCAGTTGGCAGAATCTCGACCCGCAGGTGCTCAAGAGCCTGGAAAGCTACGACCCGGGTGTGCAGTACTCGGCGCCCTATACCTGGGGCAGCAATGGCGTGACCTATAACGTCGACAAGGTCCGCGAGCGCATGCCGGACGCGCCCATCGGTTCTCTGGCCATGCTCTTCGATCCCAAGGTGGTGTCGCGCTTCGCCGATTGCGGGGTGACGCTGCAGGATTCGCCCACCGACATTCTGCCGCTGGTGCTGGCTTACCTGGGGCGCAATCCCAACAGCGCCGCCCCCGAGGATTTGAAAGCGGCGCAGGATGCCTTGATGGCGGTGCGCCCCTATATCCGCAAGTTCGACTCCACCAGCTACCTCAATGGCCTGGCCAATGGCGACCTGTGCGTCAGCGCCACCTGGTCCGGCGACTACGCCACGGCCCAGGCCAGGGCCAACGAGGCCGGGGCACCGGTCAAGCTCGACTATTTCATTCCCAGGGAAGGCTCGCTGATCTGGTTCGACGATTTCTACATCCCCGCCGACGCGCCGAACGTGGCCAGCGCCCATGCCTTTATCCAGTACCTGCTGCAACCTAAGGTAATGGCCGAGGTCAGCGACTACATCCGCTACGCCAACGCCAACCTCAAGTCCACGCCACTGTTGAGCGCCGAGGTGCGGGACAACCCGGCGATCTACCCCGATGCCCAGACCCGCGAGCGGCTGTTCACCCAGAAGATCCAGACGCCCGCCAGCACCCGGCTGATCACCCGTACCTGGAACATGGTGAAGATCGGCAAGTGAGCCCCCCCCCCGAACCCACAGACTTTCCACCCCATATTGCTACCCGAGGTGAAGCCCATGGCTATCCAACCCGACGCCTTCTTCCAGCAGTTCGACGATTCGAAACTGGTGGCCGCCGACAAGGCACACTACATGCACGGCTTCCATATGTTCGACGAACACCGCGAGCAGGGGTCGTTGAATATCGCTGCCGGCGACGGCGCCTATATCTATGACACCGCCGGCACCCGCTACCTGGATGCCGTAGGCGGCATGTGGTGCACCAACATCGGCCTGGGCCGCGAGGAAATGGCCGAGGCCATCGCCGACCAGGTGCGGCAACTGGCCTACTCCAACCCGTTCTGCGACATGGCCAATGTCAGCGCCATCGAGCTTTGCCAAAAGCTGGCAAGCCTGGCCCCAGGGGACCTGAATCACGTGTTCCTGACCACCGGCGGCTCCACCGCGGTGGACACCGCCTACCGCCTGGTGCAGTTCTATCAGAACAGTCGCGGCAAGCATGAGAAGAAGCACGTGATCTCGCGGCACAACGCGTACCACGGCTCCACCTTCCTGACCATGTCCATCGGTAACAAGGCCGCTGACCGAGCGCCTGAATTCGACTTCATGAGCGACCTGTTTCACCACATCTCCTGCCCCAACTACTACCGGGCGCCGGCCGGCATGAGCGAAGCGGACTTCCTCGAGTTCCTGGTAGCGGAATTCGAAGACAAGATCCTCACCCTGGGCCCGGACAAGGTGGCGGCGTTCTTCGCCGAACCCATCATGGGCTCCGGTGGGGTCATCATTCCGCCCGAGGGTTATCACCGGCGCATGTGGGAAATCTGCCAGCGCTACGACCTGCTGTATGTCGCCGACGAAGTGGTGACCTCCTTCGGCCGCCTGGGTGCCTTCTTCGCCTCCGAGGAAGTGTTCGGCATGCAGCCGGACATCATCACCACTGCCAAGGGCCTGACCTCGGGCTACCTGCCCCTGGGCGCGTGCATTTTCTCCGAGCGCATCTGGCAGGTCATCGGCGAGCCGGGCAAGGGTCGCTGCTTCACCCACGGTTTCACCTACAGCGGGCACCCGGTGAGTTGCGTCGCGGCGTTGAAGAACATCGAGATCATCGAGCGGGAAAACCTGCTGGCCCATGTCGAAGAGGTCGGCGTCTATATGGAGCAGCGCCTGCAGACCCTGGCCGAACTGCCCCTGGTGGGCAGCGTGCGCTGCAAGCGGCTGATGGCCTGCGTCGAATTCGTCGCCGACAAGCGCACCAAGGCGCTGCTGCCCGACGGGCTGAACATCGCCGAGCGCATCCATCTGCGGGCCCAGGCCAAAGGCTTGTTGGTGCGCCCCATCGGCCATCTCAATGTGATGTCGCCCCCCTTGATCATCACTCGCCAGCAGATCGACGAAATAGTCGCCACCTTGCGCGACTGCATCCTCGAAGCCGCCGCCGAACTGCGCCAGAACGGCCAGTACCTGGGCCAATGACCCCTAGCCGCTGGCAGCGCGAATATCGGCCCGGGGTCTTACCGGGCCTGCGCCCGACCGTTAGACTGCCGGGCATGAGCGCACCAGCAAACACTTCTACCGCCCCCCTCAGCCTCCCTGCCCTGCAGGCCTGGCACGCCTGCCTGGCCCAGGCCTTCGGCAGCGTGGACGATGGCACTTTCCTGCAGCACCTGGCGACGGCGCTGAACGCCCTGACGCCCATCGAATCGATGATGATCAGCCTGGAACGCAAGGGCCTGCCACCGCAATTGCTGCATGAACGGGGCATAGTCGGCGCCTACCGCGACGAGATCATCAACCGCTACTTTTCCCGCGGTTATCTGCTGGATCCGTTCTGCCTGGCGGTGGAAAACGGCCTGGCCGAAGGTTTCTATCACCTGTCGGAAATCGCCCCGGACGACTTCTTCAGCAGCGAGTACTACAAGACCTACTACCTCAAGACCGGGGGCGCGGAAGACAGTTACTACATCGTCGACCTCGATCCCCAGAGCAAGATTTCCCTGTGCATGTTCCAGGGCCTGAGCGGTGAGCGCTTCGCCAGCGAACCCCTGGCGCTGCTGCGGGCGGTGGAACCGCTGGTGCGCGAGCTGATCCGCCGTTTCGGCGGTAGCGGCCTGCAACCGCTGTTGCACCAGGCCAGTCAGGACGCGCTGCCCGCCCCGGCACCGGCCAACTTCAACCAGCAGATCGAAGCGGCGTTCATGAGCTTTGGCCAGCCACTGCTGACGGTTCGCGAGCGCGAAATTGCCCACCTGATCCTGCGGGGGCACTCGGTAAAATCCACGGCCAAGGTGCTGGAGATTTCCCCGGAAACCGTGCGCATGCACCGCAAGAACCTCTACACCAAGCTGACCATCAACTCCCAGGCCGAGCTGTTCGCGCTATTCATCGACTGGCTGACCCAGCCCGCACCCACCAGCCAAAGCCCCCTGTAGGAGCGAGCGTGCTCGCGCTGCACTCAAAAACGCCGCGGTCACTGAGTGAACGCGGCGTTTTCGTTGACGATCTTCGCGAGCAAGCTCGCTCCTACGGCCTTTCCATCAGCGGGCGGCCCAGGCGTTGAAACGCTGCTCCAACTCCTCGCCATGATCGACCCAGAACCCCGCATCCACCGCCCTGGCGCCCTTCAAATTGGCCTCGAAGGTCGGCAGTTGCCGCTGCACCGCCTCAGGCAGCAACGGCAGCGCCTGACGATGCACCGGCCCGTAGGGGATGTTTTCAGAGAACACTTTCTGCGCCTGGGGCTGGCTGGCGAACAGAATGAAGGCTTCGGCCAGGGCCTTGTTCGGCGAGCCCTTGACCACCGCCCAGTACTCCGGGTCGTACAGGCTCTGGGGCCAGAGGATACTCAGCTGCATGCCCTCCTTCTGGGCCATGGCAATGCGCCCGTTGTAGGCTGCGCTCATCACCACGTCACCGGCCACCAGCCACTGCGGCGGCTGAGCCCCGGCTTCCCACCACTGGATGTAGGGCTTGATCTGGTCGAGCTTGGCAAAGGCCCGGGTCACGCCCTCAGGGGTGTTGAGCACCTGATACAACTGGGCAGGCGCCACACCGTCGGCCAGCAAGGCAATTTCCAGGGTGTACTTGGCGCTCTTGCGCAAGCCGCGCTTGCCGGGGAAGTCCTTGAGATTCCAGAAATCCGCCCAGGACTGCGGCGCCTTCGCCAGCTTCTGCGGGGCAAAGGCCATGACCATCGACCACACATAAGTGGCGACCCCGCATTCGGTCAACGTGCCGGGCACGTACTGCGCCGGGTCCCCGAAACGGGCCAGGTCCAGGGGTTCGAACAGGCCCTCGTCACAGCCACGCAGCAGCTCCGGGCTCTCCACTTCGACCACATCCCAGCTGGTCTTGCCGACATCGACCATGGCCTTGATCTTCGACAGCTCGCCATTGTATTCGCCGGCCACTACCCGGGCCGCCCCGCTCTGGTTGAAGGGCTGGAAGTAGGCCTGCTCCTGAGCCTGTTTGGTGACTCCGCCAAAGGAAATGACCGTGAGGTTCTGCGGCTGGGCGTAAGCCCCGGTGCACAGCAAGACCCACGACAACGCAACGCCGCAACGCAAGGTGTTGGACATGAAACCCATCCTCAAGAAAGCCGGCTCGCCCGCACGAACCCGCACAACAAGAGCCTGGAAGCGACCGTATGCAACGGGCGGTACAGCACCAGGCACTACGAGTCTTGGTCAGCGGCGCAAGGGCTCGCGCGGCGCAGGCCGCGTAGCCGGATCATCACCGTTGCGGGCTCTGCGGCCCTGATCGTTTGGTGTAGTGGCGACCCGTCCGGAGCAACCGGCCGTGGTCATGCGCGAATGGCAGTTCATCGCTTGCTCCCTGTTGTTTTTGTAGGAAGAACAAATCGATCGGCAGTGCATCGCAGGAGCGCCCGTGGCAGTCGGGCAGGCGGATGCAGGGGTTCATTGTTTCCATAACCCGGGGCGTTACGAAACGAGGTTTTTGTGAGGCACAGGCAAGGGAAAAGCTGCCTAGAGGACAGCCGGGGTAAAAAAGCCGCAATCGGGCCAGCCGGCATAACGCAAAACACCCCGCAGGCATATCACGCCTGCGGGGGTACCTTGGTCGATCAGGGCTTCAGTCCAGCAGCACCAGCAATCCCGAGATTACCCCGATGCCCAGCACCGCCGAGAGCAGCATGCTGCTGGACACCTCGGTTTCGTAGGTCTTGTAGCGCGAGGCCAGGATGAAGACGTTCACCGCCACCGGCAGCGCCCCCATGATCACCGCGATCTTGATCAGGAAGCCGCTGAGGTCGAACACATAACGGGCCGAAACGAACACCAGCACCGGCAGCAGCACCACCTTCAACAGCGCCAGGGCCAGGGAATCCCCCTGGATCAGGTTGTGGTTGCGGTGCACCGCGAAGGCCGCACCCAGGGCTACCAGGGCCAGCGGCCCGGTGGCGTTGGTCATCTGCGTGGCAAAGATCTGCAACGGGCCGGGCAACTGCCACTCCAGCAGGATGAACAAACCCGCAAGCGCCACCGCCAGGATCAGCGGGTTACTGACGATCGAGCGCAGAGTGGTGAGCAATACACGGGCCAGATCCGGCCGGGCCTGAACCTCCTGCTGGGCAGTGAGCTCCATGAGCAACGCCCCGCCTGCCAGGATCACCAGGTTGTCGGCCATGGTAATCATCAGGGTCGGCAGCGCCGCTGCGTCACCGAAGGCCATGACCATCAGCGGCAGGCCCATGTACCCCACCACCCCCGAGATCGAGGACAGCCCCCGCAGGCCCGCCACCCTGGCGTTGCCGCCCCAGATCAGCCGGCCACCGACGACGGCGATGATGAAGGTCACCAGGCAGGCCAAGTAGTAGGCGCTCAGCAGGCTCCAGTCCAGCTCGCCGTGGTCTCGGGTGCCCAGGGTCTTGATGAAGATGAAGCACGGCAGGAACAGCCAGAACACCACCCCCACCAGGCCGTTCACCGTGTCCTTGGCGATCACCCCGATCCGCACTATCCAGTAGCCGGCGAAGATCATGGCAAACAGCGGTATCACCACCGTAAAGACCTTATCCATGGGCCGCACGCCTGCGGAAAATGCGCTGCTCGGCATACACCGCCAGCTGGCGAGGGGTGTAGGTGGACGCGCGATAGAAATCCATTACCCCGCCCATCACCTGCCGGTACTGGGACTCGATATGGGGTATGGACGCCTGCATCTCGTTTTTCAGGCTGTCCACTATGGCCCACAGCTCCTGGTCGGCAATAGCCCCTACATCCAGCCCGGCCGAAGAATAGTTCTCCAGAGCCTGCCGTAAAGTCTGCGGATGCAGGCCGACATAGTTGACGAAATAGCCCTTCTCATCATTGGTTTCGAGAAAGTCCGGAATATTCAGGACGCCGTAGTTGGAAAGCGTTTCAAACTTGCCACTCACCGCACGATAGATACTGGGCAATTGCAAAAACGCCTCTTCACACTGATGAGCGGCGCTGATCAGGCCCGGCAGATCAAGTTCCAGGGAGCCCAGTTTTATATTGTTGGCCTGGCACAACTTCACAACTTGTTCCAGTGGGGCAATACCGGAACGATTGCCAAAGCCGGCCAATGACCCTTCAACCATCTGGAAGCCCGAATGAATGGCCTGCATGGTATTGGCCAGCGCCAGCCCGTTGTCATTGTGAGCATGCAGGCAGAACACCAGTTGAGGGAAATCCTTCACCAGCCTGGAACACAGCCATTGGGTCACGTGAGGCTGCAATGAGCCCACGGAATCGTTAATC
>Ga0105243_10003127_pt1 | contig 13602 bp, 10 predicted proteins | sample KBSM34metaG_FD_81525 | JGI IMG/M metagenome (GOLD analysis project Ga0105243, IMG submission 81525) | Miscanthus rhizosphere microbial communities from Kellogg Biological Station, Michigan, USA - KBS M3-4 metaG | ecosystem: Host-associated > Plants > Roots > Rhizosphere > Soil | place...
AGCCTGCCCAAGCTCGACTGGGCCTCGGACGGGCTGCGACGCGAATTCGTGGAAGGCCCGAAATCCGTGGTGGCCCACTGACTCGCCGAGCCGTTCAAGCTGGACGGCTGGCGGGTGGACGTGGGCAACATGACCGGCCGGCTGGGCGCCGCCGACTGGAACCGGGAGGTGGGCTCACTTGTGCGGCAGACGGCCTTGGAGGCCCGCAAGGATGCGCTGCTCGTGGCCGAATCCACCAACGACGCCGCCCCGGACTTCCAGGGCGACGCCTACCACGGCTCCATGAGCTACGCGTCCTTCACCCGCCCGCTGTGGGCGTGGCTGACGGACGGGACCGCGGTGAACTTCTTCGGCTCACCCCTGCCGTGCCCGCCGCGGATCCCGGCCTCACAGTTCGTGGCCGAATACCGCGACTTCGCCGCGGCCTACCCCTGGAACGTGCGGCTGCACAGCCTGGTGGCGATCGACACCCACGACACCGCCCGGGCCGCCACCGCAATGCTCCCCGGCGGACAGGCCGTTGCGGCCGTGCTGTCCTTCACCTTGCCGGGCATGCCCACGGTTTTCGCCGGGGACGAGTTCGGCCTGGAAGGAATGAACGGCGAACACTCCCGCACGCCCATGCCCTGGGACGAACCGGAGCGGATGGTGCAGGACCTCCGCGGCCTCTACTCCGCGCTCGGCGCGCTCCGCCGCGAAGCGGTCCTCCGCACCGGTTCGCTGCGCTGGTTGCACGCCGACGGCGGCACCCTCGCCTTCGTGCGGGAACTGGCGGGAACCACCGCGCTGGTGGTCGCCACCCGGGACGAGGCCGACATCGTCTTCCCGGCGGGGCTGCTCCCGGCGGAACTGTTTCAGGCGGGACTGCTTCCTGCGGGAGCCCCTGCGGACACCGGAGCCGCGCTCGCCGTCGGGCGGATCGGCCTGAGTGCCTCCGGCGACGGCGGCACCCGGCTGCGCGCGGCGGGTCCGGCGGCGGCGGTGTGGCTGCTGGGTTGATTCCCCGGGAGATTCCCGGGAAGATTCCCGCCGGTTCCCGCAGGTTAAACTGGTTGGCACTGAAACACTGCGAAGACTGCCGGCTTGGCAAGTCCGCGGTGCGCATGTGAGGAATCACCCTTGTCACATCAGACGGCAGCAGCCGGGAAATCACAGGAAATCAACGCAGCGGCCAGCCCCACTGGGGCGCCGGCCGGCTTCATGGCAGAACTCGCCGCCGGCCTGGCCGCGGCACAGATCACCGCGGACGGCGGCACACTGTCCACCTACTCGATCGACCAAGGCCCGGTGGTGGACTGGCAGTTGCCGCTCGCCGTCGTGTGGGCCGAATCGGTGAAGGACGTGCAGCATGTCGCGCGCACCTGCACCAAATACGGGGTGCCGATCGTCCCCCGCGGCGCCGGGACCGGGGTATCCGGCGGGGCGCACGCCGTCAAAGGCTGCATCGTGCTCAGCCTCGAACGGATGAACCGCATCCTTGAGCTGAACCCCGAAGACGAGACCGCCGTCGTCGAACCCGGTGTCATTAACGCCGACCTCAACGAGGCTGCCGCGGAACACGGGCTGATGTACGCGCCGGACCCGGCGAGCTACCGGATCTCCACGATCGGCGGCAATGTGGCCACCAACGCGGGCGGGCTGCGCTGCGCCAAGTACGGGGTGACCCGTGATTCGGTGCTGGCCCTTGACGTGGTGCTGGCCGACGGTTCGCTCCTGCACACCGGGCACCAGACCTTCAAAGGCGTCGCCGGGTACGACCTGACTGCGTTGCTGGTCGGCTCGGAAGGGACCCTGGGGATCGTGGTCGGGGTGACCGTGCGGCTGCGCTACCTGTCCCGCGAGATCCAGACGATCGCGGCTTTCTACCCCGACTTTCGCGGCGCGGCCGCCGGAGTGCTGGCGGTCGGGAAAGCGCGCGTGCAGCCGGCCATCATGGAACTCCTGGATTATGGCAGCCTGGAGCAGTTGGACGAGCTTAACGGCACACGGCTGCTGGCCCGGGGAAAATCCCTGCTACTGGTCCAGACCGACGGTTTCGGCGCGGCCGCCGAAGCGGAGGTGGTCCGGGAGGTCCTCGCCGCCGGGGGAGCGGTGGTGACCACCGAAGCCAGCGAGGAAGCCGAACGCCTCGTGGACATGCGGCGCAGCAGCCGCGGCACCGAGGTGGACGACGAATTCCGGGTGGGCGAGGACATCGCCGTGCCCCGCTCGAAGCTGGTGGACTTCGTCGCCGCGTTGGAGGACATGGCCGCCCGCCATGACGTGCGTTTGAAAGTGGTGGCGCATGCCGGCGACGGGAACCTGCACCCCACGTTCTGGGCGGACCGCGTGGACGAACTGACCGACGCCGGTACCGTGCGCCGGCTCAACGAAGCACTGGACGAGTCCATCGACGTGGGCCTGCGCCTGGGCGGCACGATCACGGGCGAGCACGGCGTGGGCCAGTACAAGCTGCGCTGGCTGGGCCTGGAACTGCCCGCGCCCGTCCGTGAACTCCAACGGCAGATCAAGGGGATCTTTGACCCGGCGGGCATCATGAATCCGGGGAAAGCGATCTGACACTCTGGTATCCCAACTCCCATGAGAAGTCATATCTGATCACGCCTTGGACCGTCATTTACTTTGCTGGATTCGCCCCCTAATCTTATTTGGTATACCAAGTAAGATTAGGGGGAACGATGAGCACACGACGGCAGCCAGTCCGCGAGCGGGCCGTGGCGTGGTCCGCCGCGGCTGTCATGGCAGCCCTGCTCCTGGTGTCCATCAACCTGAGGCCCGCCATCACCACCATGGCCGCCGTCATGGGCAAGCTCGCACACGGATACGGAGTGGACTCGCATCTCCTTCCGGTCCTGGGGGCGCTGCCCGTGCTCGCATTCGGGATATCCGCCCCGCTTGGCCCGTGGCTGGCGAAGCGGCTCGGAACCGGATGGGCCGTCGGGGTTGCCCTCCTGGTGCTCGCCGCCGCCCTTGCTGCCCGTGCCCTGGTTCCCGGATTCATCTTCCCCGGCACCTTCCTCGCGGGGGCGGCAATCATGGCGGCCAGCGTGCTGCTGCCGCAGATCGTCAAGGAATACCACGGCACCGGCTGGTGGACCGGGTTGTGCACCATGGGCTTCGGCCTGGGTGCCGCGCTTGGGGCAGGACTGGTCCAGCCCCTGCAGGCGGCGCTTGGCGGCAGCCTCGCCGGGGCCTTGGCGATCTGGGCTGTGCCAGCGGTGGTTGGTGCACTGATGGTGGGTTCAGCCGTCCGGCAAGGTCCGACCCGGTCCGGTTCTGCCGCAGGCCCGGAAACCGGTGGTCTAGCTGCGGCGAGGATCCCCCTGCGGAAGCAGCGCACCGCGTGGGCTGTTGCTGCGTTCTTCGGCCTGCAGGCACTGCTGTACTTCGCCGTCACCTCGTGGCTTGCCGTGTTCCTGGAATCCAAGGGCCTGGGCCCGGGCGAGGCTGCCTCGCTCCTGGCCTGGTTCAGCTTCGCAGGCCTGCCCGCCGGGCTCCTGGTCCCCGTGCTTGCCGGAAAGCCCGCGGTGCTCAGGCTCATGGCACCGGGCCTGGGCATCCTGATCGCCGCCGCCTTGCTCGGTGTCCTGGCAGCTCCCGCCGGGCTCCAGTTCCCCTTGGTCGGCGTCCTGGGCTTCGTGCAGAGCGCGCCCTTCGGCCTCGGCATGGCGCTGATCGTCATCCGTTCCTCCGGTCCGCGCACCGCCGGCCGGCTGTCCGCCATGAGCCAGGGCCTGGGCTTCGCGGTGGCCTCGCTGGGTCCGCTGGCCGCCGGGTTGCTGCACGAATGGAGCCGGGCCTGGGCACCGAGCTTCGTGATGCTCGCCGTCGTGGCGCTGCTGGTGGCTGCGGCCGGATTCCTCGCCGTCAACGGACCAGTGGTCGACGCCGGTGAGGCCGTTGACCGCGAAAAGGAACCGTCCGCCGTCGGGAGCTAACAAGCAGCGCGAACGTACAGTTGAGGCCCTGAATCCGCCGGATCCAGGGCCTCAAGTGTACGTTCGCGCTGTGAGGGAGGGGTTAGACGAGCTCGAGCTGGTCCGCCACTACCTGGCCGCGGTGGAGGACCGTGCGGTCCTTGCCGCGGTCCATCACGGCTGAGGCGACCGTCTCGCCGTCGACCAGGAGCAGCTCCGCCGGGTCTCCGACGTCGACGCCGGGGCGGTGGGCCGTGCCCTTCAGGCGGGTGGCGTTCGGGTCCAGGATGCTCGCGCCGCCGATGCTGGCGATCGCGAGGCAGTGCTCGATCAGTTCGTCCTTGCGGAAGCCGTGCGTGAAAGCGAGCTGCCAGGTGCGGTCCAGCATGTCCGTGTTGCCGTACGGGGACCAGTAGTCGCGCTGGCCGTCCTGGCCGAGGCCCAGGCGGACGCCGGCCTCGGAGAGCAGGGGGATGGGCAGCTGGCCCGCGGCGCCGGCCGAGCCCGGGGCAACGGAGGCCAGGGACACGTCGAGCTCGGCGAACTCGTCGATGAGCCGGCGGGTGGTGGCTTCGTTGATGCTGCCCAGCTGGTAAGCGTGGGACATGGTGACCTTGCCCTGCATGCCGAGGGCGCGGGTGCGTTCCAGGATGAGGTCGGTGCTGAAGACGCCCAGCTCGCCGGGTTCGTGCAGGTGGATATCGATCGGGACCTGGTACTTTTCGGCGAGGCCGAACACGATGTCCAGGTGCTTCACAGGGTCGCGGTCCAGGGTGCAGGGATCGATGCCGCCCATCACGGTGGCACCGGCCTTCAGGGACTCCTCGAGCAGTTCGGGCGTGCCCTCTTCGCGGAGCAGGCCGGCCTGCGGGAAGGCGATGATTTCGACGTCGGCCTGGCCCTTGAAGTGCTCCTTGGCGGCCAGGACGGCCTCGAAGCGTTCCAGCTTGCAATCCACATCCACCTGGGCGTAGGACCGGACGCGGGTGGTGCCGCGGGCGATCATGCGGCCCAGGGTGTCCCGCACGCGCTCGTTCAGCGGAACCTCGGCATTGCGCCAGTTCAGGCGGTCGTTCATCATCATGGCCCAGACTCCGGGGGCGCCTGTGTGCTCGCGGAACGGCAGGCCGATCCGGGTGGAGTCCAAATGCACGTGCACATCGGAGAACGAGGGGACCAGCAGGCGGCCGCGGCCCTCGACGACGGTGGCGTCCCCGGCCGGGCGGGCCGGGTCATGCGGCTCGACGGCGGTGATCTTGCCGCCTGTTTTGTCCGCAACGATACTCACGTCGCTCAGGGCCTGTCCCCAGGGCCGGGCGGCGCGGATCAAGGTTTTCACAATGATGCTCCTTTGTTGATGGGTCTATTGCACACCGGCGGCCAGCGGGCTCGCCAGAGTGGTGTGGTGGCAGGCCGGCGAGCCGGCGACGGCGGGGGCCGGGACGTCGCCGATGCAAAGCTGCCGCTGTTCCTCGCCGAGGGTGCTGAACAACGGGCAGCGGGTGCGGAAGACGCAGCCGCTGGGCGGATTCGCCGGAGAGGGCAGATCGCCGCGGAGCCGGATCTTCTCCTGGGCGCGGGCCTGCCGCGGGTCCGGCAGGGGGACGGCGGAAAGTAGTGCCTGCGTGTAAGGGTGGCGCGGATTGGCGAACAGTTCGTCGCGGGAACCCTGCTCCACCATCTTGCCCAGGTACATCACCGCAACCTGGTCCGAAATGTGCCGGACCACCGAGAGGTCGTGCGCGATGAAGATGTAGGAAACCCCCGTGTCCTGCTGGATCTCCTGCAACAGGTTGACCACCTGGGCCTGCACCGAGACGTCCAGCGCGGACACCGGTTCGTCGCAGACGATCACGGACGGATTCAAGGAGATGGCCCGCGCGATGCCCACCCGCTGGCGTTGGCCGCCCGAGAACTCGTGCGGGAAGCGGTTGTAGTGCTCGGCCTTGAGGCCCACCTGCTCGAGGAGTTCCTTGACCCGGTTTTTCAGGCCGCCCGGAGGGGTGACCTTCTGCGCCACCATGGGTGCCGCGATGGCCGTTCCGATGCTCTGCCTTGGGTTCAAGGATGCGAAGGGATCCTGGAAGATCATCTGCACCTTGCGCCGGAAATGGTAGAGGTCCCGGCCGCGCAGTTCGCTGATGTCCACGCCGTCGACGACGATCCGCCCGCCGGTGGGGTCCATCAGCCGGGCGATCATGCGGCCCGTGGTCGACTTGCCGCAGCCCGACTCACCCACGAGCCCCAAAGTCTTGCCGCGTTCGAGGCTGAACGAGACGCCGTCGACGGCTTTGACGGTGCGCTTCCCGCCCGGGGCGAACAGCCCGGTCTTGATGGGGAAGTGTTTCTGGAGGTTCTCCACCTGGAGAATTGCGTGCTGTTCCATGGTGGTCCTATCGGGGATTCCGGATGCTGAGGATCTGCGGGAGGCCCAGGTGGCAGCGTGTGCCGTGCCCGTCCTCGCTGGTGAACTGCGGCCGCTGCGATTCGCAGACGCCGTGGCCGGCGAGGGCCGCGTACTCGCAGCGCGCGCTGAAGATGCAGCCCTGCGGCAGGGCAAGGAGCGACGGCGGCTGGCCGGGGATCGGGTTCAGCCGGCCGGACTTCGTGGTCAGCGTGGGCATGGACTTGAGCAGGCCGAGCGTGTACGGGTGCCGGGTGTCGTAGAAGATCTCGTCCACCGGTCCGGACTCGACGCACTGCCCGCCGTACATGACCAGCACGTCGTCGCACACCTCTGCTACAACCCCGAGGTCGTGGGTGATGAGGATCAGCGCCGAGTTCGTTTCCTGCTGGAGCTCGGACATGAGGTCCAGGATCTGGGCCTGAACCGTGACGTCAAGTGCCGTGGTGGGCTCGTCGGCGATCAGCAGTTCCGGCTCGCAGATCAGGGCCATGGCGATCATGGCACGCTGCCGCATGCCGCCGGAGAAGTGGTGCGGGTACTCGTCGAAGCGCATGTCCGGGCTGGGGATTCCCACCCTGCCCAGCATGTCGACGGCGGCGGCCCGGGCCTGCTTCTTGCTCGCCTTGTTGTGCACCAGGTAGGCCTCGGCTATCTGGTGGCCCACGGTGTAGAAGGGGTGCAGCGCCGAGAGCGGATCCTGGAAGATCATGCCGATGTTGCGCCCGCGGAGCTGGCGCATGCCGGCTTCGGGCAGCGTCACCAGGTCCTTGCCCTGGAAGAGCGCCTCCCCGGTGACCTGGGCGGAGGTGCCCTTGAGCAGGCCCATGAGCGCCTGGCTGGTGACGGACTTGCCGGAACCGGATTCGCCCACGATGCCGAGGGTCTGGCCGCGTTCGAGTGTGAAGTCCATGCCGTTCACCGCGGAAACGACGCCGTCGTCGGTGGGGAATTTCACGGACAGGTTCCGGACTTCCAGGAAAGCACCGGTCTTGGTGCTGCCGGAGGCCAGGGGGCTTGGCGTGGCAGTCTGGCTGGGCTGGGTCATTGGAGTCTCACTCGGGGGTCAATGGCTGCGTAGGCGAGGTCGACGACGACGTTCGCGACGATGACGAAGAAGGCGGCCAGCATGGTGATGGCCATGGTGACGGGCAGGTCGCCGGAGATGGCGGCGCGGACGGCAGTGAAGCCGAGGCCGGGAACCGAGAAGATCTGTTCGGTCAGTACGGCGCCGCCAAGGAGCAGGCCGATGTCCATGCCCAGCATGGTCACCACGGGGGTGATGCCGGCGCGCACGCCGTGCTTGAAGGTGACGGTGCGCGGCGCCAGGCCCTTGGCGCGGGCGGTCCGGATGAAGTCCTCGCCGAAGGTCTCGATCATGTTGGTGCGGGTCACCCGGATGTAGGAGGCGCTGAACAGCACGGCGAGGGCGATCCACGGCAGGAGGTAATTCAGGAGCCAGGCCCACGGCCCCTGCGCACCGAAGGGGCTGTTGATCTCGTTGGTGGTGAACGGCAGCAGGTGGAACTGGTTGACGAACACCAGCAGCAGGAACAGGCCGGTGACGGGAATGGGCAGCGAAACGCCCACCGAGGCGGCGCCGACGATGAATTTGTCTGTCGGGGAGCCCTTGCGCAGGGCGGCCAGGAGGCCGAGCCCGACGCCGGAGAGGGTCCAGAGGACCAGGGCGCCGATGGCCATGGAGAAGGTGTAGGGAAGCGAACGGGCGATGATGTCCGAGACGTTTTCGTTGGTCTGGAACGACTTGCCAAGGCACGGCCACTGGCAGAGGGACTCTGCGCCGGGGGCGCCGATCATGCGGGACGAGAACAGTCCGCGCATGTACTCCACGTACTGGACCAGGAAGGGCTGGTCCATGCCGAGGGCCACACGGGCTTCCTGCACGCGCTCGGGGGTGCATTCCTGGCCGCAGGCCGCGGACGCCGGATCCGCGGGGCCGAACTGGAAAAGCGTGAAGGTGATGAAGCTGACGGCGACGAGAAGCAGGAACAGGGAGCCTGTCCGGCGAAGGATGAAACGGATCATGGTGCTGGTTGCGGGCCGCCCGGGGTCTGCCGGGCGGCCCGCGTCTCCTTTGCGATGAGGCGGTTAGTGTTCGACGCCGACGATCGAGAGGTCGATGCCGCCGAAGAAGTAACCCACCTGGGCGTTGCGGATGTTGGAGCCCACCACGCTGTTGGCGTGGCTGCGGATGAGCGGGATGATCGGGTAGCGCTTCAGGGCCTTGTTGAACTCTTCGGCCCACTTCTTGCCCAGTTCTTCGGAGGTGCCGGCCGTGTTGCGCAGCTGGTACATGGCTTTGGAAACCTCCGGGTCGAAGTAGCGGGAGGTGTTGGAGAAGCCGTAGCTGGTGCCGTCGTTGTTCGGGCCCAGGATCGGGTCTGCCGAGGTACGGACCGAGGACGGGTCGGCGCCGCCGCACCAGCCGGAACGGCCCATGTCCGGCAGCTGTTCGCTGGCGAGCACGGAGTAGTAGTTCGGGGCCGGGATCGGCACGAGCTGCACGTCGATGCCCAGGGCCTTGAGGTTCTGCTGGACCACGGTGCCGGTGTTCTTGTAGGAGTCGCGGTTGTTGGCGTAGCCGTAAGTGAGGGTCTTCGGGTAGTCCTTGCCTTCGAGGAGCTTCTTGGCTTCTTCCAGCTTGGGCTTGCCCGCGGGGTCGATCTCCAGGCCCGGGTCCGCGTAGCCGACCATCTTCGAGTTCAGCGGGCTCTGCTCAAGCTCGCCGAAGCGGCGTCCGCCGTACTGGACCAGGATGGACTGGCGGTCCAGGGCGAGGGCGATTGCCTTGCGGACGTCCGGGTCCTTGAGCTTTTCGGTGTTCAGGCTCAGCACGTCGTTGCAGCCGAGCAGGCCGGAGGCCACGCGGTCCTTTACCTGCGGGTCGGTCAGCTTGGCCGAGTCCGAGGTCTGCATTGCGCCGTTGGAGTCAAGGGTGATGGCGTTGGGGTCCGAGTTGGCGAGCAGCTGCTGGCTGATGGTGCTCTGGGACGTGGAGAGCGAGAAGCTGAAGGTGTCCGGGAGGGCGGTGCGATTGCTATCGGTGGCCGGGTCCCAGTGCGGGTTGCGGACCAGCTTGAGCGACTTGCCGCGGCTGTAGGACTCCACCATGTAGGGGCCGGAGGACACCGGGTGGTTGGTGTAGTCCAGCTTGGTGTCCTTGCCCTTCGGGACGGGCGCCGTGTTTGAACGCGAGGCAAGTGCCGGGAACTCTGCGAAGGGCTTCTTCAGGTGGAAGATGACGGTGCGCGCATCGGGGGTTTCCACTGCCTTGAGCACGGCGGAAGGATCCTTGTATGGGCCCTTGTATCCGCCGTCGTCGAGCGCTGCGTTAAGCTCCTGCGGGGCCTGGGTGTAAACGTCCTGCGCGAAGGTCCGCTCGACGCCGTACTTGATGTCGGCAGAGGTGATCGGGCTGCCGTCCTCGAATTTGATCCCTTCCTTGAGCGTGTAGGTCCAGCTCAGGCCGTCCTTGGAGACCTTGCCTGTGTCCGTGGCGAGGTCGGGAACCACGGTGGGCGGCTGGCCCGCGGTTTCCTTCGCCATGGTCAGTGTGCGGTAGTACAGCTGGCCGACGTTGGCCGTCTGGACGTAGTTGCTGTTTCCTGGATCCAGGGTCTGGAAGTCCGAAGACATCAGGACGTTGACGTTGCCGCCTTTGGTGGTGAAGCCGGACTTCACGATCTGCGGCGCGGACTCGGTAACCGGGCCTGCCGAAGCGTTGTTGCCCGGCTGGCTCTGGCCGGCCGCGCAGCCTGAGGCGGCGGTGGCGATCAGCACGGCAAGGGCAAGCGCCCTGCTGCGGTTCTTCATGGTTCTCCTCGTTGAGTGGGTTTGACGGAGTCGGGTGGATGGAACGGAGTGTTGGGTGGAACGGACTTGGAACGGACTAGTGGCGGGAGGCCTTGGGGTCCAGGGCATCGCGCACTGCGTCGCCCAGAAGGTTGAAGGCCAAGACGGTGACGATGAGCATGACGCCGGGAACGGCCAGGAACCACGGATCGCTCAGGTACCAGTTGCCGGCCTGGGCCGCGTTGAGCATCTGGCCCCATGACGGTGTGGGGTCCTTGACGCCGACGCCCAGGAAGGACAGCGCCGCCTCGGCGGAGATGTTGGTGGGAATGAGCATGGTGGCGTAGACCAGCACCACGCCCATCACGTTGGGGATGATCTGGCGGAACAGGATGCTCAGGTGCGAGGATCCGAAAGACCGGGCCGCCTCGACGAACTCGCGCTCGCGCAGGCTGAGCACCTGGCCGCGCACGATCCGGGCCAGGTACGCCCACCCGAAGAAGCCCAGGATGATCACCAGCGAGGCCATGGGCAGGAAGCTGCCCTGGCCCAGCGGAGTATCCCGCAGCCGTGACTGCAGGATCGGCGTCAGGGACAGGACCAGGAGCAGGTGCGGAAAGGCGAGGAACAGGTCCATGATGCGGCTGATGATCGCGTCGGTCTTGCCGCCGAAGTAGCCGGCCGCCGCGCCCAGGACGGTGCCCAGGACAACGGAAACTGCCGTGGACAGCAGTGCGATGGTCAGGGAGACCTGGCCGCCGAAGGCCAGCCGCGCGAACAGGTCGCGGCCAAGGCCCGGTTCCACGCCAAGCCAGTGGCTGGCGGAGGGGTACATGTAGCCCGGAAGCGGGAGGCCCGGGGTTTCGAAGTCGTCCAGGACCTCAGGGCTGGTGTTGGAGGTGAAGGGATCATTGCCGGACATGGCGCTGAGGACCGGCGCGAGGACCGCGAACAGCATGATGGCCACCACTACGCACAGGCTGAGGAGGGCAATCTTGCTACGGCGGATCCTCAGCCAGGCGGTGGCCAGCAGTGAACGGGCCTCGGCGGGGCGAGCCTCTGCTGTGGCCGCGCTCGCGGTGCCAGGCTCGGCTGGGGACTGAAGCTGAGTCAACGGAAAAGCTCGTTTCGTGGTTCGAGGAGCGCGCTCCGGAACGTTTTGTATACCAAACTCAGGCTAGGATAGTTCGAGTGCGATGTAAATCACAAAATGGCCATTGTCTGGAATACCAAACACCGCGTTGCGTGGGACCAGGCAATTGCCCGAGGATGCCGCGGCGGCACAAGGAAGGAAACACAGTGTGGATACGTGCTCGTAATGGCGCCGGACGGCCCCGCGGTACTGCGGATCAGCCGTTTCGGCCCGTGTATGCTCGGGTGAAAAGATGGGCGGTATGACCCGCCATGCTCCGGCAGTCCGCGCCGGGGCTGTGAGCTGGAAAGGGGCCATGCCGATGTCGACGCCGGTTACGGGAACGCTGAACGCAAGGGACGACGAAGCCCGTGCGGAACAGGTTTACCAGCTGGTCCTTGAAGGGATCGTCGCCGGCGAGTACGCGCAAGGAACCCGGCTGCGCGAGCGTGAGCTGTCCGAGCTCTACAACGTCTCACGGATCCCGGTTCGCGAGGCCATCCAGCGGCTGGAGCAGGACGGCTTCGTGGAGACCTTCCCCCGCCGCGGCGCGGTGGTACGCCGGCTGAGCCTCAGCGACGTCAACGACCTGTTCGACGTTCGGCTGTGCCTGGAAACCTTCGCCGCGAGGATGGCTGCCGTTCAGGTCGCGCAGGGCGCGCCGGGTGAGAGCCTGCAGGAACTGCTCGACGCCGGGCGGCAGGCAATCGACGACGGCCGGACCGACGACGTCGTACGGCTGAGTGCCGCGTTCCACGCGGAGATCGTGCGGCTTTCCGCTAACCGCCTGCTGATCGAATCGGTTAAGCCGCTGTTCGGAAGGATGCGCTGGATCTTCGGCCTGGCGCACAACCGCAGCAGCGAACTCCAGCGCGACGAGCACGTGGAACTGTGCAAGGCGATCCTCGGCGGCCACGCCGATCTTGCCTACTCCTTGGCGTACACCCACATCGAACTGGGCCGCGAACCCGTGCTCAGGGGGCTCGCGGGAACGCTGGAACCCTAGAACCCCTTAACCTTGGAACCCCTTAACCTTGGAACCCCTTAACCCCGACGGCCGGGTTGCTTCCCGCAGGCAGCAACCCGGCCGTCGTCATCATCAGTCGTCTGCGTCCGGATAGTCGTCAAGGTCGCTGTACCGCGACTCTTCGGTTTCGACTTCCAAAATCTTCAGCAGCTCGGTATCGGGGTTGAGCATGATCGCCGCCTCGTCCCGCCGGTGGCGCAGCACGGTGTCCAGATAGGACTGCACGGTTTCGGCCAACGGGATGTGGCGGTCCTGCTTCTGGCTCATGTACCAGCGGTGTTCGAGGACTTCGTGGACCACCTCCGCCGGTTCCAGCTTGCCCGCCAGTTCGCGCGGGATGGAGCGCACAATCGGCTCGAAGATCTGGCTCACCCACATGTGGGCGCTGTATTCCTCGTCCATGTCCGGATTGTTGTCCGCGCGGAAGGAGTCCATGTCGTTGAGCAGGCGGCGGGCCTGGTTTTCCTGGGCATCCAGCCCGGTGAGGCGCAGCAGCCGCCTTTGGTGGTGGCCGGCGTCGACCACTTTGGGCTGCAACTGGATGGTCGAACCGTCCGCGGTGGTCTTGATGGCGTACTCCTCGACGTCGAAGCCGAGTTCGTTAAGGCGCCGGATACGGGCCCCGACGCGCCAGCGTTCCCCAAGCTCGAAGGATTCCTTCCCGGTGAGCTCGGCCCAGAGCCTGCGGTAGGAATCCATGATGAGTTCCGAGGTGGCCACGGGGTCCACTTTGTCCTCGATGAGTCCGCCGTCCAGCAGGTCCATCAGCTCACCGGCGATGTTCACGCGGGCGATCTCCAGATCGTACTCGCGCTGCCCGGTGGACAGGTCCGGGTACAGTTCGCCGGTTTCGGCATCCACGAGGTAAGCGGCGAAGGCGCCCGCGTCGCGGCGGAACAGGGTGTTGGAAAGCGAAACGTCGCCCCAGTAGAAGCCGATCAGGTGCAGGCGCACCAGCAGGAGGGCCTGGGCGTCGATCAGGCGAGTCAGGGTGTCCTTGCGGAGCATCTGCGAGAACAGGGCGCGGTACGGCATGGAGAACTTCAGGTGCCGGGTGACGAGCACCGGGTTCAGCGGCTTGCCGTCGGGCGTGGTGCGGCCGGTGATCACGGCGACCGGTTCAACGCAGGGGACGTCCAGCCGGGCGAGTTTGCGGAGCATGTGGTACTCGTGGCGGGCCACGTGCTCGGAGGTTTCCTTGATGGCGATGACCGAGCCGCCCAGGTGGGCGAAACGCACGATGTGCCGGGAGATGCCGCGCGGCAGGGCGGCGAGGTTTTCCGCCGGCCAGTCCTCCAGAGCGATATGC
>Ga0105243_10003130_pt1 | contig 13590 bp, 12 predicted proteins | sample KBSM34metaG_FD_81525 | JGI IMG/M metagenome (GOLD analysis project Ga0105243, IMG submission 81525) | Miscanthus rhizosphere microbial communities from Kellogg Biological Station, Michigan, USA - KBS M3-4 metaG | ecosystem: Host-associated > Plants > Roots > Rhizosphere > Soil | place...
CGACCGCTTCATCAAGGGCGAGTGCCCCAACTGCCACTCGAAGGACCAGTACGGCGACAACTGCGAGGTGTGCGGCGCCGTGTACGCGCCCACCGAGCTGATCAACCCGTACTCGGCGCTGTCGGGCGCCAAGCCCGAGCTGCGCAGCTCGGAGCACTTCTTCTTCAAGCTGTCGGACCCGCGCTGCGAGGCCTACCTGAAGGAATGGACCGCCGCCCCCGGCCACGTGCAGCCCGAGGTGCAGAACAAGATCCGCGAGTGGCTCTACAAGGACGACGAAGGCAAGGGCGGCCTGGGCGACTGGGACATCAGCCGCGACGCGCCCTACTTCGGCATCGAGATTCCCGATGCGCCGGGCAAGTACTTCTACGTGTGGCTCGACGCGCCCGTGGGCTACCTGGCCTCGCTGAAGAACCTGCTGGACAAGCGCTGCATCGAGCTGGGCGGCGACGGCATCTCGTACACCGAGTACATGGCCGACCCCGAGCTGGAGCAGGTGCACTTCATCGGCAAGGACATCATCACCTTCCACACGCTGTTCTGGCCCGCGATGCTGCATTTCAGCGGCCGCAAGGCGCCCAACGCCGTGTACGTGCACGGCCACCTGACGGTGAGCGGCGAGAAGATGAGCAAGAGCCGCGGCACCGGCATCGACCCGCTCAAGTACCTGTCGATCGGCCTGGACCCCGAGTGGCTGCGCTACTACATCGCTGCCAAGCTCAACGGCCGCAACGAGGACATCGACTTCAACCCCGACGACTTCGTGGCGCGCGTCAACAGCGACCTCGTAGGCAAGTACATCAACATCGCCAGCCGCGCGGCCGGCTTCATCGGCAAGCGCTTCGGCGGCCAGCTGGGTGCGGTGTCGGCCGACGGCGAAACGCTGCTGTCCACGCTGCGCGCCGCAGCCACGCAGGTGCAGTCGCTGTACGACGGCCGCGACTACGCCCGCGCACTGCGCGAGGTGATGGCGCTGGCCGACAAGGTGAACGAGTACGTCGACCAGAACAAGCCCTGGGAACTGGCCAAGAAGGAAGGCGCCGAGGCGCGCCTGCACGACGTGTGCACGGTGTGCATCGAGGCCTTCCGCCTGCTCACGCTGTACCTGAAGCCGGTGCTGCCGGCGCTGGCCGTGAACGTCGAGGCCTTCCTGAAGATCGCCCCGCTGGTCTGGGCCGACGCCGCCCAGGCCCTGCCGGCCGGCCACGCCATCGGCGACTACAAGCACCTGATGCAGCGCGCCGACCCCAAGCAGGTCGACAAGCTGTTCGACGTGCCCGAAGCCGCCGCCGCTGCGCCTGTCGCCGCGGAAGCGCAGGAGCTGCCCGGCGGCGAAGCCATCGCGCCGACCATCACCATCGACGACTTCGCGAAGATCGACCTGCGCATCGCAAAGATCGTGGCCTGCGAGAAGGTCGAGGGCTCGACCAAGCTGCTGCGCCTGACGCTCGACGCGGGCGAAGGCAAGACGCGCAACGTGTTCAGCGGCATCGCCTCGGCCTACCAGCCCGAGCAGCTCGTGGGCAAGCTCACGGTGCTGGTCGCCAACCTCGCACCGCGCAAGATGAAGTTCGGCGTCAGCGAAGGCATGGTGCTGGCCGCGAGCCACGGCGACGAAAAGGCCCACCCGGGCATCCACGTGCTCGAGCCCTGGGCGGGCGCGACGCCGGGCATGCGCGTGCGCTGACCCGAAGACGCAAAGAAGAACTAGCCGAACTTGTTGTTCAACACGAGGTCGGCAAACACCTTGCCGCCCACCGAGATGTGGTCGCGCATCGCCTCCGCGGCGTTGTCCGCGTGACCTTTCAGAATCCACTCGACCACCCGTTCGTGCTCCCGCTGTGAAGCGGCGAGCCGGCCGGGCTTCTCGAACATCCGCCCACGGTAGGCCGCGATGCGCAGCCGCACGGTCTGCGCCTGCTCCACGATGAAGGGGTTGCCGCTGGCGCGGTAGATCACGTCGTGCAGCGCGGCGTTGGCCTGCTGGTAGGCCTCGGCGTCGTCCGCCTGCGCCTGCGCGGCGGTGCCGGCCAGGGCGCGCAGCAGCTCCTCGCGCAGCGCCGGGCCGATGCGCAGCGCGGCCAGCCGCGCCAGCACGCCTTCGAGCTCGCCGAGCGCTTCCATCATCGCCACCAGTTCGTTCGCCCGCAGCTGGCGCACGTAGATGCCGGTGCGCGGAACGATGTCGACCAGCCCGCGCGCACTGAGCAGCAGCAGCGCCTCGCGCACCGGCGTGCGCGAGGTGTTGAAGCTCAGGGCCAGGGCCTTTTCGTCGATGGCCATGCCGGGCGACAGCACGCCGCCCAGGATGTCTTGTTCGAGCCGGGCGCGGATGCGGTCCTGCAGGCTGTGGGTGTCGAGGGTTTTCGCGGGTTGCATGGCGATCTGGATATTAGCTAACCTTGAAGATATATCAATTCATCTGTTTGGTACATCAATGTCTCCCACCCTCGCGATCGACGGCCACGTGGCCTATCTGACGCTGCACCGTCCCCAGGCCGCCAACAAGCTCACGCCGGACGATCTTCCCGTGCTGATCCAGCATGTGGACACAGTGAACCGCACGCCCGAGGTGCTGGTGCTGGTCCTGCGCGCCGAGGGCAAGTACTTCTGCAGCGGATTTGATATATCAGAAGTGGCCACCCAGAGCCAGACCGAGGGCCGCAGCTTCGGCGAGATGGTCGATGTGTTCGAAAACTGCCGCGCCGTCACCATCGCGGCGGTGCACGGCGGCGTCTACGGCGGCGCGACCGACCTCGTGCTGGCCTGCGACTTCCGCGTAGGCGCCCGCAGCGCCGAGATGTTCATGCCGGCCGCCCGGCTCGGCCTGCACTACTACCAGAGCGGCATGGAACGCTACGTGTCGCGGCTGGGGTTGGACACGGCCAAGCGCCTCTTTCTCACCGCCGAGAAGCTCGACGGCGCCGCCATGCGCGACTGCGGCTTTCTCACGCAGCTGGTCGACGACGCCGCCGCGCTCGACACCGAGGTGCAGCGCCTGCGCACCGTGCTCGCCGGCATGGCGCCGCTGGCGCTGCTGGGCATGAAGAAGCACCTGAACCAGATCGCGCGCGGCACCGCCGACGCCGCCGCGATCTCGCGCGAGGTGCAGCGCACCGTCGCCTCCGAAGACCTCGCCGAGGGCGGCCGGGCCTGGCGCGAGAAGCGCACGCCGGTGTTCCAGGGCCGCTGAGCGCGCCCGCCCCTTCCCCACACAAGACCCAGGAGACAACCCATGAAGCAAGAACTGCGAGCCCTCTCGTTCGCCGCCGCCGCGCTGCTGGCCTCGGCCGGCGCACTGGCCGACACCTACCCCTCGCGCCCGATCACGCTGCTGGCGGGCTTCCCCGCCGGCGGCGGCGCCGACACCGTGGCGCGCATCGTCGGCGACAAGCTGGGCAAGCTGCTCGGCCAGCCGATCGTCATCGACAACAAGCCGGGCGCCGGCACCACCATCGCGTCCGACCAGGTCGCGCGCGCCGCGCCCGACGGCTACACGCTGCTGCTGGGCAGCGCCAACCTCTACGGCAGCGACAAGCTGCTCTACAAGAGCGTGAAGTACGACGGCGCCAGGAGCTTCGTGCCGATCTCGCGCTGGAGCTCCGCACCGATGCTGCTCGCGGTGAACAAGGACGTGAGCGCAAAGACCGTGCAGGCGCTGATCGCCGAGGCGCGGCAGAACCCCGGCAAGCTGGCGTACTCGTCGTCGGGCGCGGGCGTGGTGACGCACCTGGCGGGCCTGTCGTTCGAGAAGGCGGCCGGCGTGCAGATGCTGCACGTGCCGTACAAGGGCGGCGCGCCGTCGATCCAGGCCGTGGCGGCGGGCGACGTGCAGCTCACCTTCGGCACGCCGCCCTCGGTGCTGCCGATGGCGCAGGGCCAGAAGCTGCGCGTGCTGGCCGTCACCTCGGGCCAGCGCTCGCCGCTCTTTCCCGACGTGCCCAGCGTGGCCGAGGCCGGCGTGAAGGGCTACGACTACACCTTCTGGTTCGGCCTCTTCGGCCCGGCCGGCCTGCCGCCGGAGGTGGCGCAGAAGCTGTTCGACGCCAGCGTGGCGGCGCTGAACGACCCCGAGGTCAAGGCGCGGATGGAGAAGTCGGGCAACGAGTCGGCGCCCTCGAAGTCGCTGGCCGAATTCCGTGCCTGGGCTTTGGCCGAAGGCGCGAAGTCGAAGGAACTCACCGAGCGCTCGGGCGCGAGCGTCGAATGACCGCGCACGCACCCAAGGCAGGCCCGCTGCAGGGCTTCACCGTCATCGACCTCACGCGCGTGCTCGCGGGCCCGTACTGCACGCTGTTGCTCGCCGACCTGGGCGCGCGCGTCATCAAGGTGGAACAACCCGGCCTGGGCGACGACGCGCGGCAGATCGGCCCTTTTGTCGAGGGCGACTCGGCCTACTTCATGTCGGTCAACCGCAACAAGGAGTCGATCGCGCTCGACCTGAAGGCGCCAGCCGACCGCGCGGTCTTCGAGCAGCTGCTGGCCACGGCCGACGTGCTGGTCGAGAACTTCCGGCCCGGCACGATGGAAAAGCTGGGCTACGACTGGCCGACGCTGCATGCGCGCTTTCCGAAACTCGTGTTCACCTCGGTCTCGGGCTTCGGCCAGACCGGGCCGTACAGCAGGCGCCCCGCCTACGACATGGTGGTGCAGGCGATGGGCGGCATCATGAGCCTCACCGGCCACCCGGGCGCACCGCCGACGCGCGTGGGCGTGTCGATCGGCGACCTGGGCGCCGGGCTGTACGCGGCCGTCGGCACGCAGGCCGCGCTGCTGCAGCGCGGGCGTACGGGCGTGGGGGATCGGGTCGACGTGGCCATGCTCGACTGCCAGGTTGCGCTGCTCGAGAACGCGATCTCGCGCATGGAGGCCGAGGGCCGCGCGCCGGGGCCGATCGGCTCGCGGCACCCGTCGATCACGCCCTTCGACGTGTTCCGCGCGGCCGACGGCTGGTTCGTGATCGCGGCGGGCAACGACGCGCTGTTCCAGCGCCTGTGCACCGCGCTCGAGCTGCCCGCGCTCGCCGGGGACGCGCGCTTTGCCACCAACCCGGCGCGCTGCCAGCACCACGAGGCGCTCAAGCAACTGCTCGAAGAGCGCCTGTCGACCGCGCCCTGCGCGCACTGGCAGGCGCTGCTGATGCAGCACAACATTCCCACCGGCGACTACAACGACGTGGCGGCGGTGGTGAACGACCCGCAGGTGCAGGCGCGCGAGATGCTGGTGCAGGTGCGCACGCAGGGCGGCCAGCCGCTCACGGTGGCAGGCAACCCGGTGCACGTCGGCGGGCTGCGCACGCAGGTGCGGCGGCAACCGCCACGGCTGGACCAGGACCGCGAGGCGATCCTGGCGTCACTCGCCCGGTCCAGCGCTGCGGGTGCAGAATCCGCCCATGCAACGCAGTGACCGCCTCCGCCCCTTCGTCCTTTCCGCACTCGGCCTCGCGGGTGCGCTGCTGCTGAGCGGCTGCGCGGTGGTCAGCGTCGCGAGCACCGCCGTGAGCGTGGGCGCCGGCGCGGTCGGCCTCGCGGCCGATGCCGCCATCGGCACCGCGCGCATCACCGGCAAGGTGGTGGGCGCGACGGCCGACGCGGTGATTCCCGACAGCAAGGACTGACGGCCGCTCAGCGCGGCAGGCCCAGCGCCGCGAGGTGCGCGGGCGTGTGCTGTGCCTTTTCCTTGCGCACGAAGGCCGAGCGCAGCGCCGCGTGCGGCTCGGCGGGATCGAAGAAATTGCGCCGCATGTGCGCCAACTCCTCGTCGCGATACGCCTGCAGCGGCTTGGCCGCCTCGTCGCGCACACGCGCCGCCTGCTTGTCCGCCAGGCGCGCGGCCAGGTCCGGCGATGCCGCCAGTTGCGCGGCCAGCCGGCCGACCTCGTCACCCAGTTCTTCCGGCGCGGCCTGCAGCACGCGCTGCGCCAGGCCCAGCGCCACCGCGCGCTTCGCGCTCACCGGCAGCGCCGACTGCGTGAGCCGCGCGGCCTCGTCGGCGCCCACACGGCGCGGCAGGCTGTAGGTCCAGTATTCGGAACCGTGCAGGCCCATGAGCTTGTAGTGCGGGTTGAGCACCACGCCGTCGCGGCACCACACCTCGTCGGCCGCGAGCGCGAGCATCACGCCGCCCGCCGCGGCATTGCCGCCCAGCGCGGCCACGGTGAGGCGGTCGGTGGTCGTGAGCACGGCCTCGACCAGGTCGTTCATGGCGTGGATGTTGGCCCACGACTCCTCGGCCGGATCGGCCGCCGCCTCGATCACGTTCAGTTGGATGCCGTTGGAGAAGAAGTCGCGCAGCCCGCCGAGCACCAGCACCGAGGTCGGCCGGGTGCAGGCGAAGCGGTAGGCAGCGAGCAGGCGCCGGCATTGCGCGGTGCTCATGGCCCCGCCCGCGAACGAGAAGTTCAGCACGCCGACCGGCCCGTGCTCGCGGTAGCGGATGTCGGTCCAGGTGCGACGGCCGGCGGGCAACTCAAGCGGCGCGGCCACCTCGGGCAGGCCGGCAGGCAATCGCGCGCCCAGCGCCTCGACGGCCGGCAGCTTGTAGCTCGGCAGGCCGGAACCCGGCTCGCGCCAGGGCCGCAGCTGCGTGAGCCAGACCGCACCGTCGACGGTGGCGCGGCAGACGGCGCCGGCGCGGGTGGCGATCAGTTCGCCGGGCGTGCCGCGCAACTCGTCCTCGGCATGGCCGCCGTGCAGGTACCACGGCGCGCCCAGCAGCTCGTCGAGCACGCCGGGCTGCGAATCGGCCGCGCGCAGCTGCCGCAGCACCGATTCGGTGGTCTGCGTGGCCCAGTCGATGCGGCGCTCGGCCTGCTTCATGAAGGGCCGCCAGCCGGCGGCGAGGTCGGCCGCCCTCTGCCGCTTCGGCTTGTAGGTGCCCGAGGCGAAACGCTCGACGGCCAGCAGCACGGCGTCGACGGCGGCATCGGCCACCTCGCCGCGGTACAGGTCGCTCTTGCCGGCCTGCGGCGGCACCTTCAGCGGCGACCAGGCCCAGACATCGCCCGCGTCCATCTCGGCCACGGCCTCGAGCACGGTGACGCCCCAGCTGTCGACGCCGCCCTGCAGCGTCCGGTCGAGCGAGGACGGGCCGCGGTCGCCGGGCGGGCCCGGGTGCACGATGAGGCAGGTGTGGGCGCGCCAGACGTCCTCGGGGATCGCGGTGGTCAGCATCGGCGCGATGACGAGCGCGGGCGCGTGCTGGCGCACCGCTTCGCGCAAGGCCTCGTCGTCGCCGAGCGCCAGCACGATGCCTGCGGTGTGGCCCCGGTCCTGGAGCTCGGCCAGCACGCGCTGCGTGAGGCTGTTGAACGCGCTCGCGACGAGCAGGATGTGCATGGCGACCTCATTGACGTTTGTTTCAAAACGTCAAAAATGTATCTTTCAACCTCGTCGCCGATAAGCTGACTGAAAGTACTCACCGCCGGGAAATCGCCGGGCCGCCGCGACGGCCGGGCCACAATGACCGCACATGTCGTCGCCGCTGAACCTCACCCGCTTTCGCCCCCGCCTGCTGGACACGATGGCCGGCTACGACCGGGGGCGGTTCCTGGGAGACCTCGGCGCGGGCGCCACGGTGGGCATCGTGGCGCTGCCGCTGGCCATGGCCTTCGCCATCGCCTCGGGGCTCAAGCCCGAGGCCGGCATCTGGACGGCGATCATCGCGGGCTTCCTGATCTCGCTGCTGGGCGGCTCGGCCGTGCAGATCGGCGGCCCGGCGGGCGCGTTCATCGTGATCGTCTACGGCATCGTCGAGCGCTACGGCGTGGCCAACCTGCTGATCGCCACCGCCTGCGCGGGCGTGCTGCTGTTCATGGCGGGGCTGTTCGGGCTCGGGCGGCTGGTGCGCTTCGTGCCGCTGTCGATCGTGGTGGGCTTCACCAACGGCATCGCGGTGCTGATCCTGCTGTCGCAGCTGAAAGACCTCCTGGGCCTCACGGTGGAGCGCATGCCGGCCGACGTGTTCTCGCAGCTGCACGCGATGGCGCTGCGGCTGGACACCTTCAACCCGCACGCCTTCGCGCTCGGGCTGGCCTGCGTGCTCGGGCTGTTGGCGTGGTCGCGGCTGTTTCGCGGCGACTCGGCGCTGGCGCGTGCGGTGCAGCGCGTGGGCGGACGCTGGGTGCAGACGCGCCCGGTGCAGATCGTCGGGCGCATCCCGGGGCCGATCGTCGCGCTGGTGTCGCTCACGCTGGTGTCGTGGGGCTTCGCGCTGCCGGTGGAGACCATCGGCACGCGCTTCGGCGGCATTCCCGAGGGCGTGCCGGCCTTCGCGCTGCCCGATTTCTCGTGGGAGACCGTCAAGCAGCTGGTGACGCCGACGCTGACCATCGCGCTGCTCGGCGCCATCGAGTCGCTGCTGTGCGCGCGCGTGGCCGACCAGGTCAGCGGCCAGCCGCGCCACGACCCCAACCAGGAGCTGATGGCGCAGGGCATCGCCAACCTGGTCACGCCCTTCTTCGGCGGCATGCCGGCCACGGGCACCATCGCGCGCACCGTGACCAACATCCGCTCCGGCGGCAGCTCGCCCATTGCAGGCATCGTGCATGCGGTCACGCTGCTGGTCGTGGTGCTGCTGGCGGCGCCGCTGGCGCGCCATGTGCCGCTCGCGGTGCTGGCGGGCATCCTGATGTTCGTCGGGCTGAACATGGGCGAATGGCGCGAGTTCACGCCCGGCCAGCTGCGCCACTTCAGCCGCCACTACCGCCTGCTGATGCTCGGCACCTTCTTCCTCACGGTGGTGTTCGACCTCACGGTGGCGGTGCAGGTGGGCATCGTGCTGGCGTGTGCGCTCTTCATCCGGCGCATGAGCGGGCTGTTCAGCGTCGAGCTGGTGACGCTGCAACCGCCGGTGCTCACCTACCGCCTGTACGGCGCCATGTTCTTCGGCGCGGCGGCCAAGCTCGACGAAGCGGTGAACGCCGCGGAGCGCGCGCCGCGCGGCATGACGCTGGTGCTCGACGCCACGCACCTGATCTACATCGATGCCACCGGCGTCGATGCGCTGCGGCAGTTGCACCGGGCGGTGCTGGCGCGCGACGGATTGCTGCGCATCGAGTCGCTGCAGCCGCAGCCGCTCGAGGTGCTGGAGCGCTCGGGCTTCGCCGAGGAGCTGACATCGGGCCGGCCCGCAACGACCTCCTAGGCGGGACTCGTCAGGCCTGCGCGGCCTCGCCGCACACCAGCCGCGCCATCTGCACCTTGCTCGTGACGCCGAGCTTGGCGTACACCTGCCGCAGGTGGTGGCGCACCGTCGCCGGGGAACTGTCAAGCCTGCGGGCCACCATCTTGTAGCTGTGCCCCTCGCCGAACAGGCGGGCCACCTCAGCCTCGCGACGGCTCAGCACCGCCAGGGCCGAGACGCCGGGCGCCGGCGTCTCCCGCAGCCGCAGCGCCTGCGCCGAGACCAGGTGAGGCATCAGCAACTCCAGCAGCGCGTGCTCGCGCGCGCCGAAGCTCGCGGCTTCGCGGCCGTACAGCGACAGGTGCGTCCACCACGGCGAATCGGGCGCATGCAGCATCACGCTGAGCACGCGGTCGAGGCGATGCTCCGAAGCGAAGGCGCGCAGCGAGCCCACCGGCGGCAGCTCGTGCGACGCCATCGCCATGCCATGGCCCGGTCGTGCCATCACCGCGGCCACCATCGGATCGAGGTGGCGCACACGGCACCAGTCGGCCACGAAATCCGGCGCCAGCCCGCGCGTGTGGCCGTCTCGCGGCTCGAGCCGTCCGGCGGCGAACACCGAGCGGCCGAACCAGGCGGCATCGAACGCAATGTGGCCGGCCAGCCAGTCCAGCAGCCCGCCGGCGGCCGATGCCTCGGGCGCGGCGGCCCGCGGATACAGATCGAGCAGCAGCGCGCCGAGCTGTGCGGCCGGAATGCACGACCCCGAAGAAGAACTGCTGTGCGCCATGCGGCGCGATCTTAGGGGCCGCCCGCTCGCGGGGGGTTGCGGAGATTCCCGCATCGTTCATCTGAACGACTGCCGTTGCCGGACACCCCACCCTACGCTGCACGGCGTTCCCACATCACACACGAACAGGACACCGTTGCCATGAACCTCGCCGACTACAGCCGCCTCGACGCCACCGGGCTGGCCGAATGCATCCGCCGCAAGGACATCAGCGCCGCCGAAGCGCAGCAGTGCGCGCGCCAGGCGGCGACCGCGCTCAACCCGCGCATCAACGCCATGGCCGAGCTTTTCGACGCCCCTCTGTCGCACGACGCGCAGGGTCCGCTGGGCGGCGTGCCCTTCCTCATCAAGGACCTGGTGCTGCAGGCCGAGGGCGTGCGCTGCCAGGCCGGCAGCCGGCTGTTCGGCGACGGGCTGCCGGCTGCCGCAGACAGCGCGTTGATGGCGCGCTTTCGCCGCGCCGGCCTGGCCACGCTGGGGCGCACCTGGACCCCGGAACTCGGCTTCAACGCCACCACCGAGAGCGCCCTCGGCGGCGCGACGCGCAACCCGTGGAACCTGGCGCACAGCGCGGGCGGCTCCAGCGGGGGCTCGGCCGCGGCGGTGGTCGCCGGCATCGTGCCCATGGCGCACGCCAACGACGGCGGCGGTTCGATCCGCGTGCCCGCCGCCGCCTGTGGCCTGATCGGACTGAAGTCCAGCCGCGGCCGCATCAGCGCCGGCCCGGGCTACGGCCAGCCGCTGATGGGCCTGGGCATGGAGGGCGTGGTCTGCCGCACCGTGCGCGACGCCGCCGCCGCGCTCGACCTCATGCACGGCCCCGAGCTGGGCGATCCGTTCCTGATGGCCGCGCCCGCGCAGCCCTACGCGCAGGCCATCCGGTCGGCGCCGCGCCGGCAGCGCATCGCGGTGAGCACGCAGTTCCCGGGCACGCAGCCGGCGGCGCAACCCTGCGCCGACGCGGTGGAGGCGACGGCGCGCACGCTCGCCGGTCTCGGGCATGTCGTGGAATGGGCGACGCCGTCGTATGCGCACGAGGCCTTCTTCTCGGCCACGCGCACCTTCTGGTCGTCGTTGCTGGCGGCCGGCGTGGCGGGCGTGGCGCAGGCGCTGCAGATGCCGCTGGAGAAGGCGCTGGGCCAGGTGCAGGCCTGCACCCGCGCCACCGCCGAGCACGGGCTGCGCCTGAGCGCGCTCGACCTGGAACTGGCGCTCGCGCAGATGAATGCGGTCTCGCGCGAGGTGGCGCCCTTCTTCGCGCAGCACGACATCCTGCTCACGCCGACGATGCGCACCCCACCCGTGGCGCTGGGCTACCTCGACCAGGACGACCCCGCGCGCGATGCGCAGGGTTACTTCGATCACCTGTTCGACTACGCGACCTTCACGCCGCTGGCCAACCTCACCGGCCAGCCGGCGGTCTCGCTGCCCCTGGGGATGGCCGGCGACCTTCCGATCGGCGTGCAATGCATGGCGCCCATGGGCGACGAGGCCACGCTGCTGCAGCTCGCCGCGCAGCTCGAGCAGGCCATGCCCTGGGCCGCGCGGCGCCCGGCGCTGCACGCGGCGGCGCTGTAGGCAGCGCGCTCAGGGCGCCTCGGTGCCCCGATCAGGCGACGACCCGCTGCGCACCACGCGCTGGTCGTCGTTCAGCGTGGCGATGAAGACCATCGACGAATTCGGCGGCTGCACCCAGCGCCATTCCCATTCGGTCTCGCGCTTGAGCGCATAGGGCGTGACCTTGGCCGGCTTGCCCAGCAGCTTGCGCAGGTCTTCCATCATCATGCCGGGCTGCACCTTGGCGAAGTTCTCGGGTGTGAGCACCTGGCGCAGCGCGCTCATCTTGCCGTCGGCGCCGATGGTGATCATGTAGTTCTTCTGGCCCTGCGGCTGGCGGTTGAACTCCAGCACGCGGCCGTTGGGCACGTCCCAGATGTTCTCGGGTTCGCCGAAACGCGCGCGCACGTCGGCCTCGGTCGAGACGCCCTCTTCGAGCTCGCTGATGCGCTGCGGATCGCAGCCCGCGAGCCCGATCAGCGCCGCCAGCAGTCCTGCCACGAGGCCGATCCGGCCCTTCTGAAATCGTTGCATGCCGTCCCCGGTAAAATTCGAGCGATAAAGGTCCAGTCTATGTCCATCTTCCGCCGCCCCCACTACACCTCCGAGATCACGAACTTCATCGAGGAGATGAAGCAAAAGAAGCCGACGCTCGAGGCCGAACAGCGCGCCGGCCGCGCCCTGCTCTGGGACAAGCACCTCGACCGCAGCCTGCTCGAGGAGTACAGCGAAGCGCGCGTGCCGATGCAGCCGTACGTCTACCAGACCCAACCCAAGTGAATGGTGCCCACCCGGCATCCCGCCGCCCAGCCTGCGCGCACAGCTATTAAGTTGATAGCAACCGCCTCATGAGCGCAGACGAGGACAACGGCACGATCGTGGCCAGCATGCCCGAGGTCGTCGACCAGGTCGCCCTGGCCCGGCTCTACGGCGAGCCGCTGTTCGCGATGCCGAAGGACCTGTACATCCCGCCCGAGGCGCTGCAGGTCTTTCTTGAGGCCTTCGAGGGCCCGCTCGACCTGTTGCTGTACCTGATCCGCAAGCAGAACTTCAACATCCTCGACATCCCGATGGCGGGCCTGACGCGGCAGTACCTGAGCTACGTCGACGAGATCCGCCAGACCAACCTCGAACTCGCGGCCGAGTACCTGCTGATGGCCGCGATGCTGATCGAGATCAAGTCGCGCATGCTGCTGCCGCCCAAGAAGGTGGCCGACGGCGAAGAGGCCGAAGACCCGCGCGCCGAGCTGGTTCGCCGGCTCATGGAGTACGAGCAGACCAAGCTGCAGGCCGCCGCCATCAGCGCGCTGCCGACCTACGGGCGCGACTTCTGGAAGGCCCAGGTCTACATCGAGCAGTCGATCAAGCCGCGCTTTCCCGACGTCGACGTGGTCGAGCTGCGCGATGCCTGGGCCGACATCATGAAGCGCGCCAAGCTCGTGCAGCACCACAAGATCTCGCGCGAAGAACTCAACGTGCGCGAGCACATGAGCATCGTGCTGCGCCACCTGCAGGGCCAGCGTTTCGTGGAGTTCGAAAAGCTCTTCGACGTCTCGCGCGGCGTGCCGGTGCTGATCGTCACCTTCATCGCGATGCTCGAGCTCGCGAAGGAGACGCTGATCGACATCACGCAGGCCGAAGCCTTCGCCCCCATCTACGTCCGACTGGCCTACTCGCCGGCCTGACCCAACCGGTTCCCACGCCTGTGACTTCCGCCGTTCGCGACTTCGACGTCCTCATTGTCGGCAGCGGCCTCGCAGGCCTCTCCGCCGCGCTGCACCTGGCCCCCACGCACCGCGTGGCCGTGCTCACCAAGCGCGCGCTGAACGACGGCTCCAGCGCTTGGGCGCAGGGCGGCATCGCGGCCGTGCTGGCGGCGGGCGACAGCTTCGACGCTCACGTGGAAGACACGCTGGTCGCCGGCGCCGGCCTGTGCGACCCCGAGGCCACGCGCTTCGTGGTCGAAGGCGCGCCGCAGGCCATCGGCTGGCTGCGCGAACTCGGCGTGCCCTTCTCGGAAGAAGGCGGCGACCTGCACCTGACGCGCGAAGGCGGCCACAGCCAGCGCCGCATCGTGCACGTGACCGACGCCACCGGCGCGGCCGTGCAGCAAGTGCTGA
>Ga0105243_10003135_pt1 | contig 13576 bp, 11 predicted proteins | sample KBSM34metaG_FD_81525 | JGI IMG/M metagenome (GOLD analysis project Ga0105243, IMG submission 81525) | Miscanthus rhizosphere microbial communities from Kellogg Biological Station, Michigan, USA - KBS M3-4 metaG | ecosystem: Host-associated > Plants > Roots > Rhizosphere > Soil | place...
CGGCCTGGATCTCCGTTGCCTGTGACCAGATCGCCTGCCAGCGGCCGTCTCTGAGCTCGTAGCTGTCGGTGTGCCAGTAGCTCGTCCGCGGAACCCGGTACCCGCCGAAGATGACCTCGAGCGTCGCTCGATAGCGGAGGATCGCCGCGTCTCCGAGTAGTCGAACCTCGATCTCGCCGGGTTCCCATAGCAGGTAGTCGATCTGGCCGGCGGCGATCGCGCCCAGGTATTCGTCTCGGGTCAGCGCGGCGCCGACGGGCGTGATGAGTTGGAAGTCGGTGCCGTGCATCGTCTGCGCGGACTCGATGTCGGCAGCGACGAGCGCGCGCAGGCGTGCGATCTCGGTACTGCGGATGACGTCGAATGTCGAACTCGTATCTGCTCCCATGTTTGGACACTCTGACACTATTTGTTTACTTAGACAACTGGACGATAGAAGTCCAATCTGTCAGGCTTTCGTTCGTGGCTGACGACGAAAAGACCGAGCGGATCCTCGACGCTTCCCTCGCGGTCTTCTGTCAGTACGGTTTCGGCAAGACGACCATGCAGGACATCGCGCATGCGGCCGGGATCTCCCGCGCGGCGCTCTATCTCCACTTCAAGAGCAAGGAAGACCTCTTCCTGGCCGGATCCGAGCGCGCCCACCTCCAGGTCAGGGGCGAGGTCGACGCTGCCCTGGCGGCCGATGGCGACGTCATCGACCGGATCGACGCGGCGCTGACCGCTTACCTCGGCGGGCTCATGGAGGAGATCAGCACCAGCGTGCACGGCGCGGAGCTCTTCGGCGTGGGTCTCGCCCTCACCGGCGAGATCAGCCGAAACACCCAGACCTGGCTCATCCAGCGGCTGAGCGAGGTCCTCGACGCCGCCGCCGCAGCGGGGGAGATCGACCTCTCCGCCGTCGACGCGACTCCCGACGAACTGGCCGCCCTGATCCTTGGGGCCGTGAACGGCATCAAGGACACGCAGGGTGGCGGTGCGGCGCTGCGGGCCGGCACCTCGCTGGTGATGCGTGTGCTGCGGGCGGCGCTCATCCGCTGATTCGCACAGCTCGACGGAAGAGACCGGACGGAAGAGACCATTTGGAACGTTTCGGATGGACGGCCGTCTAACATCGATCGGCGTGACCGTTAGCGCCGTAGACGAACGACCGCAGCCCAGCCGACCGGACCCGGCAGGGGTGGCCCGCGGGGAGGTCGGTCGGGTTCGCCTCGTCGCGGTGGTGTCGTCCGTCCTCGCGATCCTGGCCGCGCTGTCGGTGCCGTTCCTCCCGGTGCAGCAGGAAAGCGCGAGTCTGTCCTGGCCGCAAGCTGACTCGATCACCAGCGTCGACGCTCCGCTGGTGTCGTACGCACCCCTCGAATTCGACGCGACCATCCCCGCCGCCGCGGCGGCGCAGCTGTCCGACACCGGCGGCGTCGTGGTCTCGACCGCCCCGGTCGGGGCGGCGGACGCGGCCCGCTATGGCGTTGTCGCCCGGGTCAGCCCGGGGGCCGACGGCGGGCCCGCGCGGTTCGAGATCGTCCAGCGCGACCACACCCTGCTGTCGATCCCGGTCGACGAGCTCGACGGGCGTTCGGTCACCGTCACATCGAACTCGGAGCGGACCACCACAGCGCTCGAGGGCAGCGACCCGACCACCCTCGCGGGCGACTTCCGGCCGCAGATGGTCGGTGTGTTCAGTGAACTCCGGGGTGCCGTTCCCACGGGTCTGGCGGTGCACGCGGACCTCGATACCCGGTTCACCTCGACGCCCTCGGCGATCAAGCTCGTCGCGATGATCGTCGCGGCTCTCGCGACCGCCGTCGCCCTCGTCGGCCTGCACCGCATCGACGGCCTCGACGGTCGCCGGGCCCGCCGGTTCCTGCCCGCGCGCTGGTGGAGGTTCCGCCCGATCGACGCGGTGGTGATCGGAACGCTGCTGCTGTGGCATTTCATCGGCGCCACCACCTCCGACGACGGCTACCAGTTCACGATGGCCAGGACGTCGCTCGATTCGGGCTACATGGCCAACTACTTCCGCTGGTTCGGTGTCCCAGAGACGCCGTTCGGCACCCCGTACTACGACCTGCTCGCGCTGCTGACGAAGGTGTCCACGGCCAGCCCGTGGGTCCGGCTCCCTGCCCTGATCGCGGGGATCGTGTGCTGGCTGGTGATCAGCCGCGAGGTGGCCCCGCGCCTCGGTGCCGCGGTCCGCAACAACCGGGTGGCGTTGTGGACCGGCGGACTGGTGTTCCTCGCGTTCTGGCTGCCCTACAACAACGGCCTGCGGCCCGAGCCGATCGTCGCCACCGGTGTGCTGCTGACCTGGTGCTCGGTCGAACGCGCCATCGCGACAAGGCGCCTGCTCCCCGCCGCCGTCGCCGTGCTGGTCGGCGCGCTCACGGTGACCGTCGGGCCCTCCGGGATCATCTGCTTCGGCGCGCTGATCGCAGGCGCCCGGCCGGTGCTGGCGATCGTCGCCGCGCGCGCCAAGACCGTCGGCTACCTCGCCGTACTGGGCCCGATCGTCGCGGCGGGCCTGGTCATCCTGGTCGCCATGTTCGCGGACCAGACCCTCGCCGGTGCCCTCGAGATGCAGCGCGTGCACGCGATCCCGCCGACCAACGCGTGGTTCGAGGAGTACAAGCGGTACGACTGGCTGTTCATGATCAACGCCGACGGGTCCCTGGCCCGACGGTTCGGGGTGTTCGTGATGGTGCTCTCGATCGTGGCGAGCCTCGTGGTGATGCTGCGCCGCGGCGGGCGGATCCCGGGAACCGCGGCGGGCCCGTCCCGCCGGATCATCGGCATCACGATCGCCGCGATGGTGCTGATGATGTTCACGCCAACGAAGTGGACGCACCATTTCGGGATCTACGCCGGCCTGGCCGGTTCGCTCGCCGTGCTGACCGCCGTCGCCGTCGGCCCGCTGGTGTTGAGGTCGCGGCGCAACCGGGCACTGTTCGCGGCCGCGGTGCTGTTCGTCCTCGCGCTCGCCTTCACCAGCAGCAACAGCTGGTGGTACATCTCGGCCTGGGGCGTCCCTTTCTGGGACAAGCCGGTGATGATCGCCGGGTTCGGCGCGGGCACCATCCTGCTTGCCGCCACGGTGGTGATGCTGCTCGTGGCGGCCTGGTGCTTCGTCCGGGAACCACACGAGGACCGGTCGGCGTCTCCCCGCAGGCCGTGGTCGATTCCCCCGCTGACGGTCGCGGCCGGGGCCATGGTCGTGTTCTTCGTGCTCTCGATGACCAAGGGCGCGATCGCCCAGTACCCGTCCTTCTCTGTCGCAAAATCCAACATCGGTGCCCTCGCCGGACACGCCTGTGGCCTGGCCGAGGACGTACTGGTCGAGACCGACACCAACGCCTCCATGCTGCAACCGCTCACCACCACACCGGTGAACGCGTTCGCAGCGCAGAGCGCCGGATTCACCCCGAACGGGGTGGCCGGCGACCTGACCTCCGACGAGAAGGCCGCCTCCGAGGGCATGGCCACCTCCCTCGACAACGAGGACTCCAAGTCCAGCAACGCCGCCGGCACCGCAGGCGGACAGGGCGCCTCCGGCATCAACGGCAGTTCCGTCGCGCTGCCCTTCGGTCTGGACCCGGCCCGGACGCCGGTCCTCGGCAGCTACGGGGCGAAGGGCCCGGCGTCGCTGACCTCGGACTGGTACGCCCTGCCCACCGAGGGTGACCTCGTCTCGATGTCCGTCGCGGGCCGGGTGTACTCGGTGAACTCGGACGGGATCGAGACCCCGGGTGCCCGCGTCGACCTCGACTACGGCGTGCGCGGGGCGGACGGGACCGTCCAGCAGCTGGGCAGTGCGCTGCCCATCGACAGCGGCCCGGCCCCCTCGTGGCGCAACCTCAGGGTGCCGCTCGACCAACTCCCGGCCGAGGCGAATGCCGTCCGGATCGTCGTCGGCGACAGCGACACCGACCCCGATCAGTGGGTCGCCGTCACGCCGCCGCGGGTCCCGCAGACCCAGACCCTCGACGCCCTGCTCGGGTCGACCACACCCACCATGATCGACTGGGAAGTGGCACTGCAGTTCCCGTGCCAGCAGCCGTTCAACCATCGCCTCGGCGTCGCCGAGATCCCTGAATACCGCATCCTCGGGGACCGCCCCGGCGCGGTGATGACGAGCCTGTGGCAGGACCACTTCGGCGGCGGCCCCCTGGGGTGGATCGACCTGACCGCCACCGGCCGCACCCTGCCGACCTACCTGAAGGACGACTGGAGCCAGGACTGGGGCAGCCTGGAGAAGTACACCCGCCGCGACGCGAATTCCGTACCGGCACAACTCGACACCGCGACGGTGCCGCGCTCGGGCACGTGGACTCCGGGGCCGATCAACATCGCCTGGTGACACGGCCGGGGTTCGATTCCCGCCTTCGCTCGACCGTCGGGGCCGGCCATCACTGGTCGGCCCCGACGCGTATGTGCACCAGCAGTGCGGCGAGTGGGTACCTCGCTCACTGCGGCAGTGACAGCATCGACAGATGCGTTAGTGGCTGCTAACGTATTTCTTGTGACTGACCCGTTGACTGCCGCTGCCGAGCCGAACCGGCGACGCATCCTGCAGTTGCTGGCGGGGCACCCGAGGACCGTCAGCGAGGTCGCTGCCGAGTTCCCGGTGACCCGGTCGGCGATCTCCCAGCACCTCCTGGTGTTGGCCGACGCCGGGCTGGTCGAGGCCGAGAAGGTCGGCCGACAACGGATCTACCGAGTCCTGCCGAGTGGGCTGCTCAAGCTGCAGGCCGAGATCGACAAGTTCTGGACCGACGAACTCGACCAACTGGTCGCCGACGCACACACCCTGAGGAGCAAGTCATGAGCTACACGAAGACAGCGGTCCTGCCGGTCAGCCCTGACGAGGCGTTCGCACTGATCACCGAGCCGGAGCGGTTGCGCCGCTGGCTGACCGTCTCAGCGGTGGTCGATCTGCGCGCGGGCGGCTCCTATCGGTGGACGGTCACCCCGGGTCACATCGCGGCGGGCACCTTCCGTGAGGTCGATCCCGGCCGCCGGATCGTGTTCGGGTGGGGCTGGGACGGCAATGCCGACCTGCCATACGACGCGTCCACGGTGACCGTGACGGTGGAGCCCGCGGACGCCGGTTCGCTGGTGACGTTGGTACACGAGGGGCTCACCGAGGAGCAGGCGAAGTCTCATGCCGAGGGCTGGGATCACCACTTCGAGCGTCTCGAGCGCCTGGCAACCACCGGCGATGCGGGCCCCGACGAATGGGCCTACGCGCCGGAGAACCTCACCCCCGTGGTGGCGGCGGAGGCGGCCTTGGCGGTGCTGCAGCCGATCCTGCGCAATCTGACTGCCGAGGATCGCTCCAAGCCGACGCCGTGTGCGGACTTCACCTGTCACGAGCTCGCCGAGCACCTCTTCACGTCGCTGGTCCAGTTGGGCGCCACGGAAGGCGCCCCCGTGTCGGGATCGCTGGAGAACCGCGTCTCGACCCTCGCCGGCCGGGCCATCGACGCCTGGCACACGGTCGACCTCGACGGCACCGTGCCCGGCCCCGGCGGCTCGCAGATGCCGGCATCGTTCGCCGCCGGCATCCTTCCGCTCGAACTCACCCTCCACGCCTGGGACTTCGCTCAGGCGAGCGGCCAGTCCCTGCACATCTCCGACGAACTCGTCGACTATGTCCGCGGTCTCGCCGAGACGATCGTCCCCGCAGTCCGGGGAACGGCATTCGCCGACGAGGTCACCCCGGCCGGGGACGCCACCCCGATCGATCGGCTCGCGGCGTTCTCCGGGCGTACGCCGATCGCCGCGTGAGAGCGACGAGCCCGGCAGGTGGTCACCTGCCGGGCTCGGGTGTCTGTGGGGTCAGCCGGCGGTCGGCGGCTGATCCACGGTCTGCGCGAGGTAGAGCTGCTCGCCGAGCTTGTCGATCAGCTCGAGCTGGGTCTCGAGATAGTCGACGTGGTCCTCCTCCTCGGCGAGGATCTTCTCGAAGATGCCGGCGCTGGTGTGGTCGCCCTTCTCGCGGCACATCGTGATGCCTGGGCGGAGGCGCTGCACGACCTCGACCTCGATCGCCAGGTCGGATTCGAACTGCTCCCGGATGGTCTGTCCGATGCGCAGCGGCAGCAGCCGCTGGTAGTTCGGCAGGGCCTCGAGCATGAGGATCCGGTCGGTGAGCAGCTCCGCGTGCTGCATCTCCTCGAAGGACTCCTCTCGCGTCTTTTCCGCGAGCTTGGTCAGGCCCCAATTGGCCTGCATCTTCGAGTGCAGGAAGTACTGATTGATCGCTGTGAGTTCACTGGTCAACTGCTCGTTCAGAAGAGCAATGACCTCGTCGTCGCCGCGCATGACACCTCCGGTGGGGGTGGGCTGGACACTAGAGTCAGCCTAACCCTCACCGGGTGAATTCACTCGGTGTATTTGTGCACGAATCGCAACTAGGCGCTGATCGGTTCTGCCTCGCATTCGACGACGGTGGCGTAGTGCTGTTCGATCATCGACTTGATCCGGTCGCGGCACATGCCGCAGCCCCGCCCGCGCCCCGCGCCGCAACCCAGCGCGACGTGCTTGGCGGTGCGAGCCCCCGCAGAGATGCATTGCTGCACGTGTTCTTCGGTGGCTGCTTCGCAAACGCAGACGTACATGTCGAGATCCTCCAGCCCTGCTTCCTCAGGGAAGGCTACACTAAGGATCGTCCAATGAAAAGGGTAGGCTACCCCAACTTTTTGATCTTGATCGTGGGCCGATCGCGGCCCGCGGGCGCACCCACGGGTGTACGTTGCTGAGGCAATCCTCATCGGGGATTCCCCGATGGTCGCAGCGGCCGAAGGGCACCGTCATGACAGCAGGATGGAAGACGATCGCGGGCGCGATGTTTCTGGCATCGACGCTGGTGGGGTTGACCGCCTGCTCGAACGACTCGGACACCTCGAATGAGCCCGAGCAGATCACCGTCTACAACGCCCAGCACGAATCGCTCACCCAGGAATGGGTCGACGAGTTCACCGCCCAGTCCGGGATCAAGGTGAACCTGCGCAACGGCGACGACACCGAGCTCGGCAATCAGATCGTCGCCGAGGGTGGGGCGTCCCCTGCCGATGTGTTCCTCACCGAGAACTCGCCCGCGATGGCGCTCGTCGAGACCGCGGGGTTGTTCGCCGACCTCGATCCCGACACGCTCGCGCAGGTGCCCCAGCAGTATCGGCCGTCCACCGGGAAGTGGACGGGGATCGCGGCGCGCTCGACGGTCTTCGTCTACAACAAGGACAAGCTGCCGCAGGACCAGCTGCCGAAGTCGCTGCTCGACCTGCAGGACCCGAGCTGGAAGGGGCGCTGGGCCGCCTCGCCGTCGGGCGCCGACTTCCAGGCCATCGTCAGCGCGCTGCTCGAGCTCAAGGGGGAGGACGCGACGCGGGCATGGCTGGCGGGCATGAAGGAGAACGCCGTCCCCTACAAGGGCAACAGTGCCGTGATGAAGGCCGTCAACGCGGGGGAAGTGCCCGGCGGGGTCATCTACCACTACTACTGGTTCGGCGATCAGGCCAAGACGGGCGAGAACAGCGCCAACACCGCGCTGCACTACTTCAAGAACGAGGACCCGGGCGCGTTCGTCAGCGTGTCCGGCGGCGGCGTGCTCGAGTCGAGCAACAAAGCCGTTGCCGCGCAGCAGTTCCTGAGGTTCGTGACCGGCAAGTCCGGCCAGGAGATCCTGCAGAAGGGCGATTCGTTCGAGTACGCGGTGGGCAGCAACGTCCCGTCGAATCCGGCGCTGGTGCCGCTCGCGGACCTGCAGGCTCCGACCGTCGATCCGTCGAAACTCAACAGCCAGAAGGTCACCCAGTTGATGACCGAGGCCGGCCTCCTCTAGCGCGATGATCGCGCCCACGCTCGTGCGCCCCCGATCCGGGGGGTCGGAGCGACGGCGGGTGCCGCCGGTCGTCGCGGCGGTGGTCACGGTGCTGGTGGCGGTCACCCTCATCCCGCTCGGCTATGTCATCGCCACCACCATCGCCACCGGCTGGGAAACGGCCTCCGCGTTGATCTTCCGGCCCCGGGTCGGGGAGCTGCTGCGCAATACCGTCGCGCTCGTGGTCATCACCGTTCCCGTCTGTATGACCCTCGGGGTCGGCGCCGCGTGGATCGTCGAGCGCACCACGGTGTTCGGGCACCGATACTGGGCCCCGATCCTGGCCGCGCCGCTCGCGGTGCCCGCGTTCGTGAACAGCTACGCGTGGGTGAGCGTGATCCCGTCCCTGCACGGGCTGTGGTCCGGGGTGCTGGTCGCCACGCTGTCCTACTTCCCGCTGGTCGCGCTGCCTGTCGCCGCGACCCTGCGTCGGCTCGACCCTGGCATCGAGGAGTCGGCGGGCGCGCTCGGGGCCGGTCCGTACCGCGTCTTCTTCCGGATCGTCGTGCCGCAGTTGCGGCTGCCGATCCTCGGCGGGGGACTGCTGATCGGGCTGCACCTGCTGGCCGAGTACGGGGCGTTCGCGATGCTCCGCTTCGACACCTTCACCACGGCGATATTCGAGCAGTTCCAGTCCACCTTCAACGGTGCGGCAGGCAGCATGCTCGCGAGCGTGCTGGTGCTGTGCTGCCTCGTCCTGCTCGTCGCCGAGGCCGCGGCAAGGGGCTCGGCCCGGTATGCGCGGGTGGGTTCGGGTGCGCCCCGTCGGCCGGACCGGATCCGGTTGCGGTGGAGCGCGGTTCCCGCCGCGCTCGGGCTGGTGGCGCTGACCGTCGCGGCCCTCGGCGTCCCGCTGTGGACCATCGCGCGCTGGCTGCGGATCGGTGGCACGGATGTCTGGCGGACGGGGACGCTGTGGCCCGCGTTCGCCCAGACCCTCGCCCTCGGGCTGCTCGGCGCGGCGGTGACCACCGCGCTGGCGTTCCCCGTGGCCTGGATCGCGGTGCGGCGACCGGGGGTGTTCAGCAGGATGGTGGAGGGCTGCAACTACGTGACGAGTTCGCTGCCGGGGATCGTCACCGCGCTCGCACTGATCACCGTCACCATTCGCTACGCGAACCCGCTCTATCAGACCGTCATCGTGCTGATCACCGCATACGTGCTGATGTTCCTGCCGCGGGCGCTGGTGTCGCTGCGCTCGGGCCTGGCGCAGGTCCCGGTCGGGCTCGAGGAGGCGTCGGCCGCGCTCGGACGCTCGCAGGCGAGCACCTTCGTGCGGGTGACGCTGCGCCTGACCGCCCCCGCGGCCGCGGCGGGCGCCGCGCTGGTGTTCATGGCGATCGTGACGGAACTGACCGCCACGCTGTTGCTCGCGCCGATCGGGACGCGGACCCTCTCGACCCGATTCTGGTCGCTGACCAGCGAACTCGACTACGCCGCCGCCGCGCCCTTCGCGCTGGCGATGATCCTGCTGGCGTTGCCCATGACCTACCTGCTGATGCGGCAGTCCCAGAAGGCGGCCGGGCTGTGAGCGAGGTGGAGATCGAATCCCTGTCGAAGTCGTACGGCCCGATCGAGGTCCTGGACGCGGTGACCCTCCGGGTCGAGCGCGGCACCACCACCGCGGTCGTCGGCTCGTCGGGTTGTGGGAAGACCACCCTGCTGCGGGTCGTCGCGGGGTTCGACAGCCCCGACGCCGGGACGGTGTCCATCGCCGGGGCCCTGGTCGCGCGGCCCGGTCGGGTGGTGCCCCCGCACCGGCGGCGGGTCGGCTACGTGGCGCAGGACGGGGCGCTGTTCCCACATCTCAGCGTCGCGGGGAACATCGGGTTCGGCCTGCGCGGCACGCGATCGGGGGACCGGGCGCGGTCCGGCAGGCGGGTCGCGCAGCTGCTGGAGATGGTCTCGCTCGACGAGTCCTATGCGCGGCGGCGGCCGCACGAGTTGTCCGGCGGCCAGCAGCAGCGGGTGGCGCTGGCCCGCGCGCTCGCCCGCGAGCCCGAGGTGATGCTGCTCGACGAGCCGTTCAGCGCCCTGGACGCCGGCCTGCGCGCCTCGACCCGGAAGTCGGTGGCGCAGACGCTCGACGCGGCGGGGGTGACGACGATCCTGGTGACCCACGATCAGGAGGAGGCCCTCTCCTTCGCCGGGCAGGTCGCGGTGATGCGGGCGGGCCGGTTCACCCAGGTCGGTGCGCCGGAGCAGGTGTACCACCGTCCGGTGGACATCTTCACCGCCGAGTTCCTCGGCGAGTGCGTCCTGCTGCCCGCCGTCGTGGCCGGCGGCATCGCGGATTGCGCCCTCGGCCGTATCCCGGTGCGGGCGAACGCGTTCGAGGGGCCGGCCCGGATGATGCTACGTCCGGAACAGATCGTGGCCTCGGACCCGGGGGAGGACCCCGACGGGCGCAAGACCGGCACGGTGACGGCGACCGAGTTCCTCGGCACGCAGGCGCTGCTCGACATCACCCTCGATTCCTCACCGACACACATCAGGGTCCGTCAGGCCGGCACCCGCACCCCGGCGGTCGGCTCGCTGGTGGCCATCGAGGTGCTGGGTGAGGCCGAGGTGTTCCCGGTCGCGAACCGCAACGGTTAGGGCGTGGCGGTATCCGGCTGCGCCGCGGCCAGCGCGCGGGCGATCTGCTCGACGTCGAGGCCGGCGGCGGGCAGCAGGTGGTAGAAGGCGCGCTCGCACAGCTCGATCACCTCGACACGGGTCATGGTCGGCTCATCCAGCCAGGACAGGACCACCTCCTCCATGAAGGCCTGCCAGCCCTGCACTGCCGCGTCGACGGCGGGGGTGGTGGGCAGGCCGAGTTCGGCAAGCGCGCGCACGATCCAGTCGGTGAAGGTGCGCCGCATCCCGCGGTAGATCCGGCGCATGCCCTCGTCGCCGCTGCCCGCCAACCGCATCACGGCCATGTAGCTCGTCGGGTGCGCGACCACCGCGTCGACGAAGGTCTCCACGCCCGCGCGGAGCTGGGCGGACGTCGGCAGCGTCGGGTCGGGCGTCATCCGCTGCTGCAGGGCCTCCGCGCTGGCCTGGAGCACCGCGTTCCGGAAGCCCTGCTTGTTCTTGAAGTAGTGGAACAGCAGCGGTGGAGACACGCCTGCCTCCGCCGCCACCCGGTCCATCGACAGGTCGTCGAAGGACTCGGACTCGAGCATCCGCACCGCGACCTCGAGGATCTGGGCGCGCCGATCGGCGGGGGAGCGAGGGGCAGCGGCCATGCCGAGCACTCTATTGAGTAATGCTCAACCGGTCCATTGACTTCTACTCAACGGGATATGTAACCTCGGGTAACACTTACCCGAGGTGAGGAGCGCGACAATGCCCGAGTTCGACATCGTGGTCAACGGCGGCCTGTGGTTCGACGGCACCGGGGCCGATGGTCAGCGGCGCAATCTCGGGATCCGGGACGGCGTCGTCGTGACGGTCTCCACCTCTGCGCTCCCCGTCGGGCCGGACACCGAGGTCATCGACGCGGCAGGCAAGTGGGTGCTCCCTGGCTTCGTCGACGTGCACACCCACTACGACGCGGAGGCGCTCGTCAGCCCCGGGCTGCCCGAGTCGGTCCGGCACGGCGTCACCACCGTCGTCCTGGGCAATTGCTCGCTCTCGACCGTCTACTCCACCCCGCGCGAGTGCGCGGACCTGTTCAGCCGGGTCGAGGCAGTGCCGCGCGAGTCGGTGCTGCGGATCCTGGAGGAGAACAAGACCTGGCGCGGGCCCGCGGAATACGTCGACGCGCTCAACGCGTTGCCGCTCGGGCCGAACGTCGCCGGCTTCATCGGCCACTCCGACATCCGCACCCACGTCCTCGGCCTCGGCCGCGGCACCGACAAGAAGACCAAGCCCACCGCGGCCGAGCTCGACCGGATGGGCTCGATGCTCACCGAGGCAATCGACGCAGGGTTCCTCGGACTGTCCTCGATGACCAACGCTCTCGACAAGATAGACGGCGATGAATACCGTTCGCGCTCACTGCCGTCGACGTACGCGCGTTGGCGCGAGTTCCGCTTCCTCAACCGGATCCTGCGCGATCGCGGCAAGATCCTGCAGAGCGCGCCGACGATCAACCTGCACCCCAACGTGGCCGCGTTCTTCGTCGAGAGCTCGGCGATCGGGCGGAAGAAGGCGCTCAAGACCTCGCTGCTCTCCGGCGCCGATTCCAAGGCCTACCCGGCGATCGTGTACTTCATGCTGACGGCGGCGCCGCTGCTGAACCGCTTCGCCAAGACGAACTTCCGCTGGCAGCACCTGCCGGTGCCGTTCACCGTGTACGCGGACGGCATCGACCTGGTGGTGTTCGAGGAATTCGGCGCGGGCGCCGCCGCCCTGCACCTCAAGAACGAGGTGGAACGCAATGCGCTGCTCCAGGACGAGGAGTACCGCCGCTGGTTCCGCAAGGACTACGACAACAAGTTCTCACCGCGTATCTGGCACCGCAATTTCTACGACGCGGTCGTCGTCGGGTGCCCCGACGAGACCCTGATCGGCAAGACCTTCGGCCGGGTGGGCGACGAGAGGGGGGTCCACCCGGTCGATGCGTACCTGGACCTGGTGGTGGAGTACGGCAAGAGCTTGAGGTGGCGGACGACGGTCGCGAACCACCGGCCGAAGTTCGCCGACAAGCTGGCCGCCAGCCCGGGCGTGCAGATGGGCTTCGGCGACGCGGGCGCGCACCTGCGCAACATGGCGTTCTACAACTACCCGATCCGACTCCTCAAGCGCGTCAACGACGCCCAGTCCGGGCGCAAGCCGTTCCTCACGATCGAGCGTGCGATCCACCGGCTCACCGGCGAGCTCGCCGACTGGTACGGCATCGACGCGGGCCACCTGCGCGAGGGCGACCGCGCCGATCTCGTGGTGATCGATCCGGCGGGCCTGGACGCCTCGGTCGACGGGCTGTTCGAGGAGGCGGTGCCCGAGTACGGGGGCCTGCGCCGGATGGTGAACCGCAGCGACGCCGCGGCGGTGGCCACCGTCATCAACGGCAGGCTCGTCTACCGGGACGGCGAGTTCACCCCCGGCTTCGGCGTCGAGAAGACCGGGCAGTTCCTGCCCGCGGGCGCCAAGGCGCCGTCGGTGGGTGGACGGGTGCGCACCGGGGCTACCGCGTGAGCAGCGGCCGGATCGCCTCCTTCCGCCGGGACGGGCTGGTCTTCGACGTCCGCGACACCGGACCCCTCGATGGTGTCCCGGTGGTGCTGCTGCACGGCTTCCCGCAGGATTCCCGCTCCTGGGATCGGTTGGCGCCGCTGCTGCACCGGCGCGGCTTCCGGACCCTGGCGCCCGACCTGCGCGGGGCCTCGCCCGGTGCCCGGCCGCGATCTCGCTGGGCCTACCGCAGTTCCCAGCTGACCGCGGACGTGGTCGCCCTGATCGAGCAGGCGGGTGCGGGGCCCGTGCACCTGGTCGGCCACGACTGGGGAGCCGCGGCCGCATGGAGTACCGCGGCGGCCCGCCCCGACCTGGTCCGCACCCTGACGACGCTGTCCGTGCCGCACCCGGCCGCCTTCGTCCAGGCGGTGCTCACCAGCAGTCAGGTGCTCAAGTCCTGGTACATGCTCGCCTTCCAGGTCCCCGTGCTCCCGGAGCTGGTGCTGTCCCGCGGCGCCATGCGCCGGCAGCTGATCGCCACCGGGATGTCGCCCGACGACGCGACCCGCGACGCCGTGCCGATGCGCGAGA
>Ga0105243_10003136_pt1 | contig 13575 bp, 12 predicted proteins | sample KBSM34metaG_FD_81525 | JGI IMG/M metagenome (GOLD analysis project Ga0105243, IMG submission 81525) | Miscanthus rhizosphere microbial communities from Kellogg Biological Station, Michigan, USA - KBS M3-4 metaG | ecosystem: Host-associated > Plants > Roots > Rhizosphere > Soil | place...
AGGGTGATCACGAACAGAAAGGCGGACAGCCCCATCGGGGTCCAGGCAACAAGATTTCGTATCGCATCCAGCATTTACGCGCTCACTCTCTGACAGATTTCCTCGGCCACGATTCTGGCCCGCGCATCCGTACCCAGGACGCTCTCCAAATCCCCCGCAATACCATTGCTGCCCACATCCCGGTCCAGCGCCTGAGCCACCACGCGCGGAATATCCAGGAACCCGATGCGGTGATCCAGGAAAGCCTGAACCGCGATTTCATTGGCGGCATTGAGAACCGTGGGCGCCAGCCCGCCGGAGCGCATGGAATCGATGGCCAGATTCAGCGCGGGAAAACGGTCATGCGCCGGGGGATGGAAGACCAGACTTCCCAGCTTGGTGAGGTCAAGGCGGCGCGAAGGCGAAGGAATGCGGCGCGGCCAGCCCAAGGCATGAGCGATCGGCGTGCGCATATCGGGGGCCGACAAATGCGCCATGGTGGTGCCGTCTTCATAGGACACCAGGCAGTGCACGATGGATTGGGGATGCACCACCACCGACAGCTTGTCCGGCGGCAAGGCAAACAGATAATGGGCCTCGATCAGTTCCAGGCCCTTGTTCATCAAGGTGGCGCTGTCGAGCGAAATCTTGCGGCCCATCGCCCAATTGGGATGCGCCACCGCTTCCTCGACCGTTGCCGCGCGCATGCGCTCCAGGCTCCACTCGCGAAACGGCCCACCCGAGGCGGTGATCGTGACCAGATCGGCTTCCGAGGCATCGCCCGACCCCAGCACCTGGAAGATGGCATTGTGCTCGCTGTCGACGGGCAGCACCTGGGCACCGGACGATTCGATGGCATCGCGGAACACCGCGCCGGCCGCCACCACACATTCCTTATTGGCGAGCGCCACGACCCCGCCGCGCCGGATGGCGGCAAGCGCCGGCTCGATGGCAGCGGCCCCCATGATGGCCACCATCACAAAATCACTATGGCGCGCGCCGGCCTGGATCAGTGCGTCGCGGCCTGCCGCCACCTCCACGCCGCTGCCAGCCAAGCCCTGTTTGAGCTCCCCGAACAAGTCCTCGTTGCCGATGACGGCGAGTTCCGGCCTGACCGCCAGCGCCTGCTGAACAAGGAGCTTTACGTTGTCGCCGGCCGTCAGCGCCGCGACCGGCAAAGCATTGGCGCCGTGCAGCTTGCGAACATGGGTGACCACATCCAACGTGTTGACGCCGATGGAGCCGGTCGAGCCCAGGACCGTCACCTTGCGCGCCAGGACATCGTCCATGGCCGGCAATTCGTCGAAGATGCGGGTCGCGGCGATGGCTTTCACGCGCGGCCTCCGAACATCGGATTGATATGGAGGCCAAATACCAACAGCGCCAGCACCACGCTGGCGGCGAGCAAGGAATCCACACGGTCCAGCATGCCGCCATGGCCCGGGATCAGCGCCCCGGTATCCTTGGTGCCGAAATGGCGCTTGATCCCCGATTCCAGCAGGTCGCCCAAATGCGCCACGATGCTGAGACCTACGGCCAAAGTCAGCGCCGCCACGACATCGAACGTGAAGAACGCGATATAGAGCGCGAAAATCGCCATAGCTGTCACCGTGCCGCCGATCGTGCCGGCCCAAGTCTTGCCGGGAGACAGGCGTGGCGCGAGCTTGGCGCCGCCGATGAGTTTGCCGAACACCAGCGCGCCGGTATCGGTCGACCAAACGATCAGGAACAGGCCCAGGACATACCAGGTTCCTTGTGCCGGCAGGATCCGCAATCCAACCAAGGCCAGTGCGGGCAGACCCAAATAAAGGACGCCGACCGCATGCCAAAGAGGATTGTCGTTGCGCTGCCTCGCCCAGGCATAGGCGGCAATCGTGCCTGCCGCCAGGATCAAGAATGCGAGTGGCACCATCCGGAACGACAGCGCCGCCACAGCGCTGACGATGGCGAGGCCGGTGATCGCGGTCTGGAGGAGGATCGGCTGCTGATCGGCGACTTCGCGCTGGCCGGGCGAGCGCACCAGGCGGTGCCATTCGCGAGCCCCAAGCATCATCACCAGCGCGGTGACGGCCGCATACGGCCCCGGGGTGGGCAATACGACCAAGCCGATGGCGATCAAGGCCAGGAACACGCCGAACAGCAGGCGCAGCACGCCCTCGCTGGCGGAGCGCAGCATATGTCCGGAATGCTGTTGACTCATGGTCATGCCGCGCTTTCCGAATCCAAGGCGCCGAAGCGGCGTTCGCGGGCGGCGAATTGGTTGAGAGCCGCGGTCAGGACGGCGCGGTCGAAATCCGGCCACAGCGTGTCCAGGAACAGGAGCTCGGCATAGGCCGACTGCCAGAGCAGGAAATTCGAGAGCCGGTGCTCGCCGCTGGTGCGGATGACGAGGTCGGGAGCGGGCAAGCCGCTGGTGAACAGGCGGGTGGCAAACAATTCCGGTGTGATGGTCTCCGGGTCCAGCCGCCCGTCCTTGGCGGCGCGCGCCAATTCCTGCGCGGCGGCGGCGATCTCTTCCTGACCGCCATAGTCGAAGGCGAAGGTCAGGTTCATGCCGGTATTGTGCGCGGTGCGCCCCTCGGCGTCATGGATCATTTGTTGGATGTCGGACGCCACGCGGCCGCGATGGCCGATGATGCGCATACGCACATTGCGTTCCACCAGCTCGTCCATGTCGCTGCGGAAATAGGTGCGAAACAATCCCATCAACGCGCCCACTTCGGTCTTGGGCCGCTTCCAATTCTCGCTGCTGAACGCGAACAGGGTCATGTTCTCCAGCCCCATGTCGCAGCCGGCGCGCACCGTCTCGCGCACCGCCGACATGCCCGCGTAATGACCGGCTTCGCGGGGTAGGTAACGCTTCTTCGCCCAGCGGCCGTTGCCGTCCATGATGATGGCGACATGCTTGGGAAGATGAGTGGGAAGATCGCCCGTCATACCTGCATGATTTCCTGCTCCTTGGAATGGAGCGCTGTGTCGATATCCTTGATGTGGGCGTCCGTCAGCTTTTGCAGCTCGTCGCCCTTGGTATGATGATCGTCCTGGCCGATCTTGTGGTCCTTTTCCAGCCTCTTGAGCAGGTCCATGCCGTCGCGGCGCACATTGCGCACCGCCACGCGCGCCGCCTCTGCATATTTCGCGGCGAGCTTGGAGAGCTCCTTGCGGCGTTCCTGGTTGAGCTCGGGCAGCGGAATGCGCAGCAGCTGGCCATCCATCTGGGGATTGAGGCCAAGGCCGGCATCGCGGATCGCCTTGTCCACCGCCTTGGCCAGCCCCTTGTCCCATACTTGCACCGTGATCATCCGGGCTTCCGGTGTTGAGATGGTTCCGACCTGGTTGATGGGCACGACATTGCCATAGGCCTCGACCTTGACGGGATCCAGCAGAGCCGCGCTGGCCCGACCGGTGCGCAGGCCGGCCAATTCGCTTTTCAAGGTGGCGACCGCGCCGTTCATGCGGCGGTTCAGTTCGTCCTTGTTGTAGGCCTCAGCCATCGACGCGCTCCATGCCCCCATGGTCTCCTAGGGGCGAGATTACCCTAAGACCCGGGTCTTGCTTCATTTTTCTTCGATAATGGTTGCCCGGCCTTCACCCTTGAGAACCCTGGCCAAACCGCCTGCTTCCGCAAGCGAAAAGACCAGGATGGGGATGCGATTTTCCCGGGACAAGGAAATGGCGGCGGCATCCATCACTTGCAGATTCTGGGCTAACACCTCGTGATAACTGAGAGAATCATAGCGCTTGGCATCGGGAACCTTTTTGGGATCGGCGCTGTAGACCCCGTCCACCTGAGTGGCCTTCAAAAGGGCATCGCAGCTCATTTCCGCGGCCCGCAAAGCCGCAGCCGTGTCGGTGGTGAAAAAGGGATTCCCGGTTCCCGCCCCGAAGATCACCACCCGCCCCTTTTCCATGTGCCGGATGGCTCTGCGGCGGATATAGGGCTCGCAGACATTGTTCATGGCGATGGCCGACTGGACGCGGCAGGCTAGGCCTACACGTTCCATGCCGGCTTGAAGCGCCAAGGCGTTCATGACGGTCGCCAGCATGCCCATATAGTCGGCGGTGGAACGGTCGATGCCCTTGGCATGGCCCGCCAGGCCGCGAAAGATATTGCCGCCGCCGACCACCATGCAGATCTGTGAGCCGGCCTGATGGGCTTCCTTCACATCGCGGGCAATGCGGTCCACCACGTCGATGTCGACGCCAAACGCGCCCTGCCCCATCAGCGCCTCGCCGGACACTTTCAGCAGGATCCGGCGGTATCTCGGCGTGGCGGACATCGGCAGCCTCATGATTCCACAGGCCCAGGTTGAGGACTATCCCCACCCCGAGCCTGCCGAAGGGTGAGAAATACTTTCGTGCTAGCGGCCGCCCGCCATTTGCGCGACTTCGTCGGCAAAATCGGCTTCGGCTTTTTCGATGCCCTCGCCCACCTGGAAGCGGACAAAGCCCTCGATCGCGATCGGCGCGCCAAGCTCCTTGGCGGCTTTCTCGATCACCTTGCCGACCTGGGTCTCGCCATCGATCACGAAGGTCTGCTGCAACAGCACCGTCTCTTCGTAGAATTTGCGCATCCGGCCTTCCATCATCTTTTCGATGACATTTTCCGGACGGCCCGACTGGCGCGCGATTTCGGCCTGGACATTGCGCTCCCGCTCCACCACTTCCGGCGCCAGATGCTCCGGCGAAATCGCCAGCGGCGCGGCCGCGGCGACATGCATCGCGAGCTGCTTGGCCAGCGCGGCGAGCTTATCCTTGTCGGCGCTGGACTTCAGGCCCACCAACACGCCGATCTTGCCCAGTTCGGGCGACGCCGCATTGTGAACATAGGCGGCCACCACACCCGGGTTGACGGAGAGGGCGGCGGCGCGGCGCACGCTCATATTCTCGCCGATCTTGGCGACCAGGTCGGTCAGGGTTTGCTGCACGGTGGAGGAGCGCATCGGCGCGGCCAGCAGCTTCTCCAGATCGCCGCCTTCCTTCAGCGCCAGTTTGGTGGCGTCCTTCACAAAGGCCTTGAATTCGTCATTGCGGGCGACGAAATCGGTCTCGGCATTGACTTCCAACAGCACGCCTGTGCCGGCATCGACATGCACGCCCACCAAGCCTTCGGCGGCGGTGCGCCCGGACTTCTTGGCCGCTTTGGAGATGCCCTTCTTGCGCAGCCAGTCGATGGCGGCTTCCATGTCGCCATTGGTCTCGTTCAGGGCATTCTTGCAGTCCATCATACCCGCGCCGGTCTTGTCGCGCAGGTCCTTCACCATCGATGCGGTGATGTTGGCCATGTCAGTCTCCGTTCAAAGCTTGCGCGCGGTTGCGCACGCGCAACGCCAGGGTTTCGGTAAGGCCTTAAGCCGTGGCGGGTTCGCCTTGGGCCGGCTGCGCCGTCACATCTTCGACCTCTTCCGCCGCGCCCAGATCCACGCCGGCCGCGGCCTGGCTCTCGCCCAGGCCATCGATCACCGCGCGCGCCGCCAGATCGCAATAGAGCGCGATGGCGCGGGCGGCGTCGTCATTGCCGGGAATCGGGAAGGCAATGCCGTCGGGATCGCTGTTGGAGTCCAAGATCGCCATGACGGGAATGCTCAGCTTGCGGGCTTCCGCGATGGCGATGGCTTCCTTGTTGGTGTCGACCACGAACAGCAGGTTGGGCACGCCGCCCATTTCCTTGATGCCGCCCAGCGAGCGCTCAAGCTTGTCCTGCTCGCGCAGCAGGCCCAGCAATTCCTTCTTGGTCAGGCCGGAATGTTCGGCGCCGGACAGCGTCTCTTCGATCGAGCGCAGGCGGCGGATGGAATGGGAGATGGTCTGCCAGTTGGTGAGTGTGCCACCCAGCCAACGATGATTGACGTAATACTGGGCGCAGCGCTTGGCTGCGGCGGCGATCGGCTCGGAGGCCTGGCGCTTGGTGCCCACGAACAGGATGCGTCCGCCGCCGGCAGCCGTGTCGCGCAAGGTGACCAAGGCGCGGTGCAGCAGGGGCACGGTCTGGGTCAGGTCGAGGATATGGATGTCGTTGCGCTGACCATAGATGAACGGCGCCATCTTGGGATTCCAACGCTGCTGACGGTGGCCGAAATGGGCACCCGCCTCGAGCAGCTGGCGCATGGAAAATTCTGGCAAAGCCATGAGTTCAGTCTCCTTTACCGGTTGGCCAGACGCGCGGGTTATTCCTTCAGGGGGAACACCGGACGGCGACGGCAGAACACCTGCCGAAAGCCACCCGCGCGTGCGAGATGGCGGGCTTATACGGGCCTGATCGCCCCTAAATCAAGGCACGGGCGGCGCTTTTCGGACGGATGCTGCTGTCTTGTCTGGAAAACCCTGTAAAAACAACCAGATAAGACCCAGAAACAGCAACGGCGTGGCCAGGCCGGCGGGCATAGCCCGGGGCGGGTTGTAGAGCGGCGCCGCCCAGACGGCCACCGGCAGGAACATCAGCAGCAGACGGGAGCCCGCCGGCAAGGCCTTGAGGTAGATCAGGGCCGCAATCGTCAGCAGCAGGAGGTCGTAATTGGAGACATGAGGCGAGGCCAGCAGGGCGCTGCAAAGCAGAATCGCCAGCCGGTGCGGATGGCGCTTCTGAAACGCCCACCAGACCACGGCCATGGCGGCGATCGCCGCCAAAATTTGCGCCGCGGTGGCCAGCCAGTGTGGCGCGCCCAACAGCGCGACACAGGTGGATACGCTCTCATCCCAACTATGACCCCAGTCGGTGGCGTTGATGCCGGCGACCTGTTGCGGATGAAGATAGACATTCACCCAGTCCAACCAAAGACCAGGCCCGAAGAACAGGACACTGATCAAAACCAGGACAGCCGCCGACACCACCATGCCGGCAAGTGCCCTGCCCTGTTCGGCCGCCATCAATGCCAGTGGCAAGAGAACAAAGAATTGCGGCTTGAAAATCACCACGCCCAACAACATGCCGGCCAGAAGGGGCCGTGATTCCAGCCACAGGTTTCCGCCCAGGATCAGCGCCGCCACCAGCATGGCATTGCTGCCCGCCAGCACATTGTTCGAGACGGAGGGCGACAAGAGCACCGCCCCCAGGAAAAACAGGTACGACCTGTCGGGCGCGAGTTTGCGCAAGGCCAAGGCCAAGGCCGCGAACTGCGCCACCTGGCTGAGCAGCAAGGACCAGGCGACCGGCAGCTTGGCGAAGGGCAAGACCAGCAGCAGATAGACCGGCGGATAGGGGAAAAGCGGAAAAGGCTCGGGAGCCGACAGCCAGTCCGCAAATTGGCTGTTGACCGTTTCGGTGATCCAAAGCTGCTGGTAGATGTGCGCGAGGTCGCCGGAGAAATAAGCCCGCGCCGCCGCGAGGAAGATCACCCAGTCCGCCCCCAGCGCGTTGAAATGGGGACCTAAGGCGCCGTCATGGCCGCTGCCGGTGGTTGCCACCAGCAGCCAGCCATACAGGCCAAAAAGAACCGCGAAGGCGGTTAACGGCCAAAATCGCCGAAGCAGGGGAATGGGCGAATCCATGCCGCATTATGCGCGGAAGCCTCGATCGGTTACACAGCGGGCCATGACAGGAAAAGACGCCATCCGTCCCGCCATTCGCAGCTTGGGTCCGTCCGGCATCACCCAGGTCACGGCGCTGGGCCTTGGCGATCCCGATGTGCTGCCCTTGTGGTTCGGCGAGACCGACCTGGTCACGCCGCCCTTTATCCGCGAGGCCGCCATCCAGGCGCTGGAGGATGGCCGCACCTTCTACACCAATGCGCGCGGCATCCTGCCGTTGCGCGAAGCGATCCGCGATTTTCATCGGCGCACCGTCGGCGCCGAGATCGGGCTGGAGCGCATCACCGTTCCCGGCGGCGCCATGTTGGCGGTGGTGACGGCGCTGCAAATGGTCTGCGAGGCGGGCGACAATGTGGTGATCGTGTCGCCCATATGGCCCAATATATTTCAGGCCAGCCGCGTGGTCGGCGCCGAGCCGCGCCTGGTGCGGCTGGATGAGGATTGGACCGCGGGGCGCTGGCATCTGGATCTCGACAAGCTGTTCGACGCTTGTGACGACCGAACGAAAGCGATGTTTTTGGCCTCGCCCGGCAATCCGACCGGCTGGACCCTCGGATGCGCGGAGCAGAAAAGCATTCTGGAATTCTGCCGCGCGCGCGGCATCGCCATCCTGGCCGACGAAGTCTATGGCACGCTGGTTTATGACGGCGCCGCGCATGCGCCGTCTTTTCTGTCCATTGCCGACGACGAAGACGCCGTATTTGCCATCAATTCCTTTTCCAAGCCTTGGGCCATGACCGGCTGGCGCATCGGCTGGCTGGTGCATCCCAAAAGCGTGGAGCCAGCCGCCGCCGCCATGGCCCAATGCAACAACACCGGCTCGACGCATTTTGTCCAATACGGCGCCCTGGCGGCATTGTCGCCGCAAGGCGATGCGTTTCGCGGTGAGTTGTTGGAGCGCTGCAGGCAAGGCCGCGATGTGGTGCAGGACTGGATCGGCCGGCAGAACCGGGTGCGGTGGCTGAAACCGGACGGCGCCTTTTACGGCTTCCTGCATGTCGACGGGCTGAAGGACAGCCTGCGCTTCTGCCAGGAGATGGTGAAGAACGACAAAGTGGGCGTATCGCCCGGCTGGGCTTTCAGCCTGGGCGATGCGAGGGATGATTCCTATTTGCGCATTTGCTTTGCGCAGGACTCCGCTCGGCTGGCGGAGGCGCTGCAGCGACTCGATCGGGCCATTCGTAAGCTCTGACTGCGCGCGAGGAGTTTTGCGGCCTGAGCAGGAGCGAGGAGCGATGCGTACAAGACGTACGTGAGCGACGAGCGACGAACTCAGGACGCAAAAGAACCGCGCGCCTAGACTGCTTCAACCGCGACCACGCCCGGCAGCGCGGCGATGCGCGAGCGTAAGGTGGCAGTCACCGCGAAGCGTTTCTTGAGTTCGATCTCGACCTCCTCGCCGGTGCTGCCGGGCACCACGATGTTCACCAGCCCTTTGCCGGACTGAGACAGTTCAGCAGCCAGCTGACCCAGCGATGACGTATCCGCAAGCCGCACGGTCATCCCCTCGCCGGCCTGAGCCGCCGCATGATCCAGATCCAGGATCGACGCCGCGCGCAATTTCAACTCGTCCCCGTCCCATTCGGCGCTGGCAGTGATCAGCATCGACTTGCCGGCTTCCAGCAGCGGCCGGCTGGCGGCCAGCACTTCCGGAAACAGCATCACTTCGAACATGCCGGTGGGATCGGAGAAAGAGACAAAGGCATACATCTGCTCGCTGCGCCCGCGCCGCTCGCTTTTCTTGATCAAGGTTCCCGCGATCTTGGCCTTGAAGCCGCCGCGGCGGCGGTCTTCCACCAGCGCCGCATAGGTGGAGGCGCCCAACCGCCTCAAGGCCGGTCCATAGGCATCCAGCGGATGGCCGGAGAGATAAAAGCCCATGGCGGAGAATTCCTCGGCCAAGCGCTCGTGCACCGGCCAATCCGGCATCGTCTGTAGACGGATATCGTCGGCGGAACCGCCGCCCCCGGCGCCGGAGGCGCCCACATTTGAGAACAGCGACACCTGCCCGCTTTCGCGTTCGCGCTGCGCGGCATGCGCGCCGCCCAAAATGCGGTCCGAATTTTCCACCAGCTGGCGCCGATTGGGATTGAGGCCGTCGAAGGCGCCCGCCCGCACCAGATTTTCAAACGCGCGCTTGTTCACCAGGCGCGGATCGACCCGGCGGGCAAAGTCGGACATGGATTTGAACTTGCCGCCGTGCCGGCGCACCTCGATCACATGGTCCATGGCCTGGCGGCCCACACCCTTCACGGCTGCCAGGGCATAGAACACGGTGTTGGCTGGCGCATCGCAGGCGAACACCGATTCGCTGCGGTTGATGTCGGGCGGCGCCACCTTCACGCCCAAGCGCTGCGCTTCCTGGCGGAAGATATTGAGCCGGTCTGTATTGCCGATATCCAGGGTCATCGACGCGGCCAGGAATTCCACCGGATAATTGGCCTTGAGATAGGCGGTCTGATAGGCGACCTGGGCATAGGCCGCGGCATGGCCCTTGTTGAAGCCATAGCCGGCGAATTTTTCCGCCTGTTCGAAGATCTGGTCGGCCACCTGTCTGGAGATTTTCCGCTCGGCCGCGCCTTTGAGGAATTTCTCCCGCTGCGGGATCATCTCGGCCGGGATTTTCTTGCCCATGGCGCGGCGCAAAATATCGGCCTCGCCCATGGTGTAACCGGCGAGCTCGCGGGCGATGCGCATCACATCGTCCTGATAGGTCATTACGCCATAGGTCTCATTCAGGATCGGCTCCAGCACGGGATGGAGATATTCCACCTTCTCCTTGCCGTTCTTGCGCGCGATGTAGGTGGGGATGGAGTCCATGGGTCCCGGGCGATACAGCGCCACCAAGGCCACCAGGTCGTTGATGTGGTTGGGCTTCATCTTGCGTAGCAGATCGCGCATGCCCGCACCTTCCATCTGGAACACGCCGACACTGTCGCCGTGGGAAAGCATCTCGAAGGTGTTCACGTCGTCGAAATCGATGGTCTGGGTGTGCAGTTCGATACCGCGCTTCTTCAGCAGTTCTTCCGCCTTGGCGATGACCGTCAAGGTTTTCAGTCCCAGAAAGTCGAACTTCACCAGCCCGGCTTTTTCGGCATCTTCATAGTCGAATTGGGTCACCGGCATGTCGGAGCGCGGATCGCGATAGAGCGGCAGAATCTCGTCCAACGGACGGTCGCCGATCACCACTCCGGCCGGGTGGGTGGAGGCATGGCGGTAAAGACCTTCGATTTTTTCTGTGATCTCGAACAGGCGCTGGGCAATGGGCTCGGCTTCGGCGATCTGTTGCAGGCGCGGCTCGCTCTCGACCGCCTCGCGCAGCGAAATGCTTTTGCCGGGCGGGTTGGGGATCAGCTTGGCGATACGGTCCACCAGGCCCAGCGGCATTTGCAGCACCCGGCCGGCATCGCGCACCGCGGCGCGCGCCTGCAGCGATCCCAAGGCCATGATCTGCGCCACCCGGTCGGCGCCATATTTGTCGCGGACATAGCGCACCACTTCGTCCCGCCGTTCCTGGCAGAAATCGATATCGAAGTCCGGCATGGACAGGCGTTCGGGATTGAGGAAGCGCTCAAAGAACAGGCCGAAGCGCAGCGGGTCCAGGTTGGTGATGTCCAGCGCCCAAGCCACCAGCGAGGACGCGCCCGAACCGCGCACCCCCACCGGAATGCCGCGGCCGCGCGTCCATTTCATAAAGTCGGACACGATCAGGAAGTAGCCGGGAAAGCCCATGCGATTGATGATGCCGAGCTCATAGGCCAGCCGCTCGTCATAGACACTGCGTTCGGCCGCCAAGGGCGCGCCTTCCAGCCGCCGCGCCAAGCCCTCCTCGGCCTGCGTTTTCAATTCTTCTTCCGCCGATTTTCCCGATTCCGGCACGAAGACCGGCAGGATCGGCTTGCGCTTGGCCGGCTTGAAGGCGCAGCGCCGCGCGATCTCCACCGTATTCTCGATCGCTTCCGGCAGGTCGGCGAATTGCGCCTGCATCTCGCTGGCGGTCTTGAAGCGATGTTCGCGGGTCAGCCGGCGGCGGTCGTCCTGGCTGACAAAGGCGCCGTCGGCGATGCAGAGCAAGGCGTCATGGGCCTCGTACATCTTGGCGGTGCCGAAATGCACGTCGTTGGTGGCGGCCAGCGGCAACTGTTTGGCATAGGCCATCTCCAGCAGCGCATCTTCGGTGGCGCGCTCTTCCGGCAGGCCGTGACGCTGCAATTCGACATAGAGCCGGTTGGGAAAGGCCTTGGACAAGGCGTCCAGCGCCGCTTCCGCGCCCGCACGCTGGCCGTCCAGCAAAAGTTGATTGAGGACGCCCCCGGGGCCACCGGTCAGGGCGATCAGCCCTTCGCTATGGGCAAAAAGTCTTTCGGCGGTGACATGGGGCCAGTCCCCGGCTTCCACCTCCAGATAGGCGGCGGACAGCAGTTTTGTGAGATTGCGGTAACCGGCCTCGTTCTGCACCAACAAGGCGACATGCGGAGGCTTCTTGCGCGAGCCGGCATGATGCGGCGCGCGGGCATGAAACTCCACCGACAGAAGCGAACCGACGATAGGCTGAATGCCCCCCTTGGCCAGGGTGTCGGAAATCTCATAGACCCCGAACAGGTTGTTGGTGTCGGTGACCGCCACCGCCGGCGTTCCCGCATAGCGCGCCAGGTCGGCCAATTCCTTGGGCCGGACCGCGCCCTCCAGCAAGGAGTAGGCGCTCTTGACGCGCAAATGGACAAAGGACGCCATGACGATTGATCCGCAATCGGGTTGAGTCAGGCGGGCACTATCGCCCGCACGGACTCCTTTTGGGGTCCGATATGGGGACGATCAGCCCCCTATCCACAGGGATCAGGATCAGCCGGACTTTCAGACCGGGAGGTGGTTCAATGCCGCCTGGGCGCCGCTGGCCAATACAAAGGCCCACACCATGAAAAGCACCAGTCCCGCGCCCGCCGCCATATCCTTGACCCACATGATCCGCTCTCCCTCAAATTGGAGTTTGTTCTACTTTGGTTCTTGTCGAATTTCAAGAACAAAAAGGGATCAAAATTTCGCGGAGATCCGGATTTTTCAAGCCGATCAAAGGTTAACGCGCGTGCGCGTGAAGCCCTTGGACCAGTTTGCCCTGGTCCAACAGCATGGCGCGGTCCATCCGCGACGCCAGATCGAAATTATGGGTGGCGATCAAGGCGCCCAGCCCTTCGGCGCGGGTGATCTGGATCAGGGCGTCGAACACCCCGCCGGCCGTCTTGGGATCAAGATTGCCGGTCGGTTCGTCGGCCAGCAGCAGCCGCGGCTTGTTGGCCAGGGCACGGGCGATGGCCACGCGCTGCTGCTCGCCCCCCGACAGTTGTGACGGCCGATGGGTGAGCCGCTGGCCCAGCCCCACCACCGTCAAAAGTCGGGAGGCTTCCTTTGCCGCGTCCGCGCGCGAGGCCCCCGCGATCATCTGGGGCAGCACCACATTCTCCAGGGCGTCGAATTCCGGCAACAGATGATGGGCCTGATACACAAACCCCAGCCGGTCGCGGCGAATGCGCGTGCGCTCGGCATCGGGCAGGCCGGACACCGGCTGACCCTCGATGAAGATCTCGCCGCTGGTGGGCGCTTCCAACAGGCCGGCGATGTGCAGTAGGGAGGATTTGCCGGCGCCGCTCTGGCCCACCAGCGCCACGATCTCGCCGCGGTTGATGGAAAGATTCAAGCCGCTGAAGATTTCCAGCTGGCCTTCGCCCTCTCTGTAGCGGCGGGTGATGTTTTCCAGCTTGAGCACTTCACTCATAGCGCAGCGCCTCGACCGGATCGAGACGCGCAGCGCGCCAGGAAGGGTAAAGGGTGGCGAGGAAAGTCAGGGTCAGCGCCATCACCACCACCGCCGCCACCTGGCCGGGCGCCATTTCCGCCGGCATGCGCGAGAGGAAATAGACCGTGGGATCGAACAAGGGCGTGCCAGTCAGCTTTGACAGCGCCTGGCGGATATTCTCGATATAGGTGCAGAACACCACGCCGATGACAAAGCCGATCAAGGTCCCCGCAACCCCGATGCTGGCGCCGGCGATGAAGAAGACCCGCATCACCGCG
>Ga0105243_10003140_pt1 | contig 13568 bp, 12 predicted proteins | sample KBSM34metaG_FD_81525 | JGI IMG/M metagenome (GOLD analysis project Ga0105243, IMG submission 81525) | Miscanthus rhizosphere microbial communities from Kellogg Biological Station, Michigan, USA - KBS M3-4 metaG | ecosystem: Host-associated > Plants > Roots > Rhizosphere > Soil | place...
ATGCGGACGATGTCGTTGTCGCGGGCGAGCTGGAGCAGCCGCGAGACGGTGGACCGGGAGACGCTCAGGCGCTTGGCGACCTCGTGCTGCGTGAGACCCTCGTCGTAGTACAGGCGCGCCGCGGCGTACATGGCCGCGGCGGAGTCGGCGGCAACGGTCCGACCGTCCTCGACGATCGCTTGGAAATCGTGCTGCACGATTTCTCATTATGGACCGGGATTGTGTTCTGGGCAAGTGTCAGGGCCAGACTTTTGTTCTGGACAAATGTGCAGTCGCGGGTAGGATGGCCACGTGTCCGGTCCTCCGGCGGCGATCCTCACCGTCACGCTCAACCTCGCGCTCGATGTGACCTACGCCGTGGATCGCGTGGCCTGGCACGGCGCGAACCGCGTCGCGTCGGTCGCCGAGCGCGCGGGCGGAAAGGGCGTGAACGTCGCGCGGGTCCTCCACGCGCTCGGCCATCGCCCGGTGGTCGCCGGGCTCGCCGGCGGCCGCACGGGTGACGCCGCGCGCGAGGAGCTGCGGTCCGCCGGCCTGGGCGATGCCCTCGTCCCCATCGCGGGGGAGACGCGCCGCACCGTCGCGATCGTGGACGGGGCCACGGGGGACGCCACGGGCTTCTGGGAGCCGGGCCCGGTCGTCGCGCCGGCCGAATGGGCGGCCTTCCTGCGCGCCTATGGCGAGCAGCTGCGCGATGCCGCGGCCGTCGTGCTCTCCGGCAGCCTGCCGGGCGGCGTGCCGCCCGACGCCTACCGGGTCCTCTGCGCGCTCGCCCGCGAGGCGGGCGTCCCGGCCGTCCTCGATGCGGACGGCGACGCCCTGCGCCTCGGCCTCGACGGCCGCCCCCTGCTGGTCAAGCCCAACATCGAGGAGCTCGCGCGCGTGAGCCGCCACGCCGACCCGGTCGCCGGCGCGCAGGCGCTCCGGGCGGCGGGCGCGAGTGCGGTCGTCGTCTCGCGTGGCGCCGACGGGCTCCTCGCCGTCGCGCCGGAGGGCGGGTGGACCGCGACCCCGCCCGAACGCGTCGCCGGCAATCCCACCGGCGCCGGAGACGCCGCGGTCGCGGCGTTGGCCGCCGGGATCGTCGCCGGCCGCAGCTGGCCCGAACGGCTCGCGGACGCCGTCGCGCTGTCGGCGGCCGCGGTCGCCGCGCCGCTCGCCGGCAGCTTCGACGCGGACGCCCGCCGCCGCTATCGGGATGCGGTCGACGTGCGCGCCGTCACCACCTCGACGTCGCACCGGGAGGACTGATCCGTGCCCCTGACCCCGACCGCCGACATCGTCGCGGGCGCCGCGAAGGCCGGCGCCGGCGTCGGGTCCTTCAACGTGATCCAGGTCGAGCACGCCGAGGCGATCGCCGCGGGCGCGGAGGCCGCCGGCGCGCCGGTGATCCTGCAGATCAGCGAGAACTGCGTGAACTATCACGGCGGCCTGGGCGCCATCGGCGCGGCGGCGCTCGCCGTCGCGGGCGCCTCGGGCGCGCCCGTCGCCGTGCACCTCGACCATGCCACCGACCCGCGGCTCGCCTACGAGGCCGTCGACCTCGGGTTCGGCTCGGTCATGTTCGACGCCTCGACCCTCGACTACGAGGAGAACGTCAGGGCCACCGCCGCGGTCGCCGCCGTCTGCCACGAGCGCGGCGCATGGGTCGAGGCCGAGCTCGGCGTGGTCGGCGGCAAGGACGGCATCCACGCGCCCGGGGCCCGCACCGATCCGGACGAGGCCGCCGCGTTCGTCGCCGCGACCGGCATCGACGCGCTCGCCGTCGCGGTCGGCACGTCGCATCAGATGCTCACGCGCGACGCGGTGCTCGACTTCGACCTGATCGCCGCGCTGCGCGCCGCCGTGCCGGTCCCGCTCGTGCTCCACGGCTCATCCGGCGTAGCCGACGGCGACCTGAGGACCGCGATCGCGCGCGGCATGACGAAGATCAACATCGCGACGCACCTGAACAAGGCGTTCACCCACGCCGTCCGGTCCTATCTGCTCGCGCACCCCGACGCGGTCGACACACGCCCGTACATCGGAGCGGGGCGGGACGCCGTCGCCGCCGAGGTGACACGCCTCATGGGCGTCCTGGGGCCGGCGCGGATCGCGCGCTGAGCCCGTCGTCGCGCGCGCGCCGGAGCGCACGGACGTGTGGCCCGGCGCGTCACGTGGCAGGGTTCGGGGCCATGGCCGACCCGATCTCGGACGCTCGCCCGCCGACATGGCGCGGACTCCGCTCGCACCGCGACTGGCTGGGAGCCGAGACGGCGCGGCTGCTCGATTTCGCGCGCGGCGCGCGCGTCGAGCGCGGCTTCGGCTGGCTCGACGCGGCCGGGACGCCCGAGCCCGAGCGCCCGGCGGAGCTGTGGATCACGGCCCGCATGGCCCACGTCTTCGCGCTCGGCGACCTCGCCGGTCACCCCGGCTCCGGGCCGCTCGCCGACCACGGCCTCGTCGCGCTCCGCGAGGTCTTCGGCGACCGCGACGACGGTGGCTGGTTCCCGTCCGTCGCCGAGACCGGCCCGGTGCGCACCGACAAGGAGGCGTACCCGCACGCGTTCGTGCTGCTGGCCGCGGCGAGTGGCGCGATGGCCGGTCGCGAGCCGGCGGCGGCGCTGCTCGCGGACGTGATCGACGTCGTGGAGAGGCGATTCTGGTCGGAGGAGGAGGGCGCGGTCGTGGAGGGCTGGGACCGCGGCTGGGACCGGCTCGAGGCCTATCGCGGCGCGAACGCGAACATGCACATGGTCGAGGCGTTCCTCGCCGCCGGCGACGCGACCCGCGACGCGGCCTGGTACGAGCGCGCGCTGCGCATCGCCGAGCGCCTCATCCACGGCTTCGCGCGCGAGCACGACTGGCGGATCCCGGAGCACTTCGACGGCGCCTGGCGCCCGATCCCGGACTACAACGCCGACCAGCCGCGGCACGCGTTCCGGCCGTTCGGGGTCACGCCCGGCCACGGCCTCGAGTGGTCCCGGCTCCTGCTGCAAGTGCGCGCGGCGCTCGCGACGCCGCCGGACTGGCTGCTCGAGGCCGCCCAGGGCCTCTTCCGGCGGGCGGTCACGGACGGCTGGAGCGCTCCCGGCGGCTTCGTCTACACGACCGGCCTCGACGGGCACCCGGCGGTCACCGACCGTCTGCACTGGGTCGTCACCGAGGCGATCGGCGCCGCCGCGGTGCTCCACGACGCGACCGGTGCCGCGGAGTACGAGCGCTGGTACCGCACGTGCTGGGACTTCGCGGCGCTTCACCTGCTCGACCGCGAGCGCGGGAGCTGGTGGTCCGAGCTGGACGAGGCGCTGCGGCCGAGCGATCGCACCTGGTCGGGCAAGCCCGACGTCTACCACGCCCTCCAGGCGACGCTCATCCCGCGCCTGCCGACCACGCCGAGTCTCGCGGGCGCGTTGCGCGACGGCGCCCTGGCCTGAGGACGGCCGTGGGGGTGCGGCGATCCGCCGCACCCCCGCCGACCGGACGTCCGCCCGCTAGCAGGAGGACTTGTACGCGAACTGCGAGTTCTCGGCCAGGTTGTCCTTCGTCAGGGCGACGAAGCCGGTGCCGATCTTCTTCGTGACCGGCTTTCCGGTGAGCGCGTTGTAGGCCTGCTGCACGCCGTCCGAACCGATCTGGGCCGGCTTCTGGGCGATCAGGCCCTGCACCGTGCCGTCCTTGAGGTCCTGCACCTGCTTCGGGCCGGCGTCGAAGCCGACGATCTTGACCCCGGACTTGCCGGCCTCACGCAGGCCGCTCGCCGAGCCCTCCGCTCCGAAGAGGTTCGTGGCGAAGATCCCCTTGAGGTCCGGGTTCTTGGCGAGCTGGGCCTTGACGATCGCGGCCGCCTTCTCGGGCTGGTCGTTGTTGTAGTCGACGCCGACGTACGTGAGTCCGATCTCCTTGGCGCGCTGCTCGAACCCCTTGGTGCGCAGGTCGGTGGTCGAGATCCCGGGCTTCACGTTGTTCACGAAGACCTTGCCCTTGCCGCCGATGAGCTTCGCCAGCGCGTCCGCGGCCGCCCGGCCTCCGCCGAGGTTGTCCGACGAGATCTGCGAGGCCGCCATGTCCGCCTGGTCGAGCGTCGTGTCGACGAGGACGACCTTGGAGCCGTTCTGCGCGAGCTGGTTGATCGGGACGAACATCGCCTTCGTGTCGGTCGGCGCGATCAGCACCGCGTCGGGCTTCTTGGCCGCGACCGCGTTGACGATCGGCGTCTGCAGCGACGGGTCGAACTGGTCGGGGCCCTGGAAGTTCAGGTTGACCCCGAGCTTCTTGGCCTCGGCCTGAGCGCCGCAGTTCATCGTGATGTAGAACTCGTCGCCCTTGACTCCGGCGATCAGCGTCATGTTCTTGGCGCTGCCGGAACTGGCCGACGATCCTCCGCTGGAGGTCGATCCTCCACCGCTGTCGCTGCCGCCGCAGGCGCTGACCGCGAGCGCGGCGGCTGCGACGCTCGCGCCGAGCGCGAGGCTCCACCGTCCTCCGGCACGTGACTGAGCTTGCATGGTGTTGCTCCTCCTCCTGTCCTGTGACTCTGACGTCATTGCCGGTACCGAGACCGGCGGACCTGGTCGAGATAGACCGCACCGATCAGGACGGCTCCGACCGCGACCTGCTGCCAGAAGGGCTGCACGCCGATGATCACGAAGCCGTTCTGCAGCACGGCGGGGATGAAGACACCGAAGACGGTGCCGAGGATGGTGCCGACACCGCCGAACAGGCTGGTGCCGCCGATGACGATCGCCGCGATCGCGTTGAGGTTGTCGGTCGTGTGACCGGCAACCGTGGTGGTGCCGAACCGGGCGAGCGACAGGTAGCCGGCGAGCCCGGCGAGCGTCCCGCCGAGCGCGTAGACCTTGATCAGGTGCGCGTCGACGTTGACGCCCGCGCGGCGGACGCCCTCCTGGTTGGAGCCGATCGCGTACGTGTACCGCCCGAAGCGGGTCGAGGCGAGGATGACGCCGAAGACCACGCAGACGACGGCCGCGATCACCACGAGCCATGGGATCTGGCCCGCCAGGCGGCCGGTCCCGATCGTCGTGATCAGCTTGAACGGGACCTCGCGCTCGTCCACGCCGCCCGTGATCAGGAGCGCGGCGCCGAGCGCCATGCCGAAGGTTCCGAGCGTGACGATGAACGGCGGGATCTTCGCCTTGGAGACGAGGAAGCCGTTGAGCATCCCCCAGGCCAGGCCGGCCAGGAGCGCGGCGACGAGGCCGATGAGCATGACGCCCCAGTTGTTGCCGCCGACGGCGCTCATGACCTTCGCCGAGATCACGCCCGAGAACACGAGGACGGAGCCGACGGACAGGTCGATGCCGGCCGTGATGATCACGTACGTGAGGCCGGTGGCGATCACGAGCAGCACGGCCGCGTCGGTCGCGATGTTGCGCCCGTTGGCGACAGAGAAGAAGTCGGCGGGCTTGATGATCGAGAAGACGAGGATCAGCCCGATGAGGATCAGCCCGATCCACGTGTTCGAGCCGGCGACGAGCTTCTGCCACCAGAGGCGGGGCTCCTCGACGACGGGCTCCTCGGCTTCGCGCTCGTCCGACTGGGTCTGCTGGGTCATCGCCCATCCTCCTCGTGGAACGTCAGCGCGCCGGTCATGGCGGACACGATGTCCTCCATCGTCACGTCGGCCGGCCGCAGCCGCGCGACGCGCTGACCGAGTCGGAGCACCTCGATCCGGTCGGCGACCTCGAAGACCTCGGGCATGTTGTGGCTGATGAGCACGACCGACAGCCCGTGCTCGCGCACGCGCTTGATCTGCTCGAGGACGTTGCGCGTCTGGACGACGCCGAGCGCCGCGGTCGGCTCGTCCATGAACACGACCTTGCTCGCCCAGGTCACCGCGCGGCAGATGGCGATGCCCTGGCGCTGGCCGCCGGACATGTTGGCGACGGGCGCCGACGTGTCCTGGATGCGCACGCCGAGGTCCTTGAACGCCTCGTCGCTGCGGCTTCGCATCGTCGCCTTGTCGAGGAAGCCCAGCTTCCCCAGGAGACCCGGCCGCAGGACCTCGCGCCCGAGGAACATGTTCGCCGCCGGGTCGATCTCCGCGGCGAGCGCGAGGTCCTGGAACACCGTCTCGATCCCGAGCGTGCGCGAATCGTGCGGCGTGTTGATGTGGACGGGCTGTCCGTCGAAGAGGATCTCGCCGCTGTCGGGCGGGTGCACGCCGACGAGGGTCTTCACGAGGGTGCTCTTGCCGGCGCCGTTGTCGCCGACGAGCGCGACCACCTCGTTCGGATACACGGAGAAGTTCGCGCCGCGGAGCGCCTGGACGCGTCCGAAGCTCTTCACGACGTCGCGGGCCTCCAGGACTGGCTCAGGCATGGCTACCGCCTCGTCGCGCCCGGCGGCCGCCGGGCGTGTCGTTCATCAGGGTCCGGCATCTCTCGTTCTCTCCCCTCGTCGACGGGCGCGGCCGAGCGCGCCCGCCGGGTTGCTATACAACGATCCTAACCCGGCTCAGAACATTTGTCCAGCACGATTTTGCAGGCACAACTGGCCTGCAAATGACCGTTTTCCGGTCGCGTGCGCGCGCGGGCGCGCGAAGACGGGGACGCGGGTCGGGTGTCAGCCGTGCGACGCATCGCTCACGCGCCGGCCGTGACGAGCTCGATGTCGTAGGCCGCGCAGAGCTCTCGGACGGCCGGCGTCGCCACGTCCATCACGACGACGTCGACCTCGTCCAGCGCGCAGACCCGCGCGAAGTCGGTGGCGCCGACCTTGGTCTGGTCCATGGGCACGACGACGCGGCGGGCGCGCTCGATGACGGCCTCCTTGATCGCCGCCTCGGCGAGGCTTCCCACGCTGACCCCGACCTCGGAGAACCCGCTGACGCCGAGGAAGGCGGCGCTGAACGTGAAGCGCTGCATGTTCTCCAGCGCGAGCGGGCCGACGAGCGACCCGTCGACGCGCCGGACCTGGCCGCCGAGGAGCACGCAGTCGATCTCCCGGACGTCCGCGAGCGAGAGCGCGACGCCGAGGCTGCTCGTCAGCACCGACAGGCGCAGCCCGCGGGTGTCCTCGGCGAGCGCGCGGGCGAGCGCCGCGACGGTCGTGCCGCTGTCGAGGAACACGGAGTCGCCGTCCCGGAGCAGCCCGAGGCACGCGCGCGCGATCGCCTCCTTGGCCGTCGGGTTCGCCGTCTGGCGGCCGGTGAGCTCGCGGTCGGCGTTGGGGTGGATGGCGAGCGCCCCGCCGTGCGTCCGCTTGAGCAGGCCCTGCTCCTGCAGCGCGCTGAGGTCCTTCCGGATCGTCGGCTCGGTGACGCCGAAGATCTCGGCGAGCTCACCGATCCGCGCCCGGCCGCGCACGGAGACATGCTCGGCGATGCGCGCCTGGCGCTCGTCGGCGAACACGTGGTCGCCCCGCGCGGGGCCGTCCGTCACGCCGCGAACCGTATCGGCACGGTCGGGTCCGTTTGGTTTCGGGTTCATGCGCACGTCCGGCGTCGATCGTCGGACCCGGCGTGCGCGGCCCCGGCGAGGTCGCGGACGGCGCTCGTGGCGTCCGGCCCCGCAGCGCGCGCGAGCGCGGCGGCGCCCACGACGCCCGCGAGGTTGCCGAGCGCCGCGGCCCGGACCGGCGACGCGGGGCGGACGGTGCGCAGGCTGAGGCTGGTCTCGAACGCGGCTCTCGTCGGGGCGAGCAGCAGGTCACCGACCTCGGCGAGACCTCCGCCGACCAGGACCAGGCTGGGGTCCACGACGGCGGCGACCTGCGCGAGGCCGCGGCCGAGCCAGCCGCCGACCTCCTCGACTGCGCCGCGCGCGGCGGGGTCTCCGTCGCGCGCGAGAGCGACGACGAGCGGGCCGTCGATCCGCTCGGGATCGCCGCCGGCGCGCCGAAGCAGTCGGCTGTCGCGAGCGGACTCGGCGCGGGCCGCCGCGCGGGCCGCCGAGGCGAGCGCGGTCCCGCTCGCGTACTGCTCGAGGCAGCCCCGGGCACCGCACCGGCACGGCCGGCCCCCCGGAACGATGCCGAGGTGGCCGAACTCCGCCCCGAGCCCGGAGCCGCCGCGGAACAGGGCGCCCGACACGACGATCCCGCCCCCGAGGCCGGTGCCGACCGTCGCCAGCACGAGGCAGCGCTCGCCGCGGCCGGCGCCGTGGGCGTACTCGCCCCACGCGGCGGCGTCGGCGTCGTTCTCCACGATCACCGGCAGGCCCAGGCGGTGGCGCAGGTCGGCGCGGAAGGGGCGCTCGCGCCACGCGAGGTTGGGGGCGTGGCGCACGATGTCGCGGTCGGCGTCGAGGAACGCCGCGGTCGCCACCCCCACGGCGACGACGTCCTGCCCGTGCGCCGCGGCCCGGTCGCCGAGGCGCGTGACCGTGTCCGAGATCAGGTCGAGGATCGCGTCGTAGCTGCGCCCGCCCACGGGTCCGCGCTCGAGCAGGGACACGCGTCCGCCGTCGTCGACCACGCCGGCGGCCAGCTTCGTGCCGCCCAGGTCGATCCCGATCGCAACGTCACTCCCCATGCGTGGATCCTAGCGGTCCTTTTCGATATGTGCCACTATGCGCTTTCGCTAAGGTTCGATACGGTACGAAACGAGCAAGTTCGAAACTATGGCCTTCCCAGCACACACGCTTCGCGTCGGGGTCCTCACGAGCGGCGGCGACGCGCCCGGCATGAACGCGATCATCGCCGGCGCATGCGAGCAGGCCGAGCGCCTCGGTGGTCACGCCCACGGCATCAACGGCGGGTTCGCGGGTCTGGCCGACGTACGCGCCGAGCCCATCGGCGCGGTCGAGGCCCGAGCGCACCTGCACGAGTCGGGGACCTGGCTGCAGACCAGCCGCTGGCCCGCGCTGCGCACCTCCGAGGGCCGGGACGCCTGCCGCGCCGCCCTGGAGGCCCTTGCCATCGACGCGCTCGTCGTGATCGGAGGCAACGGGTCCGCCATGGGCGCCGCCGCGCTCTCGGACGACCTTCCGGTCGCCTTCGTGCCCGCGACGATCGACCGCGACGTCGTCGGCACCGACGTGACGGTGGGCATGGACTCGGCCGTCGGCTACGCCGTCGACACGATCGACCGGCTCCGCATCACGGGCCGTTCGCTCCCGGGCCGGGCGTTCCTCGTCCAGACCCTCGGGGCGCCCAACGGCTTCCTCGCGGACGCGGTGGCGTCGGCTGCCGGCATCGATCACGTGCTCGTCCCCGAGCGCGAGCACGACCTCGATGAGGTCGCCCGCGCCCTGCGCGAGCTCGCCGTCAACGGATCCGCCATCGCGGTGATGTCCGAGGCGATCGGCGACGCCGTGCGGATCGCGGAGGAGCTCGCGCGGCGCGCCGGCATCCGCGTGCATCCGACGATCCTCGGGCACGCGCAGCGCGCCGCCACGCCCTCGGCCCAGGACCGGACCCTCGGCCAGGCGGCCGGCCGCGCGGCCGTCGACGCGCTCGCGCAGGGCCGCTCGACCTTCATCGCGCTCAGCGCCGCCGGCGCCGTGCGGAGCGCACCCCTCGTCGCGGGCCGCGAGCCCGCCACGGCACGGATCACCGACGACACCAAGGAGCGCTCGACATGAGCCTCGGCTACGACCGCCCGCTGTACATCCTCGCCTTCGATCACCGGACCTCGTTCCAGACGAAGCTCTTCGGCATCGAGGGAGCACCGACGCCCGACGACCGCGATCGCATGGCCGAGGCCAAGCGGATCATCCTCGACGGGCTGCTGGCGGTCGCCGAGTCGGCGCCCTCGGGCGCGGTCGGTGCGCTCGTGGACGAGGAGCACGGCGCGAGCGCCGCGCACCGCGCCAAGGAACAGGGCCTGCTGCTCGCGATGTCGGCGGAGAAGAGCTCCCAGCCGGAGTTCGAGCTCGAGTTCGGCGACGACTTCGCCGCGCACATCGAGGCCTTCGAGCCCGACTTCGTCAAGGTCCTCGTGCGGTACAACCCGGAGGGCGACCGCGACATGAACCGCCGCCAGGCGGCGCGGCTCGCCGCCCTGTCGGACTGGCTCGCGCCGCGGCCGACCAAGCTCCTGTTCGAGCTGCTCGTCCCGCCGGAGCCCGCGCAGCTGGCGGCCCTCGGGTCCGGGCCCGACGGCTTCGCGGCCGAGTTGCGCCCGCGGCTCGCCGCCACGGCGATCGCGGAGCTCCAGCACGCGGGCGTCGAGCCCGACATCTGGAAGGTCGAGGGCCTCGACACGGCCGCCGACTATCGGGTCGTGTCCGACGCGGCGCGCGCCGGCGGCCGCGACGACGTCGCCTGCGTCGTGCTGGGCGCGGGCGCGGACGAGGACACCGTGGCGCACTGGCTCCGGGAGGCGGCCGGCGTGGACGGCTTCGTAGGCTTCGCGATCGGGCGCACGATCTTCTGGGGCCCGCTCACGGCGTGGCTGGCCGGCACGATGGACCGCGAGGCCGCCGTCGAGGCGATCGCCGGCAACTACCGGCGGACGATCGAGCTGTACGCCGGCGCGGCGCAGGCCGTCTGAGGCCGTCACCGCGGCAGCGGGTCGCGGGAGCGGGCGACCACCGCCGCGATCTCCGCGGGGCGGGGCAGCCCGCTCAGTGCGCCGCGACGGGTCGTCGCGAGCGCTCCGACCTGCACCGCGACGCGGACCGCGTCGAGCAACGCGCGCCCGCGGAGGAGCTCGCTCGCGAGGCTCCCGCAGAACGCGTCCCCGGCCGCCGTCGTGTCGATCGCGGCGACGTGCGGCGCCGGGACGCGGGTCTCCTCGCCGCCGTCCAGGACGAGCGCCCCGTGCTCGCCGAGCGTGACGACGATCGCCCCGTCGCCAGCCAGCGCGCGCGCCCGGTCCGAGGCCTCCGCGAGCGCGTCGCCGGCGCCGCCGCCGGTGAGCGCGACGAGCTCGGTGAGGTTGGGGACCAGCACGTCGACGGCCCCGGCGAGCTCGGGCGCGAGCGGCTGCGCCGGGGCGGGGTTCAGGATCACGCGCGCGCCCGCGGCGGCCGCCGCAGAGGCGGCCGCGGCCGCGGCGTCGAGCGGGATCTCGAGCTGGATGAGGACCACGTCGTGCGGCCCGACGCCGTCCAGCGCGGAGCGGGTCCCGGCGGGCGTGAGCTCGCCGTTCGCGCCCGCGGCGACCACGATGCAGTTCGCGCCGTCCGCGGAGACGATCACCTGCGCGGTGCCGGTGGCGTGCCCGGCGCGGGCGTGGATGCTGCTCGTGTCGACGCCCTCCGCGGCGAGCGAGCGCACGAGCTCGGCGCCGTCGCCGTCGTCGCCGACGCATCCGATCATCGCCACCGCGGCGCCGTGTCGCGCCGCGCTCACGGCCTGGTTCGCGCCCTTGCCGCCGAGGCTGCGCGAGGTGCGGAGCGCGAGGACGGTCTCGCCGGGTCGCGGGATCTCGCGGACCTCGCTGACGCAGTCGAGGTTGAGCGAGCCGACGACCATCAGTCGCCGCGTTGGGTCAGACATGGGCCACCTCGCCCGAGGGAGCGGCGCTCGCAGTGGCGATCAGCTCGTCCCACGTCTCGAACGTGCCGGCGGCGAGCCCGCCGACGAGTGCGGCGCCGCGGGCGGTCGCCTCGCCGACCGGCGACCACTCCACCGGGCCGAGCCGTCGTTCCTTCGCGTCGCGCACCGCGCGCCCGCGGACCCCGCCGCCGACCGCGACGAGGCGGCCGTGCGCCCCGGCCACGACGTCGGCGCGGGCGAGCGCGGCCTCGCCCAGCGCGGCGGTCGCCTCGACGGCGGCGCGCCAGACGTGCGCCGGCGTCGTGTCCGCCGTGATCCCCCGGATGACGAGCTCGCCCGCGCCGTCGAGGCCCGTGACGCGGGGCGTGGGCTCGGTGTCGGGAAGGGCCGCCGCCGCGGCGTCGACGCGCTCGCGCGCCTCCGGGCGCTCGAGGCCGAGCATGCGCGCGACGCCGCTGAGCGGCACGCTGAGCTCGCCGCCGCTGAGCAGCGCCCAGCGGCCCGGGAGCACGTGCCAGCCGACCGACACCCCGCCGGCGACCGCGGCGCGCACCCGCCCGCGGGAGAGAAGCGACGGGCTCGTGCGGACGAACGCCTCGGCCGTGCCGGCGGAGTGCAGCGTGTCGTCGTCGCCGGTGGCCCCGGCGCCGAGCATCGCGACCACGTGGTCATGGCCGGCCACCGTGATGGCGGCACCCCGGGCGCCGGGCAGCCGGTCGCCGACCCGGCCGATGCGGGTGCCCGACGGGGCGGGAGCCGGGAGGAGCCCGGCGGAGGCATCCAGCCAGGCCAGCGCGGCCGGCCACCAGGCGCGGGTCTGCAGGTCGAGCAGGCCCGTGCGCGAGGCGAGCGAGAGCTCGGCGATCTCGTCGCCGCCCAGCCGCCGCGCCACCCACTCGGGCACGCCGAGCCATCGGTGGGCGGCTTGCGTCGCGGGCAGGTGCCGGCGCTGCCACGCCAGCTTGGCCAGCGAGCACAGCGGAGCCGCCCGCAGGCCGGTGCGACCGGAGAACGCCTCGCCGCCGAGGGCCGTCGCGGCCGCGTGCGCCTCCTCGGCCCCGCGGCGGTCGTGCCACGCGATCGCGCGCGTCATCGGCCGTCCGCCGGCATCGAGGAGGACCCCGGTCTCGGCCATGCCGGCCACGCCGACGCCGGCCACGTGCCCGGGAGGCGCCGCGCTCAGCGCGCCCGCGGCCGCACGGAGCGCGGCGCCGGCGAGCGCCTCCGGCTCGACCTCGGCCCCGGTGGGAACCGCGATCCAGGGTGTCGGCTCCCGCTGCTGGGCGACGACGCGCCCTCCGCCGTCGAGCACCACCGCCTTGCAGAACGTCGTGCCGACGTCGATGCCCAGCAGGAGCGCGCCCACGCTACGCCGCGGCGTCGAGGATGCCCAGCATGTCGGCCATGCGCCGGCGGCCGGTGTCCTCGAGGAACCGCCGCCGCTCCGGCGCAGGCAGCGCGACGGCTTCCTTCCACAGGGAGCGCCCGGCGATGAACCCGTTTGCCCCGCCCTCCACGGCCGAGCGCAACTGCCCGCAGAACGCGTCGTGGTCCACCCCGGCGGAGAGCACCGCCCACGGGACGTCGAGCGCGTCGGTCACGCGGGCGCAGTCCTCCGTGCTGCCCGGGTACTCGAGCTTGAGGACGCGCGAGCCGCACTCCTGGAGCAGCACCGCGCCCTCGCGGACGAGATCGGGCTTGCGCGCCGCGAACGCCTCGGGCGCCTCGTCGTCGAGACGGTAGGTCATGAGCTCGATGACGCACAGCAGACCGGCCCGGCTGCAGTCCTCGAGCGCCGCCCGCACGACCTGCGCCGTGTAGCCGTCGAGGTCCTCGCGGTCGGCGCGCAGGAAGACCATCACCTTGGCGGCGGTGGCGCCGAGGGCGCGTGCCCCCGCCGCGCCGAGCCCGTCGATCAGCGACGACCGGCGCAACCCGTCGACGACGTCGCAGCCGTCGGCCTCGATGCGCACGAGCAGCCCGACGTCCCGGGCGAGGACGTCCTGATCGACGATCGCGGGGAGTGACACGTCGGGGTCGAGCAGCACGGCGCTCGCGTCGCGGCCGGCCGTGTCGACCAGGTCGAGCTTGAAGGCGCGCTGCGCCTCGGGCGTGCTCGGCAGGCCGAGCGTGTCGAGCATCTCGACCAGCGGGTCGCCGTGGTCGGCGGCGATCACGGCGAA
>Ga0105243_10003144_pt1 | contig 13555 bp, 8 predicted proteins | sample KBSM34metaG_FD_81525 | JGI IMG/M metagenome (GOLD analysis project Ga0105243, IMG submission 81525) | Miscanthus rhizosphere microbial communities from Kellogg Biological Station, Michigan, USA - KBS M3-4 metaG | ecosystem: Host-associated > Plants > Roots > Rhizosphere > Soil | place: Michigan...
CGGCTGCCAGAACAGCGCATTGGCCAGGATCAGCGCAAGGCCACGCTGGGTCAGGCTTTTCAGGGCAGAAACAGGGCGAACGTCCATATTCAAGATCTCAGGGCAGCGGGCGTTGAATTACAGGTAGAAATCCATGCGGAAATAGATCGGCGCTTCGCGCTCGCTCATCACCGCAGGTCGTTCCAGGGAGTGGGCGAAGGTCACGCTGGCGCTGACGTTCCTGCCGCGGGCAAACAGCTCCAGGGAGTTGCTCGAGACCCGGCCATGGAGGTTGTCGTTGTAGCGGTCATTGCGGATCACACCCTGGTCGTAGCCGACGCTGGCGCCGTACTCCAGGAACGCCGGGCGCATCCAGTCCCACGTCACAGGGCGAGCCCAGCGAATATCGTTGCGCCAGTAGCCACCGCTGTCGCCGGTGAGTTGCTGGTCCTTGTAGCCGCGTACCGAAGCCGACCCGCCGAGGCTGATACGTTGCGGGCTGAACAGCACGTCTTCACTGCGCTGCCCGGTGGCCAGGCTGGAGAAACTGAACGACTCGCCCCACAGCGTGAACGGTTGCAGGTAGCTGAGCGTGGCGGTGTATTTGCGGTAGTTCGGCGTGGGCGTGAGGTTGCCCTCGCGATCGCGTTCCTGGTCGTTGCTCTGTGCGTCAAAGGCGCCGATGCCGTTCTGCATGCCGAGGTCGAGGTTGACGAAGGCACTGCCGATACGTCGCCCGTGGTTGATGCCGACCTGGAATTCGCTGAGGCGGTTGCTGCTGGGGGCCAGGCGCGCGTCGAGCAGGTAGTTGTTGGTACGCAGATGGGCAAGGCCGACGTTCACCGAGGTCTTGCTCACGTCGTCACGATGGATCACACGTTCGGCGCGCAGTTGGTGGTTCTGGCTGTCGCCGGACTGCTTGAACTTGAAGCCATCCACATCACCGAGGGTGCGGTAGTCGCTCTCGCTGTAGGTGTAACTGAAGTTCCACCAGCCCCACGGCACGTTGTAGTAGAGCATGCTGTTTTTCGAGGTTTTCTGGTGGTCACTCATGGCGTCGTGGCCGCCGCGCAGTATCAGTTGATCGGCAAGGCCCAGGGGGCTGTCCCACTCAAGGCCGGCCCCCCATTGCTGTTCGCCGGTGCTCTTCTGGCCGTCATTGTTACGCGACAGGCTGGCGCGCCACGGCTTTTGCGGGGTGTTCTTGACCACGACGTCGCTGCCGCCCACCTGGCTGCCGGGGGTCAGTTCCATGTGTGCCTGCTTGGAGGGCAAGCGGCTCAGTTGGTCGACCAGTTGTTCGACTTCACGCAAATTTAGCGGCTCGCCCACCTTGCCGGGGAAAGCCATCGCCAGTTCGCGATCGGTGACGGTGCTGCCTTGGGCGCCTTTCAAGCCTTCGAGCTTGCCTTCCACCACCAGCACCTGCAGGTGGCCGCTGGAAAGGTCTTGCTGCGGCAGGTAGGCACGGCTGGTGACACGGCCTTTGGCGATGTAGAAGTCAGTGATGACCTTGAGCAGTTCATTAAGCTGCGACACCCCCAGGCATTGGCCGACATAAGGCTTGAGCAGGCGCGCGCGGTCCGACGCCGACAGGCTGTCTGCCCCCTGCAGCTGGATGTCCTTGATCGCAAAGCAACGATTGTCGGCAGGGGTGTTTGGGGCCGGGGACTGGGTGCCTTTGCCCGGCAGGTCCTGGAGTTCCTCGAGGCGGCGGCGTTGCTCTTCGAGCAGGCGGTTCTGCCGATCGCGGATCAGGTCCTGATCCCCAGGCGTAGGGGCAGCCGTAGCACTGTTCAGGCTCATATAGGCGAGCAAGAAAGTGCACAGTAATAACCGAGTCCGTGGCAATAACAGAGACATGTTCGATCCGTCGACAATCAAGGGGGCGGCAAACTAACATCGAACTTCCACGCACTCAAAAAAATGAGCCCGTTTGAAGTTGAAACTAGTTACTCGCGCAACCTATTGATTAATAACAACTAAAAATTATACAAAGGGCCGCAGGCTTGTAGCTGGGAGTATTATTCCGACAAGCGGCAGCACAGTTGATCGCATTTCTTCGGGAAACTTATAGATGCTATTAGTTAGCCATCAAGTTCCTTCCGAGATAAGTTAGTACCGAAAAGATCAGAAAAGTTCTCGGCGTTTTTGTGAATTGGATCCCATTTGTCGGGATTAAGCGAAATCGTTCCCACCTTGCATGGGAACGATCCAATACCGTGCGTTCTTAACTAGCGTCCTTGTTCTGGTCCTTGCCAGGTACCAGCGTGAGCCCCGGTTTTTCGACATCGCGGGACACATGGGACTTCACTTCTGCGACGCCGCCGTCCTCGTCGTTATGGATCACCAGCACCCCAGGTCGACGCAACTGCTCGAGGTCCCCGTCCCCCAGGCTGAAACTCTCACTCAGGTTCTGGTCGCTCAAGGCCTTGGCCTCGGCGCGACGCTGGGCGAACTTGCGGCCTCGGCGTTGCTGGTAGCGCGCCCAGCTGATCAGGATCACAGCGTTGAACAGGGCGATCCACAGGTAGATCTGCAGGGTGTTGAGCGCGGCAAAAATCGGCGCCTCGATCCGAGGCCCACCGTGGGTTTCCAGCATCGAGTTAATCCCGCGCGCCAGCAGCCAGATCAACCCGGCCCAGGCGAGCAGGGTCAACACCACGTCGACCAGCCACATCAATCGATTCTGGCGAGTTCTGACCAGTTTCATGATCACGCCTCCTCTTCAGTAGGTTTGATGCCGCGATCCGGACTGACCCAGCGCGCACGCTTCTGATGCTGGTTGAACAGCACCTTGGGAAAACTGACCAGGGTGGTGAACAGGCTGACCAGCCAGAACACCATCGGGTACCACACGGTCCAGAACAGGGTTTTCCACAGGTCTTTCTCGTAGCGGCGGTCGATCATGATGCTCACCGCAAACTGCGCCAGGCACACCATCGCCAGGACCAGCCCGGTAAACGCTGGCGGCACCAGGGAGTCCACCGCGATGGCCTGTGGCAGTGGGATGAATTTGCCCACGCCCCAGAAGATCACCGACAACAGGAAGGTGAAGGCCCAACCGGTGGACAGGCAGTATTCGAACAACAGCGGCCACAAGTAGCGATGACGCCATTGCCAGATGCCACGGATATTCTTGAACAGCACTTCGGCACCGCCCTGGGCCCAACGCAGACGCTGTTTCCACAGGCCGCCGACGGTTTCGGGCATCAGGATCCAGCACAGGGCACGTGGCTCGTAGAAGATGCTCCAGTGATCAAGCTGCAGCTTCCAACTGACATCGATGTCCTCGGTGATCATGTCGGTGCTCCAGTAGTCGATACGGTCGAGCGCCTTTTTACGGAACGCGACCACCACACCCGACACTGTGAAGATGCGGCCGAACACCCGTTGCGTACGCTTGATCAAACCGATGATCGAAGAGAACTCACCCACCTGTACCCGGCCGATCAAGGTCGAACGCGTACGAATGCGCGGGTTGCCAGTCACGGCACCCAGGCGCGGGTTATCGAGCATCGGCGCAACCATGTAGGCCGCAGCGTTTTTATCCAGTAGCGCGTCGCCGTCGATGCACACCAGGTATTCACTGCGCGCGGCCACGGCGCCCATGCGCAGGGCCACGGCCTTGCCCTGGTTCTGCGCCAGGTGCAGTACGCGCAGGCGCGGGTTCTCCAGGGCCAGTGCGTCGAGTACGGCAGCGGTGTTGTCTTGGGAGCCGTCGTTCACCGCAATCACTTCAATATTCGGGTACAGCTGACCGAGCGCTGCCTGCATGGTATCGGCGACGTTATCCCCCTCGTTGTAGCAAGGGATGATGATCGAGATCAGCGGGTTGCCCGCCAGCGTGGGTGCCGGTGTGTCTTCTTCCCAAGGCCAGTGCCGCTCCCAGTGCAGCCAGAAATACAGGCCGCCTGCGATCCACAGCGCTGACATGAACAGCGGGTAGAAAAACACAAAGTCCATCAGGAACTGCCCGGTGACCAGGAAGATCAGGCCCAGGGGCACGCCCAATACCAATGCCAGCACAAATAAAGCCAGGATTCTGTCGAACATGGTCAAGGGTTCCATTGATTGGAAAGGGCCGGACGTACAGTCTTCAGGTCCGGGGAGTTTTCCAGGAAATTGTCCGGGTAGTAGCCAAAACTCGTGACACCCTGGCGCTTGAGCACACCCATCCATTCAGCCATCTGCACAGCGTCGATATCCGGCGCAGCCTTGGTGCGCCAGTCTTTGGCTTGCAGTTCGAACACGGTGCGTTCCATCGCGCCGGGGCGCGCCTTGACCGTCGCCACCAGCTTCTCCAGCCAGGCATTGGAGGTCTTGTATTCCTGGCCTTCCATCAACGGCATGGCCATGGGCGCGGTCCAGTCGTAGGTCTGGAGGAAATCATCGAGATTCTGCGCGAACCAGGTCTCGCTGCCGGGATTGAGCATCGGCTCGGCAAAGATATTGCGCGCGGTCTGCACCTGCGGCCCACCAATGGCACGGACCTTGGCGGTCAGCTCGTTGGTGAAGTCGATCAGGTAGCGGCTCTTGAAACGTGTCCAGCGCTGCATCACTGCCGGGTCGGCACGCAGGGCCTCGATGCTGTTCGGCAGGCCGTTGGCGGCGTACGCCTTGAGCGCGCCAGGGCTGGCGTCCTCGAAGTCGTTGAACACCGCATCGTCGTGGTACAGCACACCGTCGATGGCGTTGTTGCGCGCCAGGTCCTCGTAGATCTCACCGATGATCTTGCGCACCTGCGGGTCAAACGGCGACAAGCGTTTGTACTGGTCCGGGTCAAGGCCGGTCTTGCCGGTTTCCGGGTCCCAGCGCGTCACGCGGGGCAGCTTGGGGTCGAGGGCAAAGCTGAGCACCGGCATCCAGGCATACACCGCGGCATGGGCACGGGTGTGCAGTTGCCATGAGACACGGTTGAACAAGTCGGCGCGTACTGGCAGGTGGCGGTTGGGGAAGTACAGTTCATGCACCAGGCCGTCACCCTTGGGGTCGGCGAAGGCTTGCAGGAACACCGTGCCTGCCCCCATGTCCACCACCCTTTGCACCAGTTGGTCGAGGTTGCGAGCCTGTTGGGCCGGGTCCGGGTCGTAGACGTTATCCAGGTCCACATGCAACACGCGCATAGGGGCCTTGGCTTGCGCCGCGACGATGCTGTTGGCGAAGTGCTCGCCGTCCGGGTCGGAAGCCACCAGGAAGCGCGGGCTGTTCATCAAGTCATTAGAGCTGTCGAGGCCATCTTCCAGGGTCAGGGCCATCTGGTAGCCCTGCTCGCCAACAATCGCCAACGAAGTGCCCTTGGCTGCACCGTAAGGCCAGACCCACACGCGTGGTTTCTTGCCGGTGACTGTTTGGATCTTGTTGGAGATCGCCACCACATCGGCCCGCATCCGCGCGTCGAACTGTGCCTGGCTTTCATAGCGCCCCATGGCCGGGTCAAAGCGCAGCGAGGTCGCCGCCGGCTCCAGGTTGCCCTGCGGGTTGGCGAGAATGCCGGTGTGACTGGCATCGGTGTGCGCCGCGATTTCCACCAGGCCCGACTGGGACACTTCGCGGATCTGCTGCCAGGTGAGGAACTCGCCACGTGGCCGTGGCTGCCCGGCGAAGTCCACGGGTTTGTTCAGCGGCGTGTCGATCCAGTAGCCCACGGGCGCCAGCAACGCCGGCCAGTGGTAGGCGCGCAGGATCGGCATCACCCGCGTGTAGAAGCTCGAATAGCCGTCATCGAAGCTGAGCATGATGGCTTTGGGCGGCAATGCCGGGCCACCGTTGCGGGCCGCCAGGATCTGGTCGACGCTGACCGCCTGGTAGCCATTCTCGCGCAGCCAGGCCAACTGCTCGATCAGACGCTCGGTGCGCACCGCCACCACCGCCTGATCGGGATCGCGGTCTTCGATATCGTGGTAGGCAATGCCCAGGAAATGGTTTTTCGGCCACGGCGCTTCGTTGGCCGGTGTCGGCCGCTCGGCGGGTGGAGTGAAAGGCGCGGGTTGCTGGGCGCAGGCACTGGCCAGCATTACGCCCAGGATCAACAGGCAACGGCTGAGGACGGTCATGGTCAGGCTCTTCTAGAAACGGTAAGTGAGGTCGACGAGCAAACGCAGATCGCGTTCACGATCACCGTCGTAAGGTCGGCTGATCAGGCTCAGGTTGGCGCCGGCGTCCAGTACATCGTTCCAGCGAAAACGTTGGCCATAGCCGACCAGACCGATGCCACCGGTGGAATAATCCCGCTGGCTATACGTACCCGCACCGACCTGGAACTGCTGACTCCACTGGGTCTCGTAGCGGCGATAGAGCACATGGTTGATGTTGAGGACCGGCAACACGGTGAAGTCCGACTTCGGGTTGAAATAGACCGTGTCTTCCTTGCTGTTGCGGCTGGCGCCGACTTCCAGGCCCAGGTCCACTTGCACTTTGGATGAGCTGTAAAGGCCTTCACGGCCGCTGAGCAAGGCCTCGAAGCGGTCGTTGCCATCACTGAAATGGGACGGGCTGAGGGTCAGCTTCCACTCGCGGCTTTCGTTGGCACGCCAGCGGATGAAACCGCTGCCGCCATTGGCCGTGACCCCGTCGTTCAACGCTCGCAGCGGCGTGGTGGACAGGAGGTAGCCAAGGCTGCCGCCGTATTGCCAGTTGTCATTGATGTCACGCGCAATCGACACGGCGGCGCCTTGTTTTGAGCCATCGCCGTAGGAGTGGTTGGAGACCTCGGCTTCAATGGTCATGTCGCGGGTGCGCCGCTCTACGCCGACAACCTGCCAACGGTGCTGGCCGGTCCCCTCTTCGAAATCGGCGCGGGCATAGCCGGCACCGGCGAACAGGCGCCAGTCTTCGTCGATGGGTGGCGTGTAGAGGCGGCTTTCAATCCCCCAGTCACGGCTCCCGGAGACGGCACCCGCATCGCCGTTGTTACCACCGCCGAAGCTTTTACCGGTGTAGGCCTCGACCCGCAGCTCGGCCATGTCATGCACATCGCGCAGGCGGCTGAGGCGCTGCACCTGGCGGTTGTCCGGGTTGCGTGCCACCACGTCATCGGTGAGCACGTCGAGCTGGCGCCACTCCTGCAGGTCCATGGCGGTGTAGGCCTGGCTCACTTCCAGGCCAATATCACGCGGAGCCTGGGCTTCGGTTTCCTTGAGGATGCCTTCGGCGCGCCGGGGCAAATCGCGGGCGCGGTACATGTCGGCCTGGGCCAGGCGCAGGCCGACATTGCCAGGGGCTTTGGCCACCAACGCTTCCAGGCCGGCTTCGCTGCCCGGCAGGTCGCCGCCGAAGACGCCAGCCTGGGCTGACAGTTGTTGCGCGTCCATCCACGCGTCGCTGGGGTTGCCGACCGGCAAGCCCTTGAGCTCCACCCGTGGGTTTTGGCTTTTGGCCAGGTTGTTGGCGACCTCGCGAGCGTCGTCGGCTTTGTCGCTTTCCTGCAAGGCGTAGAACAACGCCGTGGTGTCTTCGACGCGATCATCCGGCTCGGCATCGGGGGCGCTCAGCGCCTGGCGGTACAACGGTTCGGCTTTTTCCGGTTGGCGTTGGTCGAGGTAGGACGCCGCCACCCAACGCACGGCGTAGGTGGGCAATTGCACACCTTCGGCCTTGAGGGTTTCGTACTCGCGGATCACGTCAGCGGTACGCGCCCGTGCCTTGAGCGCGCCCAGGCGATCGATGCGCCAGATCAGCACATCGTCACGGGCCGTGGCGTCCGGGGTCCAACGCGCGAGGAGCTGGTCGTAGCCCTGCAAGGCCCGATCCGCGATGACATAGCGTTCTTTCTCGCTACGCGTGGCGAACTCGGCCATGCGCACGCGCTCGGCCGCCAGGTCACCTTCCAGGCGACGCTGGGTCACAGGGTCCACCAGCCCCGGACGCTGGGCCGACAGGCGCAACGCAGGCTCCGGCAAACGCGCCTTTTGCAAGGCGACGATGTATTCGCGGGCCACTTCCGGCTTATTGCCGGCGCGGATAAACGCCTGGTCGAACTCATGCAGCGCGTCGAACTGCAAGCCGGCGCGAGTCAGTGCGTAGCCGAGGGCCATGCGCCGGTTGGGGTCGTCGGGTTTGGCGGCCACCAGGGCGCGGGCGCGTTGCACCGCTTCGCTGGTTTTACCGCCATCGGCCTGGGTGAGGGCAAGGCCCAGTTGCAGGTCGACATTGTTCGGCTCACGCAGCAGCGCCTTGCGATAGACCGCCTCGGCCTGCGCCCACTGCTTCTGATTGCGATAGGTACGTGCGACCGTGGCCAGCGCCTGGGCGGTCAAGTTGCGATTCTGACCCTGGGCCTCGTACACCTTCAGCACTTCGGCATCCTGGCCGGCCCAACCGGCAATTACCAGGTGGTCGCTGATCTGGCCTGGCGTCTGACGCTCGGCAGGCAGTTGGCGCAATTGAGTCAGGGCGGGTGTGAAGTTGCCGTTGCGCGCCTGGATGATCAGGGCGTCATAGGCCGCGTCGGCCATGGCAAAGGTGGGCATCAGCAACTGGCTGCACAAGGTTACCCCGATGAGCAGCCGCAACCGGCCTGAGGCACTGAGTGGGAGGGTTCGCAGCATATCGTGAGCTTCCTTACACACGGAAAGCTGTAACGATAGGTGGTCCTGAGCGATTTGCATCAGGGCGTCGGCGTCTCGTGACCCGACCTAGCTTTCCTGTAGGAACTATCCCCGACGCCTGTATGAAAAAGGACAATTCAGAACAATTGTTCAGAATTGCGCGCAAATCTGAAAAGCGAATGGGGGAACGGGGTTGCAAGCGATAAGGGGGTACACGCCGACGCACGCGCCGACCGTTTGACCCTTACCGCGGGCAACCCCGCTCCCCCATTATTTATTTCTGGGCGATGGCGAATTCTTTACTGCGCGCCGCCGACCGCACCGACTTTGGACATCACGAAGCCAATGAACTGCTCGACGGTCATCTTCTGGCCGTTGAAGGTCACTTCATTGTTGGCGTAATGCAGCTTGGAGACCACGTCACTGCCGACCAGGGTCGCCAGTTGCGTGCCAACGGCCATGCCACTGACCATTTCGCTGGCCATCTGGGATTGCTGCTCGATGGCCTTAGGGTCGGTCACACCGCCAACCTGCGCTTGCAGGGCGGCAACGTCGGCGATCATCGGCTTGGACAGGGTCAGGTTGGCGTCCAGCAACGAAACCATCTGCTTGCCGAGTTCAACCGGTGGCAGTTCCATGGAGGTCGGCTTGGCCAAGTCCAGCACCAGGTTGAATTTGCTTTCACCGTGGGTGGTTTTCAGGGACAGGTTTTCCAGCGCCAGGTGCGGCTTGGCAGCCAGCAATTGGTTGACGTTGGCTTCAGCAAGGGCTTGCTCGGCTTCGGTCAGTTGCAGCTCAGGCACCGGTTGGCCCGCAGCGGCAGCGGCTTGTACCGGCTGCATCTTGTCTTGATACAGCTTGGTCAGCACCAGGCCCGACGGCACATCGATGTTCTTCAAGCTCAGGGCCATGGCGGCGGAGCCGACAGGTTTGCCTTGGTAGCCGATCTCGTCGATCTTGTAATCGACGCGACCGTCCATGTTGTTGTCTTTGATCTCGCTGGAGTCTTTCTGCTCGAAGCCCTTGAGCGTCAGCACGGCCTTCTGTGGGCCGAAGGTGAGCTTGGTGTCGCTCAACTCTACGGTGTTCTGCCCGGTATAGAAGCCGAAGGTGGATTTCTCCAGGTTGCTGGCGACGGTCAGGCCAGCGAATTCAGCATCGAACGGCGTACCATTGGCGTCGACCATCGCCAGTTTGAGGCTGTTCATGTAGCCATCAACCTTGACCTTCTTGCCCTCGGCAGTGCTGTCGAAATCCAGGTTCAGGCCGGAGAAGCTCGCAGAGGAGGTGTCGTCCTTGAACTCCAGGGGCAGCAGCTCGAGATTGCCGCTCACCGAACGGCTGTAGCCGATATTGGCCACGCCTTTGAGCGGCGACACGTCTTTGGCGGCGGCGAACCATTTTTCGGTGGTGGCGTTCTTTTCCAGCGCGTAATGACTGGTGGCCATGACCGGCAGCCATTTCAGCGACACCAGGCGCGAGAACGGCAGTGGGCCGTGCTCGATATGGTCGACAATCAGCAGCTCTGGGTTCGGGTTCTGCTCGCCGAAGAACGAGCCTTGGCCCTTGAGGCGGTAGTGCGCAGTGCTGCTGAACAGGCCACGGTCCAGGGACACCAGCTCCAGGGCGACGGTGCCGTCGACGCCGGCCATGGAACGTTGCAGTTCCTTGTTGGCGTCCTGTACGGCCGTTTGCAGCACCGGCTCCAGCTGCTTGCCGGTGTACCAGGCACCGCCTGCACTGACGACGCCCACGGCGACAACAAAACCCAAAAGAACGACTGCTGGCTTATTCATGAAGTGACCTGATCAAATCCTGTGAGAAGTGGGCTGTCTTCCTTGAACCCCAAGGGGGATTGGCTCAAGCCCGCCGAAAACGGGGGAAGATTAGCACTGGCGGCCGAGAACGGCCCAGCTTTTCAGAGGGATCAGTTCAGTACTAGTTCAGGAGTACTCCAACTCAATTTCATCCAATTGGTGGTCGAAACTCTTCAGGCGCGCCGTCCAGGTGTACACCAGCACCTCAAACTCGCGGTGTATCACGGCATTGCCGGGGGTGTCGGCCTTGGGGTCGCAGAAGTCCAACTGGTAGCGTTCGCGGGCCATTTGGGTCGCCACATCGGACAGTTCCCGCGCGTTATTGAGCCAATGCCTACCGTCGGCCACTTGCCGGTCGAGGGCCACGCACTGTTTTTTCAGGACTTCGAGGCTTTTTTCCAGGGGTGTGCCAGTGAGGTCGCCCATGACTTCCTGGAAGGTCCGCCCCGGCTGCCAATAGCTGCCCCAGAAATAGCGGTCGAACACGGTCTCGACCCGGCGCAACGCAACCTTGGTGTCCCAGATCGCCACGCGGGTCTTGCCTTGTTCGAGGAGCTTTTTCTTCACCCGTTGATTTTGGTAAGAGGCCCAGGCCACGACGCCGATGGACAGGGTGCCGATCACCAGGCAGGCGCTGTCGAGAAACACCATTGCCTTGTCGAGTTGATGAGCCAGCATGACGCCGTAGAAGTAGGTAGCCGACAACAATACCAGTGCGAAACACACGCACCAGAAAGCGGGAGCATAAGGGTTTTTCATTATTGGAATCCCCATGAGCAAACGCGAGCAGTGACAGGCAGAGCGTCACGGCGCTCCACCTGTCAAAGCATAGTCATTCGCTCAGGGTTTGCTGGGCTGAGACGCTTGCGTTCGTCCGCTTTCCCAACCACCGCCCAGGGCCAGGAACAGATCGATCTGGCTCATGGCAACCTGGGTGTTGGCCGCGGCCAGTTGCGCGCGCACTTCGGTGTACGTACGGGTGGCCTGCAGGTCGGCCAGGAATGACGCGCGACCCGCCTGGAAGAAGCGATGGGTCTGGTCTGCGGCCTCCCTGGCGGACTCGCCGGCTTCGGCCAGGGCGTCGCGGCGTTGCAACTGCGCGGTGTATTGCGCAAGGCCGGTCTGGGTTTCACGGATGGCGTTGAGCACCACGCCGTCGAAATGCGCCAAGGCGCCCTGGGTTGCGGCTTCGGCTTCATGGATACGGGCGCGTGCGCCGTTGGTCGGCACCGACCAACTGATCAGCGGGCCAAAACCCCAGCGGTTGGTCGCCGGTGTGCCCAGGTCATCGAGAATCCCGACAGTGCCCACTGTGGCGCCGATGCTGATGTCTGGGTACAGCGCGCCAGTGGCCACACCGATTCGCGCGGTGGCGGCCGCCAGTTGGCGTTCAGCCTGGCGTACATCCGGGCGACGCTTGAGCAAGGTCGCGCCATCACCGACCGGCAGCAGCTGGGCGATGTGCGGCAGCTCGGCGCACGTGCCGGTGCCCGCTGGCAGTTGATCCAGCGGCTTGGCCAGCAACATCGACAGGCGGTACAGACCGGCCTGGCGTGCCGCTTCGTAGCGCGGCATGTCGGCGCGCAAGGATTTGTATTGGGTCTGCGAACGGGTCACCTGGGTTTCATCACCACGCCCGGCGTCGCGCAGGCGCTGGGTCAGCTTGGTGCTCTGTGCCTGGAGGTCGAGGGACTCGTTGGCGATTGCCAGCTCTTCGTTGGCCGCACACACCTGGGTGTAGGAACGCACCACATCCGCGACCAACGTGATGCGGGCGATGTCGGCGGCGGCCTGGGCCGCATCGGCGCTGGCCTGGGCGCTTTCGATGCCGCGCTGCAGGGTACCGAACAAGTCGAACTGATAGGACGTGCTGATACTGGCACTGCCGATGTTGGCCACCGGGACTTTTTCAGTCAGCAGAAAGGCTTCGCCCGACTCCTGAAGGCGCTGGGCCTCAGCCTTGGCACCGGCGCTCCAACCGCCTGCAGATTCAGCTTCCTGGGTCTGGAACCGAGCGCGTTGCAGGTTGGCGGCGGCCACACGCAAGTCGGTGTTGGAAGCCATGGCCTGGCGCACCAGCTCATCCAGGCGCGGGTCTTTGTAGAGTTTCCACCAGTCCGCCGGCACCGGCGCCGACACAACGTTGTGACCGTCGCCCGCGAGTTGCCCTTGCAGGTCCCCACGGTTGACGGCCGACGTTTCCGGCAGCTTGTAATCCGGCCCCACCACTTGGCAGGCCGACAGCAACAACCCCAACGCAGCGGTTGCCATCAGTTGCTTCATGGTTTGTCTCCGTCTTTGACTGCGTCGCCGATGATCGACACCGTCGCCGTGCGCCCGGCGATCATGCGGAAGTCCGCCGGTACATCATCAAAGGCGATACGCACCGGAATCCGCTGGGCCAGGCGCACCCAGCTGAACGCCGGGTTGACGTTGGGCAACAGGTTGGAGCCGCTGCTGCGGTCGCGGTCCTCGATACCGGCGACGATGCTCTGCACATGGCCACGCAGGCGGGCGTTATCACCAATCACACGGATGTCCACGCTCATGCCGACGTGAATGCCGTCGAGCTTGGTCTCTTCGAAGTAGCCATCGATATGGAAGGAATTGCTGTCCACCACCGACAGCACCGGCCGCCCGGCGGTGACGAACTCCTGGGTGCGCGGCGCACGGTCGTTGACGTAACCGTCCACGGGGCTGCGGATCACCGAGCGATCGAGGTTGAGCTGGGCGGAATCCACTGTTACCTGGGCCTCGGCGAGGGCCGACTGGGCGCGGGCGACGCGGGACTGGCTTTCTTCCAGTTGCTCGCTGGGCACCAGGTTGCCGAGGCCACGGTTACGCTTGTACTCGCGTTGGGCCTGGGCCAGGGTTTCCTGGCGATCGGCCACGGCGGCCTGGGCTTGGCGCAGGGCCAGCTTGAAACGGTCCTGGTCGACGGCGAACAGCACCTGGCCCTTGGTCACCAACTGGTTGTCGCGCACGTCAACGCGCTGGATCAGCCCGGACACATCCGGGGCGATCTGCACGATGTCGGCACGGATGTGGCCGTCTCGGGTCCAGGGGGCAAACATGTAGTACATGACCATGCGCCATACCACGACGACCGCAAACGTCACGATCAACAGCGTCAGGACTACACGGCCGATGGTCAAAAAAGGTTTTTTCATGTCATCAGGTATCGACTGAGTGAGTCCACCGCGCCCAGCA
>Ga0105243_10003147_pt1 | contig 13552 bp, 12 predicted proteins | sample KBSM34metaG_FD_81525 | JGI IMG/M metagenome (GOLD analysis project Ga0105243, IMG submission 81525) | Miscanthus rhizosphere microbial communities from Kellogg Biological Station, Michigan, USA - KBS M3-4 metaG | ecosystem: Host-associated > Plants > Roots > Rhizosphere > Soil | place...
CGCGCGCCAGTCGCCACGCGAGGAATCCGTTGCCAGTCCGAGTTTTCGCAGTTCTTCGAGGGTTTCCGCGACCATCTCAGGTATCAACGAGGTGAGCCGCGCCAACTCGGCAACCGATGCTGACGGCAAGGGCCCGAGCGCTACGTACACGGCTTCCGCTTCGGCACTAATGCCCAGCGGCTGAAGCATGCCTTACCTCCAGCACAGGGTTGGACTGGGGCCAACGGTGCCCGACCCGCCAATGGCGCAAGCCGATACGCTGAGCCAACACACCTAGCGACCCCGCTCGCTGCTCGATCGTCTCACAACGCCCCCAACGGCCTCAAAGGAGAGTTGTCAAGAAATGGCTGAACTCGCTCAAATCGGTGTCACAGGCCTTGCTGTCATGGGCCGCAATCTCGCGCGAAACTTTGCCAGGCATGGGCACACGGTTGCGATCCACAATCGCAGCTACGCCAAGACCGAGTCGCTGTTCTCCGACGCCGGGTCAGAGGGCACGTTCGTTCCGTCGGAATCCATGACCGACTTCGTCGCCTCGCTGGAGCGTCCGCGCCGGGTGTTGATCATGGTCAAGGCGGGCGCCGGGACCGACGCGGTGATCGATGAGCTCACTCCGCTGATGGAGGAGGGCGACATTGTGATCGATGCGGGCAACGCTCATTTCCCTGACACAATTCGCCGCGAGGCGAAGCTCGCCGAGATCGGACTGCACTTCGTCGGCACCGGCGTTTCGGGCGGCGAAGAGGGTGCACTCAATGGTCCGTCGATCATGCCGGGTGGTTCGGCTGAGTCGTACGAGTCGCTGGGCCCACTGCTGGAAAGCATCGCCGCCAAGGTCGATGATGTGCCGTGTTGCACTTATGTGGGTCCGAACGGCGCTGGGCATTTCGTCAAGATGGTTCACAACGGCATCGAGTACGCCGACATGCAGTTGATCGCCGAGGCGTACGACTTGATCAAGCAGGGCACCGGCGCGTCGGCTCCAGAGATCGGTCAGATCTTCCAAACCTGGAACGAAGGTGATCTGGAGTCCTTCTTGATCGAGATCACTGCCGACGTGCTCGGTCACACCGACGCGGAAACCGGTAAGCCGTTCGTCGACATCGTGCTGGATCAGGCTGAGCAGAAGGGCACCGGCCGCTGGACGGTGCAAAACGCTCTTGATCTTGGGGTGCCGATCACTGGTATTTCTGAGGCGACCATGGCGCGCGCGTTGTCAGGATCGGTTCCGCAGCGGGAGGCGGCGCGGGCCAAGCTCCCCTCCGGGACCGGGGACTGGAAGATCGCTGATCGTGATCAGTTCGTGGAAGACGTGCGGCAGGCTCTCTACGCATCCAAGGTCGTGGCCTACTCCCAGGGCTTTGACCAGATTGCGGCGGCGAGCGCCGAGTACGACTGGAACATCGACCGCGGTGCCATGGCACGGATCTGGCGTGGCGGCTGCATCATTCGGGCGCGCTTCCTCAACCGCATCACCGAGGCGTACGAGCGCAATCCCGACCTGCCGCTGCTCCTTGCCGATGACTACTTCACCGAAGCGGTGGGCAACAGCCTGGCGGCGTGGCGGCGAGTCGCGGCGGGTGCTGCGCAAAACGGGATTCCGACGCCCGCGTTCTCCTCCTCGCTGGCCTATTACGACGGGATTCGCGCTGAGCGGCTGCCGGCTGCCCTGATTCAGGCACAGCGCGACTTCTTTGGTGCGCACACGTACCACCGCGTCGACAAGGGCGGCTCGTTCCACACCGAGTGGAGCGCCGACCGCACCGAGAGCCAGGTCGGGGAAGCCTTTAAGCAGGAGGTGCCCGCAGCCAAGGAGTCCGAGAAGGCGCCCGCCACCTCGGCATGACCCGCTTCGGTCCGCAGATCCTGACGCGCCTGGGTGGTCGAACCGCTTGGGCCGCACGAGCCGCCGGGGCCCGGCTGCGGAACGAGGTGGCGGCTGGTGGCTTCGCCGAGCGGGCCAGTGGCAACGGGCTGGTGCCCAATGCCGGGACTGCGGTGTTCTTCGCGACCGGACCCGAAAATTTCTACCAGTTTGAGCAGTGGCGGTTGCCTTTGGAGCACCTAGCTCAGCAACGGCCGCTCTTCGTAATCGTCGATCGGCCGGATACCGGCGATCTGGTGTTGCGCAGCAGCGGCCTCCCGGTCGCCTTCGCCCGCGGCAGCCGAGCGCTCGAGGAGCTAGTCGCTGAGCGTGATGTCCGGGTCGTCTTGTACCTGAATCAGATTGAGTCGAACTTTCGCATGTTGCGATTCGCGAGCCCGGTGCACATCCAGATCGGGCACGGTGAGAGCGACAAGGGCGGCAGCGTTTCCAACCAGCACAAGGCGTACGACCTGACTTTCGTCGGTGGTGACGCGGGGCGTGATCGACTCAGTCAGGCGCTGCGCGGATTCGATGGGGAGGAGCGCACGCTCGCCGTTGGCCGTCCGCAGCTCGACTATGGCTACCCTGGCGCCCCGCCGTGGCCACGCGATTCGGGGCTGCGGGTGTGGTACGCGCCCACCTGGGAGGGGGACAGGCCGAGCATCGCGTACGGGTCGCTAGCGAGCCACGGCGTGGCAATCATTGAGGCACTGCTTGCCGATCCCACAGTCCGGGTGATCTATCGGCCACATCCGCGTACCGGATATGCCTCTGCCGAGCATCGCGCTGCCGACAAGGAGATCCGAGCTCTGCTGGCGAAACGTGGCGACCTGCATCTCATCGATCACGAGGGCTATGGCTGGCAATGGGACTTCGCTGACGCGTGCATCACCGACATCTCGGCAGTTGCGTATGACTGGCTGGCCACCGGCAAGCCATTGGTGATCACCGAGCCGGCGCCGGGCGCGTATCGCCCACGGTCCGCGCTGCTGGACAGCATTGCACTCCTCGGTACGGCCGAGGCGTCAGACGTGATGTCTCGAATCCGCGCGTTGCAAACTGATTCGGAAGCTCGGGAGCAACTGCGAGGTCTGACATATCACTACTTCGGCGACGTCAGCAATCAGCAGAGTACGAAGCGTTTTGAGGACGCGATCGAGCGCGCGTACCAGATACAGCGATCCCCAACCGGCTAATCAAAGTCCGCGCAGGAAATCGATGTCGTCGTCAGGTGCCTTCGGAGGCTGCCGTTGTTTTGTGCCCAACGACTCTCCGTTGGGTCGACCCAGCAGCAGCCAGCAAACAGCGCCAGCCAGCGGCAGGCAGATGATGGCCGTCGCCCAGAGCCAGCGAGGCATCCGGCGGACTGCATACGGCGGGGCCTGAGCGACCTCGACGACACAGTAGATCATCAGCAAGACGATGATGATGATCGGTAGATACCGCCCCATACCGAAGAGTATGCGTCTTCGTCCCGGGTGGATACAACAGTAACCACTAGGCTGTCGCAATGCCCCGTGGACCGGTCGTCGCTCTGCCGTGGCGTCGACGTGTTGGGTGGTTCGGAAGGGTGTGATGACGGCCGGTTTCGATGTTGGCGCTGAGCGACCCGCTCGCCCGACCATTGCTCAACTGCGCGAGGTGACGCAACCGCCGAGTGTGCGCAGTCGTGCCGCTGCGGAACATTGGGTGGCGCATGCTTACTTGCGCGACATTTCCCCTTATCTGACGCGGATTCTGCTACGAGCCGGCTTCAGCGCCAATGGGGTCACCTGGTTGATGATCATCACCGCGGCCGCTGCTGCCGTGGCGACCGGCTGGCCGACTCTGCTCGGTGCGATTCTTGTCGTGATCTTGGTCCAGCTGCAGATGCTGTTTGACTGCTGTGACGGTGAAGTAGCCCGGTGGCGGCAAACCTCATCGCCAGTTGGGGTCTACCTCGATCGGGTGGGGCATTACACCGCCGAGTGCGGTATCGCAGTGGCGCTAGGTGTCCGTGCCACCGGTCAGCCGCAGGTCAGTGGGGTCTGGATCAGTGCCGGGCTGCTGCTTGGACTGCTGGTCGCGCTGAACAAGGTGGAAAACGACTTGGTGCACGTCGCGCGGCATTACGCCGGGCTGCCACAGATGCGAGATGCCGATGAGGTCCGCGCTCCTCGTGGAGGGTTGCTGCGGACCGGACGACGGCTGGCTCGATTGATCCCATTTCATCGGGTCTTCCATTCGGTGGAATTGTCGATCTTGGTGCTGTTGGCAGCAGTCGTTGACCTGTTCGTCGGCGGGCTGGCCACCAAGGTGCTGCTTGCTGCGCTCGTCGTCGCGGCCTGCATGACGCTGATTGGTCATCTGATCGCGGTGCTGACTTCATCGAGGCTGCGGTGACCAAGCCAGTGCGCCCCAAGTTCGGGGTCGTCGTCCTGACGATGGGCAAACGGCCGGATGATCTTGATCGCGGCCTGGTCAGTCTGCTGAGCCAGCGTGACGTGGATCTAGACGTGGTCGTGGTCGGCAATGGCTGGCGGCCGACCGGTTTGCCGGACGGCGTCAAGTCCAAACCCCTACCGGAGAATCTGGGCATTCCCGCTGGTCGCAACGCCGGAGTGAGCTTGGTCGAGGGAGACCTGCTGTTCTTCCTCGACGACGATGCCTGCCTCCCGGAGGACGACATCTTGGCGCGGATGGCGGCGCAGTTCGCTGCAGATCCGACGCTCGGCATGATTCAACCGCGTGTCGTCGACCCAGCGGGCCGAGCCGCGCCACGGCGCTGGACTCCACGGGTACGTGTTGGCGACCCGGCCCGCAGTAGCCCGGCGATGAACGTCTGGGAAGGCGCGGTTGCCATCCGTCGCGATGCCTTCGAGTTCGCGGGCGGCTGGCCAGCGCCGTTTTGGTATGCGCATGAAGGCATCGAATTGGCCTGGCGGGTTTGGGACGGCGGATTCCACGTTCGCTACGACGGGGAGATCGAGGTCTATCACCCGGCAATCCAGCCGACTCGGCACGCCGAGTTCTACCGCTTTCAAGCCCGAAACCGTGTCTGGCTTGCCAGGCGCAACCTTCCGGCGCCGGTAGGTGCGCTCTACCTCTTGGCGTGGACGGGGGTGTCGGCGATCCGGCTTCGGTCGCGTGCCGCCTGGCGGGAAACATTGCGCGGCTATCAGATCGGGCTTGCCAAGCCGGCCGGCGAGCGGCGGCCGCTGAGTTGGCGGACGATCTGGCGGATGACGCGCGCCGGCCATCCACCAGTAATTTGACGATCATGGCCGAGAAGAATGAGCGGGCCTGGCTCGAGTGGGCGATCGGCCAGGTGGAGGCGGACGCGAATCGCAGCGCCGACACCCATTTGCACACCTTTCCGCTGCCGGCCGAGTGGGGCATCAATCTTTATCTCAAGGATGAGTCGGTGCATCCGACGGGCAGCCTGAAGCATCGATTGGCGCGGTCGCTTGTGCTCTACGGCCTGTGCAATAACTGGATCACCGAAGGCACCACACTGGTCGAGGCCTCCTCCGGGTCGACAGCGGTGAGTGAGGCCTACTTCGCGCGATTGCTCAACCTGCCGTTCGTAGCCGTGATGCCAGCCTCGACCGTACGAGAGAAGTGCGAGCTCATCGAGTTCTATGGCGGTCAATGCCACCTCGTCGAGGATCCGAGGACGATCTATCAGGTTGCGGCTGACCTCGCGGACAGCACTGGCGGCTACTACCTCGACCAGTTCACCTACGCCGAGCGGGCCACCGACTGGCGCGGCAATAACAACATTGCCGAGACGATGTTTGCTCAACTGAGCCGCGAGCCGTTTCCGATACCGGTCTGGGTGGTCGTCGGCGCCGGCACCGGCGGAACGAGTGCGACGATCGGACGCTATGTGCGGCTGCACAAATATCCCACTCTGATGTGTGTGGTCGATCCCGAGGGATCGGCCTTCTATGCCGGATGGAAGAACCGGGATCCCGGGGTGACTGCCGTTGGTTCCAAGATCGAAGGAATCGGCCGGCCGCGGGTAGAGCCGAGCTTCGTACCGGAGCTGGTCGATCGGATGATCTCAGTGCCCGACGCGGCATCGATCGCAGCGATGCGTTGGTGCACCCACAAACTGGACCGCTGGGTGGGCGGATCGACGGGGACGAACATCTGGGGTGCGCTGCAGCTGATCGCGGAGATGAAAGCCGCCAGGATGCAAGGCAGCGTCGTCACGCTGTTATGTGATGACGGCCGCCGCTACTCGCATACCTATTACGACGATGCCTGGGTCGCTGAGCGCGGTTGGGACCTGGCACCCCACGAAGCCCAGCTCAAGGTCTTCGAAGCTACCGGAACGTGGCAAGGGTAAGACCGACAGAGAACGCGATAGCGCTCGCCAGCTCGGCGAGACTGGTCGCTTTCAGGACGGCGATCAGTGCCGCACCGCTGGCGCCGGATAGCACGATGCGGACTGCCGGAATCAGCAGGACGAAGCCGCCTAATCCCAAGAGTGCCCACCAGCTGGTCAGCAGGGACACGACGATGATCAACAAGGCGCTGAGGCTCAGCAAGATCAGGTAGAGGGACCGCGTCCTGGCGTCCCCGAGCCGAGTAGCGAGGGTTCGTTTGCCGACCTGGGTGTCGCCACGAATATCGCGCAGATTGTTGGCCACCAAGATCGCGCACGCCAGCGCACCCACCCAGACCCCGGTCAGCACGGTGGTGATCCAGACCCGACCGGCTTGCACGTACACCGTGCCGCAGACGGCGACCAGGCCGAAGAAGACGAAGACCGACACCTCGCCCAGACCGGCATATCCGTAAGGTCGCTTACCGCCGGTGTAGTACCAGGCGGCCAGCACGCAGGCCGCGCCGAGGGCCAGCAACCACCAATGCTGCGTCATGATCACTAGTGCCAGCCCGGCAAAGGCGGCGATTCCGAAGCTGACGAATGCTGCCCGCTTCACCAGCGGTGGCGACGCGATACCCGAACCCACCAGCCGCAGTGGACCGACTCGGTCGACATCGGTGCCGCGAATCCCGTCGGAGTAATCGTTGGCGTAGTTGACCCCGACCTGGAGAGCGAGGCTGACGATGAGAGCCAGCAGCGCCGCCAGCCAGGACGCGTCTGCTGCGAAAACCGCCAGGCCCGTTCCTGCGATTACCGGAGAGCAAGCAGCTGGCAGGGTTCGAGGCCGTGCGCCCGCAAGCCATTGCTTCACAGTCGGTCGGGCAGCGGTCGGCCCTCGTGCAGCAATCGGCCCCGTCACGCCCTCACCTGTCGCGCATCGCGAACCTTCATGATCATCGATTTGATGGCGACCCGATCAGGCTTGCCGCTCGCCAACCATGGAAGTTGATCAACATGGACCAGTTCGCGGGGCACCGCGTACGCCGGCAGCGCAGCTCCTACAGCGATCTGGAGGTCTGCCAGTGATCCAGGCGAATCGGAGACCGCAATGATCGTGGTACCCCACACCGCATCCGGGACCGCTACGACAGCACCGTGCGCGCCACGTCGAGCCGCCCACTGCTGAACGGGCTGCTCGACATCGACAAGGTCAACTTTGTGTCCTCCCGTGATCACGATGTCATCGATACGCCCGAGTACGACTAGCCGGCCGCCCTCCCAACGGCCGAGGTCCTGGGTCATGAATCGGCCTTCGCTGAGGGCGTCAGCGGTGAGATCTGGACGCAGCCGATAGCTGGTGAACAGACTCGGACTCTTGATCATGATGCGGCCCTTGTTGGTCAGCTCAACATCAACCCCGGCCAGCGGTGTTCCGTCGTAGACGCAGCCGCCGCAGGTCTCGCTCATGCCGTAGCTGGTCACGACGCGGATGCCGCTGGTCGCAGCCCGATTCAGCAGTTCGCCATGAGTTGCTCCTCCACCGACCAGGACCGCGCTGAAACTTCTCAACGACTCGGTCAGCTCGTGGTGCCGCAATGCCCGCGCCAGTTGTGTCGGGACCAACGAGATGTAGCGCCGGGCTGACAGCGCGTTGCCAAGGTCGGGCAGGTCGCTCAGATCGGAATGCGCCGGCATCACCCGGGTGCCACCAAGGCACGCTCGGGCGATCACCATGAGGCCAGCGATGTAATACGGCGGCAGTGCAAGAACCCAGTCACCGGGTCCACCCAGCCAGGCGTGGCTGGCTTCGACCGAGGCGCGGATTGCGGTGCGTGAGAGCACCACCCCCTTTGGCGCCCCTGTCGAACCCGACGTCGACACCACAGCGGCCGCATCCGCCTCGCTCACGAGCTTGGTCGGCTGCAGCATGCTGACAGCGCGAGCCCGCGCGATCGGATCAGCCGGCAATGGTGCGATAGGCGGGCCGCCGTGCAGCGACTCGGTCAGCGATGCCACGACCTGTGCTGGCTCGACTGTTCGGAGCCACCCAGCTTCGGAATCCACTGCACTCACGGCGACCAGGGTAACGGGATGTAACTAGGCCAGACTGAGACCGTGCCGGACCAGCCCTTCTGTTACGCCCTCGGCCTGCGCACCCGCTTTCGTGGGATCAGTGAGCGGCAGGGCATGGTCTGGCGTGGTGCCGCGGGTTGGGCCGAGTGGAGTCCTTTCCTCGACTACCAGGGGCCGGAACTGGTGTCGTGGCTGCGAGCGGCCGAGGAGGCTGCCGAGCGTGGTTGGCCCCCGCCGCTCAGGACCGAGATTTGCGTCAACAGCACGATTCCAGCCGTCGGGCCCGAGCAGGCGTACGAAATGGCTCAAGCATCGGGCTGCCAGACCGCCAAGGTGAAGGTCGCTGAGCGAGGTCAGCCACTGACCCAGGATGCCGGGCGCCTGGAAGCCGTCCGCGATGCGTTGGGCCCAACGGGGAAGATCAGGATCGACGCCAACGGAGGTTGGACGGTCGACGAGGCGTTGCATGCTGTCCGGGAACTCGCGAGATTCGATCTTGAGTATGTTGAGCAGCCATGTGCCAGCGTCGATGAGCTCGCAGATCTGCGGCGCCGGCTAGTACGAGCAGGACTGCAGGTGCCGGTCGCCGCCGACGAGTCCATCCGGCGGGCCGCAGATCCCTATCAGGTGCTGGAGCGCGAAGCAGCGGACATCGCCGTACTCAAGGTGCAGCCGCTCGGTGGGGTACGAGCCTGCCTCGAAATCGCGGAGCGAATCGGCTTACCCGTCGTGGTGTCGAGCGCCCTGGAGACATCCGTCGGCATCAGGGCCGGACTTGCTCTCGCCGCAGCCCTGCCCGAGCTGCCGTACGCATGCGGGCTCAATACGGTTGCCTTGCTCGCCGATGATCTAGCCAAGGAGCCGCTGATCGCGGTCAACGGGACGATCACAGTGAGCGACCCGGTCGTCGACCAGGCGGTGCTCGACAAGTACCGACCAAGAGCAGACACCGTGCGGTTCTGGCAGGCTCGTCTCGTGCGAACTCGGGAGTTGGCCGGTGGGTAATGCCACCGCGTGCGCGCGGGTGATCATCGAGGAGTTGGTCACCCGCGGCGTTCGCGACGTGGTGCTTGCACCGGGCTCGCGAAGTGCGCCGCTTGCATACGAGTGCTTCGAAGCCGACCGGATCGGGCTGCTGCGGCTGCACGTCCGAGTCGATGAGCGCACTGCGGGCTTCCTGGCCCTCGGGCTGGCCAAGGGATCTGGTGCACCCGTCGCCGTACTGACCACCTCAGGCACCGCACCGGCCAATCTGCATCCGGCGGTGCTCGAGGCCTGGCACGCCCACGTGCCATTGATTGTGATCACCGCCAGTCGGCCGCGATCCATGATCAACACGGGGTCGAACCAGACTGCCGATCAAGATCAGCTTTTTGGTCGGCACGTGCGAGCGTTTGCCGGCCTGTCGGATGCCGTCCCTGATCATCGCACCTGGCGATTCGAGATGGCGCGGATCATGGCGGCAGCCACTGGACTCAGAACTCGGACGCCCGGCCCAGCGCAACTCAATGTGGAGTTCAGTGAACCGTTGCTGCCCGCTGAGTTTGCCTGGCCACCACCGGCTCCGGAGCTCAGCATCACCGCGTCGCGGATTCCATCGGAACCGATGAGGCTGCCAGACGGAGCTCAGACGGTGATCGTTGCGGGCGATTGCCCACCCGATGTGGGCCGCGCCATCGCCGAGGATGCGGCGCGTGCCGGGATCCCGCTGCTGGCCGAGCCATCGAGCAATGCTCGCTACGGCGAGGCTGCCCTGTCCACCTACCGGCTGCTGCTTTCCTCGACGCTTGCCGAGGGGATCGAGCGGGTGGTCGTGTTCGGTAGACCGACCCTGTCTCGCCCGATCAGCTCGTTGTTGAGCCGCGACGATGTCGAGCTCGTCGTCGTGTCGGCGTACGCGGACTGGATCGATCCCGGACGCGTGGCCTCCATGGTCACCGATGCCGTGACGTTGGGGGAGTCAGCGAATGCAGGCTGGTTGGATGCTTGGCGTGAGGCCGACCGGCTTGTGCGGGCGCGCCTCGACAAACTACTTGCGGCGCAGCCGTACTTCACCGGACCGGCATTGGCGGCCACCCTATGGACCGCCCTCGGTGCCGACGACGTCTTGTTCGCCGGTTCGTCCAGCCCGATTCGCGATCTTGACCTAGCACCCGTTAGCGGTGCTGCGCCGCGGGTCTACGCCAATCGCGGCCTCTCGGGGATTGACGGCAATGTCTCGACGGCTGCCGGCATTGCCCTTGCGCTGGAGCGTCCGACGCACGCTCTGCTGGGTGATCTAACTGCCATGCACGACGCCACGGGCTTGCTCGTGGGACAGCTGGAGCCGCAGCCGTACCTTCGGCTCGTTGTCGCCAATGACGATGGCGGCAGTCTGTTCGCAACGTTGGAGCAGGGCGAGCCTGCTCACATGGGAGCGTTCGAGCGACTCTTCGGCACACCGCAAGGAGTGCAATTCGAGGCATTGGCTGCCGCGGCGGGGATTGCTTACCGGCGAGTGGAGAATGCCGCTGAGCTCGATCAGGTTCTGGCGGAACCAGCTATCCGGATGGAGCTCGTCGAGGCGGTGATCGATCGCGCCCACCGCCGCACCCTCGATCGTGAGATCACTGCGCTCGCAGCCACGCTCTGACTTGATTAGTGGCGGTCACGTCGTCCTCGTTGTATTCCAGCACACGGCGCCGCGCCTGGGCACGTACCTCGTTCGTCGCGCCATGCACTGCCTCGGCAAACCAGAGCTGTGAATTGAGGCCACCAGGATCGTCATCGCGCCAGCTGAACCCGACATGCCCTGCCATCAACTTGAGCCCGAGGCCACTGACGCCAAAATAGTGCGCCTTGACGATCTCCAGCAGATCCACGAAGTGCTCTTCCGCGTATCCCGCGGCCCAATCCAACAACTCGTGCTGCTCACGGCGAGCGAGCTCGCCGATCTTGGCGATCTCATATCCGCTGTAGTGGAAGACCGCTACCGACGGCGCGGTCTCGACGACGCTCCGTAGCCAGGTGAAGGCGTCGGCTGCCAACGCGGCCTCAGTCCGGTCGTCAAGATCATCAAATTGGCTGAATTCGTGATAGATGGGAGCGCTATCACCGCAATGCTGGACCAGGAAGCCCCATAGGTAGACCCGCCCGTCCGCCGAGCTTTCGATGTCCAAATCGATCTCCACGTCGGCTTGCGGTACATCGATCGGGCCGACGGTCTCTCGATCAAACGAGATACCTTCGAGCAGCATCCCCGCCCGGCGGGTCGCGACCCTGATGCGCCCTTCAGCACCACCACGGTGGCTGACCTCAGGCAGATACCACTCCAGAAGTTGATCAAGCTCAGCGTCAACGAGGTCGGTGATCGTCGTAATGCCATGCTGGCGGAGCGTAGCAATTTCGCGCATGTCCAGCGGCGCCTTGTCGATGCGCAGGCTGACGTCATCCGGGTCGAGCTGCGGCAGGCATTGCTCCCACCACTGGCAGCGCGAGCATTCTTTGTTGACGATGGGCCGGACCAGCAGTTCCGGGTCGTGGTCGGGACGTCCGGTCTGGAGCTGGGCGACGGCGGCGATCTTGATCCGAAACGCGTGCTCGTGGTCGTAGCGCTCCACGAGGCTGCGTAGTCGCCAGCCGTCCGGGCTGCTCCGCGAGAAAGCTCGCACCTGCAGCTCCTGCAGGTCGGCCCAGGCCAGCACCGGCGCCTCGAAGAGATCATCAGTGCCGATCACGCCGACCAGCGCTTGTCCAGGTCCGAAGCCACTGGCCTCGAGCATGCGGTAGTAGTGGGCAAGCTGAAGAAAATCAGCGGTCCTGCTCCCGATCCGGAGTCCATAGCCTGCGACGCAGTGCGCTGCGCTGGGAGTGGGCTGGTCGAGCGAGGAGTAGCGGAGCGTGCGTGGCTCCGCCGCGTCGTGCGGCGGCTGGGCGCGCTCGATGATCTTGTGCCACTTGACCTCGACGGGATGGTAGGTAGCAGAATCGTCGACACGGTCCGCGCCGCGAACAAGCAGATCGGGATAGCCGACCCGATGTCCTTCACTGTCGACTGGGAGACAGCCGCCGATGATCACGTCGACACCAGAGGTCATGGCCCGTAGGCAGGCCTCGATCTGCTCGGACCGGGTGCAATCCGACAGTCGCCGAAGATCAACGACGGAACTCAGGCACGAGTTGATCAACTGTTCGATGACGGCAGTCTTGAACTGGCCTCCGCCGTCGAACAGCTCGGCCAGTCCCTCATTGTTCTCCATCGAATCGCGAGCGGCGGTTTCCATACCCACCGTGGGATTGAAGGCATTCTGAGTCTTGACTGGACAACTACGGGCGGCGTACGCGCCCAGCAAGATCATTCCTGGCGCCGCCGTCACGGTAGGTGTCTCGATCATGATCGGGCCCGATGCAATGCCACAATCCCGCCCGATAGATTCCGCCATTCCACGTCTCGCCAGCCAGACTTTTCGATCACGGTCGACAATCCTTGCTGATCAGGCCAGGCCTGAATCGACTCGGCCAGATATTCGTACGCTGCCGGGCTGGAGGACACCAGCGAGGCGATCCGTGGCAGCGCCGCAACGAGATAGTTGGAGTAGATCGTGCGGAAAGGCCGCCACGTCGGTGTGGAGAATTCGCACACCACGAGCGTGCCACTCGGCTTGACCACGCGTCGCATCTCGCGCAACGCGGCGGCGGTGTCCTCGACGTTACGCAGCCCGAAGGAGATCGTGACGGCGTCGAAGCTGGCGTCCGCGTACGGCAGGCGCAGTGCGTCGGCTGCGACGAAGCTCAGCTGAGGTCTGCGCTGCTTGCCGACCAGCAACATGCCAAGGGAAAGATCGGTCGGGATAACCCTTGCTCCGCTGCTCGTGAAGGGCTCGCTCGAGGTGCCCGTACCCGCTGCCAAGTCCAAGATCAGCTGGCCTGGCCGCGGCTCAACGGCATCCACGACGTGACGGCGCCACGCCCGGTCCTGGCCGAGTGACAGCACATCGTTGGCGAGGTCGTAGCGCGCAGCCACTCGATCGAACATGGCCGCTACGTCGCCGCGTCGCTTGTCGAGCGTGGCGCGCGAGCCGGCTCCATCAAGACCGGCAGCGTCTAGGTCAGGCACATCCGAAAGCCTGCCATGCACTACTGACGGTATTGGATTGCACTCTGACAGACAGCCCGCCAGATTCCTTCCTCGTCGCTCGCGAACGAAGCGGCCATCATCTGCGGACCACGCAGCCGCAGTCGGCGAAGCGGGCCGTCCGTCATAGTGCTGGTTAGAGCTCGGTGATCGCCTGGATCGTCGCCGGATTCGGCTGCTGGGC
>Ga0105243_10003152_pt1 | contig 13541 bp, 15 predicted proteins | sample KBSM34metaG_FD_81525 | JGI IMG/M metagenome (GOLD analysis project Ga0105243, IMG submission 81525) | Miscanthus rhizosphere microbial communities from Kellogg Biological Station, Michigan, USA - KBS M3-4 metaG | ecosystem: Host-associated > Plants > Roots > Rhizosphere > Soil | place...
GCCGCCGGTCGGGGCACCATCGCCCGCAGCGATTGCGGCGACGTGTGTTCCATGGCCCCACGGATCGTCCGTGCGATTCTCGCCGGTGAAGTCTTTGCTGAATTTGATCTTGCCTGAAGTAGCAAATGATTTGTGTTTGCTGTCAATGCCTGAGTCGAGGACCGCGATCGTGATACCGGATCCGTCGAGAGTATTGTTCAGACCGAGCAGTGACTTCTGAGCACGAACCTGCGTGGCGCCTGTGGTGGTCGTGACGTGACCTGAACTGCGCACCGGATTATCGAGCGAGATGTAAGAGACACTTGGGTCGGTGGCCAGCACCTCAACCGAGTTGGCCTCGACGTCGATGATCCGGATGTTCAGGTTTGCCAGAACGCCGACCAGTAGTCCGCCAACAGTGTTAAGTAATCCGCCAAGCAGGCCGGGTGACGAGGAGGGTTGGGATTGCACGATGACCTTCACGCGCGCGTTGCCGTTTCCTGACAGGATGAGCTGGCGCAGGTCAGGAGAGATCTTGGCATTCGAAGTTGTTGGCAATGGGTTGTTTGCGGCTCGAACTCTGGTGTTACTAGTGAGACACAGCGCCGAGCACAGCGATACAAGCACAGCCGCGGCTACGAGTCGTTTCATGGCATGGGGGCGAGACATTCAGTTTCTCCAGGGCAAAGAAATAGTCAAAGCAGTCGTCTGGGTGACTTACTCTGGGGGAGATAAGTCACAACAGCTTTCAACTCAAAAGAGCAGCGCTCCGAAAATGCGAGCACGGCCCTAGTGCTAGCCCCGTGCCAGATAGGTTTTTGAGTTTTAATTGAGGAAAAAGCGGGGATTTGCTCGCAGTGAGCTGAGCAGATTGACCGTGACAGGTCAGTTTGAAAGTGATCGGTCTATTAGGTCAAACGGGGATTATTCGAAGGCGTTCGCTAATCTCCGTCGGAGGCGAACGCCTTCGCAGTGAGCCGCCCTAACGACACTCGACAGTGGTATTGTCGACGAAGGTAGTGACGTCGCCATTCGCGTTGACCGTCTGATGGACGGTCTGATGCACCAGAAAATTATTATTCGGACCTTGCCCGATAATTCTGAAGTTGTTGATGAAGGTGAAATTGGCCGCCCCGTTGATGAGCGGAAGCGAGTCATGCTCCTGAGTCACGCCTGTGGCATTGTATGTGTCACCAGTGACGAGCCCTGTGCCCCCGGCGCCCTGAGGCTGGAAGTGAATTTTCAGACTCACCCGGTTGTCGTTGATGGTTATGTGCTGCTGGATGTGGAGCGTGCCTGAAATCAGCACCGGCTCTCCCGCTCCACCATTAGCACACGGAACGAAAGCAACCTGGGCAAACGGGACGAAGTCGTTAGTGGTTATGGTGAGTGCTTGTGCCAACGCCGCTCCTGCCAGACTTACTATGAGGAGCATTAGCGCTAGCGTGAAGGTGATCGACTTTCGCTTGAAGAGGAATTTTCTCATGGGTCTTAGTCTCCTGCTGATGAGTAGAGACTACGCCGCACCGTAGTCGGGTTCGATCACGCCGGTGCAGATCCTGCCAGGGGCTGCGGCTCCAAGCCCGGCGTATCACTGATTCGATCTGGGGCCGCGAAACTTATACCAGCCGTCTCATTATGTCAATGATTTTGGAACTGTCAGGTAGATCCAAGCGGCATAAGACCTGTGCTATACTTCGCCGACTGCCTTCCAACCAAGGCCGTCAAACTACCGTAATTGCCCGTCCGTAGCCCAGGAGGATTAGTGATGAAAACTCGTGTTTTTGTTGCGGTGAGTGTGTTGTGCCTCTGCGCCCTGATGGCCGTGGGACAGTCGAAGAAACGACCCTCTCCATCGCCCTCACCCACTCCAGACATCTGGGGCAATTACCCGGACGTGAGCTGGCAGAAGGGTCCCACCGTAGGTCAACTGGGCATCAACGCCGAAGTGAAGATTCCGGAAGGTTATATTTTTGCCAACGCTCGTGATACGCGCACCATGATGGAAGCGCTTAGGAACCCGATCAGCAATCGAGAACTGGGATTTATCGCCCCTGCCGGCGAAGACTGGTTTGTAGTTTTTGAATACGACGATGTCGGTTACGTGAATGACGAAGAGAAGTCTTCTCTCGATGCGAATGCAATTCTCGACTCGATCAAAAAAGGGACCGAAGAGAGTAACAAGGAGCGCGCGAGACGAGGTTGGCCCACGCTGACGACTCTCGGTTGGGAAACTCCACCCCGTTACAACGAACTCACTCATAATCTCGAATGGGCCACCAAAGCAGAGAGCGAAGGCATGCTTGTTATTAATCACAACACACGACTGCTTGGTCGTGGCGGAGTGATGGAAGTCACCCTCGTTAGCGCTCCGGAAACATTTCCCGACACACTGCCGAAATTCAGGACGATGCTGTCAGGGTTTGAATTTAAGGAAGGCCACCGTTATGCGCAGTTCACCTCCGGCGACAAGACTGCTGCCTACGGCCTCACCGGACTGATCGTGGCTGGTGGCGCCGCCGCCGCGGTGAAGACCGGAGCTTTCAAGTGGTTGTGGAAGGTTCTGGCAGCGGCCGCCGTCGGTATCGCCGGCCTTGTCAAGAAGCTATTCTCACGCAATAGGTCGTGAACGTCGTCTTTTACCTAATCGGTGAAGGCGAGACGTTGCTGCTTGTCCTCATCCTGCTCTACCTTTCGGAGTGCTTGATTTGGGTGAAGCGGGAGTCTGTCGCGTTCGTTTCGGCGTGGCGTCGCTGGCATCTCAAAAAACCTTCACCGTGGCTTGGGAACGCGCGCGGTGGAATTCTGTTCTTGAATCCGTTACCGCCTGGCGGAAAAGTCTTCCTTTCTCACTTGTCGCCGATTTCGATTTCTCCGTTGGGTGTTTGTGCTCTAAACGTGCAAACGCTTCCGTCCGAAGCACGCTCGCCGTATCAAACCGGAGAGTTCCTGCCGTTCGGCAAAATCAAAGAAGCCGGCGTCGATGGTTCTTACCTGACGATCAATAACGAGAGATTCGCGAGATGTACGACCGCGAAACAGGCCAGGGCACTCGCAAGCGTGATCGCGGCGATGGTCAAAGGCTCCGCTTCAAAACGCGAAGCAATGGCGCGGAACTGGATTGCCAAAGGATTCTCCGCAAACGACGCAACGACCCTTTTGAAAGAGGCTCAGGAGTTAATCAAGCCGATCCAGTCGCTGGGTTTGATCCTGTTCCTGTTTCTGTTTGTGCTGACGCCGTTGCTGGGCCTCTTAGTTGGATTGATGACTTTGATCATTCCGGTGGCGATCGTGATGGTCGCACTCGCGGTTGAGATCGCGATCCTGTTTCGTCGTGTACACAGGAAACTGTATCCGGCTGAGTCGTCGGAGCGTTTGGAGAGTTTGGTGAAGATGATCGTGTGTCCGCCGGTCGCGATTCGAGCGGCTGACATCCTTACTAAAAATCTGCTGGCGGAATTTAGTCCGATTGTTCTTGCAGAAGTGTTGACAGGCTCGGGTGAGCGACAGTTTGTGCGCAGTGTCATCCTCGACTTGAAGCATCCCCTGAAGCACGAGCTCTCGGATGCGAGCGCAGTGGAAACGATAATGTGGGTGGTTAACGAGCAAGTGAAAGTCTGTGAGCGCTACGCAAAACGGGAAGAGTTGCTGGCTCCCGCTCAACGAGAAGAAAACTCAATCTCGTATTGCCCACGTTGCCAGTGTCAGTTTGTAGTTGCTGCAGTTGAGTGTCCTGACTGTCCGGGTGTGCGCGTGTTAGAGTTCAGTAACACGGATGGACGCGGATAAAAATCCGGATTTATTTCCATCAGGTGGTGGCATAATTGACCAACAAGGAAGGGGACACTGGGTTATGAATATTTCAAAGCAGTCGAATCTGGTACTGGTGTTGGTGCTGTGCGTTGTTGTTGGGACTGTGGTTAACGTTACGTCGGGTAAGAGTTCGGCGGCGCCGCAGGATCCGGGAAGTCTTGATCGACGAATAAGTCTGCTCGAGCAGCGGTTTTACATGCTCGAGTCGAGTGTCAATCGCTTGCAAACATACCTAGCTTCACAACGGACACCCACTCCACAACCGAGCACAAGCGATCGCGACGTTCTTCTGATTCGCGATGAAGTGCAGCGACTGAGCTTGAGATTGAGTGAAGTTGAGTGTGGACTGCTGAAGCTCGATGAACGAACTGCAACTCGAAGGAACAACACTCAAAAGTCAGACGATCCTTGTCGGGTGAATGTCGACGCGCCTTTACGTCTTTCTGCGCGACCGTGACGGTACATTTCTTTTAGAACGCGGATAAACGCGGATGAATAAACTGAAGCATTGAAAGAAGGTGTTGTATGCAGGTAGTTGTTTGCAGCCATTGTGGGACGAAGAATCGAATTGATGAGAGCAGACTCGCAAACAGCGAGGCGAAATGTGGCCGGTGCGGTGAGAAGCTCGCAGGTTCTGCGGGCGAACAGGATTCGAAGCCGATCAATATTACGGACCAGAGTTTTGAACGTGAGGTACTGCAAACAACTGGGCGCCCGGTTCTGGTTGATTGCTGGGCGCCGTGGTGCGGGCCATGCAGGATGATTGCACCGCTGTTGGACCAGCTCGCCGCAGAGTCAAATGGAAGCTACCGCATCGTCAAAGTGAACGTTGACGAGAACCCGCAGATCTCGTCACGGTTTCAGATCTCGAGCATACCTACGATGCTCATCTTCAAAGATGGAAAACTCATCGATCGTCTCATTGGCGCACAGCCGAAGCAGGCAATTGCGGAGCGCCTCCGAGTCGCGTCCAGATTCGCCGCATAGGGTATAAGGCTCCGTTCAGCGAACTGTAGGGGCGGCCCTCCGTGGCCGCCCTTGGTTTAAATCGTATTCGCCAAGCCGAGACGCTCCGTTTCTTGAATCCGTGTGAAAACCAAGGGCGGCCACGGAGGGCCGCCCCTACAGTTCGCTGAACGATTTGTGATGTTCCAATCCGTATCAGCCAAACCTGAATGGCAGGCGCCAGATCTTCCCATCGAACTCAGAAATCCAAAGGGCTTTGTCGTCCCATGCTAATCCACTGACGCGCTTGATCTGGCACAGTGTGTATTCCGCAACCACTTGGCCCCTTGTCTGACCGAGAACTTGTTTCGATCTTTCAGACCAGACTCCACTGCGGGCAAATAGACAAGCTTCAACGTTGTCCTCGTGCTCCAATCGGCGTAATCTGTGCTCGGATTTTTTGAGGTAAGGCAAATGATAGTTGTATTTCGTCGCACCGGAGAGAAAAGATATGCAGTGGAAGCGTTGCGCGAAGGGCTTCCAGTTGTAGAAATCAGCCCGGCTCCGGGTTATGACCGTCGTATACCGCACGACATGATGCACATGGTGGTTGAGGCCCGGCTTGGACTCACTCGTGGAGTCTTTGGGCAGTTGGCGGCAGGCGGGAATGCCGGGACTTTTCGTCCTGCTGTGAATCCTGATCAAAGCGTACAAGAGGCAAGACGCGAAAGAAAACGTGTAACGAAGCGTGGCAAGAGATTACTGAAAGACGGGCGCGACGACTGTACTCAGTCTGAGCGAGCGACATGGATTTGTTGGCAGGAATGGCTGGCTCGATCTTCAGCGAACAAACAGATTGGAAAAACTGCTCGTGTCATTGATCCAGGTATTAAGGAAAGCAAACTGGACGAGATCTGCAAACACCTCGACGAACTGAGCTCTCACTGGTCTGGCCTCTATATCGGTCAGAGTGTGGCTGTGAGTTGGCCGGACTTGGCGATCATGAAGTCACGCGGATAGCGCAATGTCCGAAACGACAGTCTCGGCACGGTTAGCCCATGTTTCGATCTCGCGCTCGTATTCCCTCACATACTTTTGCGCCATGTCGAGATAATGATAACGCGACAGAGCGATTTGCCGGCAATCGGCTGATTTGATCTGTCCAAGGTTCTCGACTGCGTTCAGATAGTCCGGGTCGTCGGCGCAGATAAAGCCTCCAAGCGGATCAAGCACTTCCGGCATCGCGCCACGATCACTCGCGATTACCGGTGTGCCTGACATCAACGCTTCAGCCACCGGCAATCCAAACGCTTCATTGACCTGTGTCGGAAACAACAATGCCTTCGCGGCAGCAAATATTTCGGCTTTGCGTTGTCCGTAGATTAAGCCTACGAACTCGGCATCATTTTCCCTGCACAACTTCCCCAATTCATCGTTTTCCCACCAGTTATCAGTGCCGCCGGCGACCATCAGCTTGATTCCAGTTTGCCTTGCGATCCGGAAGGCGATGTCGATCCCTTTGTACATCCTGGCCTTGTGAGCGTTACCAGCGACCAGAAATAGAAAGTAATTGTCCTTGGTTTCGGAGTAGATGAAATCCGCCGGATCGATCCCGTTCCATACAAACCGATCCGACGCATGAAGCCGGGCGATCGTTTCGGACACAAAAACGAAGTTGGGCCGCGACTGCTCGCGAGGCAAGCCCTGTTCGAGTAGATCTGAATGAACACTCCGAATCCACGGCAGTTCTGTCTCAGGCGTTACAGCGGCAGTGAAACGATTCGAGTGAATAATATCTTCGTCGCCTTTTAGACCACCTACGGGAATAACGTCGTCAGGAAGTTTCTCGTTACCAAAGTCTTCGACGTGATAGCGAACCTCATGGCCCAGCTCGGCTAAACCGCGCGCGAGTCGATCATGGACCGCGTGAGCAGCGACTCCATAGCGCCAGGCGGGGTAACGATGTCCGGATGACAAGTAGATGCGCATGTCAAAGCTGGTGAGAGCGTGATGCTGATCCGGTTGAGTAATAAACAAAATCCCGCCCACTAACGTGGGCGGGGTTAGGACTACTGCGACGTCTTTTTACGGTGGAGCACGTTACACGCCTCCACAACGGTTGTTGGATCGACGGCGACGTTTCCTTCGTCGATGTGCTGGATGATGCCTTCCTTATCGATCAGGAACGTGGCGCGGTTTCCAAAGCCCTGCTCCTCGTTAAAGACGCCATAAGCTTTGACTACCGTGCGTTTAAAATCGCTAAGTAACGGAAAGGTGATTTCGATCTGTTTTGCGAATTCGCGGTTGGCGGGAACGCTGTCTACACTCAAGCCGAAAACCTGAGTGTCGGTGGATTCGAGTTTGGCGATATCAGCCTGATACGCTTTTAGTTCCTTCGTTCAACCACCGGTGAATGCCAGCACGTAGATCGCCAGCACGACATTCTTCTTGCCTTTGAAATCGCTAAGTTTGTAGGTCTTTCCGTCAGTGGCCCGAAGCGTGAAGTCAGGAGCCGGGTCACCGACCTTCAAGTTTGTTTTGGGTGGCGTTGGTTGTTGGGCCAGTGCTGAAATGCTGAGCACGGCAACCGCCACGAGGGATATCAATAGTCTTTTCATCTGGTTTCCTCGCGAGCAGGTGTGATTTGCGAGTTGAATTTATGCACAAAGGCGCAAGGAGTCAAGGCCACGGATTACGGATTGAAATCCGGATTTTATCCGTTTAATCTGTGGCCAATGCGTTTCATCGGAACAGTCGTCGTGCTTGCGCTGGCGCCTGTGATGCCTCTTTACGGCCAGGCGAAGATTACGACAGTCTCTGCGATGCGTGTGCGGAGTGCGCCACAAACTACGGCCCAGGAGATCACGCGGCTGAAACTGGGCACGGTGGTGAACGCCACGACACGTTCGTCAGATCAAGAAACCGTCGGCGGAAAGACTGATTATTGGTACCAGGTGAATCTACCGAACGGTCAGTCTGGATGGCTGTTTGGCGGTCTGCTGCTTGACTATGACGCGAACCAGCGAGAACAGCTCCTGCGCCAGATCATCGAAGCGCGTCTCAAAGCCGAGAACACAGACTTCACTGACCGGCAGGAGATCTACAACCTCGCCGTGCGTTCGATCACTGAAGCAAAGACTGTGAACACGCGTGCCGAGTTTGAACTCTTGAAACTCCTGGCACTCGCCAACTGGGCCGAAGCATTTCCCAGTGATAGCGCTGACAGGTCGCCGTATCGCGAATGGCTCAAGTCGCACGCTGCGGAAGTTATTCCCAACGAGTTTGCAGGCGGCTACAACATGCGCTCGGAATTGCTCTGGAAGCTGGAAGCCAAATATCACTCATTGCACATCGCCGATCGCATTGCGTGGGCGGCGGCGGAGAATCCGCAACCCCATGATTGTGAGGGCGACGAAGTCTGCCATCTTTTTGTATTCGCAGGCGCCGTAAAGTATCTCGATCTGCATCCAAACGGAGTCCATGCGGCCGAAGTGGTCGAGAATTTTGATGAGTTGGTCACGGATGACGTCATCAAGAGGGCGAATGACAAGGGTGGTGATCAATATGCTGTCGAGGAGCGGATCAGTTTACGTAAGCTGTTTTCTTCTCTTCGGCTCGCACTCGCAAAAACATCCGCTGCCGGAAAGTCTGAGCTACTCAAGAAACTGGATAGAATAAATCGTTAAGGAGAATTCAGATGGCTAACCAAATTAGAATCGGCGTGTTTGTTGTCGTGGCAGGAATCGTGCTCGTCGTCGCGTTAGCCGTGGGTCGCACTGAAGGTGCTAAGGAGGAGTTTCGCTTCGACGCCGCAAAACTCAAGGACCATAACACCTGGATTCAGGTCAACGACGAACCTTATAAGATGCCTGCACCGGTCGCGGCTCTTTGCGCCCCGACCACCCTGTTAGACCCGAATCCCCACGCTGGAGCTTACATCACGGTCTATGTCAACAAGGCTGGACGTGAAGCAATGTTTGCCCAACAGTCGCAGCGATTCCCGGAAGGATCGATCATTGTTAAAGAGAAGTACCGCAGTCCGGAAGATCGCAAGCCGCTGCTCTACACGATCATGAGAAAGCGCGAAGCCGGCTATAACCCCAAGGTCGGCGATTGGGAGTTTTCAACTGTGGGTCCTGATGGAACGCAGGTGCAGGCAAGCGGAAAACTCAAAAATTGTCAGGCGTGTCATCTCGGGAAGAGCGAATCAGACTTCGTATTTCGTCCTTACGTGAAGTCGGAGTGACGCGCTTGACTTGCGAACGTACGAGTGCCACTAATCCAAAAGTAACCAGGCAGCAGTGTGGTGGCTTTGCCTCAACGGTCACTGTTGGAGGAGGTCAGTACCGTAACGCGGTAGCGTCGGGTCGGCATTGTGATAAAGATTAATGCAGTTGTGAAGACTGACCCGACGCTACCGCGTTACGGTACTGACCGCCCCCAACCTCGTATCCTGACTTTTGAAGCACAGCCGGTGTGGTTTAATGAAACTGGTCTGCCGGAGTGAGAGATGAATATCGAAACGTTACGAGAGTTTTGCAGGGCGCTTCCGGCGGTCACGGAAGACGTGAAGTGGGGCCACGATCTTTGTTTCTCCGTCGCCGGCAAGATGTTTTGCGTGGCTGCTTTAGACGGGCCTCTGAGCGTTTCCTTCAAGGTAAAGGATGAAGAGTTCGACGAACTGTCGAGTTCGCCGGGAATTCGGCCAGCCCCGTACGTCGCGCGTTACAAATGGGTGCTGGTTGAAGAAGTCAACAAGCTCAGTCGTAAGGAGTGGTCTCACTACATCAAACAATCCTATGAGCTCGTGAAAGCGAAACTGCCGAAGAAACTCGCTCGGCAACATGGGCTAGCATGAGCTTTGAAGAATACAATGAGTAGGATTCCTCGATACTCGATGAAATACTTCTGGTTATCACTAACGCTGGTCCTTACGACTGCTGTAACGACCTATTCTCAAGCTGCGACATTCTCAGGCAGAGTCACAGATCAAAACACCGGTGTGGGAATTCCGGATGTGGCGATCGTCGGAGTAGGGAATCAAACAGGAGCTCGCGTTGCTATTACCGATACGCAGGGCAACTACACGCTTCCCATGGGCACGAATAACAACAACATCAAGTTGCGAGCGTACCGGCCGAATTTCATTTTCAATCCTTTGCAGGTCATATTCGTGTCGATTGGAAGTCCTGTCGGCGGTCCACAACAGTTGGATTTCACTGGTACGGCGTTGCCGTTTCAGATTTTTATCATTGCCCAGGAACCGATCCTGTTAACTGAGGATAATTCATTAAAGGCATTATCAGTTGATTCCGTGACTTTCCAACGCGATCCCTTTCCACTCCTGAACGACCACAATTTGAGTAACGACAAGCGAACGCGTATTAAGTTGCTCCTGGTTGACCTGGAATTGTTCGGCTCGGAAACCCTTTCGATTGTAACGGCACAAGCGATCGAGTCGGGGGTATCGCACAACTTACCGGTTGAGGACTTGCGAAAGGTTCCGGGAATTCCATGGTTGAGTCAATTGACAGTGATGATACCGGGCGATTTAGTTGTGCCAGGCGAATTAACAGTGTCAGTAACGGCACGCGGAAAAACGAGCAACCCCGCGACAATTCGCGTCCAGTGACGCATTTGACTTCGCCTGTTGCCAGTTACCTCGCAATCTAATTACAAGGAGGGTCGATGAATTTATGATTCAAAGGCCGCTCATCATTATCCTGACAGCGCTAATCGTAGCCCTGTCTCCTCGCACGTTTGCACAAGAGCAATCAGCGAAGAGTCCCAGGCAGCCGGTTCAAACTGCTATTCGTGCCGCACGATTATTAGACGTGAAGACCGGCGCGTTGATCAATAACGCTGTGGTCCTTATTGAAGGCGAACGGATCTCCGCAGTTGGGTCGGGACTGTCTATCCCCGCGGGCGCAAAGGTTATCGATTTGGGAGACATGACACTGCTACCGGGCTTGGTCGATTCCCACACACACTTGCTGGCTTCCAGTGCTAGTGAGTATGGGAGGATGTTGCTAACCAAGTCGCAGGCGTACCGCGCGCTCGAAGGCGCATCGAACGCGCGCCGCACCCTGCTGGCTGGTTACACCGCCGTCCGCGACGTTGAGAGTGAAGGCTCTGGCTATGCCGATGTTGCACTGCGAGATGCGATCAACCACGGATTGGTCGAGGGACCGCGCATGCAGGTAGCGACGCGCTCCATTGCGATTATAGGTCAAATGGAACCGTTCGACATATCACCAGATCTGCCAGACTTCCCGCACGGGGCGCAGATGATCAGTGGCGTAGAGGAAGCGCGCCGCGCCGTTCGCGAACAGATCGGATACGGCGCGGACCTGATAAAGATCTTTGCGGATGGTCGATATCCCACGATGACCATTGAGGAGATAAGCGTCATCGTGGAGGAGGCACACAAGGCAGGGAGGAGGGTCGCGGCCCATGCCGCCACAACAATAGGCATTCGCAATGCGGTCACGGCCGGAGTGGATTCGATCGAACACGGGTTTCGAGTTGACCGCGCCACGTTGGAACTCATGAAACAGAAAGGCGTGTGGCTGGTACCCACGTACCAGCGTCGCTTTGAACAAGTCGAGGCCATTACAGATGATGAGATTCGCCCCAGGGCCAGGGCAAGTATTGCAGCGGTGCAAAAGATGCTGCAAATCGCGCGGGAGCTGGGTGTTAAGATCGTCACTGGATCCGATCCCGGAGATGAGAAACATCACGGGGCGAATGCTCGAGAGATCGAGGCGTTCACCACAATAGGCTTCACCAATTTGGAGGCAATCCGTGCGGGCACTATCAGTGGTGCTGAACTGATGGGTTGGCAGGACAGGATCGGCTCACTGGAAACCGGGAAATTCGCGGACATGATTGCCGTTGGTGGTAATCCAATCTCTGACATCAAACAATTGCAGAATGTGTCGTTTGTGATGAAGGGTGGCGTGGTTGTAAAGGATGAGCTTAGGGTAGGCAAGTAACTGTCGGGCGGAGGCTGGCCCGTACAGTTGCGCTTCTAAACTTTGGTTAATTCACCGTGGCCAACAACTCGGCCTCCACCACACCAAGCTGAGCGTCGATGACTCCATATAGGTTCGACTCACTGCAGTGAGTGAATGCGAAGTGCTTCGCCACGTGCGCGCCAGTGTGAACGCAGTGGACCGCACTTCGTAAAGGTTTGCAGTCTGATGCGATAAGGCGAAAATCATAGCTCGATAACTTGACAACTCTGAAGTGGTGAGATAATACGAATATCGATATGCCTCTCCGCTCAATTACCAATTCATCAGTGCGCGATCGTATTCGGCAAATGATCAAAAACGGATACGATTTTCTCAAACTTGAAATCCTCATCATACAGATAAGCGCATTTCTTTTCTTTGTGGTCACGGTAGTTAATCTTCTTACACATGACTCAAGTACTTTGAAGAACTTGCTGCCAATAGTGTTTATCGGAATGGTTGCTCTAATCGTTTTCCTCACATCGATCTCCTGCCTGGCGATTGCTGTACGAGATCGCAATAAAGAGATAGTCCAGCTAAAACGCAGGGTTCGACAAGCCTATTCCAAAGCACTCGACCAAAGCTCTTTCAATCCTCACTTAGTGGAGCCTCACGATGAGCAACCTAGACCCTGGACAAGGCAGTGAACTCCAACAAATAATTGAGACTGCTGAAGAGCAACTGCGGAACGCCTATCAAACTCCGTTTACGCCGCAAGCGTTCGATAATCTTAAAGACAAGCTGAGCGAGTATTCTGTACTGCTTATTACGGAAGCAGTAAAACTAGCGAAGCGTCACAAGTCTGAAACGGTATCTAGTACACACGTAGAACACGCCAGCGAGTATTTAGTCTCCAGTAGTAGTCGTAAGCTCTATCGGCATATGGGTACTTTCGGAGGCCTACTTCTTGGTGTTGCGGGCTCTAACTTTCTCTCTATGTATTCAACAAACCAATTTTCTCCGAATGGCGTGACAATAACTGTTATGGCTACATTGTTGGGCGGCATCCTTACAGCTGCCCACATGATAAAAGACTGAGCCGCACCGGCGGAGTAGACGGAATAGGACTATCTCCCTCGGAACCCGTCTGGGCGAAACTGGTAGGGACATGATCTCAGCGTTCTGCCAGAGCTGGCGTCGGAATTCACTCGGTGAATGCCTCGTTGCGGAAGAAGCCGGCGTTTCAACATTGACGTTGTCATGTACGGATGCGTGGTTGAGCCGGGGCCGGCCTGGACGAAGAGAGCACCATGTTCCTTCAGGGAATTCTGGTACCCGCGTATTTCTACGTGTGTAACAAGAATTAGTGGTACATTTGCGGCACCAGGCGGTTACCTCGCAATCTAATTACAAGGACGGGTCGATGAATTTATGATTCAAAGGCCGCTCATCATCGTAACAGCGCTAATCGTAGCCCTTTCGCCTCACACGTTCGCGCAAGAGCAATCAGCGAAGAATTCCAGGCAACCGCTTCAAACTGCTATTCGTGCCGCACGATTACTGGACGTGAAGACCGGCGTGTTGATCAATAACGCTGTGGTCCTGGTTGACGGCGAGCGGATCTCAGCGGTCGGGTCGGGATTGTCTATCCCCGCAGGCGCACGGGTTATTGATTTGGGAGACATGACCCTGCTACCTGGATTGATAGATTGTCACACGCACTTGCTGATTTCCCGCGATGGTGATTATGGGACCATGCTATTAACCAAGTCACAGGCGTACCGCGCGCTCGAAGGCGCATCGAACGCGCGCCGGACTCTGTTAGCCGGCTACACCGCCGTGCGCGAC
>Ga0105243_10003153_pt1 | contig 13521 bp, 10 predicted proteins | sample KBSM34metaG_FD_81525 | JGI IMG/M metagenome (GOLD analysis project Ga0105243, IMG submission 81525) | Miscanthus rhizosphere microbial communities from Kellogg Biological Station, Michigan, USA - KBS M3-4 metaG | ecosystem: Host-associated > Plants > Roots > Rhizosphere > Soil | place...
GTGTTCAAGGGCGTGCGCAATTCATAGGACACATGTTTGATGAAATCGGACTTGAGACGGTCGGCCTCTTCCAGCCCCTCATTGCGGTCGCGCAGCGCGCTTTCGATGCGGAAGCGGTCGGTCACATCCTTGAAGGTCACCAGGGTGGCGCCGTCCGGAAGCGGTGAGGTGGACAAGGACAGAATTGAGCGGTCGGACCGCTCGACATCGCCCAGGTCGCGCGCGGCCGCGCCGGTCATGATGGCCTGGATCAATTGATCCCAGATGGCGCTGTCGCCGAAGCGGTCGCGCGACAAGGCCGTGATGGTGCGCACATGCGGTTCGCCTTCCAGGTCGTCGCGGTCGAATTCCCAGATGCGGGCGAAGGCGCTGTTGTAAAGCTTGAGTTTGCCGTCGGGGCCGAACACCGCCACACCCTCGCTCAACGTGTCCAGCGTCGCCGACTGCACCTTGATCAGGGTGTTGTAATCGCTTTGCAGCGTGATCCGGGCGGTGACGTCTTCGTAAAGGAAGGTCAGTCCGCCGAAGGGATGCGGCTGGGTCACCACCCGAATGGTTTGGCCGCCGGGGATATGCCAAACCTCCTCCGCCGATTTTTCCCGGGGCGCATCGCCATACAGCGCCAGCCGGGCCCGCTTCCAGGCCGGATAGTCGCGCTGTTCGGGAAGCTTGCGCGCGTCGCGCAAACGGTCCAGCACTTCGCCGTCGCTGGGGTGCTTGTCGAGGAAGCTTTCCGGCAGGCCCCACAGCTTCACAAATGCCTTGTTGTAGAAGCTGAGCTTCTGGTCCTTGCCGAAGATCGCCACCGCGGTCTGCAGCTTGTCCAAGGTGTCGGCATGGGCGTCGGCATGCTGCTGCAAGCGCGCCTCGGCGGCGGCCACTTCGGTCACATCGGTGGCGGTGCCGATCACGCCCGCTTCGCCCAGGGGAATTTCCGTGAAGGCCAGCGCCCGGCGATGGCCGCCCACCACCGAAAAGCGCCGCGACTGCTGCATGGTGTTTTCGGCGCGCGCACTGGCGGCCAGGTCGCGTTCGCCTTTGTCCAACGCCGCCTGTTCGCGCCGGGCGGTCTCCAGATCCTTGATGCCCGTGCCCCGCAGGAAGGCATGATTGCCCCAGCTCAACGACAAGGCCTTGTCGCGCAGCCACACCGGCACCGGCAGGGCGTCCAGGATTGCGCGATAGTCGGCGAACTGTTCGGCTGCCGCGGTCTGTTCTTCCAGCCATACCGCGGCCATGCTTCCCACCGCGCGGCCGCGGGCCACCAGCAGGCGGCCGTGGCTGTCATGAACCTTCATCTGGAACGAGGCGCCTCGGTCTGACAGCCCGTCCAGCGCCGCCGACAGGGTCAAGGCGTCGGCGCCTTTCAGGCAGGACTGGAGCTGCTCGTCGCCGCCGCCATAGGAGAAAGGACCTGAACCGTCGCGCCCCCAGACCAAAAGGGCTTCGCGGCCTGCATTCAGTAGGGCATCGCGCTCGCCCAGCGCGGCCTTGGTGCGGGTGCCGGCCTGACGCAGGGCGCGGCGCAGGCGTCCGGCGGCACGCTGCTCGGCGAGGGCCCACAAGCCCGCGGCGATGGCCAGGGCCACGCCCCCACAGGCCAACGCGGACATGACCAGGATATGGCCGGTTTCGAAGGCCTGGTTGCTGAGCGGGCCGGTCTGCGCAACAGCGGCGACGGCGGGCAGGGCAAGGGTCCAAGACGAGGCTGCACCAAGCAGTCCCCGCCAGTACCTTCCCATGGCCCCCGGCCTCTTACCCTGTCCCAATGCCCTGGGACGCATGCCTCCAGCCCCCGTTAACCCATCGCCCATTCGGCGAATCACATATGAATCAATAAGATAGCTGCGATGTGCGAGTCCGCCTAGAGATTGTGGTTAATAAATTACTAAAAACGACATGCGGCCCTTTACCCAATATTTTGGGGCCTGTGGGTAAATCTGTGGGCAAAATGTGAATCCCTTCAGGCTGTTAACGAATGTGACGGCCGTCGGCGGGCGCAAAAGGAAAGGGCGCGCCCCTGCGAGCGCGCCCTTTGCTTGACGGTGCGAAACGATCAGTAGCGGTAGGTGTCCGGCTTGTACGGACCCTGTTTTGGAATCGAGATGTAGTCGGCCTGCTTGGTCGACAGCTCGGTCAGCTTGGCTCCGATCTTCCCCAGATGCAGGCGGGCGACCTTTTCATCCAGCTGCTTGGGCAGGGTGTAGACCTTTTTCTCGTACTTGCCCGGATTGGCGTACAGCTCGATCTGGGCCAGCGTCTGGTTGGTGAAGGAGGCGCTCATCACAAAGCTGGGATGGCCCATGGCATTGCCCAGATTCACCAGCCGGCCTTCCGACAACAGGATGATGCGCTTGCCGCCCGGGAATTCCACCTCGTCAACCTGGGGCTTAACATTGTGCCACTTGAAATTCTTCAAGCCAGCGACCTGGATCTCGCTGTCGAAGTGGCCGATGTTGCAGACAATGGCGCGGTCCTTCATGGCGCGCATATGCTCGACGGTGATCACGTCCACATTGCCGGTGGCGGTGACAAAGATATCTGCCTTGGGTGCGGCATCTTCCATGGTGACAACTTCATAGCCTTCCATGGCAGCCTGCAGGGCGCAGATGGGATCGATCTCCGAGACCATAACGCGACAGCCCGCCTGGCGCAGGGAGGCGGCGGAGCCCTTGCCCACGTCGCCAAAGCCCGCGACCATGGCGACCTTGCCGGCCATCATCACATCGGTGCCGCGGCGGATGCCGTCCACCAGCGACTCACGGCAGCCATAGAGATTGTCGAATTTGGACTTGGTGACGCTGTCATTCACGTTGATGGCGGGGAACAACAGCTTGCCCGCCTTTTCCATCAGGTAAAGGCGGTGCACGCCGGTGGTGGTTTCCTCCGACACGCCCTTGATGTTCTTGGCGAGCTCCGCGAACCAGCCTGGCTTTTCCTTGAGGGTGCGCTTGATCAGCGCGTAGAACACTTCTTCCTCTTCATTTTCCGGCTTGTCCAGAAATGCGGTGTCGCCCTTTTCGGCGCGTAAGCCGTGATGCACCAGCATGGTGGCGTCGCCGCCGTCATCCAGGATCATGTTGGGCGTGCCGCCATCGCCCCATTCCAAAATCTTGCGGGTGTAATTCCAATAATCGGTGAGACTCTCGCCCTTAACGGCAAAGACCGGGATGCCGGCGGCGGCGATGGCGGCGGCAGCGTGATCCTGGGTTGAATAGATATTGCAGGAGGCCCAGCGGATGTCGGCGCCCAGCGCCTTCAAGGTCTCGATCAGGACGGCGGTCTGGATGGTCATGTGCAGAGAACCCGCAATGCGCGCGCCCTTCAGGGGCTGCTTGGGGCCAAATTCGGCGCGTGTCGCCATCAGGCCGGGCATTTCGATCTCGGCGATGTTCAGCTCCTTGCGGCCCCAGTCCGCGAGGCTGATGTCTTTGACGATGTAGTCGCTGAAGCTGTTGGCGGGGGCGGCGGACATGACGGATTCCCTTGGATTGGCGCGGCTGCCTATAGCAGCCGGGCCGCAGCCAGGCAAGAAACATATAAAGAAATCTGCATATGATTGGTAATATATTGAAAATACTAGGAGTATCCGCGCTTACGGCACGCCGTCAGGGCCCAACCACCTGATAGCCATCCTTGCGCAGCAGCGCAGGCAGGCCCAGCGGCCCGGTGAGATGGCCCGCGCCCACGGTGACGAAAAAGACGTGCTTCTCTTTCAGCATGGCTTCGATTTTGGGCACCCAACGGCGATTGCGGTCGTCCAGCAGCAATTTGCGGGCATCGGGAAATTCATCCAGGTCCCCGTTGATCAGCTTGTCCAATTTGGCTTGGTCGCCGCTGGCCCAGGCTTTGACCATCGGCTGAAGCTCGGCACCCACGTCACGCAAGTCTTTGAGGCTGGATTCGAATTCTTCCATTTCCAGAACCGGGTCATCGGGGGCCAGCAAGGCGAACTGTTCCGCGATGGTCTCCAGATAGCGGGTCTGTTTTTGTTTTTTTTCCGCCTCGGCCATCAGCACCGCATCCACGCCGCTGTCCGGCGCGAATTTCAGGCTGGTGATCTGGGCGAACATCATTTGCAGGCCGGCCAGCCAGGGGCGCTGCCGTTCCACTTGGGCAGGCGACAGGCCCGACGCCTTAAACGCGGCGTCGTAGTCGGGAAGGGAAGCGGGATGAAGCAGGCCGCGCAAAGTTTGTCCTTCCGGCAAAAAACCCTTCGCCTGGATCAAGCTGTTGAGTTCGATGACGGCGCTCTGGTCCTGCGGCACTTCGAAGACATAAACATCGCTGCGGCCGAGACCCCGGGAAATTGGCTGGGTGCGCCAGCGCAAATTGGGCGGCAGGACATGAATGGAACCCAGCAGATAGACTTCCCCTTGCTCGCCCTGGATATGCCACAGCGAGGGAAAGGCTTGCGGCTGGTTCAGCGACGGCTGGAGTTGCGGTTGGGCGCCGGCCGTGAAGGGGGCCAGGAACAGGACCAGCACAAAGGCGAGCAGGCGGTTCATCAAAAATCTGGGGTTCGAATATGCGTCGCGAATGTTAGCACGAAGCTTCTTGCCGGGTGATTACCATTGCGGAAGAGTGATCGCGCCGATAGGCGCGATCACTCTTCCCCGAATTTCGCCTCCACCAGGGCCAGGAGCGCTTTCATCGCCTCCTCGGCATCAGGGCCTTCGGCGGTGATCTCGACCCGGGAGCCAATCGAGGCGGCCAACATCATCAAGCCCATGATCGAGCGGCCGTCTACGGCGGTGCCGTCCTTGATGACATGGATTTGCGACTGAAAGCGCGCCGCCGCTTCCACAATCTTGGCGCTGGCGCGCGCATGCAAGCCGCGCTTGTTGGGAATGATGACGCGGGCCGAGAGCTTTTGACTCATGTCGGTCGTTACGCCAGATCCGCGCTGCCCGCGCGCATATATTTGCGGCCGGCCTCGATCGCCTCTTTCACCGCCTGTTCCAGCGGAAGCTTGGCGCGAATGTCGATCAGCTTGATCAGGCTGGGAAGGTTGGCGCCCGCCAGGACTTCGATCTTGCCTTTTTCCAAAAGGGTGAGGGCGAGGTTGCAAGGCGTGCCGCCGAACATGTCGGTGGCGATGATGACGCCGCGCCCCACATCCACGGACTTTGCGGCGGCCGCGATCTCGCGTTGACGCCGCTCGATGTCATCTTCGGGACCGATGCAGACGGCGCGCAAATGAGTCTGGGGCCCGACCATGTGCTCCATCGCGGAGATGAACTCCTGAGCCAGGCGGCCGTGCGTAACCAGAACAATGCCAATCATGAAGGTTCCACTTCGACGGCGCGGACAGTAGCAAAAACGCCCGCCGGGGAAAGAGCTATTTGGTGATAAAAGTGTCGCGAAACAAGCCCCGCGAAAAAGCCGCCAAAGCGGCGCGAATCTTGGCCGGCGTGGAGGCGTAACGGGCGTCGAGCGCAATCTGTGGCACGGGCTTAACGTCCTTCAGGCCTGCCGGCATATGGTAAAAATGTGCTCGGGGCAGACGCTCCGCCTCGCGCCCCAACCGGACCACCAGGGCAATCCTCACCTGAGGACGGGCCGGCATTGCGACAATTCCAAGCCCTCGAATTTCCAGCAGCCCCTTGATGCTGTCCGGTGCGCGGCCATGCAGCGCGCCGTTTGCGACAAACAGGATGGTGCGGTCATCGGCCACCAGCTGTGCCCCGCCATCGATCAGCCGCAGCGCGACATCGGATTTCCCGGTGCCGCTGCCGCCCACCAGCAAAATGCCGCGCTGGCCGATCGCGACGCAACTGGCATGGATATTGGCTTTTGGCTTTGGCTGCGGTTCAGACATCGGCTAACGACACCGGAAGTTCGACAATCAGACGCGCGCCGGCCCCTTGCTGATTGTCGGGCGCGCGGTTCTCCGCATAGATGCGGCCGCCGGCAGCTTCGATGATCTGGCGGGCAATGGAAAGTCCCAAGCCGGAATTGCGCCCGAAACTTTCGCCCGGCCGCTCGGTGTAGAAGCGCTCGAAGATGGATTCCAGGTTGCCGGGCGGAATGCCCGGGCCTTCGTCCTCCACGGTGACGCGGGCGATCATGTCCTGCATGAAGGCGGTCACGATCACCTTGCCGCCTTCCGGACTGAAAGAAATGGCATTGTCGATCAGGTTACGGAACACCTGGCCGAAACGTTCGTCGCGTCCGTGTACGATGGCGCGGGGCGGGATATCGTCGCGCAACACGAATTCCACCCCCCGTCCCGTATCCATCATGCGATAGACTTCGATGATGGTGTCCAGCAGCTTTGAGAGCGCCACCGGCTCCTTGGTTTCGCGGGACAATTCTGCGTCCAGCCGGGAGGCGTCGGAAATGTCGGTGATCAGGCGGTCGATGCGCTTGACGTCGTTGCGCACGATCTCCAGGAAACGGGCGCGGCTCTCGTCATCCTTGGCGCGGGAGAACATTTCCACCGCGCTGGCCAGGGAGGTGAGGGGATTTTTGAGCTCATGCGCCACGTCGGCGGCGAAGCTTTCGATGGCATCGATGCGGTCATAAAGGCCGGCCGTCATGGATTTCAAACTGTCCGCCAGGTCGCCGATCTCGTCATTGCGCTCGGGAAAATTGGGGATGTCGCTGCGGCCACCGGCGCCGGAACGCACCCGGTCGGCAGCCGCCGCCAGCCGCTTGACCGGCTCCGCGATGGTGCCCGAGAGATAAAGCGAGGAGAACAGCATCACCAGGAAGGCGACCAGCACCACTTCGAACAGCGTGGTGCGTTCCTGGCGCAGGATATCGTCGATGTCGCCGCCTTCGGTGGAGACCAGCAAGGCGCCATAGATCGTACGCACGCCTTGGACAGGGACGGCCACGGAGAGGATAAGCCGGTTCTGGTCGTCAACGCGCTCGGCGCTGGCGGTCGAGCCGGTCAGGGCGCGTTGGACTTCGCGATAGACGCGTCCATCCTCACCGGCCTCGTAATAGGGCTCCAGCTGCGCGAAGGGCCTGACCCCCATGATGCCGTCATACAGGCGCTTGAACCATTCCTTGACCTGGCTGGTGGTGTCCAGGCCCGGAAGCTGGCTGACCGTCACCACATTGCGCGGCAACAGAAAGCGGGTATCCAAGGCAAGTCGCCCTGTGGGCAGGTAGAAGCGCGCCCTGAGACGGCTGGGCGCGATCATGCGGCTCAACAGAGGTTCGGCTTCCGCCGTATTGATGGTCGGGCTGTCGGAATCGGCGGCATAAGCGGCCAAGGTGCTGGCCACGATGGCGGCCTGCTGTTGCACGCCATTCAGCCGCTCCTCCACCAAGCCGCGGCCCGACGACTGCACCAGCACCACACCGCCGGTGAGAATGATCAAAGCCAGCGCATTGAAGGCCAGGATGCGCCAAGTGAGGGCGGAAAAGTGAGGCAATGTTGAAAGCTATTCGCGATAACGATAGCCGACGCCGTATAGGGTCTCGATGGCGTCGAAATCGTCGGCGACCGCCTTGAACTTCTTGCGCAGCCTTTTGATGTGGCTGTCGATGGTGCGGTCATCGACATAGACCTGGTCGTCATAGGCTGCGTCCATCAAGCTGTCGCGGCTTTTGACGAAGCCGGGCCGCTGTGCCAGCGCCTGCAGGATCAGGAATTCTGTAACCGTAAGACGAACCGGCTTGCCGTCCCAGGTGCATTCGTGACGTTGCGGATCCAGCGCCAGCTTGCCGCGCACCAAGGCTTCTTTCTTGGCGGCATCGTTGCCGGCGGCCGCCGGCTGGGTCTTGCCTTCGGCCCGGCGCAAGACGGCGCGCACCCGCTCCAACAGCAGACGTTGGGAGAAGGGCTTGCGGATATAGTCGTCGGCCCCGGCATTGAGGCCCATCAATTCGTCGATTTCCTCGTCCTTGCTGGTCAGGAAAATCACCGGCAGATCCTGGGCCTGGCGCAAGCGGCGCAGCAGTTCCAGCCCGTCCATGCGCGGCATCTTGATATCCAGGATGGCCAAGTCGGGCGGACTGGTGGTCAGGGCGGTCAGGGCTGCGGCGCCGTCGGTAAAGGTCCGGACGTGATAGCCTTCTTGCTCCAACAGCATGCTGACGGAGGCAAGGATGTTTTTGTCGTCGTCGACGAGCGCAATATTAGCCATAGAACCCGTTCAAATATGCCGTCGGTAGTATAAGCCCATGATGAACAAAGCAAAGTCCAAAAGGTTCCACAAATGAGGGGCGCTCCGGCTCCAGGCTTCAGCGGGGCGGTGGCCTATTACGAACGCTACCGCCTGGCCTATCCCGACCGGCTGATCGCGCGGCTGGTCCGTTTGGCCGGTTTGAAGCCGGGCGACGCCGTGCTGGATCTGGGCTGTGGCCCGGCCATGTTGGCCCGCGCCTTCGCGCGGCAGGGCATGGATGTGACCGCCATGGACCCCGAGCCGGACATGCTGGCCGAGGCCCGCAAAAGGGCCGAAGCCGAAGGCGTCGCAATGACCTTCGTCCAAGGCGGATCGGTGGAGCTGAGCGCGGAAATGGGACCCTTTCGGCTGGTCGCGATGGGCCGCTCGTTTCATTGGATGGACCGCGCCGCGGCCCTTGCCAAGCTGGAACAGATCGTCACGCCCAATGGCGGCGTCGCGCTCTTTCACGATGCCCATCCCCCGGTGGAGGAAAACGGCTGGTTCAAAATTCTCTGCGATGCGCAGGCCAAGGTCCGGGGCAAGCGGCAAAGCGGCGGCCATAAGCGCTACGAGCCATATCTGTTCGCTTCCGCTTTCCAGGAGATCGATAACCTGTCGGTCACCATCCGTCAGGCCTTGACGGTCGACGACATTGTCGGTCGCGCCTTTTCCATGTCGGCCGTGTCGGCGCATTTGTCCGGACCGGCGCGCGAGCAATTTGCCCAAGATTTGTCGGCAGCCTTGCGCGAATGGTCCCCGGATGGGAAGTTCGTGGAAGTCGCGGAGCTGGTGGCAGTCCTGGCGCGGCGGCCGAGCCGTTAGCCGGCGACAATCGGGGGAGCAACTAGGCAATCATGTTGGAAGCTATTTTGACGGGTCAGGCGAAAAGCATTGGCCTGCTGGGCGCCGCTATCGGACTGTTTTTGTATTTCCTGCCCACGGCCCTGTCGTTCCTCAAGGGCCAAAAGCGGTTTTGGCTTGTCCTGCTGCTCAACCTGGTTCTGACCTTTGTCCAAAGCCTGGTATTTCAATACGTCTTTCCCGATTTTTTGACTCCTGAGCCGGGCAATTTCGCCGCTACCATGCGGGTGAGCCTGCTGGTGAATTTCGGCCCCGGATGGATCGCGCTCCTTGTCTGGGTGCTGACCAAGGACGAAACCGATGCCCGGCTGCTTCGCGCGCAACAGACGAAATATTATGATGCCGTCACGGCGCTGCCGCTGATCCTCTGGTTCGTCTATGGCACTTTACAGATCCGGCCGATTCTGGTGGGCGATGGATCCCTGATCCTGGCCGGAACCGCCAGCCTGTTCGTTTGGGTGCAGTTTTTTTCGCTGTTGGCGGCTGCCGCTTTCGACCTGCTGCTGGTCTATCTTTTGATTGTGCGTGACCGGCCGGTCGGCAAGTCGAAAGGCGTGCTGCCGCGCCTGTTCGGATTTGTCGGCACTTTCTTGGGCGTCGGCATCCTGCAATTGCCGGTGGCGCATTTGAGCCTGGGCATGCAGATCCTGGCGGCCGTGCTGATCGGAATAGGCAGCCTGGCCTCTTTCCTTGTCCTGTGGCGGCTGGGAAAATCCTTCTCCATCATGCCGGAGGCGCGCAAGCTGGTGACCGTCGGTCCCTACGCCTGGGCGCGCCACCCGCTTTACGCCGTGGAAATGATCACCGTCGCCGGCACGGCGCTGCAGTTTCAAGCGCCTGGAGCGTGGCTGATCGCCCTGGTGGTCGTGATGCTGTTATTGATCCGCAGCCACTATGAAGAGCAGGTGTTGGCGGAAAACTTTCCGGAATATGGCGAATATCGCGCGCGGACGAAGCGATTTATTCCGGGTGTGATCTAGCGGCCGTGGCCCGAGGAATTTTGCGATGAACTCCGGCGCAAAAGGCACGCGCTACTTAAACTCCACCTTCACGACTTCGTAAGACCGCGCCCCGCCCGGAGCCGCGACTTCCACCGTGTCGCCCTTGCTCTTGCCGATCAAGGCGCGGGCGATCGGCGAGGACAGCGAAATCCGCCCGTGGCGTGCGTCGGACTCCAGGTCGCCCACGATCTGAAACCTGCGTTCCTCGTCGGTGTCTTCATCCACCAAGGTGACGGTGGCGCCGAACTTGACGCTGGAGCCTGACAGTTTGGAAATGTCGATGACCTCGGCGCGCCCGATCTGGTCTTCGAGCTCCATCACGCGGCCTTCGATGAAGCTCTGGCGCTCCTTGGCCGCGTGATATTCGGCATTCTCCGACAGGTCGCCATGGGCGCGCGCTTCCGCGATCGCCTTGATCACGTCATGGCGGTCTTCGTTCTTCAGGCGGTTCAATTCCGCTTCCAGGGCCTTGAAGCCCGAGGCGGTCATCGGGATCTTTTCCATCACAGTCTTTTCCGTCCGGCAAAAAAAGGCTCGCGCCGCCGGACTCTGCCGGTTGCGGAACCTGTTACTTGTTAATGCACTGATTTCGCTGATAAATTTCTTACAGAGATCAGCGGTGCGTCATAAAGAGTAGGACTGGAGGGGGGCGACTTCAAGATGGAGTGGGTGACCGCCTCCCGGATGCCTCAGAAACTTTGAATCGGCGCGACCTCGAGCGTTCCCGACCTCAGCGCCTGAATGGCCTGGGTGGCCGCTGCCGCCCCCGCCATGGGTGAGGAGCGGCCAGCCGACGCGGTTCGCGGCGGCTGACGAGCAGGTCCAGTGGACCTGCGAGAGCGACGAACGCCGCAGCGGCGCGCGCCCAAGCGCGCCGCGAGGCGGGGACGCCGCGAGCCTAAGCGAGCGGCCGGGGACACCGCCCCATTCTGCGCCAATCAAAAACTTTGAATGGGCGCCACTTCCAAGCTGCCCGAGCGCAGCGCCTGAATCGCCTGGGTCGCCGCTGCCGCCCCAGCCATGGTGGTGTAGTAGGGCACCTTCAAAGTCAGGGCGGCGCGGCGGATGGAGGAACTGTCAGCCAGGGCCTGGGCTCCGTCGGTGGTGTTGAACACCAGGTTGATCTCGCCGTTTTTGAGCGCATCCACCACATGCGGGCGTCCCTCCAGCACCTTGTTGATGGTGGCGACGGGAAGGCCCTTGGCCGCCAACACCCCGGCCGTGCCACGGGTGGCGATCAAGGAAAAGCCCATCGCCACCAGCTCCCGCGCCGGGGCTTCGATCAAATCCTTGTCTGCATCCTTCACCGATAGGAAGACGGTACCACCGATCGGCAGCTTGGTGCCGGCGCCGATCTGGCTCTTGGCGAAGGCACGGCCGAAATTCTCGTCCGTGCCCATCACTTCGCCGGTGGAGCGCATTTCAGGCCCCAAAATCGTGTCGACGCCGGGGAATCGATTGAAGGGCAACACCGCTTCCTTGACGGAAATGTGTTTCGGGTTGGGCTTTTTGAGATTCATCGACTTGAGAGTTTCACCCGCCATCACGCGCGAGGCGATGGCGGCCACCGGCAAACCGATCGCCTTGGCGACAAAGGGCACGGTGCGGCTGGCGCGAGGATTGACCTCCAGCACATAAATTTCATCGCCCTGAATGGCATATTGCACATTCATCAGGCCTTGGACCTTCAGCGCCTTGGCCATGGCGACGGTCTGGCGCTCGATCTCGGCGATAAGCTCCGCTTTCAGCGAGCGCGGCGGCAGCGAGCAGGCGGAGTCGCCGGAATGCACCCCCGCTTCCTCGATATGCTCCATCACGCCGGCGATGAAAACCTCGCCGTCGCGGTCGCAGATCGCATCCACATCCACTTCAATGGCGCGATTGAGGAAGCCGTCGATCAGAACCGGATTGTCGCCCGAAATGCGGAACAGCTCACCCGATTCCACCTGCTTCTTGAGCTCGGCTTCGTCGGACACCACCACCATGCCCCGCCCGCCAAGGACATAGGACGGACGCAGGATCACCGGATAGCCGATGGTCCTGGCGGCGGCGACGGTTTCTTCCGCCGTCATGGCGGTGCCGTTGCGCGGCTGTTTGAGATTCAGCTCTTGCAGCAGCGCCTGGAAGCGCTTGCGGTCCTCCGCCAAATCGATGGCGTCGGCGCTGGTGCCCAGGATCGGCACGCCCGCATCGCGCAAGCCATTGGCGAGCTTGAGCGGCGTCTGCCCTCCGAACTGCACGATCACGCCGGCCAGGGTGCCTTTTTCCTGCTCCTTATGGATGATCTCCAACGCGTCTTCCAATGTCAGCGGCTCGAAATAGAGCCGGTCCGAAGTGTCATAGTCGGTGGAGACGGTTTCCGGATTGCAATTGACCATGATGGTCTCATAGCCGCGCTCCGACAGGGAAAAGGCGGCATGGCAGCAGCAATAGTCGAATTCGATGCCCTGGCCGATCCGGTTGGGTCCGCCGCCCAGGATGATGATCTTCTTGGCATCGCTGGGGTTGCTTTCGCAGACCGTCTTTCCACCCACCGGCGACTCATAGGTCGAATACATATACGGCGTCAGCGCCTGGAATTCGGCGGCGCAGGTGTCGATGCGCTTGTAGCAGGGCCGCACATCGCGTGCGTGGCGGGCGGCGCGGATCGCCGCCTCTTTCTGTCCCGTCAGCTTGGCCAACCGGGCATCGGAGAAGCCCATCGATTTGAGGGCGCGTAACCCCTTGGCGTCCTGGGGCAAGCCTTCCTTGCGGACGCGCTCCTCGGTCAAGATGATGGTCTCGATTTCGCCCAGGAACCAGGGATCATAGCCGGTGATGCGCTGGATCTCGGCCAGCGGGAATTTGTAGCGCATTGCCTGCGCGGCCAGGCGCAAGCGGTCCGGCGTAGCCCGCGCCAAAGCGGCGCGGATTTCCACCGGATCATTGTCCAAGTCGATCTCGTCAAAGCCGGTCAGTCCCGTTTCCAGCGAGCGCAGTGCCTTTTGCAGCGACTCGCCAAAAGTGCGGCCGATGGCCATGGCCTCGCCCACCGATTTCATGGAGGTGGTCAGCAGCGGCTCGGCGCCGGGGAATTTCTCGAAGGCGAAACGCGGGATTTTGGTGACGACATAATCGATCGTCGGCTCGAAACTGGCCGGCGTCACCTTGGTGATGTCGTTCTTGAGCTCGTCCAGCGTATAGCCGCAGGCCAGCTTGGCGGCGATCTTGGCGATGGGAAAGCCGGTGGCCTTGGAGGCGAGCGCAGACGACCGCGACACGCGGGGGTTCATCTCGATCACGACCATGCGGCCGTCCTTGGGATTGACCGCGAACTGCACATTGGAGCCGCCGGTTTCTACGCCGATCTCGCGCAGCACCGCGATCGAGGCCGAGCGCATGCGCTGATATTCCTTGTCGGTCAAGGTCAGGGCCGGGGCAATGGTGATGGAATCGCCGGTATGCACACCCATGGCATCGATATTCTCGATCGAGCAGATGATGATGGCGTTGTCGGCCTTGTCGCGCACCACCTCCATCTCGAACTCTTTCCA
>Ga0105243_10003163_pt1 | contig 13505 bp, 13 predicted proteins | sample KBSM34metaG_FD_81525 | JGI IMG/M metagenome (GOLD analysis project Ga0105243, IMG submission 81525) | Miscanthus rhizosphere microbial communities from Kellogg Biological Station, Michigan, USA - KBS M3-4 metaG | ecosystem: Host-associated > Plants > Roots > Rhizosphere > Soil | place...
GCGTTGAAGGAGATCTCGGCATCTCCCGCAACGCTCGAGCGAGCCTTGCGGCCGGATCCGGGAACGCCGGACCGAGTGCGGAAGCATCGGAGCTAGCGGCGGTCCCCTTCCGGTTCGCTCGCGTCGTGGCCCCGAGCCGCGGTTCCTCGGATCTCGCTCCGGACGCGCTCGAGGCTCTGAGCGATCAACCGTGAGATGTGCATCTGCGAGATCCCGATCTCCTGCGCGATCTCGGTTTGGGTCATCCCTTTGAAGAAGCGGAGGTAGAGGATGCGGCGCTCTCGGACGGGCAGCTTCTCCAGCGCCGGGGCGACCGACGCCCACCCTTCGGCGATCTCGAACGACGGGTCGGCGTGACCCACGGTTTCGCTCATCGCCGTCCCGTCCTCGGAGACGGCGGCGTCCAACGAAGCGGGCGAGTAGGCCTGGATGGCATCCATCGCCTCGATCACCGCTTCCTCCGTCAGGTCAGCCTGTCGGGCGATCTCGGTGATGGTCGGCGACCGACCGAGGTCCTGCCACAGCGTCTCCAACGTCCGATGAACGAGCAGCGCCGACTCTTGCAACGACCGAGGAACGCGTATCGACCAGCCACGGTCGCGGAAATGGCGCTTCAGCTCGCCGGTGATCGTCACCGCCGCGAAGGTCGAGAACTGGACCCCACGGTCCGGATCGAATCGATCGACCGCATTCAGCAAGCCGAGGTCGGCGACCTGGATGAGATCGTCGAGGGATTCCCCACGTCCCGCGAACCGTCGGGCGAGGTGACGGGCGAGCGGCAGGAAGCGCTCGACGAGCTCCTCCCGAGCAGCAGGATCCGGGAGCCGGCGAAAGAGTTCGACGGCTCCATCCGCATCGCTGGCCGGCTGGTCTTCCTCGCTCACGGCGTCTTCATGGGAGATCGTGTGCGGAATCGGATCGCCGGTCTTCCGTCGTCACCGGAGACGAAACGCGGGTTCACGGTGAGTCCCTGGATCACGGTCCAGGACCAGCTCTCGCGGTCGCTCGGTCGCGGCCATTCGGTCGCGGGGACGTCGGTTCCCAACGTGATCAGCAAGGACCCGTCGCTCGTCGTGATCTCGAGCTGCAGAGCATCGGCATCCGGCGAGGAATCGAGCAAGAGGATCCCCGCCTCATCGACGGCGATCCGCACCTCGTCAACGGCGTCGAAGGGCAACTGGAGCAGTGCGGCCGCACTCGCAGCCACGACGCGCAAGATATGGAGCGCATCCGGCCGCGCCGCCACGTTCACGGTGATGGGTGTCGAGAGGTCGTCCACAGGGTCCACCTATACTAGGTCGGCGTTCGGCGAGGACCTCGTTGCCGGTCGACCAAGGGGAGGTTCGTATCGAACTCGTGATCGAGGGTCGCACGATAGGGACGTGGATGGTCCTCGCGGTTGCCGGCGAACTCGACCTTGCCACTGCGCCCGGACTCCGCGAGCGCGTTCGGGAGATGGCTCCGGACGGACCGTCGAAGGTCGCCCTGGACCTCACCGGGGTCGGCTTCGTGGACTCGAGCGGACTCGGTGCGATCGTCGCCTGCCTCAAGCATGTTCGAGAGCTGGGAGGCGAGCTGGTGCTGATCGCGCCCGACGCGTCCCCGGTGGCGAAGCTCCTCAGCCTGACCGGGCTCGAGCCCTCGATCGCCCGCGTGCTGACCGTCGACGACCTCCGCTGAGGGTCGCGGGATGAGCGGCGCCGCTGTGGACGTTCCGACCGACCCACGCATGGGAGTCACCCTGCGCGCGTTCGTGACGGCCGTGGCCAACGATCTTGGCGTGCCGGCCGAGCAGGTGGAGGACCTCGCTCTCGCGGTGTCGGAGCTCCTCGCGAGCGCGGTTGATGGGGGCTCGCAGCGGCTCCGGATCGAGCTGGTCGGCGACGACGAAGGCTGGACGCTGCGCGCCGACGGGATCGGCGATGTCGGAGCCGAACCTGCCGATCTTCCGTACCGCAGGGTGGACCTGCTCATGGGGCTGTTCCCCTCGGTCACCGTCGACGGATCGAACGCGACGATCAGATCCACCACGACCTGAGCGAAGCACGCGCATACGCGCGTGCTTCGCATCTCCGTGCCGTCTCCGTCGTTCTCACTACGTCTCGTACACGACCGGCTCCGGCGTCGAGAGGAACCCCGCGATCAGCACGATCACGGATCCCGCCAGCGCGAGCCACGCGCCGATCTCGATCCTGGTGTCGAGCCCTTCGATGTTCTGGCCGCTCGCGCGGAACACCTGGATCGCGAACAACACGAAGCCCGCGATCCCGAGGGCGCCCGCGAGTCGTCCGAGCCCGCCGGTCGTGGCCGCGAGTCCTACGATGCCGAGGAGCGCAAGCACGATGAACACGAACCCCACGCTCTCGACGAAGCTGTGGGCGTGCCCGAACTCCGTGGAGTAGAAGGCCTTCCAGCTCAGGTTCGTCCCGAGCACGCTTCGGACCCAGGGCAGGAAGGCACCGATCACCATCATGCCCGCTCCGACGAGCGTGAGCACGATACGCATCACGGTCCCGGTGGCGTTCCGTGTGGGAGTGGTCGTCCCGATGGTCATCGCTCACCTCCATGGCGGACATACCCGATCCGGTGGCGCGCGAACCCTCGTGCGTGTCCCGGGCTGGCCGCGACGCACGCGTTTGCGACGCCGTCCGAGCGGGAACGGACGCCGCGTAGGGACGAGGAGGTGATGGAGATGGCGACGCGGAAGCAAACGGCGGCGGCCAGGCGGAACATCAAGAAGGCACGAACAGCAGCGAAGCGGCAACGGACCATCGCGCATCTTCCCGCCGCGGTTCGGAAGGATATGGGCCGGCAGGCCGCTCGTGCTCGGGCACGAGGCGGCAAACCTGGTCGTGGGCTGGAAGACCGCACGCGGCAGCAGCTCTACGACGAGGCCAAGAGGCGGAACATCCCTGGTCGTTCGAAGATGGGGAAGTGGGATCTCGTCGAGGCATTGCGGAAGAGCAGATGAGGCATGCCGAGCGCCACGAGCCCTCCTTCCAGGGATCCTCGTTTGCCCTCCATCCGACCGGGGTAGCAACCAGTTGACGCAAGCACAACGGAGGATCAAGCGATGAACGCGATGCAGGGCAGGGGCCTGGGCGACGTCAAGACCTCCCCGAGGTACGCGACCGGCCGCGTTTGCCGGGCCGATGGTTGCGAGACGCGGCTGTCGGTCTACAACGGAACGAATACCTGCGGGATCCACGAGGAGCGCCGGCCCTTCTACCAGCGCTCCCGATCCGGGCGGGTCGTCCAGGACGCTCCCAAGCGCCCGATGGAGGAGCGAGATGTCCTGCGTGACTGGATCCGTGGGCTCGCAGGCGCCGTCGACGCGCCGTAGACCCCGCGAGGCGGCGCTCGAGCGCGCCTATCCGACTGCCGGACTCAGTCGCCGAGGTGTGCGATCGCAACCCGTTTGGGCACGACCATCCGCCAGGCGTCGATGACGATCTCCTCCATCTCGTTGTCATCGATCGCATCGAGCCGAACGTCAACCCAGTTGTAGCGCAGGTCTGACGGCGATGGCATCTGGAACGCGGAGGGTCTGGACGAGACGAGCGCGTCGCGCTCCTCCTTCGGGAAGGCGAACCCCATCACGGACTCGTCGCGCGAGAAGGCGAGATAGACGATCCGCCCGACCCGGAACTTCACGCGATCGCGGACGAGTGCTTCCTCGGTCCGCGGGAGGCTCAAGGCCAGACGCCGAACACCATCGATCGTCGCCATGATCGCGGTCCCGCTCGCGTCAGACCTTCTTGAACGTCAGCGTGTACCGTCCACCCGAGTACCACCCGTTCACCTGGATGTAGAAGACGCCTGTCTTCGGCGCCCTGAAGGTGACCTTCTCGTCGGCCGTCCTTCCGCCTGAGACCGCCTGTAACGCCGGGCACCGTTCTCCCTTGACGAAGCATCCCGGCGTGAACTGGAAGATCTCGGTCGTCCCCGGTCGCCAGACCCACAGATCCATGTCCGACCCCGACGGCCCGTTCAAGACGACCTGGTAACGGGTGCCCTTCCGGAGTCTCCGCTTGTACACGTCGTTCGCGTCCGCCGGCCAGGACACGTGGCCAACCGTCGGAGATGTGAAGGCCTTGGCGCCGTCGATGTTCCCGTCGGTGAGCGGGGTAGCGTTCGCGTTCGAGCTCGTGAGCGCACGGCGGGCATTCACCCGACCTTGCGTCCGCGTGAAGTGACCGGTGAGCAACGCCTTCCCGACGCCTGCCTCCGGTCCCCACGCGTCGTAGAGCTTGAGCGAAGCGGGGTGGATGACGGAATGCATGATCGCGTTCTTGATCTGCAAGGCTGAATACGCCGGATGGTCTGATCGGACGAGTCCGGCGATCCCGGCGACCATCGGCGCGGCCATCGACGTACCGTCGAAGAATTCGTAGTTGGGGAAGGTATGACCCAATGACAGACCTGCTTTCACGGTGCTCAGGATGTCGACGCCGGGCGCCGCGACGTCGACCGAGTCATGCCCCCAGCTCGTGAACCCGCATCGCCAGAGCGGGATGTGTTGGCTTTGGCACTGCGACACGTAGCCGTACTGGTCGCGGTCGTTGCTGGCCGCCACGGCGAGGATGTTCTTGAGCGTGTAGCTGGCCGGATACGACGGAGCCCAGCTCGGTGGCTGCCCTTGCGGCTGTTCGTAGAACTGGATGTCGTTATCCATGCTCGAGTTCCCGGCGGCCACCACGACCAGGATGCCGGCTTTGCCAGCCCGCGCGATCGCGGCACGCTCCGCCTTCGACCACACCGGGTCGCCAAGGCTCAGGTTGATCACGTCGGCGTGGTTGTTGATCGCGTAGTTGATCGCCTTCAGTTCGTTCCCGAGCGTGAGGGAGGCGGCCGTGCCGATCCGTAGTGCCATGATCGTGCAGTCCGGACAGACGCCGCTGATCCCCTCGTTGTTATCGCTCTCCGCCGCGACGATCCCGGCAACGTGGGTTCCGTGCGAGTCGTCGAGCGTGTTGGCGGGCGTCGGGTTCTTGTCGTTCCCCTGGAAGTCCCAGCCGTTCACGTCGTCCTTGAATCCATTCAGATCGTCATCGATACCATTACCCGGGATCTCTCCCGGGTTCACCCACAACCGGTTCGTGAGGTCCGGCTGGTCGATGTCGACGCCGGTGTCGATCACGGCGACGACCGCGGGCCCATGCACGGCTTGCGCGTCCCACGCCTCGGGCGCCTGGACATCGGCTCCGGCGGTGCCGTGCCGGGATTGGCCGAAACCGAAGCCTTGGTTGGTCATCTCGTGGGACTGACCCGTGTTGTTGAGTGCCCATTGCTGATCGAAGAGCGGGTCGTTCGGGATGGCCGCGACGCTGGCGATCCGGTCCGGCTCGGCGAAACGAACCAGCGGGGATCGCTGGTAGCGCTGGATCGTCGCTGGGACGGACGTCCCACCGCTGACCTGCACCACGTCGACGTTCAACCCCGACGTCGCGGCCACCGTCCGCGTGCCGAGGCGCGCGTTCAGCGCCCGCGTCGCCGGACGGGGCGCGTTCTCCTTCCACACCACGACGACGTGACCGGGAACGAAGCGGGCGATGCCCGATCCCCACGGGTACTTGGCGTTGCCGTGGGCACGTGCATGCTCCGTGGACGATCGGCCGATGATCGGCGCGGGGGCGGATGCGGCCGAACCGACGAGGGACGCAGCAAGCAAGGTGGCGACCGAAACCGCGAGTCCGAACCGGGCGAGCACAGCGACTCCTTCCGTTCCTGAGGCCGTCCCTGCGGGGCCCAGGTCATGTGGTCGACGGTGCCGCGGTCGAACGAGGTCGCGGGCAGCGATCCGATCGGGCACGGCTCAGGCGGGCAACACAACCTAGCATGCCGACAAGCGCAACGGACCGCGCATCCGCACGCTTCCGAACGTCCTCGTCGGGTAGGGCTGTGCGAGGGCGGGACACCGTCGACCTCGCCGTCAGACGACCGGCATCATGATCACGAGCTTGCCCACCGTGTGCAGGTCCGCGAAGTCGGTCAGCGCTTGGGCTGCGTCCGACAGTGCGTACGTTCGCTTGATCGCGGTCGTGAGTTTCCCCTCCTCGATCATGGAGGCGAGCACGCCGAGGTGCGAGGGATCGCTTCCGATGTTCTGCACGTCGATCCCATCGACCTGGCTCACTTCACCGGCCCCGCCCAGCGCCGACACGGCTCGGCCGCCAGCGCGCACGAGACCCGCGAGCGCGCCGAACTCCCCGGGATCGCGGTTGACCAGGTCGATGACCGCGTCGATCCCATCGGGATAGCGCTCGCGGACGGCGCCGATCACGTTGTTCGAATAGTCGACGGTCTCTGCGGCCCCCAGCCCCGTCACGACGTCCTCGTCGCCGGGTCTGATCGTGGCGATCACGTTCGCGCCGCGAGCCGCCGCGAGCTGGATCGCGAAGGTCCCGACGCCGCCCGTCGCCCCGACGATGAGCACCGTCGCACCACGCGACGGGTCGATCGCGTCCACCGCGCTCATCGCCGTCGTGCCGGCGACGCCGAGCGATCCAGCTTGCTGGTGATCGACTGCGTCGGGGGTGGTCGCCAAGGCCGCCGCGAGGGGCGTGGCGAGCTCGGCGAACGTCCCGTCGTGCACGACGCCCTTGGACCCGATGGTGCCGAAGACTCGGTCGCCGTTCCGGAACCCCTCGACGCCGTCGCCGACGGCCTCAACGACGCCCGCGACGTCCTGTCCGATCACCGCGGGGAACTCGTACGACATGAAGGCCTTCGCCATCCCCATCGCAACGAATGTGTCGAAGGCGTTCACGGAGGCCGCGTGGACGCGGACGAGCACCTCTCCGGCCGCCGGCTGGGGGGCGGGGACGTGGATCACCTCGGGCGCTCGGTCGAAACCTTCGAGCGCCAACGCTTCGATCGTCGCGTCGCTTCCCATGGCTGGGGCTCCCTCCGCCGCGCTCGGGATCGCGCGGTTCACCCGTTCTTACCGCATCGAGGTCGATGCTATTCCGGAGCTCGGACGCGGCTCTCTCTCAGTCGGAGCGGTCCGCGAGCGCGTCGGCTTCGAGCCGCATCGCGATGTGCTCCGTGAGCAGATCCTCGAGCTCGTCGGTGGGGAGCGGCTTCGCGAAGAGGAACCCCTGGCCCAGATCGCATTTCATGGCGATGAGCTGTTCCAGTTGGTCGGCGCGCTCGATCCCCTCGGCAACCGGCTTGAGGTTCAAGATCGATGCGAGCTCGATCACGGCCGCGGTCAGCGCGGAGGACTCGCCGCCTTCGGTCACGCCGTCGATGAAGGACTTGTCCACCTTCAAGATATCGACGGGGAAGCGTCGGACGTAATTGAGCGATGAATACCCGGTGCCGAAGTCGTCGATCGCGAGCTGGACGCCCAGTGTCTTGAGCTCCTTGAGGCGTCCGATCGCAAGGTCCATGTCGTGGATCATCACCGACTCGGTGATCTCGAGCACCAGCTTGGACGGGTCCAGACCGCTCGCGGCGAGGGCCTCGCGTACCTCCTCGACGATCTCCGGGCGAGCGATCTGCCGCGCGGAGAGGTTCACCGCCATGTGCAGATCGAGGGCAGCGAAGGTCTCCGCCAAACGGGCTGCGTGGTTGCACGCCTCCATCAGCACCCAGCGGCCGATCGGGACGATCAGCCCCGTCTCCTCGGCGAGCGGGATGAAATCGAGCGGCGGGACGATCCCCTTCTCGGGGTCGAACCAGCGGATCAGCGCTTCGACACCCGTGATCTTGCCCGTCGGGAGCTCGATGACGGGCTGATAGAAGAGACGGAACTCGTCGTGATCGATCGCGCGCTGCATCGCGGCACGCAGTTCCAGCCGTCGTAGCGCGGTGTCGTGCATCGCCGGCTCGAAGAGCTGATACCGAGCCTTGCCACTTTCCTTGGCCATGTACATCGCCACGTCGGCGTTCCGCAGGAGCTCATCGGCGCTCCCCACAGGGTCATCGGGTTCCGCGACGGAGATCCCGATGCTCGCGCGGGCGTAGACTTCCGTCCCGTCGAGGTGGAACGGTTCCTCCAAGGTCTCGAGGATCCGGCCCGCGACGTCGGCGGCCGTCAGGCCGTCGTCACCGCCATCCTCCAAGAGCACCCCGAACTCGTCGCCGCCGAGGCGCGCGGCCGTGTCGGCCGTCCGGAGGCGACTGACCAAGCGTTCGGCGAGCGCGACCAGGAGCTGATCGCCGGCCGCGTGGCCGAGCGAGTCGTTGATCGTCTTGAAGTCGTCGAGGTCCATGAACAGAACGGCGACCGGGCTCCCATCGCGCGTCTGTCGTTCCAGCGCGTGGCTCACGCGATCCTGGAACAGCGCGCGATTGGCGAGACCGGTGATCTGATCGTGGAACGCCTGGTGCGACAATTGCTCCTCGAACTGCTTGCGCTCGGAGATGTCGCGCGTGTTCAGCACGATGCCCTTCACGTTCGGGTCCTTCAAGAGGTTCGTGCGGAGCGTCTCCACGTAGAGATCGCTCCCGTCCCGGTGACGCACCCGGAACTCGGTCAATCCCACGTGGGCCTCCCCGTCCGCCATCGCGGTCAGGAAGGACAACGCACGCGTGCGATCGTCGGGCGCGATCAGCTCGGCGAAACGGCGGCCCTCCAGCTCGTCCGGTTCGAACCCCAGCACACGGTGCGCCGACGGGCTCGCGTAGCGGATCGTCGTGTCGGGCTCCGTCACCATGACGACGTCCGACGAATTCTTCACGAGGGAGGCGAAGCGCCGCTGGCTCTGCTCGATCAGCAGGTCCTCGGTCAGGGCGGCGCTCTCGAGTGCGAGGGCGACCTGTGCCGAGAGCGCCTGGAGCGAGTCGGAGTCCTGGCGCGACAGTTCCTCGACGGCCGAGACCACCAACAGCCCACGGAGCTCGTCGCGCATGAAGAGCGGCGCCACGAAGAGTGACCGGTGAGTCTCGGGGAGTTGGAGCATCTCCGCGATATCGTCTCGGAGCGTGACCTGGTACGCGTGGCGTCCCTCGAGACGCTCCCGCTTCCACGCCTCGAACTCGGATAGACGGACGGACGTTCCGATCGCGCCGCCGTCTTCGCCCGGCGCCGCGATGACCACCAGCTCGCCGGGGACGTCCTGCTGTTCGAAGATCCTCACGGAGACGTCGTCACCGGCAAGCGCAAGGACCGCGCGGCCCGCCGCCACGTGGATGCTGTCTCGGTTCGTGGCCGTAACCAGGTCCATCCCGGCTTCGCGGAGCGCCTGCTCATGTCGGACGTACTGTTGCTGTCGCTGCATCAGCCCCCACATGCGGATCACGACGAGGATGAACAGCAGCACCGTGGCGGCGATCAAGATCGGGAGGTCGGTGTTCTCTCCCTTCGCGCCCTCGTACGCGATGAGCACCGGAGCCATGAGGGAGGCACCGGCCAGCACCAGCAGGCGGCCGCGGGTGAGCTTCGTCTCGATGTCGGCGACCGGTTCGGACAGCTCGCGCATGGACGGGTGGAGCGCCGCCGCGCCGAACAGCACGTAGAAGGCGATCCAGCCGGCCTCGAGATAACCGCTCCCGGGCTGATACCCGGCGTCCGTGTAGAGGTTCATCCACGCGTAGAAGGCATCGGTGATGAACAGCGTGACGATCGCCGCGATGATCAGGCGGAACGCCATGGGTTTACGGCCCGCGCCGACCGCCAATCGGAGCGCGGCGCCCAGGAGCAGCAGGTCCGCGAGCGGGTACGCCATCGAGGTGAGCTTCACGGAGAGCGGCACGTCTTGTTGGTACGCCTGCGGCGAGATCAGGATCACCCACGAGACCACGCCGATCCCGATCGACAACATCAACGCATCCACGAAGCTCGAGCGGTCGCGGCTCGGATCGCGCGCGTGGATCAGCAGCAAGATGCCGGCGACCAAGAACACATACACCGCGAGATAGAACCCGTCGGCCCAGCCGGGGAACGGCGTCAGGCCATCAGCATCGAACGGGAAGAGCGCCGGCGCGATCGAATGGAACTTGTCGTAGTTGTAGGAGACGACGTCGCCCAGGATGAACGTGAACATCCCGAGCGAGAACATGATCCACGGCAGCCGCTTCTCCGGCTTCCAGGTACGGAGCGCCACCACGATCATCACGGGCGAGGAGAGCCCGATGATGTTGATCACGTAGCTGACGTGCCCGGTGACGAAGTACGCCAGCGTCGCAACGGAAGCGATCGCTCCGTAGATGAGCCACAGCCGGTTCCTCATGACCCTTATCTATCGGCGGATGCCGCCCCGGGATGAGCGCTTTTTGGGGAACCGCCCTGAGCTAGTCCCTTTCGGGTAGTTCGAGGCCGGCTGGCCCCGCGATCAGGCGGTGGCCGGGTGGAGCTGCTCCAGCTGGAACCGCTCCTTCAATGAGGTCAAGACCGCGATGAGCTCTTCGATCTCGTCGTCCCCGTTGGCCGCCGTGACCTGGATACGGAACCCCACCTCGCTCTTGGGCGCCAGCGGGTACGCGGCCATCGTGACGTAGATCCCGTGCTCGAACAGGTACCGGCCGACGTCGTCGATCTCCTCGTGGTTGGCGAGCGGGATCTCGATGATGGGATGCCCCGACGTGTTCGGCGTATGGATCCCGAGGGTGCGCATCGCGTCGAGCACGCGCGCGGTCTTCCGCCACACATCCAGGCGCACCAGGTCCCCTCGTCTCCGGTTCACCTCGAGTCCGGTGAGCACGGTCGCGAGCGATGCGACCGGCGACGGCCCGGAGTAGAGGTAGGGAGGGGCCAGCACCTTCAGCGCGTCCTTCAAGGGCGTGGTGAGCGACATGAACGCGAGCAGAGAGGAGTAGGACTTCGAGAAGCCGGCAACCAGCACGGCATCGTCGTAGGACACGTCGAGGTGCCGGAACACGCTGTTGCCCGATGTGCCGTAGTCACAAAGCTCATCGGGCGAGCGCTCACCGATCAGGCCGAAGCCGTGCGCGTCATCCACGTACAACAGGCAGTGATGCTCCGTCGCCAGGCGGGAGAAGGCGGCCAGGTCGGGTGCGTTCCCCGTCATCGAGTTGACACCGTCCATGGCGATCACCCGCGGCGACGGATACATCGCGTCGTCGAGCAGCTCGGCCAGGTGCTCAGGGTCGTTGTGCCGGAACCGGACGATCGAGGCCCCGTGTCCGGCCGCGTACATCGCCCCGTCGTACATCGTCTTGTGGGCGCGGCCGTCGAGGAAGATCGTCCCATCGCCGACCAGCACCGGGATCACCGACGTGTGGATGTGGGTGATCGTCGGCAGCACGAGCACATCGGGAGCGTTCAGGAGCTCCGTCATCTGCTCTTCGATCTCCGGGTACATCCTGGGATTGCCCAGGAGGCGCGACCACGAAGGGTGCGTTCCCCACTTCGCGAGGTACTCGGGCACCGACGCGATGATTTCCTCGTCGAGGTCGAAACCGAGGTAGTTGCAGCTGGCGAAGTCCGCGAGCCACCGATCGCCGATCCGGATCCTGCGGCCCCGTTGCTCCTCGATGATCGCGTCCATCATCGGGTGGGTGTTCGTGAGCCGCGTGAGGTCCGAGACGGTCAGCGCCCATCGATCGAGCCAGCCGTCGTCCTGTCGGCGACGCGGTTTGCCGTTCGGCGACGGGAGGGCGGCCTCGACCGTCGCGATCTGCCCAGGTGCTTCCGGGGCGCGCGGCGGCCGTGCAGGAACGGTTCGTCCCATGGTGCTAGTCCATCGGCGCCGAACCGGCCGCCTTGAGGTACCGGCCGTATGCTCCGGCGGATGCCTGGAGGGCCACGGATAGGGATCCAGCTTCCGGAAGCCGAGCGGAAGGTCTCGATCGGGGAGTACCTCGCCATGGCCCGAGCGGCGGAGCAGGCTGGGTTCGACTCGATCTGGGTGGGAGATCACCTGCTCTACCGGGACGAGGGCCCGGAACGAGGACCCCTGGAAGCGTTCGCGCTCCTCGCCGCGATCGCGACCGCGACCACCGGGATCAGACTCGGACCGCTCGTTGCCTGCACCGCGTTCCGCCACCCGCCGGTCCTCGCGAAGATGGCCGCAACCCTGGACGAGATCAGCCGCGGCCGGCTGACCCTCGGTCTGGGCGCGGGGTGGAACCGAGCCGAGTTCGAGTCGTTCGGTCTGCCCTTCGACGGGAGAGCGGCTCGATCCATCGAGGCGTTCCAGATCGTCCGTGGGTTGCTCGCGGGGGAGCGGGTGTCGTTCGAAGGGGATGGGTACGGCACGGACGACGCGGTCCTGCTGCCCCCGATGGCTCATCGTATCCCCCTCATGATCGGCAGCATGGGAGAACGGGTCCTGGAGGCGACCTTGCCGTCGGTCGATACGTGGAACGTCTGGGGGCCGTGGTGCGGGAACGATCCGGCTGGGTTCGAGGAGCAGAACGAACGCGTGACGCGGATCGCGCGCCGGCTCGGAAGGGATCCGGAGACCGTCGTTCGAAGCGTCTGCGTCTTCACCGCGATCGACCTCGTGCCCGGTGAGGAGCCGGTGGACGAAGATGCTCCTCCGCTCACCGGTTCCATGGCGGACATCGCGGCCGGCCTCCGCGCGTTCGCGGAGGCCGGCGCCGACGAGGTGATCGTGATCCCGAGCCCGAACACCGAACGCGCGATCCGCGCGTTCGGTGAGGCCCTCGCGCTGCTGTCCCAGTGAACCGAGCGGGACCCGTAACCGCAACCACTCGTGGGTGGTATGCGTCTACCAGGCATGAGCCGACTCGCAACGCGGGAGGATGCGTACGTGACCGATGGGCCGGGCGGCCGTCTCGGCGAGCTCTACGTCCGCCATGCGGCTGAGGCGACCCGCCTCGCCTACCTGTTGACGGGGGATCGGCAGCTCGCCGAGGACCTCGTCCAGGATGCCTTCGTCAAGCTCGCCGGGCGGCTGGTGCACCTCAGGGATCCGGGTGCCTTCGACGCCTACCTGCGAAGGACGGTCGTCAACCTGGCGAATTCACATTTCCGGAGGAAGCGGGTCGAGCGCACCTATCTCAGCCGCACGGCGGCGGAGCCGCCGGTCTTCGGCGAGGCGCCGGACACCGGCCGCCGTGACGAGCTGTGGAAGGGCCTCCAGCGGCTGCCGATCCGTCAGCGGACGGCCATCGTGCTTCGCGTCTACGAGGACCTGCCGGAGGATCGAGTGGCCGACATCCTCGGTTGCCGGCCGGGAACGGTGCGATCCCTCGTGTCCCGAGGCCTCGCGGAGTTACGTGTCCATGTAAGGAGCGATGATGATGGATGACGATCTGAGGCAGCTGGATGGGGTGCTCCGGGATCGGGCAGCGGAGGTCCCGCAGGTCCAGGATGTCCCGCCGACGATGGTCGCGCGAGCGCGGCGGAGGGTTGCACGGAACGCCGTGGTGTTCGTGCTCGGAGCCGCGGCGATCGTGGTCGGTGCCTCCGCGGGTCTCGCCGCCTTCGGGGCTCAACACGGCCCCGGCGTCGCGATCCCGGGCGACTCGGGGAGGTCGGCTCCTTCGACCGCGTGTGCGGCCCCGGACCTGCGAGCCGAGGTTTCGCTCGGAGGGGCGATGGGATCGGTGGAAGTCTCGATCCGGATGAC
>Ga0105243_10003164_pt1 | contig 13504 bp, 12 predicted proteins | sample KBSM34metaG_FD_81525 | JGI IMG/M metagenome (GOLD analysis project Ga0105243, IMG submission 81525) | Miscanthus rhizosphere microbial communities from Kellogg Biological Station, Michigan, USA - KBS M3-4 metaG | ecosystem: Host-associated > Plants > Roots > Rhizosphere > Soil | place...
CTTGATCAGGGGGTTGATCGCAGGTCCGGCGGTGTCCTTGAACGGGTCACCGACCGTGTCGCCGATGACCGTGGCCGCATGGGCGTCCGAGCCCTTACCGCCGTGGTGGCCGTCCTCAACCAGCTTCTTCGCGTTGTCCCAGGCGCCCCCCGAATTGGCCAAGAAGACAGCCATCAACGTGCCGGTCGCAATGGCGCCGGCCAGGTACCCGGCCAGCGCAGAGGGGCCGAGGCCGAATCCGACGGCGATCGGAGCACAGATGGCGAGCAGGCCGGGCGTCGCCAGCTCGCGAAGCGAATCCTTAGTGCAGATGTCGACGACCTTGCCGTACTCAGGCTTGCCGGTGCCATCCCAGATTCCGGGGATCTCACGGAACTGACGGCGTACCTCGAAAACCACTGCGCCGGCAGCACGACCCACCGCGCTAATCGCCAGACCGGAGAACAAGAACACCACCGCGGCACCGATCAGGAGACCGACCAGGGTCTGCGGCGCGAAGACGACGGCTTGATCGATGAACTTGTTGTAGTTATCGGCGAGCACAGTGTGAATCGCGTCGGTGTAGGAGCCGAAGAGGGCGGTCGCCGCCAAGACGGCGGTCGAAATGGCAATTCCCTTGGTGATGGCCTTGGTGGTGTTGCCCACGGCATCCAGCTCGGTCAAGATCTTTGCGCCATCACCGTGTACGTCGCCCGACATCTCGGCAATGCCTTGGGCGTTATCCGAAACCGGGCCGAAGGTGTCCATGGCCACGATTACACCGACGGTGGTGAGCAGCCCGCACCCCGCGAGGGCGATCGCAAACAGACCAACGACGCCCGAGCCGCCGAGTAAGAACGCCCCGTAGACAGCGGCAGCGATGACGATGGCTGTGTAGACGGCCGATTCGAGTCCCACCGAGACACCGGCGAGCACCACGGTCGCCGCACCCGTCAGGGAGGTCTTGCCCACATTCTTGACCGGACGATCCTCGGTGCCGGTGTAGTAACCGGTCAAGCTGAGGATAAGCACCGCAAGCACGATGCCGATGATGACGGCGCCGATGGCAACGATCCGCGGATCATCGATCCGCCCCGGCTCCACACCAGACACATTGAGCGCGGCAAAGGACGAGGGCAGGTACGCGAACGCGGCAATGGCGACGAGTACGGCCGAGATGGCTGCAGATAGATAGAACGAGCGGTTGATGGTCTTCAGGCCGTTCTCGCCGGGCCGAGGGCGAGTCAGGAAGACGCCGATGATGGCGGTGATGACGCCGATCGCCGGCACGATGAGCGGGAAGACCAATCCGAACTCACCGAAGGCTGCCTTACCGAGGATCAACGACGCGACCAGCGTGACGGCGTATGACTCGAACAGGTCGGCGGCCATCCCGGCGCAGTCGCCGACGTTGTCCCCGACATTGTCGGCGATCGTCGCGGCGTTACGCGGATCGTCCTCCGGAATGTTCTTCTCGACCTTCCCCACCAGGTCGGCGCCCACGTCGGCCGCCTTGGTGAAGATGCCGCCGCCGACACGCATGAACATGGCGAGCATGGCGGCGCCGAAGCCGAAGCCTTCGAGGATGGTCGGAGCGTCGCCCCGGAAGATGAAAACCACGAGCGCAGCGCCGAATAGGCCAAGCCCCACCGTGGCCATACCAACGTGCGCGCCAGTGCGGAATGCGATCCTCATGGCGGGATCACGGCCACCGTCACGCGCGGCGGAGGCGACGCGTACGTTGGCACGTACCGCAAGCCACATGCCGAGATAACCGATCAGAGCAGAAAAGACCGCTCCGGCAAGGAACGCGACGGAGCGGCTGATGCGCAATGTCAGGCCGCTGAACTCAGCGCTGGCGTGGACTGGCAGCAGCAGCAGGAGGAAGAAGGCGGCTACCGCGAACACGCTGAGGGTGCGGAACTGCCGACCGAGGTAGGCGCTGGCTCCCTCCTGAACTGCACGAGCGATGGACTGCATATTGGGAGTGCCGTCGTTGGCCGCAAGCACCTCGCGGCGGAAGATCATGGCCATCACAAGGGCGATCAGGGCGATAACCCCGACCACTGCGACGAACGTGAGATTGACTCCCGACAAGTTAAGAGAAGTCACTTCCATGGGAACTGGAAGTAGGGACATGCATCGTCCTCCTGAGACTTTCGGCACTCGCGGCTACTGCCCTTAGCCGCTCGCGAAGTCTAAACCACAAGTGGCACTGGTTTTGGTGTCGAGGCGTGCACGCGGACACATCGCTATGGGCCCCTCTGGCCACGTCCGACCTCTCGGATCGACCTGGAGAGCCCCCGCGAGTGACGATTTGGGAAGACGCCTCGTCGCGTCGCTTCTCAGAGGGTACCCCAGCGGAATAATGACGGCATGGTCGCTCTCGCTTTGATTCTGCTGGTCCTGGTGGCGGTGCTCGTTGTCGCGATTGTGGTGAGCAATCCCGAAATCTATGACTTGTCCATCTTCGGAGCCGTTATTTCCGTCAATAGTGCGGGCATCTTTATTACGGGTGCTATTGCGATGGCGGTCACCGTCTTGGCATTGCTGCTGTTGCGCAGCGGTATTCGGCGCGCGCGGTTGCGGCGCAAGCAACTGAAGGCCTTGGAAGCCTCGACCGACAACGCGGCGAGCGAGGATGCCGCGATCGGCTCGACCGAACCGGCAAATACGACGTCTGCCAAAGCGAGTCCAGCAGTGACCGTTCCGGCAGACAGCGCTCCTGCAAATGCGGAGACAACCGCGGCATCCACGACCCCAAGCACTGCAGCATCGACCAAGGCCGCCGACCTAGAGGCCGCAAGGGAGAAGTCGGCGCTGGACTTGGATAGCCGGTCCTCCACGACGACGGCAGCCGAGCGGCGGGCGATGCTCGAGGAGGCTGATGAGCAGACCCGTGACGATCCTCAAAGGTGAGTTTCCGCTCAGCGTGATGGCTGCTGGTGCAAGACCAGCAGCCACCGCTGATCGCTGAAGACGAAGGCGCTGCTGACGGCCCGCGGCACCTTCCCGTGTTTGCACTGGACCTATTGCACTAGGTCGATTGAACTGGGCCGGCATGGGCCTTCGCAGTGACCACGTGCGGCAGCTGAGGAATCCGCGTACGCGCAAGCACCGAGACCCGAACGGTCACGACGAAGTCGATCGCGTCGCCGACCACGTCACAGTGGTCCAGCCGACCGCCGTTCTGCCGAGCAGTGCGGTTGGCCTGAGCGCACGCCTCACGACCGCCTTGATACGCCGCAGCCCCGCTCAGCGCGCTGAGATCAGCTGCTGCTCGGGCGCGGTGATAGCCCACCGCGTACCCGGCTATGACCAGCGCAGCACTACTCAGCACCACAACGAAGCCGATGACGCCAGTCATGAGGACCGACGCGCTGCCCGACTCGGAACGCACGAATCTCCCCGCACTCACACAGGCTCACCCGCCGACGGCTCCGGCACCACCTGGGCGCGGGCCTCAAGGGGCACGGAGGCAAGCCAACGCCCCAAAGGGTGAGCCTTGACCCTCACGGTAACCGTGACCAGATTCGGACGCTTGTCGATCGTGATCGTCGCGCCCGATGGCGCCCCCGCCTTAGCCTTGGCCACCGCTGAGTCATCACCGCGAGCCGCCTGCCTGGCAACAGCCGCCGCTGCATCGACACAGCGAAGCTGGGTTACCACCACGTAGATTCCCCAGCACATCATCGTCAGCACGGCAAGGGCGGCCAGGGTCGTGACGGCCAGTTCGGCCGTCACCATGCCTCGCCCGTCCCGCGCTCTGATCGTCGGTCTCTTCACGGATCGCATGTACCTCGGCTCCGAACTGACTCACTTCACAAAGCCGGAGAACGAGCGGATCACCATCAAGATGAAATTGAGCAGCGCGTCGTGGACCGGTCCGCTGGTAACAATCCCCAGTAGAACGCCGGCGATAGCGACCGCGGCAATGATGCCGACCGCCCACTCTGCGCTGACCATTCCGCGCTGATTGCGGCGGCTCAGTGCGCTGTCCTGGGCGGCGCCGCACGCCACGTCCTCGCAGCCGACGCACAGGACGCCGGCACCAACCGTCACGTCCTGCTCGACGACGGAGATATCTCTGTTCGCTGCTTCAGGGTGATCAGATCCGGCCGTAGTCGGGGCGGCCGTGATCATCGTTCCAGGGGTCATGATTCCCTCCTCGGGTCTTGCGCACCACTGCCGTGGCGCGGCATCGGTTCGGATGCATCTGAAGTCTGTTGACGAGGGGCTGGATCGTTCGCTCCCGCCGCAATCTGTTGACAGCGCTCCAAGCGGCTCCAGATCTGTGGATATCCGGCCGTCCATGGCACTCAACCGAACGCGTTGAAGACGGCAGAAACAACGGTGGGCACGACCCCTAGCAACATGAAGGAGGGAATGAAGCACCCCATCATTGGCGCCACGCTGCGAACCCCGACACCCCTGGCCCGCACGTGCAGGGCACCACGCCTTATCTCACGAGCTGCCGCAGCATGTTGTCGCAGGCCATCGACCATCGATGCTCCAGACTCCACGGATCGTGCCAGGTCCGCAGCTGCGAGCCCCAACTGCGGGTGATCATGGATTGACTGCCACGCAGCCACATTCCCAACACCCAGCTCCAGCAGGGACAGCACCTGACCAAGATCATCGGCTATCGGCCCGTCGAAGCACTTCACCACCGCGCCGCACGCAGCGCGGGCAGGCAGGCCGGCACCGAGACATGCCGCCATGAGCTCCAAGGCCTGCGGCGACTCCATGATCAACTGTTGTCGGCGCCGTCGGGCGGAGCGAGGCTCAAGCCAGCCGAGCGCAACTATGCCGACGGCAGAGACCAGCGGGAGGCTCAACCACACGATGGTCCCAAGCGAGCTGTCCAGCCGCATCGCCGCGAAGCAGAGGCCGAACGCGCATGCCGTGCTCAGTACCGCCCGGCGGACGAGAGGCGGTGCATCCGGCCGCCCGCGGACGACCAGCGCCAGCGGTGTTGTCAGGGCGGCGAATCTGGACGGGCGGCGCGTCATGCGGCGAAGTTGGCCAGCGGGATGCCGCAGCGCGAGGAAGAACGCCAATCCCGCGAATCCGGCGGACAGCAGACCGACGATCGACCAGTGCTCCAGGCCAGCCAACAAGATCATTGTGGATGCCATGGCTACACCTCCCCGGAGGCCTGCCGAGCCAGAGCTTCAATCCACAGCACGCCGGCACAGGCCAGCACTACTCCAGATAGCAGGCATGTCCAACCCATGGGTGCGGCCAGCAACCAATGCGCCGGGTCACCTCCCAGCAGATAGCCGATGCCGATCCCACATCCGGGAAGGACAGCCATCACCTTGCCAGTTGCGCGTGCGGCAGCAAGCTCGCTATTGACAACCTGAGTCAGCGCTTGATCGGCCGACAGGCTGGCTGCCACCTGGTCGAGTGTCGACGACATCGGCGCGCCAGTCTCGATGGAGATCTGCCAAGCTCGCCCCAGCTCGAGGAGACCAGCGTGTCCCGGTCTGCGCGCCTGCTGTCGCCAAACCCGCACCACATCGCCGCCGAGCGTGTGAGCCTGATGGCCTTCCCGGAGCACCTGACAGTCGGCGGCAGCGATGGCCAGAGCCGCGGATGGCACCTGCCCCACCCGAAGATAGGAGGCCAGAACCGCGGTCGCATGGGCTATCTCGGCTCGGAACCGCAGTGCGGCTCTGCGCCGTCGATACTGCCAGCCCAGCCTGATAGCCGTCAGTGCAACCAACGAGATCGCGCAGCTCGCTACCGCGCCCTGCGCATCGGCGACATAGCCCGCTGCTGTGATGATCATGAGCAGCAAAATGATCATGACCGCGAGATAGATCGACGATCGTCGTCGATGCCGGCGGCGCTCTTCTATTGCCAAGCTCTCTGGCCCGGATACGCGCGCCACTTGAGCAAGCCGGCCCGTGACAGTCCGGGCCATCGGGGCTGGCACGGCCAACCACACCGCTAAACCCGCACAGCACAAGCACATCATGATCATGATCAACGGTTCAACAGCCCTTCCAGTCGTCTGCTGCCCGGACCTCGCACAATGTGGCCGGCTGGGTGAAATTCGAGGGCGCATTCGCTGCGCACCAGGCCGCTGGATGGGTCACGGGCGAAGATCGAGATCTCGACGACGCGACGTATGCCAGCCGTATCGCGGGCGACATGGATCACTGCATCCAACGCGGACGCGAGCTGGGCGTGCAAAGCGGCCTGAGGCAGCCCTCCAAGCGACGCGAGAGCCTCCAGACGAGCCGGGACATCGGCAGTCGAATTGGCGTGTACGGTGCCGCAGCCACCTTCGTGGCCAGTGTTCATGGCGGTCAGCAGGTCACAGATTTCTGCACCACGGACCTCACCGACCACCAACCGGTCAGGGCGCATCCGGAGTGATTGACGGACCAAGGCCGTGAGGCTGATTGCTCCCGCAAGCTCGGTGTTCGCCGGGCGACCCTCGATCCGGACCACGTGCGGATGGTCCGGAGCAAGCTCGCGAGAATCCTCGACAATGACGATTCGCTCGTGTGGCGGCACCAACGCAAGAAGTGCGGCAAGCAGGGTTGTCTTGCCTGAGCCCGTTCCGCCGCTGATCAGAAATGCCAGCTTCGCCTCGATGATGCGCGTCAACAACTGGGCCGCTCCCGCGCTCAATGAGCCCGACGTCACGCAGTCTTGGAGCGAAAAGCTTCGCTTCGCCGGAACGCGGAGCGAAATGCAGGTACCGGGCGAGGTCAGGCAGCCGAGTACGGCGTGCACCCGTACCCCGTTCGGGAGCCTGGCGTCGACGAACGGAACCGCATCGTCGAGTCGGCGGCCAACGGAGGCAGCCAGGCGCTGGGCGAGCCTGCGTACTTCATGGTCATTGTGGAACTGGAGTGCAGTGAGCTCCAGTCCGGCACCACGATCGACGAACACCTGACCAGGGCCGTTGACCAAGACATCGGTTACCCCGGGCTCACGAAGCAGCGGCTCTAGTGGACCGGCACCCACGCTGTGCCGCCGCAACGATTCCACCGTGTCGAGCACTGCAGAGTCGCTGACCGCAAGACCCTCAGCCCGCATGGCGGCCGCAACGTCCACGGGGGTGTACTCGCGACCGATGCCGGCCAAGCGATCACGTACCGGGTCCAGCGCCGACTCGTTGATGCATCCATCCCCGGCGGCGGAGGACAGCGCAATGGTCATGCTTCGATCCGCGCTTCCTGCTGATCCGGGTGTAGCTCCGAGAGATCGCTCAATACCTTCACGCACAGTCGAGCGAGGGAACTGCGTGCGGACCGGGCCGGCGGATCGCCTCGCTCCGCCGCCAGCAGCAGAGCCGGGTCATCGGCGAACGACCCGAGCAACGGCCAATCGACGCCGCTGGCGACCAGACGTGGCTCGAGCAGGCGGGACCGGCCTTGTCTGACGATGAGTCCGCGGCGTGAGCAGTCGCCGGCGATCTGCCGCGCGACCTCACAGCCGGCGGCCACCCCTCGGACATCGTCTCGCACGACCAGCACCGCTAGGTCGGCTCGCCGCAACGCTTCTCCGCCCGCACTGCCGAGGGATCGAGACAAATCGACGACAACGACAGCATGGGTGCGCATCGCCGACAACAACACCGCCTTCATCTGCTCAGCCCGTAACTCGCAGCCGGGCAGTGATTCGTCTCGGGCCATGGACAACAGATCAACGTCCTCAACAGAGGGCAACTGGCCGGTCAGGTCGCCGAGGTAGCCGCGCGCACTAGCCAGCCTGGGCCACCGCCAGCCTGGTATTCGCTCTGCTCCCATCAGCAGGTCGAGCCCGCCGGAGCGGGGATCGGCATCGATCAGCAGGGTCCGCTGCGTACGCGCTGCGACGAACGCGAGGCCGGCTGCCAGCGTTGTGGCGCCGACCCCGCCCGAGCCACCCACCACGCAGATCACGCGGCCGCTACCCATGCTCGTCCGCGTCACGTCGGCGAGAGCGTCAGACAGCCAACTGGCACTCGACGGGAGCGCGACGAGTGCTGCGCCCAGTCGTAGAGACCAGGGCTGTGCTTGCGGTGCGGTGCGGTCCTCGGCCACCAGATAGACACCGGCGCGGCGCGGCAAGCCCATGGCGGCGACGCGATCCGCCTGGTCGATACCGAGCAACACCATCGCCGCCGATGACCAGTGCGGCCGCACCAGACTCGCGTCACTCAGCAACAGCGGCTCAACGCCGACCACCGCAGTGAGTGAGAGCACCTGGTCGAGCAGCTCGGAGTCGGTCATCACCACCGCAACGCCTGGTCGGCTGACCGTACGCGAGTCCATGTTGGCAGTGTGTGGATGTCAAGCCAAGACGCGCCGCCCTATGCGAAATCTGTGGATGACGCTTCGAGCGACCTGCCGGCTGTGGACGAAACACCCGGCTCGCTACTCAGGAAACTCCACGACTGTCACCCGATCACTCGCCGATTTTGATCTTGATACGCGCAACCGGTTGGCAGCTCCCGGACACACCTGGCTGACGGCAGATATACAGCTTTCTCCTAGCTAGAAGGCCTTTCCATCGCGTCTAGATGGGGGTAGAAAGGACTCCAAGGGAACCCGAGTCGTCGAGATGGAGTGCACTGCTAGGAACCTTCCTGGTGACGGTCAGCAATAACTGTCACAGGCAGTCCTGACCGACGAGTCGGCAGACCTCGCACGGCATTCAAGTACCCACGCGGCGATCACCCATCCCAGACGGGCAGTTGCGATCCAGGTTTGCCTGGGCCGACACGTTGAAAAGATGCACGCATGGTCACTTGGTAGTGACGTGCCAGGCACGGCGCCCGCCTCGGTGGGCGCCGCGTCACGTGCTGCACGAGTACCTAGCGACGAGCCACCGGGGAAAGTTCGGCTCCACGAGCCACCGCAGCCGCGCAGCGCAGCAGCCAACTCTTCACGCCGCTCATGCTGCCTTCCGCGTACCCATCGAGCCCCGCCGAATAGCGGGCGCCGTTCTCGGCGTGACCGGCCTCGACCACGATCACGCCATACGGGTCCAGACCGGCCGCGATCAACACCAGATGTTCGGCTGCTCGCGCGATCAGGCCGCTGGCCTCGCCGAACGGCGCGACGACAGCAATCTCTGCGTGGGCAACCGCCCCGACCACAATCGCCGGAGCGGAGGTATCGCGGGTCAGCAACTCCGCCAGGCTGTTCATCCGAGCCGCGGCTCCTGGCTCGGAGCTGATCATGCCGAGTTCATCGTCAGGCACCACGCCACGAGCCACGACGCCGTGTGCTCGGGCGAGAGCCTGGCCGGGCGCAACCCTGATCAGAGCGGCAAGGGGAGTCAGTTCCGCCGCCAACCGAAGGGCTCCGACTCGCCATCGGTCCGGATTGCCGCTCAGCGTCGCGTTCGCCGTGGCTCCGGCCAGCAGGGCCTGGCTCAGTTGCTCGTCGGTGATCCTCCGCAAGCCGCGGTCCCGCAACACCGCATCGACCGCATCAGTCGCTGCTGCGACGGCCGACGCCACGCCCTCGAAGCGCACAAGATCAGCTAGCGGGTCGAGCACCACTAAAGTTTCCACCATGGCTACGGCGCGCACTCCATATCCAGACGCTGCAGCCGCTTGGATGGTCGGTCCCGGACCTCTGCGGGTTCTCGTCCTCGGAGCGGGCCGCGGCGGCTTCGCTGCGATGCTGCGCGATGCCGGTCATGAAGTGTTCTGCATCGACCGCACCGTTGAACTCGTCGGGGGTCTGCCCGCTCGACTTGGCACTCGGCTGCACGTCGTCGGCAGGGTCGAGTCGTTGCCGTTCCTGTCCTGCCACTTCGACGTCGTGACTGCTGCTCAAACCTTGCATCGATTCCCGCCCGACCTCGCATTGAGCGAAATCGCCCGGGTCCTCAAGCCTGGCGGCCACCTTGCGATCGCGTACAACACCCGCGACGACACCGTCCCGTGGGTACGGCGGCTGATCACTCTGATGCGTGAGGCCGATCCCGAATCGATGCGCGGCGACTACGGTGAGGACAGTGTCGAAAAGGTTGCCGAGAGCCCCTATTTCGGTCTCTTCGAACGTCGTAACTTCCGCAATTGGATGCCGATCACCCGAGACGGGCTCATTGCGATGGTCGAGCGGCGGCCAGCCGTAGCGCAGCTGAACCCCGGCACCTACGCCCGGCTGCTGCGTGAGGTCGGCACTCTCTACGACACCTCTGCCCGGGCACCCGACCCCTTGATGCTGCCGTTCCAGACGTCCTGCTGGCGCGTCGAAGTTGATCATTCGAGGCTAGTGATCAATGACGACTTCGACGATGTGCTGCGGATCAAACTTTGATCTTGTCGCCTCGCGGTTGCGCACCAAAAGCAGGCCAGGCGATTGAGGAGATTCAGCTTGCCTCCGCAACGAAACGTTGTACGCGATCGGCGAGCGGACTGAGTTCACCAGTGTTTTGATCCTGTAGCAGCTCATAGCCGTGACCCGCAGGATAGCTGAGAAAGATCTTGTTCGTACTCGGCATGCGCTTGAGGTTTTGACGTACCTGATCAAGGTCCGAGCGATCGGTGTTGGAGAAGGCGAACAGCGCCGGCATTGTTATTGATGGTGCTTTGTCCGTGATCGACAGCGAGCCGAAGTCCGCAGGTCCGGACAGATCAACAATGGCGTCCGCCTTCGTGCGTTTGGCAGCGGCGACAGCGACCGATCCTCCCAGAGATGCGCCCACGAGTACGACCCTCTTGGCACCTTGATCGCGTACGGCACGAGTCACCGCCTCCACCTGCGCTGGAAGCTGCGGCGGCGCGTTCCCGCAGTCCGACTGTCCGTAGTCACAGAAATCCATCAGCACGACGTGTACGCCGTGCGCGGCGAGGTATTCGCCGTAGAACAAGAAGCCACACAGGCCGTCGCCGTCAGTCTGGTGCAGCAGCACCGCGACGGTGCCGCCCGTTCCCAACCACCCGGTATTCAGCCGTACGCCTCCTCCTGCCCGGATCTGTTTCTGAACGATGCCGTCTGGTACCGGGACGCTGCAGTATGTCGAAATCGGCTGGGGAGTGGCAGCCTTCGACTCCGGTTCCGACGCCAGCGGGCTCGACGTCGAGGCAGGACTTCCGGTGGGCGTCGACTGACTGCCCGCTGGTACACACCCCGTCAGCCCGGTGACGCCAGCAACGACGAGGAGTGCCAGCAGATATGTCAGTTTTGACATAGTCTGATCGTACGACAGAGCTGATTCCCGCGGGCGAGTCTCGATGGCAAAACAAGCCGGGAGGCCTCCGGCGGAGCTGCCGTTTGGTCAAGTCACTGCTGGAAAACGCCATCGATAGGCTGAGGTCGATGGGCCGCGCTGCGGCACATGAGCCCGCCGGCCCGGCCCCGATCATCGATGCTCGTGAGGAGATGCCGCTGTGACTGACAACGCTCTGGACAACCTGCTCCACGAGGACCGGCGCTTCGAACCGCCCGCTGACCTGGCGGCGAATGCCAATGTCACAGCCGAAACCTACGCTGAGGCTGAGGCGGATTTCGAGGATTTTTGGGCCAAGCAGGCGAAGCGGCTGAGCTGGCAGACAGAGCCGACCGAGATTCTCGACTGGAGCAATCCGCCGTTCGCGAAGTGGTTCACCGACGGCACCTTAAACGCCACCTACAACTGTCTTGATCGTCATGTCGAGGCAGGCAACGGTGACCGTGTCGCCTTCTACTTCGAGGGCGAACCCGGAGACACCCAAGTGATCACCTACGCCGAGCTGACCCGGCAGGTGAAGCAGGCAGCCAACGCACTCATCGAACTCGGCGTGAAGACCGGCGATCGAGTGGCGATATATCTGCCGATGATTCCCGAAGCAGTCGTCGCAATGCTCGCCTGTGCCCGGATCGGCGCGCCGCACACGGTCGTTTTTGGCGGCTTCTCCTCGGATGCTCTCTACTCCCGAGTCATCGACTGCGGTGTGCAAGTCGTGATCACCGCTGACGGGGGGTACCGCCGCGGCAAAGCGTCAACGTTGAAGCCTGCTGTCGACGAAGCGCTAAAGTACGGCTGCGACGTACGTAAGGTGCTGGTGGTCCAGCGGACCAAGCAGGACGTCCCCATGGAAGAGGGACGTGACCTGTGGTGGCACGAGTTCGTCGGCAAGCAGTCCGACGAGCACGAGTGCGAGTCCTTCCCGGCCGAACACCCGCTCTATGTGATGTACACCTCAGGCAGCACTGGCAAGCCAAAGGGCATTCTGCACACCACCGGCGGCTACCTGGTCGGCGTCTCGTACACCCACTGGGCATCATTCGACCTCAAGCCGGAGACCGACATCTTCTGGACGGCCGCGGACATCGGCTGGGTGACCGGGCATTCCTATCTGGTGTATGGACCGCTGGTGAACGGCACCACGTCGGTCATGTACGAGGGCACTCCCGACGCCCCGCACAAGGGCCGCTGGTGGGAGATCATCGAAAAATACCGAGTGTCGATCTTGTACTGCGCGCCAACCGCGATCCGGACCTTCATGAAGTGGGGTTCGGATATCCCGGAGGGCTTCGACTTATCGTCGTTGCGCATTCTGGGATCGGTCGGCGAGCCGATCAACCCGGAGGCGTACGTCTGGTATCGGCATTACATCGGCGGTGATCGTACGCCGGTGGTCGACACCTGGTGGCAGACCGAGACCGGAATGCACATGATCTCTCCGATGCCCGGAGTGACGGCCGGCAAGCCCGGCGCGGCAATGCAGGCTGTTCCTGGCGTGGAGGTCGACGTCGTCAACGACGAAGCTGCCCCGGTGCCCAACGGATCAGGCGGCTACCTGGTGATCACGAAGCCCTGGCCCGCGATGTTGCGGACCATCTGGGGCGATGATCAACGCTACGTCGATACCTATTGGTCACGCTTCCCGGAGCGGTACTTTGCCGGCGATGGCGCGAAGAAGGACGAGGACGGCGACATCTGGCTGCTCGGTCGTGTCGACGACGTGATGAACGTTTCCGGGCACCGGATGTCCACGACCGAGATCGAATCGGCCCTGGTCTCGCACCCGAAGGTCGCTGAGGCTGCTGTTGTGGGTGCAAGCGATCCCATGACCGGCCAAGCCATCGTGGCGTTTGTGATCTTGCGCGCCGACGCGGGCGAAGGGGGCGACGACCTTGTGGCAGAGCTCCGGACCCATGTGGCGAAGGAGATCGGTTCGATCGCGAAGCCACGACAGATCATGGTCGTCGAGGAGCTGCCGAAGACCCGGTCGGGCAAGATCATGCGCAGGCTGCTGCGCGACATCGCCGAGAACCGCGAGCTGGGCGATGTCACCACACTGACCGACTCCTCCGTCATGGACTTGATCAAGGAGAATCTTGCAACGGCGAAGTCTGCTGAAGACTAGTCCCTTTGCCAATCTCCGGCCATCACGCGTTTCTCCGCACAAGGTCACAAATGCACGCCGAATCAGCGCCTCCCGAACCAGACAGCCACTGCAAGCCGGCATCGAAACCTCCTCGATCCTCAGTAAGGTAAAACGCACGTGATCTCGCGTTCTCCCGGCTGGGATCTTCCAAAAGCCCAGTCACGTACCTTGTGCGGAGAAACGTCCAGCCGA
>Ga0105243_10003165_pt1 | contig 13503 bp, 13 predicted proteins | sample KBSM34metaG_FD_81525 | JGI IMG/M metagenome (GOLD analysis project Ga0105243, IMG submission 81525) | Miscanthus rhizosphere microbial communities from Kellogg Biological Station, Michigan, USA - KBS M3-4 metaG | ecosystem: Host-associated > Plants > Roots > Rhizosphere > Soil | place...
AAGGCGGTGGCGATCGGCCATTCCGCGCTGATGGCGCTGAACTGCAACAAGGAGATCCCCGGCGTCACCGACTACGAGGGCACGATCGGCGTGCCCGCCGGGAGCTGCTACCACTGCCACACCGGTCGCTGCCCGGTCGGCGTGGCCACGCAGGACGTCGAGTTGCGCAAGCGTCTCGTCGTCGACGAGGCCGCCGAGCGCGTCTACAACTTCCTGCACACGCTCACGCTCGAAGTCCAGATGCTCGCGCGCGCGTGTGGCAAGACGAACATCCACTCGCTCGAGCCCGAGGACCTGTGTGCATTGACGGTGGAGGCCGCCGCCATGGCCAAGGTCCCGCTGGCCGGTACCAACTACATCCCGGGCGTCACCGAGCAGCGCACACTCGACGAGATCAAGTCGCTGCTCGAGCGCCAGCAGGACATGCTGTTCCACCAGCACGTGCCACAGGGACTCGACGTGCCGACGGCGGGAGACTGACAATGTCGAAATACAGTCATCCGGGCGGAGGCGTTGCAATCGACGCCGAGTCGCTTGCGGGTCAGCGCTTCCCCTACCAGGAGGATCGCAGCCTGGTCGAGGACATCGACCTGCTCGCCGCCACCCCGGGCGAGGACATCAACTGGCTCGAGGACATCCAGTTGCTCGTCGAGGACGGCGTGCCGGCGGTGTTCGATCGCTACACGAACGCGTTCATCAAGATCTACTTCGAGATCCCGGCGGGACGCGAGGACGAGCTGGCACGCAAGGTGCTGATCAAGCACCTGCAGTCGGGCAACTCCTACGGCATCCAGCTGAAACGCGAGCACTGCAAGTTCCCGCAGCCCTTCCTGGGCTCGTGGGTCAACGGCTCCGAGACGGTGGGCGCCGACTGGAAGCCGCCCGTGCTCGAGGGCTGGGAGCCGCCGCTGCACTAGGCTGAGGCCATGAGCACCGCGGTACGGGCGGGGTTTCAGGGCTTGACCCTCCAGCAGATCGGCAGTCTCAGGCGATTCTGGCTCTGGGCGGCGATCGGCGTGTTCCTGATGTTCGGCTCGATCTCGTTCGGCGCCGGCGGCGTCACCTGGGCTCTGGAAGCTGCCTGCATCGGCATGCTGGCGGCGCGCGCTCTCACGCCCCGCAGGGCGGGGATCGCAGTGGCCCTGGGCATCGCCGCGCCGCTCCTCATGCTCGTCCTGGACAGCAGCTGGCCGCTCGTCGCCGGGATTGCGGCGGCACTCGCCGTCCCGCTCGTGCACACGCGGCGCGACGCGATCGTGCTCGCCGCCGGACTCGTGTGCGGCACCGCCGCGCTCCTGGCGCTGAATCAGGACAACACGTTCCTGCCGGTCATCCTGGCACCGGCCCTGGTCGTGCTCGTCGCGCTGGCGACGGGGCGCCCGCAGCGCGAAGCGGCAGGCGCGCTCACTGGAGCGGGCCTCGTCCTGTTCGCGTTCGGTGCGCTGCCCGCCATCTCGCTGATCCTGGCGGGCGCCATCCTCATGGTCACCCTCGGCCTGCGCCGGAGGCGTCTGACGGCAGCCGCCGGGGCATGACCGAGGCCGAGCTGCTCGCGCTCGCGCCCGCCCGGCTGGACGCGGCGATCGGCCTGTCGCTGCACGGCTTCGAGGACGGCGTCGCGGTCCTGCGGCTGGAGCCGCCCGCACTCGCCGTCGGCAGCGACGACCCCGAATACCTGCACGGCGGCGCGCTCGCCACCTGCGTCGACACCGCCGCGTGGTACGCCGTCGTGCTCGAGCGCGAAGGCGACTGGGTGCTCGTCGACCTGCGCTGCGACTTCCTGCGCCTGGCCGCGCGCGAGCCGCATCGCGTGGAGGCACGCTGCCTGCGCGCAGGCCGGACGCTCGCACTGGCCGACGTCCACATCGCGCCGTGGGATCGGCCGGAGCGCGCAGTCGCCGTGGGCCGCGCGCAACTCGCTCGCGTGGGTTCCTAGACCGGCAGCGCGACGCGCCTGCCGCGCCGGATGCGCCTCTCCCACGGCTCCTCGACGAGCCTGAAGAGCGCGTAGGCGATGGCCGTCGCCGCGGCGTACCCGAACAGGATGAGCGCGAGCCGGCCGTCGGTGCTGTCGAGCGGGTCGGGGACGTGGATCTCGAGCACGCGTAGAACGAGCTGGTGCACGAGGTAGAACGCGAAGGACCACTGCCCCAGCCGGATCAGGCGGCGATGTCGCAGTCCGGTCCAGGCACCGGACACATCGGCCTGGGCGCAGACGAAGATCAGCAGGCAGAAGGGGATGATCGTCACGGCGACCCTCGATGCGTACATGGGGACGGCGTTGACCAGCACGTAGGACTCGACGGCCAGGAGCATGGCGACCGCGACGGGCACGCGGATGCGCACGCCGGCACGCAGCAGGCCGGCCAGGGCGATGCCCGCGACGAACTCGGCCAGCCGGTAGCTGGGATTGATGTAGATCGCCCAGAATCCGAGGCCCGTGTCCTGGTGCGCCGGGCTCAGCACGAGCGGCACGACGATGGCGACCCCGACCGCCGCGGCGAGCAGGCGCATGAGCCCAGCCGGCCGGAGGCGCAGGATCGGCCGCACGACGAACGGGAACAGCGCGTAGAAGAAGATCTCGACCGAGAGCGACCAGCTCACGGAGTTGCCGGCGTAATAGGTGTACGGATCCGCGGACCACGCCTGCAGCAGCGTCATGGGCAGGAGATTCGTCAGCACGCCTCCACCGCCGCCGTTCAGCGGCGCAACCCAGACGGCGATCACGAGCCCCGCCAGGCAGGCCACGAGGTAGGCCGGGACGATGCGAGCGACGCGGCGACGGTAGAAGGCCCGCCACGAGTCGCCCGGCCGGTCGGCCCAGCCCAGCACGAAGCCCGAGAGGATGAAGAAGAACGACACTCCGACCGCGCCCTGCGGCCCGAAGATGGCCCAGGCCCCGGCCAGCGACGTTCCGAGGACGAGGGCCGAGATGTGGCTCAGGAAGACGGCCGAGGCCGCGAACCAGCGCAGGCTCGTCAGCGACGGCAGATGGGATCCTGCGGCGACCGCCTCCATACTCCAAGTAACTAACACAACAAGCGGCGGCGACCGGGCCTCCGAAGGGTGGCTTCGGGAAATTCCCCGCCCCGTCTAAGATGACCCCTCCCGGGCTGCCCGAAGGGCTTCTGATGTTCCGCCGTAACCGCTTCGCCGACCTCATCGCCCGCCAGCTCGACATCTTCTGCGAGGAGAACGCCGACCTGCTCGCCGAGATCGCGGAGTATCGCGACCGCTGGAGGCGTGCCTCGCGCACCGGCGCCGAGGAGGCGTTCGGCGACGAGCAGGACCGGGTCGACTGGGCGGCCGAGGCGCTCTCCGACATCTGCGAGCGCTACGCCGGCACGCTCGACGAGGCGACCGAGGCCGAGTACCGGCGCGCCTTCACGAAGGGCGTTCGCCGCCGTCTGCCGGCACTCGCAGCCGTGTTCGAGGCCGAGACCGACACCGGCATGTAATGGCTACCAGGGGAAGCTGACGAGCTTCCCGACGGTCAGCGCGCGGATCGTCTCGCGCACGCCCTCCTTGACGCCCAGGCCCGAGTCGCCGACGCCGCCGAACGGCGTCAGCTCGGTGCGGAAGCCGGGAACCTCGTCGATGTTGACCGTGCCGCAGCGCAGCTCGCGCGCGCAGCGCAGCGCGAGCTCGAGCTCGCCCGTGACCACGCCCGCCGACAGGCCGTAGGGCGTCGCGTTGGCGAGCTCGATCGCCTCATCCGCGTCGCGCACCCGCAGGATCGGCGCGACCGGTCCGAACGTCTCGCGCGCGACGACGTCCATATCGGGCCGGACGTCGTCGAGCACGCAGGGCTCGATCACGGCCGCCCGGCGATTGCCGCCGGCGAGCAGCCTCGCACCCGCGGCGACGGCAGCCTGCACACGCTCGGCGATCTCGATGGCCGCTGCCTCGTCGATCACGGTGCCCACGTCGGTGCGCTCGTCCAGGGGATCGCCGGCCACCAGCAGCGCGGCCCGCTCCGCGACCGCCTGCGCGAGCGAGTCGGCGAGGGAGTCGAGGACGATGATGCGCTTCACCGCCGTGCAGCGCTGCCCGCTGTTGGCGAACGCCCCGGTGACTGCGAGCTCTGCGGCGCGCTCGATGCCCGCACCGTCCAGCACGAGCAGTGGATCGTTGCCACCGAGCTCCAGCACCGCACGCCGGTAGCCCAGGTTCGCGGCGATCTGCTTGCCCACTCCGACGCTGCCCGTGAAGAGCACGACCTCCACTGCCGGGTGCTCGAGCATGGCCGCCCCGATCTCCCGGGGATCGCCCGTCACCAGCTGCACCGCGTCGTGCGGCAGGCCGCATTCGCCGAGCGCGTCGAGCAGCCAGAGCGCCGCGAGCGGCGTTCGCTCGGAGGGTTTGAGCACGATCGGCGTGCCTGCGGCGATCGCCGGAGCGACCTTGTGGGCGACCTGGTTGAGCGGGTGGTTGAAGGGCGTGATGGCGGCGGCCACGCGAACCGGCTCGCGGTGGGTCACGGCGCGACGCGCGCGCCCGGCGGCCGAGACATCGCAGGCGAAGGCCTCGCCGTCGTCGCGCAGGGCTTCCATCGCGGCGAAGCGGAAGACGTCGCGCCCGCGCTGCACCTCGTGACGGGTATCGCGCAGCGACAGTCCCGACTCGGCCGAGATCAGCGCGGCCAGGCGCTCGGCGTCGTCCGCGATGTGCTCGGCGACGGCGAACAGCAGCGTCGAGCGCTCATGGCGGTCGAGCTCGTAGCGGTACGCGGCGGCGTCGTCGAGCGCAATCCGCACCGCCTCGCCGCTCATCACGCGCACCTCGCCGACGAGGCGCCCGCTGAACGGGTCGACGACCGCGATGCGTTCCTGGATCACGCGTTCAGCAGGAGGTCGTGGACGTCGGCATTGGTGCACCCGCGCCCCTTGCGCCGCAGCGGCACCGACAGCAGCAGCGGCACGGCCTGCTCGTGGCGGCCGCCGTGGGAGCGCAGACGGCCGACGAGTGCCGAGAGGTCGTGCTCGCCGTCACGGCGGCCGAGCACGGTCGAGCGGTCCGCGAGGACCACGAGATCGCCGATGCGATCCGGCGGCAGGGCGAGCAGCCGCGCGGCCCGATCTCGCTCCAGCACGTCCTCCACTCCGGGCAACGCGGACAGCAGGTCGGCCGCCTGCTCGCGCTCGGGCGCAGGCGCGTAGACCCACGCGCACGACCCGAGCGCCGCGTGATGGATGACGTGCGGATCGGTGATCGGCAGCACGATCTGCGCATCGCGCACGACGCCGTCGAGCTCATCGGCCAGGTAACGGACGTTGGGCGAGCCGTCCGGCCCCGCCTTGTCGTTCATGCCGTGGTCGGCCACGAGGCCGACGTCGAAGCCCGCGTCGAGGTACGCGCCGACGAGCTGGTCCACGTACGCGAGATACGCGTCGCTGACGGCCGATCCCGGCGCGTGGGCATGCTGCACGTAGTCGGTCAGTGAGACGTAGGTCAGCTCACTGCCGAGCCGCTGGGCGAGCACCAGAGCGAGCTCGAGCGCATAGGGCGAGCAGTCCCATTCGTACACGCCGGGCACGGGCCGCTCGATCAGCTCGCGCAGCTCGATGCCGCTCGGAACGGCGTGCAGCTCGGCCTTCTCCACCGACACGCAGGGCACGCCGGGCGCGGCCAGCAAGCGCCGCAGCTTGTCCTTGACGGTCACGACGAGCGTGGGCACGCCGGCGGCGTGAAACGCATTCGGGATCGTCTCGGCGCGCAGGTCGGCCGGGTCGGTGAGCTGATGCTCGAGGCCGTCCGAGGCCAGGAAGGCGTTGCCCGAGATGCCGTGCCCGGACGGCGGGAGGCCCGTCACGATCGAGACGTTGTTGGGGTTCGTGAAGCTCGGCATCTGCGAGCGCGCCTCGACCACCGCGCCCTGCTCGGTCAGCTCGGAGATGCGCGGGATCAGCGCGCGCGCGAAGGCGTCGTCGAGGTAGTCGGGGTCGCAGCCGTCGATGCAGACGACGACGGTGGGTCGCTGCGGGCGGCGGTAGGTGCGCCCGTTGACCGTCACGAGACCGTTGGGCCGGCTAGAGGTCGAGGACATCGAGCGTCTCCAGTGCCAGGTGCTGTGAACCGGTCACGCCCATCCCGCCGGTGCCGGCGACTGCGACGACACCCGGCGCGATCTCCTCCCGCCAGACCCAGTCCCGGCCGTCGCAGCGCCGGAGGTAGGCGCCCTCCCAGCGGCGCGCGATCGGCGGCAGCGGCGTGCCGAACGCCGCTGCGGCCTCACGCTCGAGGTAGGTGTGCGCCTCGTCGTCCGAACCGAACGCGCCCGGGGCGTCGAACGCGTGCGTGTCCCCGATCGTGATCGCGCCGTCGCGGCGCGGTGCCAGCAGCAGCTGGGCCTCGTAGCGCGCGACCGCTGGATCTGGTTCCCCCAGCAGGCGGCGCGCGGGCAGGTCGAAGCCGCCGTAGTAGCGCATCGAGTCGGCGTTGGCCACCGCGGTCGCGAGCGGGCTCGTGGCCTGCGGGGCCGTCTCGGCCATCTGCAGGCGGATCGTCCTGAGCTGGGCCGAGGCCACGCGATCCGCTCCGTACAGCTCCAGCGCTGCGCCCGTGCAGACGAGCACGAGGTCGCCCTCGTGCACGTCCCCGTGGTGATCGCGCACGCGCGCCTCGCCCGTCTCGACGATGGTCCGGCCGGGGAGGAACGCATACGCGCCCGCTGCGGCCGCCAGCCCGCGCAGTGCAGGCAGGACCCGCCGCGGCTCGATCACGGCGTCGAGCTCGCAGTAGAGGGCGCAGGCGAACTCGCCGGCCAGCGCCGGGTTGAGCCGGCGCGCCTCGTCCGCGCTCACGAGCGAGAGCCCGCGCGTGCCCGCGTCGGGCTGGGCGCAGGCCTGCTCGACGAGCGCGGCCTCCTCGGGCGTGCGCGCCAGCAGCAGCGACCCACACGTGCGCAGGCCGATCTCCGGCGAGCGGCGTGCCAGCTCGAGCCAGCGCAGACGGCTGCCGAGCGCCACCTCGAGCTCACGCCCGGCACTCCGACCGGAGACCCACAGCAGCCCGAAGCTGCGCACCGTCGCACCGCGCGGCTCGGCCTCGCGCTCCAGATGTGAAACCTCGTGCCCTCGCTCGACGGCGGCCAGCGCGAGAGCGGTGCCGACGATGCCGCCACCGACGATCACGAGGCGCGCCATCGTCAATCCCCGCGCACGCGGAGTGCGCGCGGCCGGGCAGGGCATCCCCCCAGACGCCCCGCCCCGGCCACTGCGCTGTGCGAGAGATTCAGCAATCTCATTCAGACGTCCAGCACGCGCGCGCTGTCGGATGGGAAGCGCACGACCACCCGCTGATTGACGGAAAAGGCCTGGGCGCCCGTGCTGGGCACGTTGGCAATCAACTCGCTGCCGTTCTCGGCTGCGATCTTGAGCCGCGTGATCGCGCCGAGGAAGCTCTGCGCGGTCACCTCGCCGCTCAGCCCGCCTGGCTCGGGGGGCTTGCCGTTGAGATGCTCGAGCGTGATCGCCTCGGGCCGCAGGAGGAGGAGCACCTCCTGGCCGGCCGGCCGGCCGCGCACGGCGTCCACGGGCACGATCGAGCCGTTGATGTCGACCGCGCCCGAGTCGCCGTCGGCCACGCGGCTCTCGAGCCGGTTCATGGTGCCGATGAACTCGGCCACGAAGCGCGTCGAGGGAGCGCCGTAGATCTCGGCCGGCGTGCCCAGTTGCTCGATGCCGCCCGCGTACATCACGGCGACCCGGTCGGAGACCGAGAGTGCCTCCTCCTGGTCGTGCGTCACGTACACGGTCGTGATGCCGAGCTGCGACTGCACGCGCCGGATCTCGTCGCGCAACTGCACGCGGACGAGCGCATCGAGTGCCGAGAGCGGCTCGTCGAGCAGCAGCACGCGCGGCTCGATGGCGAGCGCCCGCGCCAGGGCGACGCGTTGCTGCATGCCGCCCGAGAGCTGGTGCGGATAGCGGTCGACTGCGTGGGAGAGGCCGACGATCTCCAGCAACTCGCTCACGCGCGCGTCGCGCTTGGCGCTCGGCCACTTGCGCACCTTGAGCCCGAACGCCACGTTCTGCGCGGCGGTCATGTTCGGGAACAGGCTGTAGGCCTGGAAGACCATGCCGATGTCGCGCCGGTTCGGAGCGCGCGTCGTCACGTCCTCGCCGCCGATCACGACACGACCGGAATCGGGCTGCAGGAATCCGGCGATGATGCGCAGCGCCGTCGTCTTGCCGCATCCGCTCGGGCCGAGGAAGGAGAGGAACTCGCCCTCCTCGAGAGAGATGGAAACGCCGCCGAGCGCCGTGTAGGTGCCGAAGACCTTCCGCAGTTCCTGCATTTCGAGGTACGCCATGTCAGGCCTCTCCGAGAGTTGCACCGGCTGCCGGCGCGACGCTCGTCATCGCGGCCCCGATGGGCGGCCGGCGGCGCTGGCGCATGCCCATCCGGCCGATCACGAGGAAGACGGCCGCGGCGAGGAACGTCAGGCCGACCGCGATCACGGTCAGTGCCGCGGCGGGAAAGGCCTCCGCCGAACCGATGGTCGTGATGTACACGGGGAACGTCTGGTAAAGCGCGATGCTGGCGATCGTGAATTCGCCGAGCACGATCACGAACGTGAGCAGGCAGGCCGCGAGCACCGCCTCGCGCAGGTTGGGCAGGATCACGCGGAAGAGCGTCCGGCTGCGGCTCGCGCCAAGGCTCTGCGCGGCCTCGGTCAGCGTCTGGATGTCGACGGCACGCACGCCGGCGTCGAGGGCGCGGTAGACGAACGGCAGGGCCAGCACGACGTAGGCGGTGACGAGGAACTTCGGCGTGAAGACGAAGTTCTCGAGCACCCAGTCCGGCGAGAACGACTTGAAGAAGTCGAACAGCCCGACGACCAGGACGATCGGCGGGATCACGAACGGCAGGATCGTCACCGACTCCACCCACGGCCGGGCCTTCGGCAGCCGCAGGTGCACCCAGTAGACGGTGGGCACCATCAGGACCATCGTCACGATCGTCGTCTCGAGCGCGAGCTGGACGGAGAACCAGAGCGTGTCGCGGAAGGTCGGGTCGTTCAGGATCTGGCGGTAGGCGTCGAGGCCGAAGCCCTGGTGGCCCTGCTCGACGCTGAACTTGATGGTGCACGCGATGGGCACGATGAAGTAGAGCGCTCCGATGAGCAGCACGACGATGCCGGAGATGGGCATGCGGCGCTTCATTTCATCCACCGCGCGGCACGCCGCTGGAGCGGCAGGTAGATGAGCACAGCGACTGCGATGACCACGATCATTCCCAGCGCCAGGGCCTGCCCGAAGTGCGGGTCCGAGACGACATTGCCGTTGAGCACATTCGTGATCTCCAGTGGCACGATGTTGTAGCCGCCGGAAGTCAGCGCATATGCGGTCGCCTGGGCCGCAAAGGCGTTGCCGAAGAGCAACACGATCGCGCCGAGAAAGGACGGGGCGAGGACCGGGATGCCGACGTTGCGCCAGTAGGTCCGGCTGTCGCCACCGAGACTCTCGGAAGCCTCGCGCCACTCGGTCTTCAATCCGTCGATGGCCGGCGAGATCACGAGCAGCATGAGCGGGATCTGGAAATAGACATAGGCCAGGAAGACGCCCCAGAACCCGAAGACCGTGATGTTGTGGGCATACAGGTCGATGCCCATGTAGTCCTTGAGGAAGTTCGTGACGACGCCGACGGTGCCGATGCTCGAGATGAAGAAGAAGGCGAGAGGAACACCGCCGAACTGCGATGCGACGGCCGCAAAGGCCGTGACGATCGTGCGTATCCAGCGCGGCGCGGCCGGGTGCAACGCCGCGTAGGCCATCATTGCGCCGAGCAGTCCGCCGACCAGTGCCGTCAGGATGCTGATGCGGATCGAGTTCTCGAACGCATGCACGTACTCGGCGTGAAAGAGCTGGCGCATGTTGGCCGTCGTCCAGCCGCCCTCCTCGGTCCGGAACGCCCCGATCAGGACGTCGCCGGCGGGGAAGACCAGGAACAGCGCCGCGTACAGGAAGAACGGCAGCGCTCCCAGCCAGGCGAGCCTGTACCGCCGCCGTGCCGGGCCCACCGGGCCCGGCACGGTCGTCTCTTCGACGCGCTCTGCGACGGCGGTGGACAGCCTACTGTCCCAGCACCTTCGGGCCCCACTGCGCTGCGAGCACGGTGCCGGCCTTGGTGATCTGATCGACGGTCGCGAACTTGACCGTCTTGTAGTCCTGCGCCGCCGGGAGCTTCGCGAGCAGGTTCTTCGGCACGACGCCGCGCTTGCTCATGTCCTGGAAGCGCGCCGGGTGCGTGTAGCCCTTGAGGAACAGCACCTGGCCGGGGTCCGAGTAGATGAACTCCTGCCACAGCCGTGCGGCGTACGGGTGCGGGGCGTTCTTGTTGATCGCCTGGCAGTAGTAGCCGCCGTAGACACCGTTGGTGGGCACGGCGACGGTGATGTTGACCTTGCCCTTCTGCAGGTCGCGATCGGCGAGCTGCAGATAGTCCCAGCCGCACACGATGGGCGTCTGGCCGCTGGCCTTGGTGGCCGAGGTCGCCTGGGTGGTGATGTAGTTGCCCGCCGTCTTGAGGTCGGCGAAGAACTGGATGCCAGGCGTGATGTCGTCGGCGGAGCCGCCGTTCGCGAGCGAGGCGGCGAACACGGCCGCGAACGCCTCGCCGGCCTGCCGCGGATCGCCGCCGAGGGCGACCATGTTCTTGTAGTCCGGCTTCTTGAGGTCGTCCCAGCTCGCCGGGACGGACTTTGCGACGTCGGTGTTGACGCCGAAGGAGATCACGCCCCAGTAGTCGCCCACCCACGCCCCGCTCGCGTGCTTGAGGTTGGCGGGGATGCTCGACCAGGTCGAGACCTTGTAGGGCGAGAAGAGGCCGCCCTTGCGGCCGATCTCGGCGAACGACGGCCCGACGTCGACGACGTCCGGCGCGCGCTTGGAGCCCTTCTGCGACTTGATCGCCGACAGTTCCTGTGCGGAGGTGCCGTCCGGGATCGCATCGGTCAGCTTGAGCTTGAACTTGCTCTGGTACGTCTTCATGATCTCGCCGTAGTTCGCCCAGGTGGGCGGCAGCGTGATCGTGTTGACCGTGCCTTCCTTCTGTGCCTTCGTGATGAGATCGGCGAGCGAGAGCGTCTTGCCACTACTCGGCACCGTGTCGGCCGCGAACGCCGACGTCCCGCCCAGCAGCGCCGGGGTCGCGATGGCGCACATGCCGAGCAACCCTGCGCGTCGCAGCAGGCTCCCGCGCGACACACGTTCCTCGACGAATTCGCCCCACGCGTCTTCGACGTCAGTGTCACGTACGGACATATTCATGTCTCCTCTCCGCTGTAGCCGTCCAGCTCGCGGCTGCGGCTGGCACGCTAGGAGAGGCTTCGTGCGGACGTCAATGAAAATCCGATCGTATTTTCATGACCGCAACCAGATCGTCACCACCCGGTCACCATTGTCCCGGGAGGGCCGCGACCGGCAGCCTGCGCATGTGACAATTGTGCGCACGAGCCGAACCCCGTAGCATCGGCGCGTGGCGCGCTCCCCCCGCTTCGACGCCGCCTACGGGCGCAGCATCGACGACCCCGAGGGCTTCTGGGGAGAGGCGGCCCTTGCCATCGACTGGGACGTCGCGCCCCGCCGCGCGCTCGACCGCCACGCGCGCCCGCTCGCACGCTGGTTCCCCGACGGCCGGCTCAACACCTGTCACAACGCGCTCGATCGCCACGCCGATGGCGGACGGGGCGACCAGGCCGCCCTGATCTACGAGAGCCCCGTCACGGGCGCGCAGCAGACGTACAGCTACAGCGAGCTGCGCGACGAGGTCGCTCGCCTTGCGGGCGCGCTGCGGGGCCTCGGCGTCGGGCGCGGCGACCGGGTCATCCTCTACCTGCCGATGGTGCCGCAGGCGCTGATGGCGATGCTCGCGTGTGCGCGCCTGGGCGCGATCCACTCGGTCGTGTTCGGCGGCTTCGCGGCTCACGAGCTGGCCGTCCGCATCGATGACGCCCGCCCGCGCGTCGTCGTGTCGGCCTCCTGCGGGATCGAGGGCGCGCGCACGATCGCCTATAAGCCGCTGCTCGACGCGGCGCTGGAGGAGGCCGAGCACGCCCCGCAGCACTGCGTGATCCTGCAGCGCCCGCAGCTGAGCGCCACGCTGAAGCCGGGCCGCGACCACGACTGGGACGATCTCGTCGCTGCGGCGGAGCCGGCGGACTGCGTGCCCGTGGATGCGACCGACCCGCTCTACATCCTCTACACGTCGGGCACGACCGGCCGCCCGAAGGGGGTCGTGCGCGACAACGGCGGGCACGCCGTGGCGCTCGCCTGGAGCATGCCGAACGTCTACGACGTGCACCCCGGCGAGGTCTTCTGGGCGGCTTCCGACGTGGGCTGGGTGGTCGGCCACTCCTACATCGTCTACGCGCCGCTGCTGGTGGGCGCCACGACCGTGCTCTACGAGGGCAAGCCCGTGGGCACCCCCGACGCCGGCGCATTCTGGCGCGTCATCGAGCAGCACGACGTGGCCGCCCTCTTCACGGCGCCGACGGCCATCCGGGCGATCCGCAAGGAGGATCCGGAGGCCCGGCTGCTCGGCGACCGCAAGCTGCCCTCGCTGCGCACGCTGTTCCTGGCCGGCGAGCGCACCGATCCCGACACCTACGAATGGGCGTGCCGCGTGCTCGGCCGGCCCGTGATCGATCACTGGTGGCAGACCGAGACGGGCTGGGCGATGGCGGCGAGCTGCCGCGGTCTCGACCCGCCGCCCGTGAAGTCCGGGTCGCCGAGCCTGCCCGTGCCCGGCTACCGGATCCACGCCCTGGACGCCGAGGGCGATCCCGTCCCGCCCGGCGAGCAGGGAGCGATCGCCGTGCGCCTGCCCTTGCCGCCCGGCACGCTCCCGACGCTCTGGAACGACGACGAGCGCTGCGTCACGTCCTATCTTGCGCGCTATCCCGGCTGGTACCTGACGGGCGACGGCGGGCACATCGACGAGGACGGCTACCTGTTCGTGATGGGGCGCATCGACGACGTCATCAACGTGGCCGGCCACCGCCTCTCGACCGGCGCGATGGAGGAGGTCGTCGCGACTCATCCGGACGTCGCCGAGTGCGCGGTGTTCGGAGTCCCCGACGAGCTGCGAGGCGAGGTGCCGCTCGGCGTCGTCGTACTCAAGGCGGGCGCCGAGCGCGACGGGGGCGAGCTGCAAGCGGAACTGGTGGCGCTGGTGCGCGAGCGCATCGGCCCGGTCGCCTGCTTCCGCGACGCGCGCGTCGTCGCGCGCCTGCCGAAGACACGCTCCGGCAAGATCCTGCGCTCGACGATGCGCGACATCGCAGCGGGCCGCGACTACACCCTCCCGGCCACGATCGACGACCCGGCGATCATCGACGAGATCGCCGCAGTCCTCGCCCGCGACGCCTGACCCCCATCGTGCGATTAGGATCGGGGCGTGGCGGGTGAGCGCTTTCCGGAGGTTCTGACGCTGCTCGAAGAGACGTCGGAGGGCCTCGGCGATGTCGAGCGGGCGCAGGCGTACGGCTGCGATGCCGTG